>Ga0078972_1005697_pt1 | contig 31142 bp, 22 predicted proteins | sample YelNatPaOPGAMG01_FD_67568 | JGI IMG/M metagenome (GOLD analysis project Ga0078972, IMG submission 67568) | Hot spring thermophilic microbial communities from Obsidian Pool, Yellowstone National Park, USA - OP-RAMG-01 (SPADES assembly) (version 2) | ecosystem: Environmental > Aquatic > Thermal...
CAAGTCTCCTGCGCCTGTGGCAGATAGAGACCGAACTGTCTCACGACGTTCTGAACCCAGCTCACGTACCGCTTTAATGGGCGAACAGACCAACCCTTGGGACCTGCTCCAGCCCCAGGATGCGATGAGCCGACATCGAGGTGCCAAACCGGGTCGTCGATGTGAACTCTTGGACCCGATAAGCCTGTTATCCCCGGAGTACCTTTTATCCGTTGAGCGATGGCCCTTCCACACGGAGCCACCGGATCACTAAGCCCAGCTTTCGCTCCTGCTCGACATGTCTGTCTCACAGTCAAGCTCCCTTATGCCTTTACACTCAGCGGCTGATTTCCAAACAGCCTGAGGGAACCTTTGGGCGCCTCCGTTACATTTTAGGAGGCGACCGCCCCAGTCAAACTACCCGCCTGACACTGTCCCACGCCCGGATTCACGGAACGAGGTTAGGATTTCAAAATACTAAGAGTGGTATTTCACTGACGGCTCCACCCCAACTGGCGTCAGGGTTTCAAAGCCTCCCACCTATTCTACACATAGTATTTTAAAATCCAATGCCAGAGTGTAGTAAAGGTTCCGGGGTCTTTTCGTCTTGTCGCGGTTAAACCGAGTCTTCACGGTTATCACAATTTCGCCGAGCCCCTCGCTGAGACAGCGATGCCATCGTTACAAGATTCGTGCGGGTCGGAACTTACCCGACAAGGAATTTCGCTACCTTAGGACCGTTATAGTTACGGCCGCCGTTTACCGGGGCTTAGGTTCGGTGCTTCCCCGCCTTGCGGCGGATGACACCTCTCCTTAACCTTCCGGCACCGGGCACTTGTCAGACCCTATACATCCTCTTTCGAGTTTGCAGAGTCCTGTGTTTTTGGTAAACAGTCGTGGCATCCACTTCACTGCGGCCCTTTCAAGTTAGATTATGGTTAAATCTAACTTTACTCGGGCACCCCTTCTCCCGAAGTTACGGGGCCATTTTGCCGAGTTCCTTAGCAAGGGCTCACTCGCGCGCCTTAGGATATTCTCCCAGTCCACCTGTGTCGGTTTGCGGTACAGGTACCTGATATACTCCCTACGAGGATTTTCTTGGAAGTGCAATTCGAGCACTTCGCCTTTCCTTGCGGAAAGACTCGTACTCTGCCTTCGGTCTTACGAGCCAATGGGTTTGCCACAGGCTCAACCTCCAGCATTGAACCGGCATATCCAGAAACCGGATGCTCTATTGCACTCCGTCCCCCCTTCAGTGATAACGCATATCAGGTAGGGCCGGAATATTAACCGGCTGTGCATCACCTACGCCTTTCGGCCTCGGCTTAGCTCCTGCCTAACCCTGGGCGGACGAACCTTCCCCAGGAAACCTTGGACTTTCGGCGTTCCGAATTCTCATCGGAATTTTCGCTACTCATGCCAGCATTCTCTCTTCCCTTACGTCCACCATCCCTTACGAGATGGCTTCGTCCGCAGGGAATGCTCCCCTACCTTCGGTTAGCATTATACTAACCGAACCATAGCTTCGGCACCGGGCTTGAGCCCCGTTGAATTTTAGGCGCAGGGTCACATCGACCAGTGAGCTGTTACGCTTTCTTTAAAGGATGGCTGCTTCTAAGCCAACCTCCTGGTTGTCTATGCAACCCCACATCCTTCGACACTTAGCCCGGATTTGGGGGCCTTAGCTGATGGTCTGGGCTGAGTCCCTTTTGACTGTGAAGCTTAGCCCTCACAGTCTCACTCCCGGTAAACAAATTGCGGAATTCAGAGTTTGATAGGACTTGGTTTGATCAAATCAAACCTTGCCCAGTCAGTGCTTTACCTCCGCAATTCTATGAACCGAGGCTGACCCTAAAGTCATTTCGGGGAGAACCAGCAATAACCAGGTTTGATTAGCCTTTCACTCCTATCCACAGGTCATCCGAGACATTTGCAACTGTCACCGGTTCGGACCTCCCCCTTCTGTTACGAAGGGTTCATCCTGCCCATGGATAGATCACCTGGCTTCGGGTCTACTGACAGTGACTAATGGGCGCTATTGGCACCACTCGCTTTCGCTACGGCTCCTCCACTAAAGTGGATTAACCTTGCCACTGCCAGTAACTCGCTGGCTCATTCTTCAATAGGCACGCCGTCATCCGTCTTGCGACGGACTCCGACTGCTTGTAGGTGTACGATTTCAGGTTCTATTTCACTCCCCTCCCGGGGTTCTTTTCACCTTTCCCTCGCGGTACTGGTTCACTATCGGTCGAAGACGTGTATTTAGCCTTGCCACGTGGTCGTGGCGGATTCCCACGGAGCTCCTCGGTTCCTCCGTGGTACTCAGGTGTCTGGCGCATGCCTTTTGAGTTTTCGCTTACAGGGCTTTCACCTTCTATGGCTGACCTTTCCAGGTCATTCGGCTAACTCAAAAGGTTGTATCATGCTGGAAGTATAGCCCCTTCCATGCCAGATCCTGCAACCCCGAATGATGAACGCGGCTATGCTATACCATCATCCGGTTTGGGCTGTTCCCCTTTCGCTCGCCGCTACTAAGGGAATCGAATATTTCTTTCTTTTCCTCGGGGTACTGAGATGGTTCACTTCCCCCGGTTCGCCTCCTGCCTTGCGGCAGGATATCCACCTTGCGGTGGATGGGTTACCCCATTCGGGAATCCCCGGGTCACAGGTTGCTTTCACCTCACCGGGGCTTATCGCAGATTGCCACGCCCTTCATCGCCAGTCTTCGCCAAGGCATCCATCGTACACCCTTTTTAGCTTGGCCACAAATCCAAATTTTCAAAGAACTTTTTTGTAGCAAATAATTATACCTTCAAAATTTTTCGCTGTCAAGAGATTTTTTTAGCAACTGATTTTTACGGATGGAATAAATTATAATCAGAATTTTTTTAATGTCAAATTTATAAATTTGCAAGTTTAAAAATTTTGTGTATAATTTTTTAAAAGCCGGGATGGTGGAATTGGCAGACACGTACGTTTGAGGGGCGTATGCCTTACGGCGTGGGGGTTCGAGTCCCCCTCCCGGCAAAAGAACGAAAGAATAAAAATGGAAAAAACACCTTTATGGGAAGATTTACTTCTAATTTTAGCAATTGCTCTATTGTGGCCATTTGCCTTCAAGCGAGCACCTCTGATTTCAAACACCTGCGTTGCTATTTCCTTTTTTATTGCGACTGTGATTCTGGTAAGACGACTAAAAAGATTTTGGACTATAAGAAAGCATAACGATGGAACTCAATAGAAAATTTGTAAGAAATATTTTGCTGTTTGTTGCAATAAGTTTTTTTGTTTTGAGTGTTTCCTGGATGGTTTTACCGTACAATAGGGCATCAATTTTGTGGAAAAAGGGATATCAGGAAAAAGCAATCTCAATCTGGAAAAATCAGATTTCAAAGAAAAATGATGCAGAGTCCTATCAGAGATTGATAGAAGTTCTTATCAATTCAGGAAGATATGAAGAAGCAGAAAAATTCAATCAGATTGCCTTGAGTAATTATCCTGATTGTGCTAATTTTCTGTTTTATGAGGCAATGGTAAACTTTTATAAGGGTAATTTTGAGAAAAGTTTCCACTACACGGAGAAAGTGATTTCTTGTAATGAATATTTCCCCGAAGTTTATCTATTGAGAGGTTTAATACTTGAAAAAACAAGCAATTATCAGGAAGCAAAAAAAGAATTTATAAAAGAAATTAATAACAATCCAGGCAATCGCCTGGCATGGGCAAAATTACAGGAGTCAAAATATGCGAATTATTAGAAAAATATTCGTAATTTTTCTGTTTCTAACAATTTGTTTGTATGCTCAGGAAGGTTCGCTTTTAAAGCACGTATCATATTTTTCTTCACTTCCATCAAGAATTTCAGGTACAGACGGCTGTAATAAAGCAGCGGATTATATCAAGGATGTTTTTCGGCAGGCGGGATTAAAAAATATTCAGATAGAAAAATTTGACGTTGTTGTACCTGTGCAGGAATATGCGTATGTTTCTCTTGAAAATAAAAAAATCCCTCTTGAGGCATTGTGGCCAAACTCAGTGAGAACATGTTCAACTCCACCAGAAGGAATCACAGGAAAACTTTTTTATTGTGATAAAACAGGTTTGAAGTCACTTTCAGGAAAACAGGTTCTTGGCAGTATTGTTGCCATGGATTTCAACTCTGATACACTGTGGGTTGATGTGGCTTCGCTTGGAGCAAAGGCAATATTATTTATTGAGAACAACGAAACAAGTAGAAGTGAGGCAGAATTAAAATTTTCTTCAGTACCACTGAATGTTCCAAGGTTTTTTGTGAAAAAACAATATGCTGGTGAAATACTGGCATTACAGGACAAATATGTAACAATCAATGCAAAAGTGACCTGGAAGAATTTACCTGCATATAATATTTTTGCAGAAGTGGAAGGGACAGACCCTGAATTGAAAAAAGAAATTGTTGTAATTCAAAGTTTTTATGATTCTATCAGCGTTGTTCCATCCATTGCACCAGGGGCAGAATCATCCTGCGGAATTTCCTCTCTTCTTGAACTTGCTTCATATTTTTCAAATCACAGGCCGCGTCGTACAGTTGTTTTTGTTGCAACTTCAGGACATTTTCAGTCATTGAAAGGAATTTCGTATTTTGTATCAAAACATTTGAGAAAGGCATCACAGTTTAAAAATAAACTTGAAAAACCTATTAATGCAAAACTTGTATTATGTCTTGATTTAACAACTCAGTCAGACCAGGTTGGGTTATGGCATAATACGTTTGAATTTAATTACCAGAGATTTCTTGCTCCTTTTGCAAAAAAACTCATTGAATCAGGGAAAAATGTCTGTCAGAGATACAATTACAACCCTGAGCAAAGTATTATTAATGGAGTGAGCGCCGAAAAGGGAGTAGCGTGGTCTAATTTTCTTCCAGAAACAATTTTGACTGATGGTCAGATTGTTACCCTTGCAGGTTTTCCTTCAATTTCATTTATTACTGCAAATGATGCAAGAAGATTCATTGATACACCATTTGATACCCTGGATAAACTTAATGTAAATAATCTGCAAAAACAGTTTAACCTTATCAGGGGAATGGTTGAAACTTCTTTAAATGATGCAGAGTTTTTTGCAAATGCTGAAATAAACATTAAGGACAGATTTGCTACTCTCACAGCAAGGGTTGTTAAATTTGACCCGAGAAAAAGTTTTGTGCCAAACGAACCCATTAAAGGTGCACTTGTCTTACCAAGACGTGGTACTATGGTTGCAGGCGCAGTGGGTTACAGTAAATCATTTTATGGGGTCAGGGGTGATATCATTGAGGTGACAGATGATAAAGGTGAAGCGGTTATCCTTGGTTGTTCTCTTGGAACAAGTTTACTCTTACAGGCATATTCGGTGGACGATTCTTCAGGGGAAGTCATTATGGCTCCTGATTATGGTGTGAATGGAAATGAGCAGTATCCAAATGAGGTGACAATAGATACCCTTGAAAAAAAATGGCTTATTGTACTTTTTAACTGCAAGGCGATTAATTTGATCGGGCTGATTGATCCGCAATATCTTACAGCAATCAACGCACTTGATGTCTTTGATCTTTCCAACAGTTTTCCAGAATCATATTCATATTTTCTTGAGACATTTACCGGAAGTACATGGAAATGGAGTTCATATACAGAACCTGTTGGCGTTGTATTTACAAAACCAGGGGCAAGCATCAAAATTGCAGGACGCTCGGGACCACTCGGCATCAGGATATTGCTTTTGAATTCTGAACCCACGACCGAGAGTAGAGAGAAGGCAGAAGGACTGGGTTTTCCTGTTGATACCATTGATATGATTAAATATTTACAGTATCAGGCAGCCAGGGACATGATCATACTTGATTCCTTCAGGGTTGCAAATTTCAAAAGATACAATATTCGCAATGAACGTCTTGATGCCCTTCAACAACAATCAAAGGAGTTTTTAAGAAAAGCCGAGAAAGCTCTGCAGGATTTAAACTGGGAAGAATTTTTGAGTTATTCAAGACAATCACAGGCGATAGAATCTCGTGCGTATCCTGATGTTAAAAGTACTGCGAATGATGTGATTAAGGGTATCATTTTTTATTTTCTGCTTTTATTGCCTTTTGCATATTTTGGCGAAAGATTGTTTTTTAGTTTTCCAAAACTTGAAAAAAGAATTGCAGGAATGGCATTAATTTTTATCCTGATATATGTGGTGATGCGATTTGTTCATCCTGCCTTCAAATTAACAAATGCTCCTGAAGTCATATTGCTTGCTTTCATTGTGCTTGCTCTTTCAATGGTTGTGATTTCCATTATTGCATCAAAGTTTGAAGAGCAGATGCAGCGACTTAAAAGGGAAGGTTCAAAAGTTTACCAAACTGATGTTGGAAGAATTGCTGCAACAGGAACTGCCTTTTCACTTGGTGTTGCAAATATGAAAAGAAGAAAGATACGAACGATGCTGACAGGAATAACACTGGTTCTTCTGACATTCACGGTACTTTCGTTTACTTCGATAAAATCATTTATGAAATTCAACCAGATTATGAGACCGAACAAACCCCTTTACAATGGTGTTTTACTAAGGGATAGAGCGTGGAGCCCACTTCAGGAGCTTTCATATAAATATATTCTTGATGATTTCCAGGGGCACGGAGTCATTGCTCAGAGATACTGGTTTATTAATGAAGCACTTGAGGAAAAGACAGCTGTAGAAATTAAGCACGAACAGAAAAGTTTTTATGCATCAGGGCTTCTTGGTCTTGAACCTGAAGAAAGGGAAATCACTGAAATTGATAAATGTCTTATTGCAGGTTCATGGATTACTCCTGAAGATAAAGATGTAATTATTTTACCTGACAAACTTGCAAGTAGTATTGGTATTACTGCCTCGGATGTTGGAAATGTAAGGGTGGAAATGTTTGGACAATCGTACCTTGTCAAGGGTATTTTTGATTCAGAGAAAATGAACAAAATTAAGGATCTTGACGATGAGTTATTGACTCCTGTGAATTTTGCTTCACTACCATCGAAGGAACTCGGAAAGATCAAAATGGAACAAACAGCACAGATTTATGGTTCAGTGGAAAAACTTGAAAGTTTTATACATTTAGAACCAGCAAATATTCCCATAGTGCCTTTGAAGGTAGCCAAAGACCTCAAAGGGACTCTTCAATCGATTGCAGTGAGATTTTATCCTGGACAGGATACTCAATCTCTTGTAGAATCATTCATCTCCAAACTGGCTGCAATATTGTTTGTAGGACATCAGGATAAGGTTACTGTTTATAGCAGTATTGGACTAACTTCAATGTCAGGACTGAGTAATCTTGTAATTCCAATTCTGATTGCTGCGATGATTGTCCTTAATACCATGCTTGGTTCTGTTTATGAAAGAATCAGGGAAATTGGAACCTATAGTGCAGTGGGACTTGCTCCTGTACATATTGCATCACTGTTTCTTGCAGAGGCAGGAGTATTTGCTGTGATGGGCGCAGTTGGTGGGTATTTACTGGGACAGATGGTAACGAAATTTCTCATTGTCACAGGACTTTTGCATGGCTTGATACTTAATTATTCTTCACTTTCAGCTGTCTTTGCTACGATTATCATTATCATTACAGTACTGCTGTCGACAATATATCCTGCGAGAAAGGCATCGCAAATGGCTGTTCCTGATGTTACAAGACGCTGGGTTCTTCCTGAACCAAAAGGAGACCGATGGGAATTTGAATTTCCGTTTACTGTCAGCGAGATAGAGGTTGCAGGACTTTCAACATTTCTGGCAGAGTATTTCAGTTCTTACCATGATGTTTCACTTGGAAATTTTTATACAAGTGACACAAAATTTACTGCTGAAAAGGATTCATCAGGCAAATATATATACATCATTGATACAAATGTCGCTCTTGCACCGTTTGACCTTGGTGTAACACAGAAGGTCAAAATTATTATGTCTCCGCTGGGACAGTACAATTTTTACACGATAAATCTTGAAATTGTGAGAGAAAGTGGAGAGTCATCTGACTGGAAGCGACTTAACAGAAGATTTCTTGATGGCATAAGAAAACAATTCCTTATCTGGAGAACCGTGAGCGTGGAGATTAAAAAGGAATATGATAAACAGGGTAAAACATTGTTAGGAATTTCTACAACATAACAGGGAATGCAAATGGATGACAAAAAGTTATTGGATTTTAAACCTGAAATAGAAGAGGAATTTCAGGAAGGTTTCGGACTAAAAGCCATTATTGCTGCTCTTTTTATTGGTTTTGTTATGTTGCCTGGTTCGATTTATCTTGGATTAATTACAGGTGGTGGTCTCGGTGGTGCAGCCCAATGGGTTACTGTGATTTTGCTTGTTGAAATAGCGAAACGTTCATTTGTTCCATTGAAAAGGCAAGAAATTTACATTCTATACATTCTTGCTGGATCTGTTGCAGGGGGAGGTACGATACTTGGAACAGCAGGTCTCACGATTCAGGGTGGTGCTTTTGGGGAATTAATCTGGAGGCAATACTATATTCAATCGCATTATGCTCATTCATTTGGAATAGCGGATAAAATTCCATCCTGGGTAGTCCCACCCGCAAATTCAGAAGCCATTTTCAAAAGAACATTTTTTCACCGGGACTGGATACGACCGATTGAGATTATTATTGCTTTTGCATTTCTTATAAGGATTACACAATTTACCCTTGGTTATGTGATGTTCAGAATCACAAGTGACAGGGAAAAACTTGTTTTTCCCATGGCACCTGTTGCATCAGAGGGAGCAACTGCACTGGCAGAAGTTTCAGGAAAAAGTGAAGGATGGAGATGGAGAGTTTTCAGCATTAGTGCAATGCTTGGTATTATTTTTGGTGCTTTTTACGTCGTTATTCCAACTGTGACAGGTCTTCTTATGTCAAAACCATTACAGTTGATTCCAATACCCTGGGTTGACTTTACATCTCAAATTGGTACAAAAGCACCCGCATGCATGATGGGTTTTATGACAGACATTGGAGTGATACTTGCAGGTTTTGTAATACCATTCTGGGTTGTCATTGGAACTTTAACATCATCAATACTGGCACAATGTATTGCAAATCCAATGCTTTATCATGCACATATTATAAAAAACTGGCAACCAGGAATGAGTGTTGTTCCAACATCAATTGCGACAAGTATGGATTTCTGGATCAATGGCATTATTGGTGGAGGGATTTGTGTTGGACTCCTTGGTATATGGAAAACAATTACAGCATTAGGAAAAAGAACTACTGTTGAAAGGGAAGTACTACCAAAGGGGAGAGGGGATTATCCAATTCCAGTGGCACTTGGACTGTGGGTGCTGGCAACCATATGCTTTATTATCCTGACACACTCCCTTGTTCCTGAGTTTCCTGTTTTTATTTTTATCCTTTTTGGTTTTATTCTTACACCATTTCTCAGTTATACGACTGCAAGAATGTATGGTATTACAGGTGTTGCAACAGGGGTTTCTTTTCCGCTTGTAAGAGAGGCAAGTTTTATCTTCAGTGGTTATAAAGGTGCCGCAATATGGTTTTCTCCAATTCCATATTTTGATGTTGGTGGAATGACCCAGGCATTCAAACAATTTGAATTGACAAGAACAAAGTTTACCAGTTATTACAAGGCAGAATTTACTGCACTTGTAATCATGTTATTTTGCAGTTTTCTTTTCTGGTCGATCATCTGGCATCTTTCTCCAATTCCATCAGCGACCTATCCTTTTGTGCAGAAAATATGGCCCTTGAATGCCATTACACAGAGTTTATGGATTAGCAGTACCCTTGGAGAATCCGGTTCAAGTTATATCATAAAAGCAATCAAACCATTTTATTTTCTTTCATTTGCTGCTGGTGGAATTGTACTCAATGGAATTTTGGGGCTTTTAAAGATGCCCATGGCATTCTTCTATGGTCTGGTAGGTGGTATAGCAGCATGGCCACATTACACTATACCTCTATTTTTTGGTGCGATGCTTGGAAGATTTTACTTTACGAAGAAATTTGGTCCTGAAACCTGGAGAAGATACACTCCAATAATACTTGCTGGATATTCATGTGGGGTCGGATTGATTGGGATGATGTCTATTGCAATTGCGTTGATTGCGAAAACAATCTATCAAATCATTTTCTGACGGCCGAAGAAAATTCTGAAAATCCAGAGAGCACCAATCAGGAAGCAGATAATTCCATATATTTGTGTTGGATAAAAACCGAGAGAACCGCGAATTAAATCGCCCCTGAAATAGTCAACCCAGTATCGCAAGCTTCCAAAGAATATAAAATACCAGGCAGCGATTTCTCCATCCTGGTGTTTGTCTTTTGAAAATAGATAGAGAATAAAGAAAATTAGCAAATCACCGAAGAAATAATAAATTTCAGTTGGATGGACAGGTGTATCAAGAAATGGGAATTTAATTGCAAACCATTTGTCTGTCGGTTTTCCATAGCAGCATCCATGAAAAAGACAACCAATTCTTCCAATTGCCTGCCCAACTGGTACAACCATTGCTACCATATCAAACGTTTGAAACACATTTACTTTTGCCCTTTTTGCTGCGAATATCAATCCAAAAATTCCAAAAAGTATTCCTCCCTGAATTGCGAGTCCTCCATTTCTGATCATAATGATTTCTACAGGATTTCGTGCATAATAGTGGAAGTATGAAAGAACATGAACCAATCTTGCACCAATGATGCCAGCAATAATTGTAAACAAGATTATTTGTCCTGACACATCATCAGAATATCCCTTTTTTCTTGCCTGTGATTGAAAAATAAGGGAGGCAACAATAATTCCAGTGGCAACAAACACACCATACCAGTAAACAACAAAACTTCCGATTTTAAAACACACTGGATGCATTTTGTTTTATCCTTGAATAAAAAATGATAATGCAGAGTACTCCACAGACAATGAATGCATCTGCAAGATTAAAGACAGGCCAGATGCGAAAATCAATAAAATCAATAACGCCGTGATAAGCTATTCTATCAACCAGATTTCCAAGAATTCCACCATTAATCAAGCCAAGGCAAATACAGGTAATCTTTGGAAGATTTCGTTTTTTATGAACATAGGCAATAATAAAAATCACTGCAATGGAAGAAATAACCACGAGAAAAGGTACTGAAGCTGGATTATCAAAAAATCCGAAACATATTCCAGAATTTCTTATGTTGCTTAAATGAAAAAAACGAAATAATTCTATTGATGAATTCTCGGGTATATTCAACAACACGAAAATCTTTGTGATTCTGTCAAGAATAAATGCCAGTATAAATCCTGAATAAAAAGAAATCAAATTTTATCCCTTTTTTCTTTCGGTTTTTTCCTGTTCCGTCTGACATTTGATGCAATATTTTGTATACGGTATGGCTCGAAGTCTTGCCTTCGGAATTGGTTTTTTACATAACTCACAGATACCATATTTTTTTTCCTCAATCTTTTTTAGCGATTCTTCTATCATCTGCAGGAGGTCAAATTCAGAGGAAGTGAGATTCAGATCCAGGTCTTTTTCAAATGCATCAGTCCCGAAATCTGCAATATGGGTTGGAACACCTGCTGATTCAGAGATATTACCCCTTGTACCTTGCTGGGTGTTTTCCTCAAGTTGAGAGATACTTTTCAAAATTCTTTCCTTTTCCTTAAGAAGAAGATTCTTCATTTCCTTCAGTTCTTTTTGATTCACTATGCCCCCTTTCAAATGTCGAAAATGATATCTGTTTGAAGTATTCCGTTAATGTTTTCAATTTTCATATGGTGATACGTCACTGCCTTTACCTCACGACCAATATCATTGAATTTATAACCCGTCATGTTCGCATGAAGGTTTTTTGTATTTCCTGAACTATTTATGATAATAGAAAACTCTTCAAAAATCAAATGTTCTTTTATAGCGATGTAAAGTATTTCGTTCAGAAAAAGAACAAGGAGGTCTTCGTTTGAATCTGCTGAAAGATTTTTTGTCCTCTTAAATCCCTTATTTTTTTGTATTCCCTGAATTTCGAGTATCTCGTAAAGACCTCTGGCTGCATTTTCAAACAATTGCTGCAGATTTTCTCCATATGCCCGAATACCTATATCTGCAGGATGTTCAATGTATTCAAATTTCTTCTGTTTCCCTGACAATTGCGACATCGGCGATGCTATCTCCGGGGTTGAGATTTATCAGTTTAACTCCAAGTGTACTGCGACCAACCTTTCTAATCTCATTAACAGGGACCCTGATGAGCATTCCTCCCATTGTCATTACAATAATTTCATCATCTTCGCGGACCATTTTTGTTTTTACCACATTTCCTGTTTTTTCGTTAACCTTCATGTCAATGACACCCTTTCCGCCTCTTTTTTGTTTTCTATAGTACTTTACATGGGTTCTTTTTCCAAAGCCCTTTGAAGAAACAGTGAGTATTTCTTCAACAGGATTTTCTGAAGCAAAAACCTGACCGCAAACAACTTCGTCCTTCGGACTTTTAAATCTCATTCCAATGACGCCCATACCAGTTCTGCCAATGGGTTTGACCTCCTTTTCATTGAATCTTATACAAAAACCATGCTTTGTGAACAGCATAACATCTTTTGTTCCATCAGTAAGTTTTACATCAATCAATTTGTCATTATCTTTCAATGTTATGCCTATAATCCCACCCTGTCTTGGTTTGCTGTACGCAATAAGTGGGGTTTTCTTTACAATTCCATTTTTCGTAATCATCAAAACAAATTGTTCTGAAGAAAAGTCACCAACAGGAATAACAGAAGCAATCTTTTCATCTGTTTGAATTTTTAGAAGATTAACAAGTGGTTTTCCCCTGGCAATGCGGCTTGCTTCAGGAATCAGGTATCCCTTAAGCCAGTGAACCCTTCCTGTTTCAGTGAATATCAATAACTGGTCAACTGTGGAACAGACAAAGACATGTTTAATAAAATCATCCTCTTTTGTGCCTGCTCCAAGCATGCCGCGGCCTCCACGGCGCTGTCTTCGGTATGTTTCGAGGGGTAATCTTTTTATATAGCCGTGAGAAGACACTGTCACAACAATGTCTTCTGGTCTTACAAGATCTTCGTCCCTTAATTCCTCTATTGGAGAACCTATTTCTGTTTTCCTCTCATCTCCATATTTATTTTTGATTTGCTTTAATTCTCCTTCGATGATTCTATCAACTTTCTCTTTACTGCTGAGAATCTCTTTTAATTCTTCAATTTTTTTACTTACCTGGGTAAGTTCTTCCTCTATTTTATTTCTTTCAAGTTTTGTCAGTTTTCCGAGGGGTAATGACAGAATGGCATCTGCCTGTTTATTGCTCAAAGAAAAATTCTTCATCAACTTTTCACGTGCCTCTTCGATGCTTCCTGAATTTCTGATGAGGGAAATAACCCTGTCAATATTGTCAACAGCAATTTTGAGTCCAAGCAATATATGATGTCTTTCTTCTGCCTTTTTCAGTTCAAAACGGGTTCTTCGTATTATTACATCTCTTCTGTGTTCAAGAAATAACTCAAGCATTTCCTTAAGAGTGAGAAGTCTTGGTTGTCTGTTAACAAGTGCAAGGTTGATAATGCCATAGGTTGTTTGTAACTGTGTGTGAGAATACAATTGATTGATAATAATATCCGTGTTTTCACCTTTTCTTACTTCAAGAACAATTCTGATACCTTCTTTGCTTGATTCGTCTCTGACAGAACTGACTCCACCTATCTTTTTTTCCTCAATAAGTTTTGCAATACTTTCAACAAGATTTGCCTTGTTAACTTCATAGGGGATTTCAGTAATTACAATATTTTCATGATTTTTTGTTTCTTCAACTTCAATCTTTCCTCTGATTGTAATAATTCCCTTGCCTGTTGTGTATGCCTCAACAATACCCTGTGTTCCGCATATAATTCCACCTGTTGGGAAGTCAGGTCCCTTGATAAATTTCATAATATCATCTATTGAACAATCGGGTTTTTTAATCATCATAATCAAAGCATCACATACTTCACCAAGATTATGTGGTGGAATGTTTGTTGCCATTCCAACTGCAATACCTGAAGAACCATTAATTAATAAATTTGGAATCTTGCTTGGAAGAACCACTGGTTCAACCAGTGATTCATCAAAATTTGGCATAAACTCAACTGTATCTTTTTCAATATCAGCCAGCATTTCCATTGCGAGTGGATTCAATCTTGCCTCGGTGTAACGCATTGCAGCAGGCGGGTCTCCATCAATAGAACCAAAATTTCCCTGTCCATCAATTAATGGGTATCTTAAACTATAGTCCTGAGCCATTCTTGCCACTGATTCATAAATGGCGGCGTCTCCGTGCGGGTGGTACTTTCCCATTACCTCTCCAACGATACGAGCACTCTTTTTATATGGTTTTCCTGGTTCGAGCCCGAGTTCCATCATCGCATAAAGAATTCTTCTATGGACAGGTTTGAGCCCATCCCTGACATCGGGCAATGCTCTTCCAATGATGACACTCATAGCATAATCAAGGTAAGAATTTTTCATTTCAAGTTCAATTCCAACAGGCGTGATTTTTTCTTTTATCTGCTGTTCGGGTTGCTGATTTTCTTTTTGTTCCATGTTTTCTCCTTAAATATCAATGTTTCTTGCTTCAAGGGCATAGTTTTGAATGAATTGTTTTCTTGGTTCAACCTGCTCACCCATCAGTATTGTAAATATTTCTTCTGCCTTTGCAGCATCATCAAGACAGACCTTTAGCAATCGTCTTGTCGCAGGATTCATTGTTGTTTCCCATAATTGTTCAGGATTCATTTCTCCGAGCCCTTTATATCTCTGTATCGTGACACCTTTCTTGCCATTTTCCTTCACCATATCAAAGAAATTTTCAAATGTCACGTTTTCATTGTTTCCATCGTGTAAAACAACAATCTTTTCATTCCAGAAATCTTTTTGAAGCCCAGTTGCCTTGATTTCAGAAAGAAGTTTTTCGCATTCCCTTCTTTCAAATATCTCAATCAACTCGTAATTGCCGATAAAAAGGTTTTGATTGTTCAGTTGATTTTTTTCCATAAACTCTGAGAGTTGCTGGTCAGTGTAAAAATAATGTTCACTTCCATTCAGTTTGATTAAATAACTGGGTAGGGTATTGTTTTTCGGGTCTGAAAGGGAAAAATATTTTTTGATATCGATACCGCGTTTTCTTAAAATTTTTGCCAGTTCCCCGAAACGTTTTGAAAACTTTGCAACTTTTTTAATTTCCGCTTCTGTCAAAGGTTTTTTTTGAGAACCAAGCCGTGCTTCAAGTTTTTCACTTCCAAGGTTCAACAGTATCTCTTCCATTTCTGCTTCACTTTCAATATATGCTTCCTTTTTACCTTTCTTTATTTTATAAAGAGGTGGCTGGGCTATATAGCAATAGCCCTGTTTGATCAGTTCTGGCATCTGCCGGAAGAAAAACGTAAGAAGCAATGTTCTTATATGAGCACCGTCTACATCAGCATCTGTCATAATTATGATTTTATTATATCTGATTTTTGAAATATCAAAGTCCTCTCCGTAACCTGCGCCAATAGCACTGATTGTCATACGAATTTCGTTATTGCTTAAGACCTTATCAAGCCGTGCTTTTTCAGTGTTGATGATTTTGCCACGAAGTGGAAGAATCGCCTGGAATGTTCTATCTCTGCCCTGTTTTGCGCTGCCGCCAGCAGAATCACCTTCAACAATAAAAAGTTCGCGCATCTTGGGATCTTTAATCGAACAGTCGGCAAGTTTTCCAGGAAGTTCTCCTCCTTCTGCAAGTTTTTTTCTTGTAAGGTCCCTTGCTCTTCTTGCTGCTTCTCTTGATTTCAACGCAGTAATTGCCTTATTGAGAATTTCTCTTGCAGCATCTGGATGCTCTTCAAGGAATGTGTAAATCTTATCAAAGGTAATGCTTTCAACAAACGGTTTAACAGCAGAATTACCGAGTTTTGTTTTGGTTTGTCCTTCAAACTGTGGGTCAGGAATTTTCAAACTGATCACTGCTGTCAGTCCTTCTCTGACATCTTCTCCACCAAGGGTTGTACTTGAATCAAGAATTTGATTCTTTTTTCCGTATTCATTGATTCCCCTTGTAAGTCCTGCTCTGAAACCTGTTAGATGTGTCCCTCCATCTCTTGTATTAACATTGTTTACGAAGGAAAGAATTGTTTCATTATATCCATCATTGTACTGGAATGCCACTTCAATTTCCATATCACCTTCATTTTTTTTGAAATAGTAGGGTGGAGAAAACAGTGCAGTTTTATTCTTATTCAAAAATTCCACAAATGAAATCAGTCCACCTTCATATTTAAATACTTCACTTCTCGATTTTCTTTCGTCTTCAAATTTAATTGTGACTTCAGGGTTTAAAAATGCCAGTTCTCTCAATCTGCTTGCAAGGATATTGTCATCGAACTCAATTGATTCAAAAATTTCACTATCCGGCTTGAATGTAACTGTTGTTCCTGTACCTTTTGTCTTTCCAACCACAGTAAGATGTGAAACAGGTTTGCCCCTTTCATACTTCTGGTGGTATATGTTTCCATCTCTTTTAATCTCAACCTCGAGCCATTCTGAAAGTGCATTTACAACTGAAACACCAACACCGTGCAATCCACCTGATACTCTGTATGCCTTCCTGTCAAATTTGCCACCAGCATGAAGCATTGTTAACACAACCTCAACTGCAGGCTTGTTTTCTGTTTTGTGAATATCAACTGGAATTCCTCTTCCATTATCCGAAACAGAGACACTGTTATCAAGGTGAATGACAACTGAAATTTCAGTGCAGTATCCAGCCATTGCTTCATCAATGCTGTTGTCAACAACTTCATAAACAAGATGATGGAGTCCAAAAACAGAAGTATCTCCAATGTACATGGCAGGTCTTTTTCTAACTGCCTCAATACCTCCAAGAACCTGGATTTTTGTCGCATCGTATTTACTTCCCATTTTTTCTTTTTCCATTGAAACAACCCTCCTTTTTTTTCAACAAAATTATACCATTTTTTAACCTTTGTGTCAAAAGATAATTGATTCTCTCTTTTTTTCTAAGGCAAAAAAAATCAAATATTTAGAAAACGACTTTTTCTGGAAGATATCTTTCTTTAAAAAAGTTTCTTTTTACGGGAAGCCAGCGTGGCGGATGATAATATAAATTGTAGATTTTTGTAAGATGGAGTTGGCGATAATTATTGAAAATAAATCCATTTCCAGATATCAAATAAAATTCTGCACCGTTGATTTTTATTGTTTTCACAGTGATGCTTTTAAAATATTTTGAAAATTTCTCAGTGTCCTTATTGTCGAGAGATACTATAAGGAAATCTTTGCCATCGAATAAATTGAAGTCAGTAATATAATCATAGAATCTGCCACTTCTTGATTCTGAACCAAAAACCACAAAATCTTTTTTGCAATAGTAGGAGAAAATTGATGATTCTGTATAACCGGTGGATGCTGGAATTTTTCCATCAAGATTGAGATTAATTTGTTCCGATAATTCTTTACCTTTTAAGAACATAACAGTTTGAGGATACTTTTTAAGTGATTTATATGTTTCAACAGGAACCAGAAGAATTACAAGTACTGAAACAACAATGAAAACTGAAAGATAAAGATTGTGTTTTAATGCCCTGATTAAAATGTTCGGTTGTAGATAGATTAATAAAAGAAAGAAAAAGGGATAAAATGAAGCCATCCAGTGCAGTCCTACATTTTTTACAAAGGAAATAAAAAAGAAAAAAATCAATGGAGTTATAAAAAGGAACCAGAATAAATCAATTTTTCTTCGTTCAAAAAACATAAATTTCTTTTTGAAGAAAACAATTGCAAGATAAGGCGTCATCAAAAATATTTGCTCAATCAAAAAAATAATGACAGAATAAAATTTCAATGAAGCATCCTTATTTCTAAAAAAGAGATTGAACATAATATTGAGCCAGCAATTGTTATAATTCCATATGATGTTGACCATGACCAAAGGTATGGAGAATAGTATCGACAGCAAGGCAAGTTTCCATACCCTGCGATTACGGGAAAAAAGGCAAAAAACAATTAAAGAAAAAACAAGAAGGGCTGCAAAATATTTTGAAAGAAATGCGCAACCTGCGAAAAAACCGCAAATCATGGCATCAAAAATTCTTTCTGTTTTGATTGCTCTGTAAAAAAAGATGCCAGAAAGAAACGTAAAAAGAATTAGCGGTACATCATTAACACTCAAAACATTCAGTATGCTGACAGGGGAAAGGAGAAATACAGATCCACAAAGGAATGCCTTGTTTTTATCAATATCACTGAGAACTTTTACCATAATTATTGCAATCAATGGAATAACGATAAGCGGAAAAATTCTGAAAATAAAAATATCATTACCAAAGAAAGAAAACAACCACATTACCCAGCCAATCATTGGTGGATGTTCGTAATAACCATAATTTAAATGTTTTGCCCATATGATGAAATATGCCTCATCACCTGTGATTGGAACAATTTTTGCAAGGAAAAATCTTAAAAATGTTGAGATACCAAGCATCCACAAAAAAAGTTTTTTTTCGTTCATACCTATATTATAAACTCAAAGGAAATATTTCTGAATTGGATCTCTACAGGTCAGAAAATTTTTGATTTGACAGTTCCTTCTTCTAATATAAAATGTATCATAGGGACAAACAATTTTAAAATGGAGGAAAAATGAAAAAGAAAGCCATTTCAGATTTCAGGTATGAAACAGGCGAGGCAAAAGTTCCGTGGAAGGCAGTGGGAGAAGAAATAAAATCCGAAGATTTGTATGAAATTATCAAATTTGTTTTTCCACCTATGCCAGGAAAAGAAAAAGAATATGAATCTCAATTTTCTACACTGGCGCAATGTATTGATGAATTAAAAAAGTTTAGTGGTTATGCAGGCAAACTTACTCTCGGGAATAAGGTGAAAGAACTTGAAGAAACTGTGGCAAAATTTTTGAAGGTGAAATATTGTACTTTTCTTACTAATGCCACTGCCGGGTTTGAAATAGGATATAAATATGCAAATTTGAAACCAGGTGATGAAATAATTGCTCCTGCAATCACCTTTATTGCAACAATTTTATATCCTCTTGAGATTGGTGCAAAAGTTGTGTTAGCAGATGTTGACCCTTTGACGTTAAATATGGATCCGAAGGATGTTGAAAGAAAAATTACAAAAAAAACAAAAGTAATAATTCCAGTTCATCTTGGAGGGTATCCCTGTGATATGTCACCAATAATGAAAATCGCAAAAGAAAATAACATCATAGTAATTGAAGATGCTGCGCATGCTTTTGGGGCTGTTTATAAAAATAAGAAAATTGGTACAATTGGACATTTTGGTGCTTTTAGTTTTCATGAGGTAAAAAACATAACATCCTTTGGAGAAGGTGGCATTCTGGTAACTAATCTTCCATTCGGCAGGTATTTTCCACAGGCGAGATTTGTTGGTTTAGATCCGAGTAAGAAAATAAAAAACTGGTTATATGATGTCGTTGCCTTGAAAGGGAGAGAGCAATATTTTGCACCTTCAAATCACTCAGCCACAGAAATACAGGCACTTGCCTTACTATCCCAGTTTAAAAGATTAGGAAATATTATTCAGATAAGAAAAAGAAATGCTGAATATCTTACAAAAAGGTTTTCAAAAGTTCCAGGAATTATTCCGCAGCGATTGGACACAGGGGATATTAAAGCCACCTATCATCTTTATCTTATTCAACTTGATACATCAAAAATCAAAGGGGATATTCAGGTATTTAAGAAGAAACTGTCAGAAAAAGGAATTACACAGATTCCGCATTTCGCACCTCTGTACAAATTTAAAATAATGAAACAACTGGGATATGACACGGCAAAAATTGAAAAAACATGTCCTGTTGCAGAGGAGGCATTCAGACATAAATTTACACATCTTCCATTGTACCCATTAACCAGTGAACAACTTGAATATATGGCAGATAAAGTGATTGAAACAGTCGAGGAAATGAGGAAATAAAGGGAGATGCCGATGGAAAACAAAATAAAAGTTGGGATTATTGGTGCAGGAGGAAGAGCAAATTTTCAGGCAAAGTCAATTTTTGCCAGTGGAATTGGCGAACCTACCATTGTATATTCTCCATTTGAAGACGAGGTGAGAAAATTTGCGCAGCAATACGGAATTCAGTATACCACTTCTCTTCAAGAAGTTTTATCAAACAAGGAAATTTCAGCGATTACAATTTCAACACCGAATGCAACACATTTCGAAATTTCAAAACAGGGACTTCTACACGGTAAAAACATTCTTGTTGAATATCCACCAACCTTAAACATTCAGGAAATTGATGAACTGATAAGTATTGCTGAACAAAAAGGTCTTGTGTACTGGGTAAGCTTAACACAACTTCTTGAAAACCCATACTACACAATAAAGAAAAATATCAAAGATATTGGTGAGATAATATTTTCCAGTTATTCATTTATTTCATCATATCTTGGTGGCTGGTATGCTGACCCAGGGCTTTGTGGTCCTTTGTACACATGGCAACATTTCCATTTTGTGAGTCAGATACTTGATGTGCAGGATGATGTTGAAAGTGTTTATGCGTTTGAAAACATCAAATATTCTGATGATGGAAAAATGGTTTCAACCTCTTCAATAATGACATTGAAATTTATTTCTGGTGGCATTTCTACCATAGAATTTGCAATGGGAATAAAAAATACCAGGGATTTCAAAATGGAATTTGTTGGTGATAATGGAATGTTTTACTTCAACGAAAATAAACTTTGTTATGCTGATAAAAAAACAGGGAAAAAAGAAATTTCACTTGAGGAAAGCAATCTGGGTGTTGATACAGCGAATTTTCTTAAGAGAATTTTACAAAAACAGGTAAGTGTAGAAACAGCAACAAAGGCGAGAAAAATTTTGAATGTTTGTCTATGCGCAGATATTTCGGCAAAAGAAGGAAGAATTGTAAAGATGCAGAAAATTTAAATACTCATGGAAATTTTACCCAAAGAAGCAGAAATTGTGGTTATTGGCGCAGGACTTATGGGTTGTTCGATTGCATATCATCTTTCAAAAGAGAAAAAGCATGTCGTTATACTTGAAAAAAGAAATATTGCATCAGGAGCAAGCGGACGAAATGGTGGACAGGTTATTCAACTTGAAGGAAGAGACAAAAATCCCGATACAATAAAAGCACGTCTTGCCATTACAAAAGAGAATAACAGGCTTTTGAAAAAAATTGAGAAGGAATTAAATTTTAATCTTGAGTACCAGAGAATCGGGAGTTTAGATATTGCTTTGAACCAGAATGAATGGAATGATATAAAAGAAACTGTAAGGATTCAGAAAAGAGCAGGGGATAGTGAAATAGAATTATTGACAAAAAAAGAAACACTGGATATATGCCCATTATTGACGGATAATGTTTTTGGTGCAAGATATCGAGAATCAGACGGCACAATAAATCCATTTTTTCTAACTCATGGTTTTGCATTTAATGCCATGAAAAATGGTGTAAAAATTTTTACCGGTACACGTGCAAAAAAAATCATCAGGAACAATAAAAGGATTGAAGGCATTGAACTTGAAAACGGGGCAAGGATTAACGCAGAAATTGTGGTCAATGCAACAAACGCATGGTCTTATTTCTTATGTCCTGAAATAGATATTCTTCCATTGAGGCAGGTTGCTGTTGTAACAGAACCAGTTGCAAAATTGCCTGTTTATCCAATGGAAGCATTCATTGATGGGGATGCAATTTTTACCACAACCCAAACAAGAAGCGGAAACCTTGTGGCAGGTGGATTAAAAACGCAGGCAAGGAAAAGAGAAATGCACTATGACGAAACCGTTGATCCAGTTGAGATAGCAGGAAGTTCTGCAATTTTCAAAAAAATTTTTAAGGGACTGGATGATGTATGTATTATCAGGTCGTGGAGCGGAACAATGGCTGTTACAGGGGATTGCTTACCCTGTGTGGGAAGGTATCCTGAAACAGAAAACCTTTACATTGCAGCAGGATTTCTCAATGGCATGGCTTATGGGCCAATTATTGGAAAACTGCTGGCAGAACTTATTGTATACAAGAATACATCTATTCCTATTGATATTTTCTCGCCTGAGAGGTTTTACAAAAAAAATATTGGCTGGCCTGAATTTTATAATTATACTGTTTTGGCAGAATTTTTTGAAAGGGTGTAAATGGAACACATTGAAGTTGTGAAAAGAACAATAGAATTCAAAAAACCTGCATATCTCGCAATGGAACTTGTTGATGTTCCCAAAATTTACAATGCTTACGGAACATTGAATCCTGAAAATGTAAGTTTTATTCCTGGAACAGAAAATTTTGATTCTGCCTGGGTAACATACCACTGGACATTTTTGGAACAATGGAAAACAGAAAAGGGAGAAACCATAAGAAAAGATGAGTGGTCTGTTGTTCAAAAAATCCCGTTAAATGAAAACTCAACCTATATAATTATGAACAATCCACTGGCTAATACCGATGATTTTGTTAATTACAGGTTTCCTTCTTCTGAAGTAACAGACAAATTTTTCACAAATATATCAAGTGTGATAAAAAAACATTATCCTGACAGATTCATATGCGGGTATATTGACCCAGGTACATTCCTTATTGCATATAACATCTTTGGTTATCAGACATTTTTTTTAAAACTATCAGAAAATATTCGCCTTGTTGTTGATGTAATCGAAAAAATTTTTGATTATCATTATGCGCAAATTCCAAAGTGGAAAAAAGCAGGTGCACATATGGTTAATGTAATTGATGAAATTGCGGGGAATAACGGATTATTTTTCAATCCGGAAATCTGGAGAAAATACTTTAAAATTTATTATGACAGGTTATTTAAATTAATCCACGAAGAAAATATGTATACAGGTCTTCTATTTGATGGAGATATCAGTGTAATTCTTGATGACCTTTTGGACATGGAAATAGATGTTTTGCAATTTGTCCAGCCAAATGTTGTTGGAATAAAAACATTAAAAGAAAAAGTTAAAGGGAAAAAATGTTTAAAATGCAGTGTTGATATGATGAGTACTCTGGCTCATGGAAGTCCTGAAGACGTTAGGAAGGAAGCAGAAACACTGGTTGAAAATCTTAATTCAAAGGAAGGCGGTTTCATATGCAATGTGCTTCGGTGGTACAGGCCTCAATATCCTGAAGAAAACGTTCTTGCTTCAGTTAATACGTTCAACAGATATAGAAAAATATGAAAAAAGATTACAGAATTTATGACCATCCTGTTCTTGGTAAAATTTCTGAAAGAAAGAAAATTTACATTTACCTTAATAAAAGAAAACTGGTTGCTTATGAGGGAGAAACGATTGCCGCAACATTATACGCAAATGGAATAAGAGTTTTGAGAAAAACAGAAAAACTTGGTGAACCAAGGGGTGTTTTTTGCGCTATTGGAAGATGTACTGATTGTGTGATGGTTGTTGATGGCATTCCAAATGTCAGGACGTGTATTACACCTGTGAAAAATGGGATGAAAATTGAGTTTCAACATGGACTTGGTAAATGGAAGAAAAAGAACTGGTAATTATCGGAGGAGGACCTGCAGGATTATGTGCTGCAATTGAAGCAAGAAAAAAAGGAATTGAAGTGTTACTAATTGATGAAAATTTAAGACCTGGTGGACAACTGTTCAAACAGATACACAGATTTTTTGGTTCTCAGGAACATATGGCAGGGGTTAGAGGTATTACTATAGGAGAAAAATTACTGAATAGTGCTATCGAATACAGGACAGAAATATGGCTGAATAGTATCGCATACGGCATCTTTAAAGATAGGATAATTGGAATAGTGAGAGATGGAAAAAATGTTTTGGTGAAAGCAAAAGCAGTGATTATTGCAACAGGAGCGATTGAAAATCCTCTGGCATTTCGTGGCTGGACATTACCTGGTGTTATGGGGGCGGGCGCATGTCAGACAATGATTAATATTCACAGGGTTTTGCCAGGTAAAAAAGTTTTAATGATTGGGTCTGGAAATGTTGGTTTGATAGTTTCCTATCAATTACTCCAGGCAGGAGCAGATGTAAAGGGAGTTATTGAAATTATGCCTCAAATTGGTGGATATCTGGTTCATGCGGCAAAAATTAAAAGATATGGGGTTCCTGTATTCCTTTCATCTACAATTGTTGAGGCAGAAGGGAAAACAGAAGTTGAAGGGGCAACGATCTGTCCTGTTGACCAATCCTTTAAGCCATTACTGAAAAAGAAAAAAACAATTGATGTGGATTTAATTTGTATAGCAGTGGGATTATCTCCGTTAAATGAGATTCTTTATCAGGCAGGGTGTTTGTTTACCTATCAACCATACCTTGGCGGAACAGTGGCGCTGCACAATGAAAATATGGAAACAACAGTTGAAGGAATTTTTGTCGCCGGCGATTGTTCAGGGGTGGAAGAGGCCTCTACAGCAATGGAAGAAGGTAAACTTGCTGGTATATCAGCAGTTGAAAAATTAAAAAGAGAAAAATATGATGAAGAAAAACAGGAAATAAGAAAAAGGCTCAATGATTTCAGAATAGGTACTTTTGGAGAAAAACGAAGGATTGCAAAAGAACAATTGGTGAAGGAATATTATGAAAGAATTAAGAATTGATGAGCGAATTTATAGAAAAATGGGTTCATATCCATCAGAAGAAAGGTTGAAAAAAGGACCTGTTGCAATTATTGAGTGTGTGGAAGACATTCCATGCAATCCCTGTGAGACGGTTTGTCCCCGGAAAGCCATAAAGGTTGGTTTTCCGATTACCAATGTTCCTGAATTAAATGAGGAAAAATGCACGGGCTGTGGGAAATGCATAGCCATTTGCCCTGGACTTGCAATATTCGTTTTGAATTACAATTTCAATGAAAATCTGGCGTCCCTGACAATTCCATATGAGTTTTTACCATTGCCACAGGTGGATGAAAAAATTAAGTGCCTTGATAGGAATGGTAATTATGTATGCAAGGGTGAGATCGTCAAACTAGTGCCCCCTGAAAAAAACAATAGAACTTGCCTGATAACATTTTCCTTTCCCAGAAAATACTACAACGTAATCAGGAGTTTTAAAAAATGAAAAAGAAAAAAATTATATGCAGGTGTAAGGAAATCACTGAAGAAGAAATTATAGAAGTCATTAAAAAGGGTATCACTGATGTTGATGGAATCAAGAGGGCACTTGGAGCAGGGATGGGATTATGTCAGGGGAAAACATGTTCAATCCTGATAACAAAAATAATCAGCCAGATCACAGGTGTTTCAATTAAAGAGATAAAACAGCAAACGAGCAGAGCCCCGGTAAGACCGATTCCGATCAAAATAATTTCTGAATTGTAATGTCTTTTAATTTCTTTCTGTCTTTGACATTTCTGTTTTTTTCAATGATGCCCTGCTTGATTTTCTCATAATCAGGTTAATGTAAAAAAACAAAAGGGACTTTCTGTTTGGTAGGAAAGTTCTTTTGAATATTGAACCATATGATGATATTTGTTTTCTCGCCCAGTAATAACCATTTTGAAGCTCATCAACACTCATAAGTTTTGGTTTGAAAACAACTTCACCGCAGGTGTACTTTTCCCAGTTTCGTTCAAATATCCTTCCTTGCTGTTGCATTTGTTTATACAAACGTGTTCCTGGTAATGGCGTAAGTATAGAAAAACTTGCAAGTTCAATTTTATTATGTTCAATAAACTCAACTGTTTTTTCAAATACACTGCCATCATCAGAATCAAGACCAAAGATAAAAGCACCAACAACGGCAATTCCATTATCATGAAGTCGCTTGATACACTCGGAGTATTCATTAACACGATTCATATTTTTCCCAACCTGCTTTAAACTTTCATGTGAAATGGATTCAAATCCTACAAAAAGTGCTTTACATCCACTTAGGGCAGCAAGTTTAAGTAATTCTTTGTCTTTTGCAAATATTACTGATGCCTGCGAAAACCATTTGATTTTTAATGGGATTAATTCTTTGAATAACTGTTTGGCATAATCAGGGATACCAGCAATGTTATCATCAACAAAGAAAATTACTTTTTTATTTTTTAGTTGCTTGATTTCTTTGATCACATCTGTAATCGGTCTTGTACGATAAGTTCGCCCAAAAAAGTCAGAAACACTGCAGAAGTCACAATTAAAAGGACATCCTCTTGTGGTCTGGATAAGGTCCATTTCCCTGTAAAACTTGTTACCGAATAAAAGGTCTTTTCTTGGTAATGGAAGATTTTTAAGATCAGGTTTTTCTGATGATTTATAAAATTTTTTCAGTTCACCTTTTTTGAAATCATTTATTAATTCATTCATTACCCCTTCTGCTTCTCCTATTACAATTGCATCCGCGTGAAGAGATGCTTCCTCTGGAAGTACTGATGGGTGAATTCCACCCATAATGACAGGAATTCCTTTTTCCCTGAATCTATCAGCAATTTCATATGCTCGTGGGGCAGTGCAGGTAATTGTTGTTATACCAACCATATCAACTTTTTCATCAAAGTCAATTTCATTAAGGCTATCATTGATTAATTTTATTTCGGCATCAGGTGGGAATAATGCAGCAACTGTCATCAAACTCAAACGTGAAAACTGGATTGCTTTATCTCTTTTTGTTACAGATGCTACAGGAGACCTTGGTGAAATAAGATTTACTCGCATAAATCCTTCTTTTTGAATTTATATTACCATAACGATGGAAAAAGTAAATTTTTAGATCCTGTTTATTCTTTTAAAAATTTGTGATATGTAGTAAAATAATTTGTTGAGAAATTTCTTGTGTGAAATATTTTCAGGAATTCAATGTAAAGTGTCATAAAAATTTGCATGTTTCATCTGCGGAATATTTGACCATGCAGATTATTAGGAACAATCGGCAATATTTCACATTATACAAGGAGTATAAAAATGGAAAAACTGGCATTGTACGGAGGAAAACCAGTAAGAACACAACCTTTTCCAGCACGAAGACCTTATGGGAAAGAAGAAATTAAGGAAGTCATTTCTGCTGTAAAATCACAGAACCTTTTTAGATATGGTGGAACAAAGGTAGAAAAACTCGAAAATGAATTTGCAAAAAAATATGGTGTTAAATATGCAATTGCTTCCACATCAGGAAGTGCTGCAATTCATATTGCCATTGGTGGCATAAATCCTGATCCAGGTGATGAAATCATTACAGCCCCTATTACAGACCTTGGAACAATTATTGGTATTCTTTACCAGAATGCAATTCCTGTTTTTGCCGATATTAACCCTGAGACATACAATATTGACCCTGCAGATGTTGAAAGAAAAATAACAGAAAAGACAAAGGCAATAATTGCTGTTCACCTTTTTGGAAATCCATGTGATATGGATGGAATAATGAAAATCGCCAGTAAATACAAAATACCTGTCATAGAAGATTGTTGCCAGGCATACTTTACGCATTATAAAGGAAAACTGTGTGGAACAATTGGAGATATTGGTTGCTTTTCAATGCAGCAGAGTAAACATTTAACAGCAGGGGATGGTGGTATAACAATAACAAACAATAAAAAACTTGCTGAAAGAATGAAGCTTTTTTCTGATAAAGGATGGAACAGGGGAAAATGGGGACCAAGAACCTATCTTTTTCTTGCACCAAACTATCGGATGAATGAATTAACAGGGGCAGTTGCTTTAGCCCAGCTTAAAAAGGTTGAAAAGGTTGTTAAAAAAAGAATGTATCTTGGTAATTATCTTACTGAAAAAATAAAAGGTATTCCAGGAATACTTCCTGCAGCAATAACTCCTGGTGGTGAGCATTCTTACTGGTTTTATCCATTAAGAATTATTAGATACAATCCTGAATTATTCTGTAAGGCACTGTATGCTGAAGGTATTTCATGCTGGCACGGTTATATTGGAAGACCAATTTTTTTATGCGCCAGAACCCTTTATATGAAAAAAACTTATGGAAAATCTCACTGTCCATTTGACTGTCCAAAATACGGAAAAAATATTGAATACAAACGTGGTATATGTCCGATTACTGAAAAAATGCTTCCAAAATTGGTTGTGATTGGCATAAATGAAAACTACTCAAAAAATGATATTGATGATATTGCGAAAGCAATAACAAAAGTTGCAAATGGATTAAAAAGAAAAAATGAGTAGAAAATATTTTGACATTGGCATTGGGAAATTGGATATTACGCCTCCATTGTCAATACCATATTTAGGATATTACCCAAAAAGGCACGATTTTTTTGCTGGTATTCATGACAATTTATATGTCAGGTCTGTGTTTATTACGGATGGAAAAGAAAAAATTAATATCATTGGCACTGATACTTTTGGTTTCGCAAATGATATTCTTGGAAAAGACAAAAATTTCACTCAGGAAGTCAGGAAACGGATAAAAGAACAAACCGGGATTCCAGAAGATTGTATTATGTTGACAGGAAGCCATATTCATTCGACACCAGATACCTTGAATATAAGGACCTTGAAGGACGTACCAGCATCTATTTTCTGGTTGGAAAATATTATTGAAAAAATTGCTTCTGCAACGAAATTAGCCATGCAGAACACATTCAAGGCAAACTTAAAAATCGGGAAAGGAGAAGTAAAAAATATTTCCTGTAACAGAAGGGGAGAACAGTTTCTGGATAATGAGGTAATTGTTTTCCTGTTTGAATCACTGGATAGAGAAAAAAATATTTTGATGGTCAATTTTGCCTGTCATCCTGTTATTGTGCAGGTTCAGAAACTTATTTCAGCGGATTTTGTTGGTGTTGTAGAAAACACAGTTGAAAATGTATTGAAAGGTGTTGAAGGATGTGTTTTTCTTCAGGGTGCTTGCGCTGATATAAATCCAGCAGTTGGAAATACCTGTAATTTTCATGATGTTTACTCAACTGGAATTACTCTTGCAGGAGAAGTGATGAAGGTTTATGGTTATATGGTAATGAATGATTATCCTTTGCAACCTGTTATAGTAAGAGCAATTTCTAAAAATTGTCTTTTTCCTTCCCGCCCTCTTCCTGATATCAAAAATGTGAAAAATGTTCATGCGCAATTGAAAAAAAAATTGAGAGAGACAAAAAGCGAAAAAGAAAAAGGTAGTATCATATCAATGTTAAAAATGAAAGAAGAAGAACTTCAACGACTGAAGGAAGGAAATAAAAAATTTCAGGGGGAAATTCAAATTTTTAATATAGGAAATACTCTTCTGGTCGGGATTCCTGGAGAGGTATTCTGTCAGATGGGATTGCAAATAAAAAAGGAATGTGAACCGATGATTGGTGTACCTGTCGGTTATGCCAATGGGTATTTAGGATATATTGCACCACCACAAGCATGGGAAAAGGGTGGTTATGAGGTTAGTTGTGGACCATGGTCAAAAGTAGGTCCAGATGCCTTTGATAAAATCATGGAAACAATCAAAAGTATGATTATGTTGATAAAAAAGGAAAGAAACGGAAAAATTAAATAGTTGCAATGTTTGAATAAAACATCTCAGAGAGATCTATTTTAACATTTTACCTTCAGTTTTCATCCTGTTTTCTATTTTTGTTTTTTCCTTAAGAGCAAGGTCTCCAACCTTTTTGTTCTAAATTTATTTTACCCTACCATTTGAAAGATGAAAATCAAAATTTAGTCGGCAAGTAAACGACAGGCATTGGTATATAAAATTTTTTCTTCAATAAGAGAGGGTAATTTAATTTCTTTGAATAATTTTATTGTTTCTCCTTGATCTGTCCATGGAGAATCACTTCCAAATAAAACATATTCAGATGGATGTCCCAGAATCATTTTTCTTATTTTTTCCTTCGCAAGAAATTCAAGCGAAAATGAAATTTCCATATAGATTTCTTTACCAATGATGTATTTTTCTACATCATCCCAATCACTCCATGCTCCAAGATGCGTGGTTATGAGTTTCAAAGATGGAAATGTTTTTTTGATGTTAGATATTCTTTCTGGGTCTGCGATTTTAATTTTTTCAAAGGCAAAATCAAATCCAGTATGCAAAACAACAATCAAATTTTCTTTACATATTTTTTCATAAATTTTCATCATCTTTTCACTATCAATGACAAAATTCTGGTAATATGGGTGTAGTTTTATTCCCTTAAATCCTTCTTTTTTAATTTCTTCAATCCTGCTGGAAACAAACGGGTCGTCAGGATGAAATGAAGGAAAAGGGATAATTCTTTTTGTTTTTATTTCTTTTGACCATTTTAAGATTGAATCGTATTGAGAAATTTTTGTTGCGATTGAACATATTACGCTTTTTTCTATTCCGTATTTATCCATAGAAGATATTAAAGAAGAAATTTTACCATCAAGTCGTGCCTTTATCTTTCCCTGTTTTTCAATCAATGGAATTGCTTTTTCTGCCACATTATCAGGAAAGGCATGTGTATGTATATCAATAATCTTCATTTGTTCCTCTCATTATTCCACTAAAAAATTGATTTTTCTTATGCGGATAAAAAAATTCTCTTTTTTATTTCCTGCGATGATGATTGTATGATTTTTCCATAACATTTTCAATAGTATTTTCCTCCAAGGACAGGTTAAAATCATATCTCAGTTTTTCCAATTATTCAAATATTATCAGTGGAGGTCATTAAAATTTTTTTCCTGCAGGATTAAATCATTATAACCTTGTAAAACAGTAAATAGTGCTTTTCATTTGTGCAATTGAATGTTTATTTATTCATGCCAGACCTGACGCAATTTATTTTTATTTGTAGAGTGATTTTCCATAAAAAAACAATTTTTATTTCATTAAAAATTGTTTTTTACTTATGAGTAAGAATAGGGTATAATTTAATTAAGGTGTTCTATCGGCAATGGACAATATTGATGACTTTATTAAACATACATCCTTTGAAGAATTTGTATCAAGAAAAAACAAAAAGTGCATTGGTGTGGCAGATTATAGAAAAGATATATCAGGAAATAGAGAAAGATTGATTGGAGGGGTCGCATAGAGGCCAAGTGCGGCGGATTGCTAATCCGTTGTACCGTCGAAAGGCGGTACCGTGGGTTCAAATCCCACCCCCTCCGTTTTCTCTTCTTTGAAAGGGATTTGAATTGGAGCGAAGTCAGACAATCCGAGCAGGCGCAGGATTGTCAGCGGACGGCGAGCTGAGCCGTAGGGGGGGGGGGAGGCGCCCAA
>Ga0078972_1005698_pt1 | contig 31130 bp, 36 predicted proteins | sample YelNatPaOPGAMG01_FD_67568 | JGI IMG/M metagenome (GOLD analysis project Ga0078972, IMG submission 67568) | Hot spring thermophilic microbial communities from Obsidian Pool, Yellowstone National Park, USA - OP-RAMG-01 (SPADES assembly) (version 2) | ecosystem: Environmental > Aquatic > Thermal...
CGTGCAGTTTAAATACCCTTTTCGCTATCTCTTCTGCTTCTTTCTCTAATTTTTCGGCTCTTCTTTCTTGCCTTTTTGTTAGGCCATAATCACAAAAATATACATCTAAGCGGTGCAATTGCTTAGCAATTTCTCTAAGTTGGTCGTAGGCGTCAAAAAATCGTTGTAGTTTGGCTAAGTTCATATTTTTTCACCTCCTTTTGTTTTGTCTTTTAGCAACTTCTTTGCAGATTAATTCAATGGGTTTGTGAGAATTAAACTTAAGTGGTTTTTTAAGCAGTCTTTTAATTAGTTTTTTTATTTTTCGCATTTCGCTTTTCATATTTGATATTATTCGCTTTTAATTTATTATTGAATAATACTTTATATTGCCTTTATAATATCATATTGTATAACCTTGTCAAGAGGCAATTTTTCCCTACTTTATGGGATTTTTAAAACCAGTTTAAAACTGCTTGAGAGCTACCCCGCGACTCTAAAAAAGTCCAAAAACACAACCAAAACTAAAAATGATATAATAATAATAACAACTTATAACAACTTATGAGAAAACTTACTATAAGAGAAGCCAAATTCTTAAAGAATCTTAAGCAAGGCAAGAATCAAACTGAAAGCGCTATTTTAGCAGGTTATAGCCAAAAAACTGCAGGCGTAATAGCTTCACAATTGCTAAAAAAAAAGAAAATCATTTACGCCCTCAATCAAGCAGGACTAACTGATAAAGTTTTAGCTGAAAGTATCAAGAAAAACCTTGAAGCGGGCATTGGAGTAAAGGCTACAGCTGATACAAGCTTAAAAGCTACCGAGCTAGCCCTGAAGCTAAAAGGATATCTAGGCAATGAGGATAAACCTTCAACCTTTAATCAACTAAATGTCCAAATAAATGAGCTTAGGCAGTTATCTGATGAGGAATTAAAGGCTAAAATTAAAGAGCTAACAACTGAAATTGAAGCATTGCAGGCCAAAAAATAGGCAATACAAAACCCATAGTAAAATACCACTTGAGGCTAGAGGCAACAAAAATTCCGAGTTTTGCTAAAAAGCCATCTATCCCATAGTCAAGAGCTTTGTATTCTCAAAAACAAAGCCTAAAAGTTGATACTTATATCATCTCAAACAAAAAGCCCCCCTTAAAATTGATTTAGCAAAGCCACAAAAGGCTACTACTAGTGCTAGGTTTGGCCATTGAGTAATAGACAAGCCCGCGAGGTTTAAAGACAGACTATAGGCAAAAACCTAGCATTTAGAAGACACCCCTTCCACTATCATTTTTAAGTTTCCTTTAGTCTGCAAGTTCCGCCCCGTGCCTAAAAATAATCAAATTGCAGAACATACTTAGAGACACTTTAAAATACTATAGGGAAGGCTTTGGCTTTTGGCTTGAAAAAAACACAGACCCCCTATATACCCGATTTGAGTTGAATTGAGTTGAGGTCTTTCCTCTCTCCAATCCGCGATATATTTTCAAAATCCAAAATGGTATAATTATTTTATATGAAGTCAAAATCCGAAATCAAAACAGAGCAAGACGCAATACTTCTTGAAATAGGAAAAGAAGGAAAAGAAGGAGACAAAGCTTTCGGGCAATATGCAAAAGAAAAAGACAAAGAAAGCAAAAAGAAAAGAGACAAAGTTCTTGAACTAATTAACGACCAACCCAAAAAAGTAAAAACATATAACTCCTTCTTAGCAGATATTCTTTATCAGCGTCTTCATTATGTTGATTGGGAACCGGGCTGGAAATTCTATACGGGATTCACAGACAAAGGTGTTGTTATGGAACTTAAAAGTCCCGACAACAGGATTTTTAGGTCGGCGTTCAAACCAACAGCAGACCCAATTCTTGATTTAAACGCAATAGACAACTTTGCTTTAAGAGCAGAAAACATGGTCGATGCTTTTAGGTATAAGATAATAAAATAATAAGATAATAAAATAATAAAATGAAAGATGCCCTAATACAAAAGATAATAGAGCTCGAAGCACTTAAAAAAGAACTCCAGGCAAGAAAGCTGACCGAAGACTTATTTGAATTTAATAAAGTTGTTCTACAAGCAGAAACTCTTGGACCATTATCAGATTTCCACAAAGAAATGTGTGATTTTATAATGAAATCAGAAAAAAAGAAGAGGTTGATTCTTGTTCCCAGAGGCCACTTAAAAACAAGTCTTGTTACTATTGGATATTCTCTTTTAAGAATAGCCAAAGACCCCAATGTAAGAATTCTAATTGCCAATGCCACATATGACATGGCTTGCTCGTTTTTGGGTCAGATTAAGAAACACCTCCAAAACAACGAAACCTTTAGAAGTTTATATGGAGACTTAACCACAAATGCCAGCAAATGGTCTGAAAACATGATAACTATTCCAAAGCCAAAAGATTTTACAAAAAAAGAAGCAACGGTTACAGCTTATGGTATTGGAGGAAATCTTGTAAGCCAGCACTACGACTGTGTAATTCTTGATGATGTTGTTAACCGAGATTTGATAAACACAGAAGAACAGATTCAGAAGACAATTCTCTTTTACAAGGATGTTCTTGACTTGCTTGAACCAAATGGTGATGTTATCGTCTTGGGGACGAGATGGTCTGACAGCGACCTTTACGGATGGATACTTGATAAGACCTCTCCAGAAAAGATTTATGAATCGTTTGATGTCTTTTTGAGGCGAGCATATACTGGAAATCTTGAAACTGGGGAAAATTTGAAAATTTTGTATCCCCAGAAATTTACAAGGGAAATTCTTATTAGCCTTAAAAAGGAAAAGGGTCCAGTTGAATTTGCAAATCAATACTTAAACGACCCAATGCCATCAGAAGAGGCAAAATTCAAACCTCAGTGGTTTAAAACCATTCTTGAAGACGAATTAAGGTGGAGAGAGATAAATTATTTTACTATGGTTGACCCAGCCATTGGACAACTAAAAACATCAGACAAAACAGCCATAGTCACAATTGGCGTTGACCAATTCAATAATTGGTTTGTGGTAAATATAATCTGGGACAGACTTCTTCCAAATGAAATAATAAATCATATTTTTGCCAACTGGGAGCACTTTTACCCACGAAAGATAGGAATTGAAATGGTTGCTTACCAAAAATCCCTTCAGTATGCTATTGTTGATGAGATGCGTCGTAGAAATATTTTTTTACCTATTGTAGAATTAAAAGCAGATAGGAGTAAGCAAGAAAGAATAGAGGGCTTGATTCCAAGATATGCCAATGGAGCCATCTATCACTTGCGTCAATGTCCTTTTAGAGAAGAACTGGAAGATGAATTATTAAGATTCCCAAGGGGAAGGCATGACGATATTGTTGACGCTTTAGCTTATGGATTACAGATAGCAAGACAATCGGTAGCACCAAAGCCAAAGCCAAGAAGAGGTTCTAGTTATCTATACTAATATCTATACTAAAATGAAATCAAAATATGTAGTTTCTGGCAAAGAGCCAGACATAAGAAAAGTTTATAATCCTTCAGATAAGGAAAAGTCTGTATTGAAACACACCTATGAGCGTTATTATGAAATGAAGGAGGCCCGCTCCAAATTTGATAAGAATTGGGAAAAATGGGAAAAGCAATGGGAAGCATACAGAGAGCCAAGAGGCGAAAATGACTGGAAAAGTAACATTTATGTTCCAATCACAACCTCAATAATAGAGGCTGAATTATCAGAGATTATAAATCAGGAATTAAGACCATGGGTTTTGGCAAGAGGGGTTGAAGACGAAGCAAAGGCAATGATTATGAATGCAATTTTAAACTATACATGGGATGTTGCCAAAAGCGATGTCGCATTGTATTACATCATACGAGACGCTCTTATTTATGGGACTGGAATTGGAATGGAATATTACTGGAGAGAGCCAAGAAAAATAAAGGTTGACAATAAAGAAAAAACAGTTTTTGAGTATGACGATTGTTATCTTGAACCAGTAAGGATTTATGACTTCTTTGTTGATGAGAGAGCTAGAGACTTTACGGGACCATATGGTGCAAGAGATGCTATTAGAAGATATATCATGGATTATGATGATTTTAGGAACTTCTTTCAAGGTAAATGGGACCCAATGGGAAGAGCTTCCTTGGTGAAGTCGGGTGGTGATACTAATTATTACGAGTTCTTTAAGCCACCAGAAAGAATTGACAATTCTAGAGAAGTTGAGGTTTTGTGGTATTGGAATAAGCCAGACGATTTGCTTTCTATTGTTGCAAACGATGTCCAGATTTATATGGACCCAAATCCATATAAGCACAAACAACTTCCTTTTGTAAGAGCAATAGATATTCCAAGGGGTTCTCACTTTTATGGCAAAGGCGAAGCAGAACTTCTTGAAAGTCTTCAGGAAGAAATCAACACACTAAGAAGAATGATTATAGATAGAAATCATCTTGATATTGATAAACCAATTCTTGTTTCTGATACGCTGACGATTGAAGATGAAGATGTTATAACCAGACCGCACGGTGCTATTCCTGTTGGAGATGTTAATGCCGTTAAACCACTTGAATATTCTGATATTCCATTATCCGTTTTTAGGTCTCTTGAGATGTTAAACGATGACAAAATCAGAGTTACTGGAATGGACGAGCGTCAGCAATCTGTTTCAACAGCGGGAACAGCAACAGAAGCAGCTATTCTTAAAGAAGCAACTCTTAAAAGATTAAATCAAAAAATTTGGAGTTTTAAAAATAATACCATTGTTGACATAGGCAGATTAAGGGTCGCAAATATTATGCAATTTTACTCTGTTCCAAAACTTGAGGAAATAATTGGAGAAGAAATGTTAGCAAAAGCGGAAGAAAGGGGTCTTGTGATTGAAAAAGATGGAACAAAGTATATGAAGACATACAGAAATATAAGATTAACTAATCAGCAAGTTGAGATTGATGAGAAAACTGGTCAGCCAGTTATTAAACCAGCAAAAGGCATTACTTTCTTTGAGGCTTTGCCTGATTTTTTTATGCCCAGCCGTGGTGGTTATGATGTTGTCTATAAAGCCACAAGCTCTATGCCTGTTTCAAAACCATTGCAACAGCAAAAAGCAGATGAAATGTATGATAGGTTAATAGGTAATCCAACGGTTGACCCGTGGAAACTGGCAGAATATCTTCTTAAAAGTAGAGAAGAAGACCCAGACAATTTCAAGGTTCAGCAACAACCCAAGGAAGACACAAACACGATTCTAAAGCAAATGGTTGATTTGGCTGGAATAGAAAATGAAGAAATGATTAAAGGAAATGAAATTCCACCAACCCCATACGCGTCTCCAATTCATACTGAACTTCATGTTGAATTTATGAAATCTGAAAGATTCAAAAAAGATGTTCCTCCAGATGACACCAATATAATCCAAATCTTCACTAATCACATTACTGGTGAGATTGTAGCTCAAAATATGAGAGAGTCAGGAGGAGGACAAATGAGGGTTGAAATGCCAACAGGCGAAGGTGGTCAGACCCAGATGCCAGGAGGACAAATGGGAATGGGTGATGTTATTCCAGGAAGAATGGCTGGAGCCGAGATGCCAACAGGAATAGAAGGAGCAAACAGCGGAGTTCAAGTTGGTAGGAAGGTATGAAAAAGAAACAAAAACTAGTTAAACTAATGGGTTCTGATAAAGAGGGACTTAGAAAAATAGCTCTGTCACCAGAATTTGTTGTTTTAGAAAGACTTTTAAAAATAGAGGAACAAAATATTATTATTCAGAGCTTCAAGGTTCCTTCTTCAGACCCAGAAATTGCAAGAAAGAAAGCGCACTTTGAAGGAAGAGTATATGAATTAAGAAAGATGATGAGAACTTTTGAGGAATCTTTGAAAGAAGATGAATGATTTAATCGCTTTAATTACAGACGCCCTAAAGAGAGAGGGTATTTATAGTCCTGAAGTCCTTGCTTATGCTCTTGCAACAATAAAGTATGAGACAGGTGGGACCATGCGTCCTATTCCTGAATACGGAGGACCTAGTAATGCAAGAAGATTTGGATATTCTGGAGGAGAAAAATATTATGGTAGAGGATATATACAACTAACTCATGATTATAACTACAAGCAGATGGGAAGAAGAATTGGTCTTGGAGATGCCCTTTACAAAAACCCAGATTTAGCTCTTAACCCAGAAATTTCAGCAAGAATACTTGCTGCATTTTTCAAAGATAGGGGTGTTGCTAAAAAAGTTATGGAAGGAGACATTGTTGGAGCAAGGAGACAAATTAATCCTGACAATAAAGGTCGTTTAATAGCCAATTATGCAAAACAATTCTTGCCTCTAGTTGTTAATGCTTCTTCACAATCCTCTCAACAACCGTCTCAACAATCTTCTCAACCCCAAACTATTACTTTTGAAACTCCCAAACCGACTCCCCAACCTTCTTTTATACAAAAAATACAAAATGCAATAAAATCTATCTTACCTCAAAAGACTTCATATTCTCCATCAACACCGACATATTATACTGTTAAGCCTGGTGATACTCTTTCAAAAATAGCTCAACAGTATTATGCCAATCCAATGCTTTATAACAAGATTAGTGGTTATAGAAGTGAAAATCCTAATCTGATTTATCCATGGGAGAAACTTAAAATAGCCTAAAATGCCATTTAAGAAAGTCGGTCCAAACAAATATAGAAGTCCAAGTGGAAGAATCTTTACCAAGAAGCAGGTTCGTCTATATTATGCTAGTGGTGGAACGTTTAAAAGGACAAGAAGAACAAAAAGGTCAAAACGAAGGTCAAGTAGAAAAACTTGACAAGATAGTGTATTATTAAATTGCATACCTTATGGACAATTCTATCTTTTGATAGAACCCTAAGATAATATGGAAAACAATCAACAGGATAAAGCCCCTTCTGTTAACTCCGCAGAAGATACGGCAAACAAGGAGCAGGCTCTTGATAATTCTATAGAGGCTTTAACTGGCGGTAAATTTAAGTCAGTTGAAGAGTTAGCTAAGGCTTATAAGGAAGCTGAAAGCAAAATAGGCGAACAGGGTGAAGAGTTAAGTCAAGCTAGAGAATTTGTATCAATAGCCCAGCCTGTGTTTGACGTTATCAGAGAAGACCCAGAATTATTTAAATCAATAGATGAAAGACTTAGAGGTTCAAAACCAGCTGAAAACGGAAAAGCTGAAAAAACTGAAAAGGACGAGGTAACTCAAGATGATATTCGTGCTACAACCAGAGAAATTATCATAGATGGTTTTGAAAATAAGCACAATTTCAAGAAGTTGCCTGCCAGTGAGCAAAAATTACTTAGAAACGCAATAGGCGATGTAATTTTTGAGCTCACGGGCACGAGCTATGACAAAGTTGACTTGCGTCGTCTTGGCTCTGTCCTAGAGAATGCTTATATTTTGGCGAAAAATAGAATAAAAGACAAGTCGACGTTGGACGCTCTAGAAGAGGCAGAGAAATCCCAGGAAGGGTCTATATCATCTATCCCGTCGTCGGGCGAGAAAAGTGGTGAGACCCTAACTCCAGAAGAGGCACGGGTAGCCGAAAAGCTAGGGCTTACCAGAGACCAATACTTATCTGGTAAAAAATAATCTCCAACAAAGGGTGGCTAACAGGGAGGAGTAAATATGGCATATTCTTCTGGTATAAAGGGTTTTTGGTATAAGAAAAACCTTAAACCAGGCGTGTCTAAGCCAGCAACTCTTAGAGTTCCTTTAGCCAATAGTGCGGGTCCTTTAACCATCGGGGACGTTGTCCAGTGGACTAATGGTTATCTGACTATTGCGGCAACTGGGGAATCAATCCTTGGAGTACTCGTTGGCTTTTGCTTGGAAGATGGCGAGAACGTTTTCAAAAGCAAAAGAAGTCACGGAGCAACTCTTTCTGGAGACGATACCCTGACTGCTGCTTCTGATAACCAGACAAGAGATGTCAGAGTCTTTGGAGAGGTCATTATTGATGAAGACGCTCTCTTTTTGAACAAAGCTGATAGCTCATTGTCTCAGGCTGAGGTTGGTCTTTATTTTGACACAACTTCAGCTTCTGACCAGATAACTGGTACTGGAAGTGCAAGCATCTCACAGTTCCAGCTCGTTGAGTTGGTGACTGTTGATGATGAAGGAAATTCTGCTAACGACCTTGGTCTTTTCAGAATTTCACAGTCCCAGCTTGGTTGGGCGGCATCATAACATATGGCATTAAAAAGCAATTTCGGTGACCTGTTGGAACCAGGGCTTAGGAAAATCTTCGATGATACTTATGAAGAAATTCCTGAAGTCTATAGTTCCATTTTCAGGGTCAACGATTCCAATGTCGATGTTGAAAGGGATTCTGCTGTAACTGGTTTCTCTCTTCTAGAGGAAACTGGCGAAGGCGAGCCAATTCAGTATGAGGACCCAGTCCAAATGTACGATGTATCTTATGTGCATCGTAAGTACACTAAAGGCTTTAAGGTCTCAGAGGAGTTGGTTGAAGACGATAGATATAATGTCATCCGTAAGAAACCCGCTGCTTTAGCCAGGGCTGCTCGCAGAACAGCAGAATATCTTGCTGCAGAAGTTCTGAATAACGGATTTTCGTCAGGTGTTGGTGGAGACGGAAAATATCTATTTTCTGTTTCACATCCAAGGGCTGATGGTGGCACAGCTCAGAGCAATGCTTCTGGGTCTGGAATTCCATTAACCGAGACAAATCTTAACACAGGACTTCTTGCTATGAGGTCGCAGCTTGATGATAAGGGTATGAAAATCGGTGTTAAAGCCGATACTCTTATTGTCCCTCCTGCACTTCATAAGCTGGCTGTCGAGATTACCAATTCCTCAATGAAATCTGGTACCGCTGATAATGATTTGAATTATTATAACGGTATGTTGAAAGTAATTGATTGGGATTGGTTGAGCAGTAATACTGCTTGGTTCTTGTTGGACTCATCTGTCCACCAGTTGAATTATTTCTGGAGAGTGAGACCCGAATTCAAGCAGGACAATTCCTTCGACACAGGAATGGCGCTCTTCAAGACGAGGATGCGCTGCTCCATGGGTTGGAGTGACTGGCGTGGTATCTGGGGCTCGAAGGGTGACGGAAATAGCTACACGTCCTAACCCTTTTGTAAGTGGGGTTGGGGTGGCGACCCTACAAAAGAAGTAGCATCTACTAACCCAAGCCAAAGTATTGTAAGGAGCAAGTTAGCAAGAGCTACCCACCAGTTTGACACTTTTTTTATTGTGTTTTAGAATAAAAAAGATGGTAACACATTTTTCAGGAAAAGTAGGGGGTAAAACCCATAAGATAAGAACTAGGCAAGTAAGACCAACAAGTCCTACTCCTATTGCTGGTGATATTTATTTCGACACTGCCACCAGCACTCTTTATATTTATGATGGAACACAGTGGTGGGGTACTGAAGTTGCAACATCAACTTCTACATCAACAACTTCCACCTCTACTTCTACAACATCAACATCTAGTTCGACATCAACAACCGTTTCTACATCATCTAGTTCAAGCACATCAAGCACAAGTTCAAGTACATCAACATCAACCACGACATCTACAAGTACAAGCACATCAAGTACGAGTACAAGCACATCAAGTACGAGTACAAGCACATCAAGTACATCAACATCGTCAACAACATCAACATCGACTAGTACATCAACAACATAGTAAAATATAGATATGGGAATAACACATTTGAACATACATACAGGCAAGACTAAAAAATGGAGGGTTGAATCTGAACCGCCAATCGACCCGACACCGTCGTCTGGAGATTTGTATATTGATAAGACATCTGGCAAAGAAGCTATTGGAATATATTGTGTTAATGGGTGGGTTTATATTAGTTTAGCAAAATGACAAACTTTTCAGAATTACGTTCACAAGCAATGCAGGTAGATGTTCTTGACTCCGCACCGACGGGGGATGATTTATATGAAGGAAGAACATATTTTGATACATCTACTGGAAGGTTATATGTTTATTTAAATTCTGAATGGAGATATGTTCAGTTGACATCAACAAGTACGAGCACAACATCCACATCAACTAGTTCAACATCAACTAGTTCAACATCAACTAGTTCAACATCAACATCCACATCAACCAGCACATCAACTAGCAGTTCTACATCTACTAGCACAACATTGCTATAATAAAGCAATAAAGCAATAAAGCAATATGAAAATAATAAAGAACATAGAAAAGAAGGAATTGAGATTTCAATTTGAGGGTTATGAGTATAGATTTGAACCAGAAAAGCCTCTTCAAGTGGAAGACGATTTATACAATTATTTGAAGGAAATAGTTCCTCTTGCTTTTGATTGGGAAGCAAAACCCCCAAAAAGCGGAGTGGTTGCCAAAGCCCCAAGAGTAAAGTTTAAACCTAATTTTCCAGGAGCCAAATTTGGAATAAGAGAGGGGCACCAATCATTGTCGACAGACGGACTTCCTGCTAGTGGAATTATGGATAGAGATGGTGTAGAATGGTATGGAGCAGGAATAGAGGTAGATAACCCATGATTCAAAAGAAAAATATATACAAAGAGGATGTCTCTGCGACGGGTGAGGTTATTATAAATCACCCATGTGTGGTTTTTTCTATTGTTGGTTCAATGGAAACAGATGGAGACGCAGTTATCAATATAGCTGATAATGCTTCTTCATACACACAGGCTACAAGGATAGAACAGATTTGTCTGACTAATGAACAGCACACGGTGCAATTAACATATCCAGGCGGTAAGAATTTTACCGCGGGCATTTCCGCTATTACTAATAAAAGCGGGGTGGATTTGTCAATAACATACGAGTAATTTGGTTGGATTAACCAAGAATGAAAAAAGTTTGTATTCTAACAAACTTTGGTTCTTACTCGGAAGCGTATAGCTTAAACCGAGTGGTAATGAACCAGATAAGAATGCTTGTCGATGGGGGCTATAAGCCCGTTGTAATTGTTGGTGAACACTTCAAACCGATAAAAGACTATGCAGACCCCAATGTTGAATTAAGAAGAATACCAGACGTTCCCGTCTCAAACACTGTTGAAATGGATTCTACTTTTGAGCAGGATATTGTTGCTCTAGAAAGTGCCTTGTCAGAAGCCCTTGAAGGTGTTGATGTTGTAATAACACATGATATTATTTATCAGCCAGCATGCGTTAAACACTTGGTAGCATCAAAAAGAATCGCTCAAAGAAGACCAGAATTAAGATGGCTTCATTGGATTCATTCTGCAACATCTCCATATACATTGCAAAATTTAAGACCAATCTTTGTTGATGAATATACAAAAATAATATCCGAGAAATTTCCAAACAGTTTTTATGTGTTTTTCAATCACTATTCTATTCCAAGGATTGCAAACAATTTTCAGATTGATGAGGCGGATGTAAAGATTGTCCACCACCCGACTGATATTAAAGCTTTTTATAAGATAGAAGACGATAGCTGGGAAATTATTAAAAAGCACAGAATTTTAGAAAAAGATGTTATTTGCACATACGCAATAAGACTTGACAGAGGGAAACAGGTTGAACATGTTATCAAGATTGTTGCCGCATTAAAGAGGCTTGGAAATTCGGTCAGTCTTTGTATATTTGATTTTCATTCAACTGGTGGAGACAAGGTTGCTTATAGGAATGAATTAAAAGCGATAGCAAGAGATTGGGATGTAGAGAAAGAAGTTATATGGATGTCTGAACAAAAAGCATCTTGGAATGTAGAAGTTCCATATGCTAATGTTTCCGACTTTTTTAGAATTAGCAATGTATTTGTAATGCCGTCTGTATCAGAAAGCTATTCTCTTATTACACAAGAGGCTGGTTTAAGTGGTGTAGCCATGGTTGTAAACAGAGATTTTCCACCCTTCCGTGACATATTTAGTTGGATGCCATATCAATATCCATTTTCATCTAATATTAACGCTATTACTGGTCTTGATGGAGATACAAAGACAGAAATTCATGATGAGAAACAGTTTTATCTTGATATAGCCAGAGTGTTACAATATGAGCTTAAACATAATAGGGTTTTGGCTCAAAAAACATTTTTGAGAAAAGAAAGAAACCTTGATGCTGTTTTTAGAAACGAACTTGAGCCACTAATCAATTTCGAACCATGGAAGACGCAGTAGTAATTGGTGGAATGGGAATTGTTGGACAGGCTACTAGAAAAGCCTTGCAGATTCCGTGGTATTTTGACACCAAAGAGAGCAACTTATCATTAGAAGAGGCTGCTAAAAAACAATTTGTTTTCTTTTGCACACCAACCCCAACTGATAGCAAAGGACAACAAAAGGGAATAGACATAATAGACGATTATATTAAACAAATTAAAGAATATGGCGGAAGAAACATTTTTGTTATCAGGTCAACTGTGCTTCCTGGAACAGCGAGGCACCTTGCTGAAAAATACGATGTTATGGTTGCCAGCAATCCAGAGTTTTTAACAGAAAAAACATGGGAATACGATGCTGTTAATCCAAAAATGATTGTAATTGGCGCAGACGATGTGCCAACAAGAATTGCTGTAACCAATCTTTACAAAAAATTCAAAATTAAAAACTTTGTTGTTACTGACACGGTAACAGCCGAAATGATTAAATATGCTTTCAATATGTGGTTTGTAACCAAAATTATTTATGCTAACCAGATTTATGATATTTGTCAGATTAATGGAGCAAAATATAACACGATTAAAGAAGCATTGTATAAACACCCGTGGGGAACGCACCACCATCTAAAGCCTATTCACAAAGGAGGTCGGGGTGGCGGTGGAAGATGTTTTCCAAAGGATTTGGCTGCTTTCACAAAGTATTCAAATCTTGAGTTCTTTAAGACAATAGAAAAATTAAACAAGGAATATCTTGAATCAACACACAAAGAATGAAATTTAGCATTTGTACACCAATAACATTTGACAGAGAAAGTCCAGACCAGAAAATGCCTAGGTATAAGATGTTTTTAAGGTGTGCCAACTCAGTCTTTACCCAGACTTTTTCTGATTGGGAGTGGGTTATTGCTGATGATATATGCAACCCACCAGTTGAGGTTGTTCTTGAAGAAATAGATAGCTGGTGGAAGCCTCGTGGACTTCAAGTTAAAATAGTAAGATTGCCACAGAAATCTGGAAGAATTGTAGCCAGAAATGCTGCCATGAGTGCTTCAAGCGGGGATTGGATTACATGGCTTGATGGAGATGATGAGTATGCTTCTACCTATCTTGAAATAATAGACGAAGCAACTAAGATTTATCCAGATTATAAGGTCTTTAACTTTAATCACCTTGTGTTTAACTATAACTATAAACCTTATATTAGAGAATTTATAGACATGGAAAAACAGGGAGATGCTCCATTTAGAGCTGGTGTGGTTGGTGCTGGGTCTTTTGTTTTTCATAGAGATGTCTACAAAGATATTGGCAACCTTCCAGAGCTAAATCTTTGGGAATTTGCACACGACTTTTTTGAAAAATTTCCAGAAGTGAAACCATTTTACTGGGATGAAAGCAAAAAGTCTTACCACAGTCTGGGAAATCCATGGGGTGAGGATTATGCTTACTTTTATATGATTACTAGAAAATACAAATCAAAACATCTTGATGTCGCTCCCTATTTTGTACACGATAGGTGGGGACATCATCTTCCAGGAGCAGAAGAATTTTCTGATAAGCAAGGAGCCACGCCACAATGGGACAGCAAAAACCAATAGACATTGTTATTACAACATGGAAGAGAGAGTGGATGACAAAACTGTGTTTAAAAGCATTAAGAAACAACACACAAACTCCCCATAGGATTATATTGATAGACAATGGAAGCGACAAAGAATCCCAAAAGGAGTACTTAGATGTAGATATTTATGTAAAATTAGACAAGAATTATGGTCTTGAATATGCCAAAAATCTTGGAATGAAGTTTGTTGAAAGCGAATTATTTATTTCAACCGATAATGACATTCTAGTTTACAAATATGAACCAGACTGGCTCTCAAGGCTGATTGATTTAATGAATCGCCATCAAGATTATGGTGCAATAGCATTAAGACCACAAATATTAGTTGGAACAGGAAATATATTTGAAAATGCAGCTGAAGAAATTGTTGAATTTAGCCATGTTCCTGGATATGCAAGAATTATGAGAACAAATGTTGTCAATGAAACTGGGGCATGGAATGACAAAAGACCTCTTAGGGGACACGAGGAAATGTGGATTAGTGAAAGATTAAGAGAAAGGGGATGGAAGGTCGGCTGGGCTAGAGACATTAAGTGCTGGCATTTATTTGGACAAGAAGATACCGATGAGTGGGGATATCCTAAAGGAATGAAACCAGAAGAGCATGGTCATAATCCAGTTTATCCAATGCCAAAAAACGACATAGAAACAATTAGAAGGGAGGTTGGTATATGGGATATTCAATAGATGCCAGATGGTCAAGTGAAATGGACGGGCAGACCAAGTTGCACAGATTTAGATATCATCTAGCTAGGGGATTTGTTGAACCCGGCGATAATGTGGTGGATATTGGTTGCGGACAGGGGTATGGAACCGAGATTTTGGCTGGTGTTGCTGGTTATGTTACTGGAATTGATATTGACTTGAATCAGATATTGAAAAACTCTGAAACCTACAAACTGAAAAACGCTAGATTTATTTACAGAAATGTTGAAAAAAACAATATTCCAAGTTGCGATGTTGCTGTTGCTTTTGAGGTTATAGAACATCTTTACAATCCAAAATCTGTAGTAGAAAAGATAAAAAGGAAAACAAAAAAATGGATTATTGCTTCGGTCCCTATTGGGGAAACTGTTGAAATGATTGATGGCAAGCCTGTTGTTATTGGAGATTCAACCCATCATTCCGCTTTTCCCACAGAAGAATCTTTTAAGTCTATGTTTGTTGGCGAAAAATGGAAGGAGTTTTTTTCATTCAGAAGCGAAGTTACTCTTATTTGTGTTTTTTATAACAAAGATGGATTTTCTTACTAATATCACCACCATACCAAAAAAAGAGCTTCTGGTTTTACATAATGAAGCTAGAAAGGTAGATGGCACGATAGTTGACATTGGTACCGCTAACGGGGGTTCTGCGTTTACAATGGCTCTAGCGAGCCCAAAATCAACTGTATGGACAATAGACCCAAGTGTTGGTCCATTGTTTTTTTCTGAACGCGAAAGACTGGGTCTTGAAGAAAGAGTTAGACTTATAGCAAAAACATCAAACGAAGCTTCCAACAATTGGAACAAGAGAATTGACCTTCTTTTTATTGACGGACTTCATACATTAAGAGGAATTATTGATGATATTAATAACTGGGCTCCATTTACAGATGGACACATACTGCTTCATGATTATTACTGGTATGGAGATTTGGTTCAAAGGGCAATAGATAAAGCAAGTGTCAGACTTGAAATTCTTGACATACCATTTGGTCTGCACAGCGGCAAGCCTGTTGGAATAGCAATTACTAGACGAATATGAATATTATAATTAGACACGATGATTTTGATTTTAGACTTCAACCGCAAGTCTATATTGAAAATCATGAGAAATTTATTAAAGCAAATCTCATAGAAACGGCTGTTATTCAGGTTACTCAGGACGGCAGACTTCCAAACATTGACCCATATCTTGTTAGTTATATGAAGAAGTCAACCCACTGGAATATACAACTTCATGGGTGGGACCACCTAGAATATGATAAAATGCCATACGACCAAATTATCAAAGATTTGGGGGCGGCAATACAATGGATTGAAACTGTGTTTGAAAAAAGACCATATATATGGTTTCCGCCATGGAATAGGAGAAATGAAACAATGGAAAAAGCAGCAAGTTTCTTTAATCTTATCATTGACAACGAAAGTAACGACATTAGAAAGTTTATAAGAGATATGGAAGCTGGTAGTTTTGATGGTCATTCTGTTTATTTTCATCTTTGGAATGGAAGCGAGGCTGAATTAGTAGATAGAATGATTGAACTATGCAAGTAGGAGATTTATCTAGAACATCAAAAGGAAGGTTTTTTATCAACACTGTTCTTTTACCAAGGCTTGCTTCAAGATTAAAAGAAGGAAGCAGGGTGTTGTTTGTCGGAACAGACACCAACTGGGATTATAAATCCCTTTTTTTCAATCCGTCAATTTTAACCAATTTTGAAACAATGGATATTAAGGAGTCGCTTAAACCAGATATTGTTGGGGATATTTCTAATTGTCCACAAATAGCCGACAACACTTATGATTTTGTGATACTTATTGGAGTTTATGAATTTGTTAATGATAAGCCAGCCATGTTTAGAGAAATACACAGAATATTAAAACCAGATGGATTTGCACTATTATCTCTTCCAGGAAGGGGTTATTATGAAAGTCAAAATAATCATGTAGAGCCGTGGGAAGTGTGGGAAAAAATCAAGCCATTAAAAGTCAAAGAATTATATGTAATTGAAGACACACCAACCAAACCGCCAAGTTCAGTTCATGTTGTGGCTATAAGAGAAGATGCTGTTTGTTGAATATGAAAATACTTGTATTTGACAGCTGGAATGGAAAGTTTTCAAGACAACTTATTGACCATTGGACAGCTATTGGACACGAAGTTGTTTTTAATGGCAGTTATGATGAAAAAGCTGATATAGCTTTCTGGTATCAAGCCGATAATGCCTGTGTTGAAGGTGTAAATAAGGTAGATGTTGCTAGAAAGTATGTTCAGTTTGTTGATATAGAAGTCTGGGCTGGACAAGCTTCTGCTGTTCCTTGGGAGAATGTTAACGGAGCTATTTATATGGCAAAGCATATAGGGGAAATAGTTGATACAAAAGGAATTCCGACCAGAATGATAAAACCTGGAATTGACTTAAACAAATTTACTCTCAAAGAACCACAGGAAGAAACTCCAGTAAGAAGAATAGCCTATGTGGTTGGAAATGGAAGGATTTGGGATGTTAAGAGGCTTGATATAGCTCTTCAAATTTTATATGACATCAGAAAGTTAAAACCAGAATATATCTGGCAACTTCATATCAGAGGAACATATTCAAGCCATGAACAATACAATGCTTATTGCCGTCATCTTCAGAAAGACTTGAAATTAGATGATTTTGTTATCTGGCACGAAGACAGAGTAGAAGACATGAATCAGTGGCTTGAGGATAAAGATTATTTTCTCCTTCCAAGTATCAAAGAAGCATTCAGTTTTGCAACCGCTGAGGCTATGGCTAAAGGAATAAAGCCTATTATTAACAATTGGCAATCAGCAAAAGAAACATGGGGAAAATTTGTATGTAATTCTTATCTTGAAATGCTTGAAAGACTTTGTGAAGATACTTATGAACCGATTGAATATCGTAAATATATTGAAGACAATTATTCTCAAGAAAGATATTTTAAGGAAATAGATAATTTTGTTCTGGAGGGGGGTGAAACAATCATGAGTATTTGGGACGATACACCAGTTGAACAACCAGAGCAGAAAATAGAAGAAACTGGTTTTAAAGGACTTCCCGTAAGAGCTGGCGATGATAAAATCTGGCTATTAAAAGGTGGCAAGAAAAGATGGGTTACAACTGCCGAAGCCTATGAAAAGATTGGTTTTAAATTCGGAGATGAAAGAGAAATAGACAAAGAAACTCTTGATGTTATACCAGAGGGTGAACCAATATCATGAGAGAGGTTACCTACATAATAACACCAATTCATGAAAAGTTTATCTATCGGTTTGTCTACACATTGTATAAGTTTTCCAAACCCGACAGCTTCTTTTTGATTTTAATAGACCAGATAAAAAATGGTATTTCAAAAGAATTATGGCTCAAAATTAAAGACAAAGTTCATCTTTACATTCACCCAAGAAGAAATCTTGGTTATGCTAAAGCAATGAATACGGGAATTGTTTTGGCTCTTCATCAGGGAACTCCCCTAATTTGTCCAAGCAATGATGACATAGAAATTATGGATTCGCGCTGGATGGACGGCATCTATGAAACATTTAAGATGGACAAAAGAATTATGGGGGTTTGTCCCATGAATCCACGGGTTCCAGGTTGGGGTTATGGTGTTAATTATAATCCAGAACTCTTGCCGTACAAGGAAGAATACACCAAAGAGGAATATGATTATCTGCTGTCAGGAGATTTCACTAATTATCAAGGTCAGCTCCCCGATACTTTTCCAAGAAAGATAAAGGGTCAGATAATAGATGGAGCTATATTTATAATGCCTTATTTCAAAAGAGAATTGTTTGAGGAAATAGGTCTTTTTGATGAAAGGTTCTATCCAGGCTCAGGCGAAGATATGGATATGATGGCAAGAGCTTATCAGAAAGGATATAGAATAGTTGCTACATCAAAAAGTTGGGTTTGGCACCATTTAAGCAAATCAAAAGATTTATATTCTTCGGGTGAACTTGAAGACCCGTATTACAAAAGCAGACCCTACTGGAATAATATGGGCGAATTGTGGACAGAAGGACACGACCCATGGGGTTATAAGGTTGAAAACGGAAAAAAGATTTTGCTTCCAAGAACCCAAGAAATTTATGTTGATGAACTATAGGCAATAAATGCATCAACTTCTTATTTGGTTTATAATTAAGTCAAGTAAACTAATATGGCGACATTTTATCTTGATTATGTAAATGGAAACGATTCTAATAATGGTTCCAGCTGGGCTTTGGCTTGGAAAACTATCACCAGTGGTGCTACGGCAGCGAGAATTGCTCCGGGTGATGTTATTAGAATTGCTAAAAGTCCAGCTCCGACTTCAATAGGAAATGCCACTTGGACTAATCTTTCTAAGACTGTAACTTTAGCCACAGCTCAAACTCAAACCATAGAACTTTGTGAATCGGCTTGGACCGCTTCAGCTAATGTTACGGCCACTGCTTCAACAGCAAGAAAAGAAGGTTATTATTCTGCTTCTCTTGCTATTGAAGATGCTTTTACGACTGGTAAAGTTGCTTATAAATCCTTTTCTGCCTTAGATTTGTCAAGCTATCAAAAAATTAGTTTTTGGATACAAAACACTGCGACAATTACCGCTAATTACTTAAAAGTTGTTCTTTGTTCTGATACGTCTGGAAACACGATTGTAGATACTTTTTATATCCCAGCCATACCATCTATATACAAGTGGTTGCCTTTAACTATTGCTAGAAATGGCGGTGGAAATTTAGGTTCTTTTATCCGGTCAATAGCTGTTTATGCTGACACTGACCCAGGCACAATAATACTTTACTTAGATGATTTTATTGCTTGCACGACAGATGGTCTTAATCTTCAGAGTTTGATTTCTAAAAATTCCGCTGAGCAGGGTGGGATGGAAGGTTGGTATGGAATACAAAGTATAGATGGGACAACTATTTTGTTGGATAATGGAATAAATAACGGTCCCGATTCTGGTATGGGGTATTCAGGGACAACTGAAACTGTAACAACCTACAAGAGAGAGACAATAAAAACTGCTTTAGCTTCAAGTGATTACGCTGTCCAAGAGATTCAAGATAGTGGAACTTCAGGAAGCAATATAGAATTTCAAGGTGGTTGGAATACATCTACCAATCAACAAGATGGAGAAACATTTTTTGATGGGTTAAATGGGAGTGGTTATGGACTTTACTTATCATTAAAAAGTTATACTACCTTGAATTATCTTAATTTTTGTCGTTATAATTATGGAGTTTATTATTACGACAGTAGTAATAACACTATAACTACCCTTTCAAATGCTAATAATAATGATGATTGTGGAGTTTATTATGGAGATAGCAATAACAATACTATAATTACCCTTTCAAATGCTAATAATAATTATTGCGGAGTTTATTATTACGACAGTAGTAATAACACTATAACTACCCTTTCAAATGCTAATAATAATGGTTGCGGAGTTTATTATTACGACAGTAGTAATAACACTATAACTACCCTTTCAAATGCTAATAATAATGATTGCGGAGTTTATTATTACGACAGTAGTAATAACACTATAATTACCCTTTCAAATGCTAATAATAATTATTGCGGAGTTTATTATTACGACAGTAGTAATAACACTATAACTACCCTTTCAAATGCTAATAATAATGATTATTATGGAGTTTATTATGAAAAAAGTTATAATAATATTATCAAATCTTTATCTACTTCAGGAAACGAAGTATCGGGAATTTACAACGACATCGGAACAAACTATCTTTTCAATGCCTCAATTGGGGAAACAACAGAAATTGATGGTCTTTTTGATTTTGCTAATTCAAGAATTTTTTCTCATAATCACGACCAAACTTCTGGTTATTACAAAATCTTTACAGATGGCGGTTTAATCCAATCTACCACATCTGTAAGACATACCGCCTCAGGTATTGCTTGGCAGTTATCACCTACTTCTACTAATAGAAGTTCAAGTTATCCTCTTAATTTAGTTATCGCAAGAATAGCTTGTTCTGCCAATAATCAAGTAACAGTTAAGGCTTGGTTTAGAAGAGATAATACTGGAATTACAGGGAGACTGATTTGTAAGGGGAAACAAATTGCTGGTGTAGATAGTGATGTTTATGCTGATATGACAGCGGCGGCTAATACTTGGGAGGAATTAACTATTAACTTTACGCCGACTGAAGCTGGTGTAGTAGAAATAGAAGCACAAGCTTGGGGTGGGACGTCTTATTCTGTTTATGTTGATGATATGACTATTAGTCAGGCATAAATATGACAAATTACGCATATAAAGAAACAATAGAAAAATTCAAAGATATGGCTGGCAAGTGGCAGGTCAGGGTTCTTGTTGCCGATAACGAGGCTATCTTTTTGAAATTTGACCACGACCCAACTGTAGATGAAGTTAAAACTGAAGTGACTAAATATATTAAAAATTTGGCAAGGCAAAAGTCTGAAGAACTGAAAATGATTGATGAGCAGATAAATAGATTACAGGAAAGGAAAAAAGTTTTAGAACAAGAAATCTCCGAGCCATTAGGCTAATCTCCTAACGCTTCGGAGATGAAAGCCTATGGCACTACCGACACCAGACCAACTAAAAACATTAGATTACGCCTACAAAGCACAACCTTTTTGTGGGGTTCCTGCAAAATCTTCTATTGATTTACAAACAATGGATTATGCTTATAAGGCACAACCATTCGTGGCAAACACAACGGCTGGAGCAACAACCACCACTTCTTCATCTACTTCTTCATCAAGTAGTACAAGCTCTACCAGCAGTTCAACGTCTACAACTAGTACTTCTTCAAGTACATCTACATCAACAACATCAACTTCCAGTTCAACCTCGACAACATCAACTTCCAGTTCTACTAGTACTAGTTCAACATCTAGTTCTACTTCAACAACTAGTACATCAACTAGTACAACAAGTACTTCTTCCAGCTCATCAACATCTACGACCAGTACTTCTTCAAGTACATCTACTTCTACTACATCTACCAGTAGTTCCACTTCGAGTACATCAAGTTCCTCAAGCACGAGCACGACAAGTACCAGTTCTTCAACTAGTTCAACGAGTTCTTCTTCCTCAACTTCATCAACTTCATCTAGTTCAAGTACAAGTACGACAAGCACGTCAACATCTACATCTACTTCAACAACATCTACTTCTAGTTCAACATCAACAACATCTACTTCTAGCTCAACTTCGACAACTAGTACATCAAGTAGTACAAGCACCTCGTCAACTAGTAGTTCTACGAGCACCACTTCTACCAGTAGTTCGACATCTACCACAAGCACATCTACATCTACTACCTCAACCTCTAGTTCTACCAGTACTAGTTCGACGTCTAGTTCAACCTCAACAACCAGTACATCAAGTAGTTCAAGTACTTCCAGCACCAGCAGTTCTACAAGTACTACTTCTACTAGTAGTTCAACATCAACCTCAACCTCGACAACTTCAAGTTCAACATCAACATCTACAAGTACAACTTCTACCAGTAGTTCAACATCTACTTCCACTACATCTACCAGTAGTTCAACATCTACATCTACATCAACCACATCAACTTCTAGCTCAACCTCAACAACTAGTACATCTACATCTACTTCTAGTTCAACATCAACAACTAGTACATCTACATCTACTTCTAGTTCAACATCAACATCTACAAGTACAACATCTACTAGTAGCTCTACCAGTACCACAAGTACATCGTCTAGCACAAGTACTTCTACGAGTACATCGACAAGCAGCTCTACTTCCACTACTGCCACAACTCTTCTTGAATTTGATATATTTGAAGAGAAAGCTATTATAGACACTAGTTCTGAAAAGATGGTGGTGGATACTGATTATGACAAACCTCAAATTGAAAGCGAAAAAGAATTGTTGGCAATAGACAGTGAAAGCATGAAACCTGAAGTTTGAAAGTTTTACCTTTAATAGTTAAAATAAATCAATGACATCGTTTCCAAACAGTTTACCAAGTTTTAGCAACCCGTCTGGGAGTGACTATCTAAATTCACCAGCTCATGCTACACAGCACGCAAATGCTAATGACGAGATTGTTGCAATAGCCACCAAGGTTGGAACAGGTAGTTCAACTCCAGCTAGTGGAAAATATCTTAAAGGAACTGGTAGTGGAACCTCAGAGTGGTCAACTCTGGTAATAAATAGAGCTTTTAGCTTTTATATTGCTGGTTATCCGACGGTTGCCAACGATTTGTCTTGGAATCCAACCTCTCCACAAAATATGACTGCTGTTAAGTTGTGGGCATATTGTAAAACAGCTCCAACTGGAGCATCCTTAATTGCTAGAATTTACAACGTAACCCAAGACAAGGTTGTTGCAACAGTTACAATAAGTGCTGGTTCTACTTCAGGAAATAATGAAACAATGACAAATGAGTCTATAACGGCGGGTGATGTTTTAAGAGCAGATGTGACTCAAGTTGGCTCTACTGTTTCTGGGGCTGATATCTCTTTAGTGCTAGAATGCACAGCATAAAATATGTATGTCAAACTTAAATTTATGGCAAAGGTTGGACAGGGTTTTGTATGGACTTCCGTTTGGTGATGGTTCTGATGGTGATTATAATTCTTCAACCATTCCAACAATGACCTACCGTTCCTGTTCTGGAACGGCTGGTTCTACAACCCTAACTCTTGGTTCATCTGCTTTTTCTAATGGAGATGTTTTGCTTATACACCAAACAAGGGGTACAGGAGTTGGACAGTGGGAAGTTAACAGAGTTGTCTCTGGTGGTGGCACAACCTCACTTACCCTGCTTAAACCACTCCAATACACCTACACAGATAGTGGGGCCTCACAGGCACAGGCGGTTAAGATACTTAGATATAACAATGTAACCTGCCCATCGGGAACTTGGACAGTGCCGTCTTGGAACGGAGATACTGGCGGAATTTTCGTTTTAGCTGTAAGAGGAACATTAACTATAAGCGGAACGATAAGTGGTGGTACTTCTGGTTTTCGTGCTTCTAGTAGATTATCAGTTGGTAGTTATAGTACTGGGACTTATTATAATGCTTATCAAGGAGAAGGTTCTGCAAACATTTATTCTTACACCTATGTTCCAAATGGAAATGGTGGTGGTGGCGGAACTCTGTATCATTTTGCTAATGGCGATGAGGAGTGTTCTGGTGGCGGTGGTGGAGGAAATTATGGAACTGGTGGATATTCTAGTGCTGATGACCCCGGTAAATTGTACGCTGGTCAAGGTGGTTATTCTGTCAGTTCTAGCGATTTGATAACCTTTACTCTTGGTGGTGCTGGTGGGCATGGCGGAATGTATTCTAATCAAACTGGTCGTGTTGGTGGAAATGGTGCTGGTGCTGTTTTGTTATTTGCCAAGATTATTCCAACCATAACAGGAGCAATTTCACTTACTGGAGCAAACGGAGAAGACAATGTGGGTGACCATCAATCAGCTGCTGGTGGTGGCGGCGCTGGTGGAATTTGTTTGATTTGTAGTCAAACAGCTGATATAGGGACAAGTAAAATAAATTGTTCTGGTGGAAATGGAGGCAACGGTGCAAACTATGGTGGTGGACACGGTGGTGGTGGGGGTGGTGGTGTTGTTAGAGCATACTATTCAAACACATTTAGCGGAACAGCTGTGGCAAATGCTGGTACAAATGGTTCTTCTGGTGGTGCAACAACTGCACCAACCAGTGGTGTTACTAGTTCTACTCAAGATACAACTTTGAGAGAAAATGTATTTTTCGGTGGTATGGTTTAAAATATAATTATGAGAATATACAAATGCGACAATTGCGGAAAAGAATTTACGCAGGCTCTTGATTTTGAAGAATACAAAGATGAACACGGCGTTTGGCATGTTATTGATTTATGTGCTGAATGTCGTAAAAATATCAATATCCAAAAGGAAAATAATATAAAGGAAACATTATCCAATATTGTTAAAAAAACATCTAAAGCAAAATGATAGTAAAGATTAAAAATCCAAGTGTAAACAACGGTGTCCAAACAGAGCTGTCAAGTGACTACTCTTCTGGAACAACCTTATATGTTGAATCAACAACTGGTTTTTCTGCTAACCAGTATATCCTGATTGGCGAACCCAACCTTGAAAAAACAGAAATAGCAAAAATAAACTCCATTGTTTCTGCTACACAACTGACAATCACTTCGCTTTCATTCTCGCACGCAAGAGGAACTCCGGTTTATTATATTTTGTGGGATAAATATGAACTTCAGTATAAGACCACCTCGTCTGGAAACTGGAATACATATAGCGGAATGCCAGCCTCTCTTAATTATGATGCCTTATATACAGAGTATGTGGATTCTTCTGCGACAAGCAGTTATCAATGGAGATATAGGTATTATTCTACCGAGAAAGATACTTATTCTGATTATTCTAATACTATCAGTGCAGGTGGTTGGTCTAAAAACTCTGTTGGTTATATGATTGGTAAAATAAGAAAAACCATCAATGACCCAGAATCAAAAACAATTAGCGACGCAGAAATTATCAGATATTTAAATGCCGCCCAACAGAAAGTATATTCTTTATATGACAGGTGGTGGTTTTTGTTTGTCGTTGGAGAACCAATTCTAACCCAGTCATCTGTCAAGAAATATAACCTGCCGCCTGACTTTGGCAGAATGCATACTGTTTTGTTTAATTATGTTAGCGGTAGCACTGATATAACTTACAATCTCAAATATCTTTCAATGGTTGAATTTGACTATGTTAGTGCCGATAATACCGCAGAAAATGATGATGCTTTAAAATATTATACGATTTATCCAGGAGATTCTAACAATGAAAGTGGTTATCTATATGTCTATCCAACTCCCGACACAAATGGATTGGAGATTGTTCCCCGATATTACAAGGTAATACCAGACCTTGATAATTATGGGGATGAAACTGTAATACCAATTCCAGAAATGCTTGAGAATTATGCTATATCTCGTGTATTGGCAATAAGAGAAGAAGACTCAAGAGCTACTAATTATGACAAACTATTTAGGGAACAAATTGAACTTCTTAAGCTAATGCAAAGAAAACAAACTGGTTCTATGAGATATATCTGGAAATATCAAGGAAAAGATGCTGAAGATAGATATTTTGGGAAAATGCCTTTAAATATTGACCAGATTAGAGAAAATTATTTTTAAATGGGAAACTATGCAAATTTTTCAAACTTTGACTTTTCTGGCGGAATGGACAATGCCATTGGTAGTCTTGTTTCGCCAGATAACGAATGTCGTCTAATTGTTAACGGAGAGCTTGAGCAGATAGGTCCGATTCACAAAATAAGAGGATACGAAAAGCGTGGTGAAATTGTGAACAATGGATACGAAATTTTGGGAAGCATGGCTGGTGTTAAGTCGGATGGCACGATAAAGCAAATTGTTATTGCGGATGGAGAAACAAGTGCCGATGCTTACACTTTTAATCCAATCAATGGTCAATGGACTCCACACGGACTATCTCTTTCAACTGGAGCAAGAGCGGAATTTGAGTATTTTCTAGACGGTTTCTTCATGGTTAACTTTGAAGATGCAACAAGATGGAATAACTATATTCAGTGGTTTACTACCACAAATGTAACAAATGCCCCAAAGGCAAAATATATTAAACAATATCTTTCAAGAATTTATCTTGCATATGTATCCTATGATGGAAACACATATCCATCAAGAGTAGTCTATTCCAATCTTCCTGATGACAGCACGAATCCAATGACGATATCGTGGAACAACAGTGAAAACTATTTTGATGTTGATAGCGATGATGCCGATGTCATAAGAGGCTTGGATGTAAATGCAAATAGGCTTTTAATTTTTAAGGAAAAATCTCTGCACCGATATGATACAAACACAAGATACAGAGTTCCAGGAGCACCAGGAACAACTTCCAATAGAAGTATTGTTACAATGCTTGGTTACACAATTTATCTTAACAAAGATGGTCTCTGGATATATGATGGGACAACATCAAGAAAAATCTCAAGAAAAATTGATTACATAATAAAAGGAATGTCAACCAAGAATATTTATTCTGCTTGTGCTTGGCAGAAGGGAGACAAGTATTTTCTTTATGCTGGTGACATAGACAATGAAGAAGACGATATAAAAATAGAAAAATGTCTTATTGAATACGATGTTCCCAAAAATGCTTTTACTGTTAGAAGCATTCCGATTGAAATAACAACTTTTCACACTTTAAGAGATGACAGAAGCAGTTTTACCTATAATGATGCAACAGTTACTTACAATGATGCCAATGTTACCTATAATGGACTCCTTTCTGCTGAAGATAGAATATACTGTGGAACCAAGGACGGAAAAGTATATCACTTTGATTACGGCAATTCATTTGATGGAGCGGACATTCCGTTTATTGTAGAAACCAAAGATTATTATCTTAATTATCCAGCTATTTATAAGTTGTTTCAGAAGGTTTTTATTTTTGTAAGTAGTAAGAAAGCTGTTACTGTCCAGTTTAAGATTGATGATGGAAGGTGGAAAACATTGGGAAGAGTAACATCAAAGAATTCAGAGTTGGTATTTCCGTCTGGTTGCAGGGGAAAAAAGATTAGATTTAGACTACTTGAGAGTGGCAGTGGAGAAAGATTTTCGTTTGATGGATTTGATATTTACTTTACACTACAAACCTTACTAAAATGACAGACTTTTTTGAAAAGACTGGTTTTAATAAATTTCTTGAAAGAGAACAGCCAGGCAATCAATCTGGTTTTCTTGGCGGGGCTGAATTTGATGCAAGACTTGATGAATTGTTATTTAATAGGATAATTAAGTTAAAAGATTTGAGAGAAAAACCACAGGGTAATGATAATGGTAAAATATATTGGGATGGAGATAATCAAAAGTTTAAAATATGGGTTGGAGATGGCGGTTGGGCTGATGTGGTTTATACTACAACCAGTACATCAACAAGTAGTTCAACTAGCACGTCAAGTTCAACTAGTACGACAACATAAATATGCCAAGTGTAGAATGGATTAAACAAAATTATCCTGGTTATGCAGGATGGAATGACCCCGCTGCTATACAAGCCGATTTTGCAGCAACTGGTGGAGTGGGTAAAGAACCACGTGGCGAATCTACATCTTCCAGTTCTTTTTCAGTAGATTCTATTCTTTCAAATGCAATAAATTCTGTTACTGGTATGATTAAAGAACCACCGAAACCATATGAGGAAGCGAATCCTTTTTTCTTCGATGAACAGCTCGCAAGACAATCAGCAACGGCTCAATATGCACCATATTATGATGAAACCCTTTCAGACTACATTGCCACAGTAGAAAGAACAAAGAGTAGAAGTCAGGAAGATTTGCGCAAAATAATGGATTATTTGTCTGCTAGTAAAGAATATTTCGTGGGTGCCGAAAGAAGACTGCTTGATAAAGCAATTAGGCAAGCCAATGAAGGGTATGCTGGGGCTGGTTTGTTCTTTAGTGGTGCCAGACAAAGAGATATTAAAGAATTAAAGGAAGAATCTGGAGCCAAGTTGGGTGAATATGAACTTGGTTATAAGTATAACATAGGAAAAGCACAAACAACTGCAGAAAGAACTTTAGAAGATATTGAGACAGAAAAGGAACAAAAGCAAAGAGACATTGAAAGAGAAAAAAAGTTTGCTATTGAAAGCGGTGTATTGCAAAGAAAATCAGAAGCACAAGAAGAATATGAAGCTGGAAGAAAAAAGTATTATGAGGACTATTTGTATGGCATAGTATAAAATAAAAATATGGGAGACCTAACTTCTTACTACAACGACCCAAATTTACAGAAAGCGGCTGGAGAGGCAGAAACAGCTGGAACCCAAGCTGCTGCTTATTTAAGTGCAGCATCTCTTCTGCCTCAAAAGTTAAGAGAGGCTATTCAGGAAAAATTGGACTATAACAGAGACCTTATAGAACAAAAGAACAAAGCAATGTCTGAGTACTTTCAGGCCCCATCTGCGGCAAGAGCAAAATATGGTAGCCCTGAATCATCTCAATACATATTTAATCCAATGCAACAAGAAGCTCTTGTGGCAAAAGAAAAAGCAATGGCATACCAGCCTTATGCTAACTTGGTTGATATCCTTGGTGAAAGAAAAGGAACATTAGCGGATATTCTTCAGGCTGGCACACAAGCATTTCAAGCAGATGTTACAGCAAAACAAACAGCCTCTGAACTTGCACAACAGAAATACAAGGATTTATTAGAGCTTGCACAGCTTAAGGCCGATGCGGCTTACAAAGCGGAGTCTCTTAAGAAAGGCTCTAGTTCTGGTTTTGAAGACATGTATTTGGAAGCGAAAAGACTAGGACTTCTTGACGATACTACAAATACTCAGGCAAATGAGCCACAAGAACCAATGCCAAATTATTCTCCAGCTTCTGGTAAGGGGACTCTCTCTCCAAGGGGAGAATGGATTTATACAGGAAACGGCCCACTTGGATGGGAACCAAGCGGTTTTGTCTCGGAAACTGGTGGTGAAATTAGTAATACTGTAACTGGAGGCAAAAAGCCATCGTTAGAGGAAATTCCGTGGTAAAATTAAATTATGGACGACAGAATCAGAGTTAGAATAAAAAGTACAGGAGCGGTAGGGACAATACCGAGAAGCAAGTATGACCCCAACATCTATGAGGAGGTTGGAGGCAGTCTTCCTGCTGTTCCAGAAACCCAAACAACACAATCACCAGAAACCAATACAAGTCAAATTCAACCAAATGCTGGTACAACACAGGGGCTTGATTTAAATAAAATACACATTCTTCTTGGCTTGCTGGCTGCTGGCAAGGGGCAATATGGAACAGCTTCTGCGATTTTTGCCAGAACAAAGGAATCTGCTGCCGAAGTTGCAAAAAAGCAACAAGTAGAACAAGCCAAAAGTGTAAGCAAGCAATTAGACTCTCTAATTAAAGACTGGGACAAAATGAAGTGGTATGAGAGACTCCCGTTGCCAGGAATTGCAAGGATTTCTCCACAAAGGACAAAATATGAAACTCTCAAGGGTCTTTATAATACACAACTCATTCTTCTGTGGGAAGACAAAAGAATAACTGATGCTCAGAGAAAATTGTTTGAGGCATTTTTTCCCGACCCGCTAATGTCAAAAACCGCAGCCAGGGCAAGAATAGAAGCTATAAAGGAAATTATTAACAATTATGCTCAAGTTGTATCTCCCTATAAATATCAAAACCAGCCGCAGACAACTGACTTAAATACTTTACTGGATTATTTAAACGAAAAATAATATGGACGATATAGAAATAAGAGACGAGACTTTTAGACAACAAGCATTAAAGTATGGTTACTCTCCAGAAGAGATAGACTTTGAGTTGAAAAAGAGGCATGCAGCTATGTCAACAGCTCAAAAAGTTGCTTACCATATTGCAAAAGCTGCCCCAGCAGTAATGGGAACAGCCACTTCGTTTGCTGGTTTTGCACTTGGAAATCTGCCGGGCATGGCATTAGGAGGATTTTCTGGAGTAGCAGCGGGTGAGGCGGTAGAAGATATGATATTAAGACTTTCTGGAATCAGAACGCCACAGACAAAACCCACAACAGATGCCATTTTACAAGCAACAATAGATGGCCTGATAAGTGCTGCTGCTAATGTTGGAATAGGCTTGACTGGAAAAGCAATAGGAACTGGAGCTGGTCTGTTATCAGGCAAAATGTCAACTAAAATTGGAGCGAAACTTGGAGCACAAAGAGCTGGAGTAGAATTGCCAAGAGAGATGGTAGAAAAAGATTTGGCACAAGCACTCCAAAAAAGTCACCAATATAGAATGGCAGATTCAGAAATGCAAGCAAAAATGCTTGATAAGCTAAAAACAATGCTTGACATTTCAACTAAAGGTGAAAACGTAAATCTTCAGGAACTTTATCAGAGTTTGAATGGATTGAGAGGAACAACGAGTCCTGGTGTCTACAATGTTTTGCACGGAAGTCAAGGAAATCCTGGTGTTATAAAAACAGTTCTCAACCAATATCAGCCATCAAATATAGCGGGAACAGCAAAGTTATATTCTACAACACGTTCAGCAGAAAAATTTTTGAGACAGTCAAAAAACTCTCTCGCAAGGTCACTCCCCTGGATTTTAGGTGGAGGCTGGCTAGCAGGAAAAGTTAAGAAAACATTGGGTGAGAGTTTTGGTCCTTAATCTCTAGGAAATAATAAAGACGACAACAAAAATCCAATAAAAACCACAACAAACAATTCAAATGCTGCCCAGATATCTATAAACGCAGAAAGAATTATTATTAAAACCGTGATTAGAAATATTCTTGTTAGGAGATTCATACTATGATGATAACTCATTATTTTTTATTTGTCAAGAGGGAATCTTATCTCACCCATCTAATTGCATCTTCTAGGTGCTTATAGCCAATAAACTTGTGTTCATAAGGGAAGAAAACTATTGCGTGTCCGGGTTGTCCACCTCTACCTCCTATCCCGTGTTGGCGTGCCCATCTATCATCTTGCTTATAAGTTCCACCAATAGAGATGAGCCTTTCTTTACCACCCCGTTCCCAAGTCAACAATTCTGACTGGTGGGTATGCCCAAGCAAAACCACTTCTGCTTCGGGATATTCGTGTTCCCAAAACCTCTTCCCCATATTTGTTGGGTTGAGCTTTGAATTGTGAACAACTGCACCATTTGTTAAACAAAACAATTCCCCCTCAACTTCTATGTCAAAAAGTG
>Ga0078972_1005149_pt2 | contig 31129 bp, 12 predicted proteins | sample YelNatPaOPGAMG01_FD_67568 | JGI IMG/M metagenome (GOLD analysis project Ga0078972, IMG submission 67568) | Hot spring thermophilic microbial communities from Obsidian Pool, Yellowstone National Park, USA - OP-RAMG-01 (SPADES assembly) (version 2) | ecosystem: Environmental > Aquatic > Thermal...
TACTTTGACGCATCACCTGTAGGAATTGGGTTTGTTGTCTCTACTTCAATAGTATCAACATACGCAGAAATGTTTGTTAAGTTTTGAGAACCACTGTTCTTTATGTTTAAGGTTTTAAGGCCACCTTCTGACCCTGGGTTAACGTTGAACCATGTATGGTTTGTCGGTGCTACTGTTATCTGGCAAACTCCCTTCACTTCTACAGTAATATTTGTCTGGTTTGTTGTTTGTGAAAAAACTGGTTTTGTTAGAGTTATTAAAAAGGCTGCTCCTAACAAGCCAACTACAAAAAGCAAAAAGCCCAATTTTTCAAGCTTCATATAATAAATTTTCATTTACTTTATATTTAAATATTATTGTTAAATATTAAAGATAAAAAATAACTTAAAATTCAAGGATAAAATTTTGAAAAAACAATAAAATAATATGAAGCTAAGATTTTTGGTTTCAATTCTTTTATTTTTAATTTTCTTATTGCAAGCTTATGCAAAAGATTTTTCGGTCGGAGTTTCACCTTCTTTAATTGACCTTGGAGAAATTCAGCAAGATTCTTCAAAACCAGTAAACTTCTTTATAGTTTCTCCTTCAAACGAAACAATAATAGTTTATCTTCAAGCTGTTCAACCTTTGATAGATTTTTTTAGCAGTGCAAAGTATAAGGAATATATTTTTAACTATTCTGAAGAGCAAACTCCAGCATGGGTCCAAACTTTTTCTAACCCAGTAGAGCTTAAGCCTACTGGTGAACTGCAAACTTACGGAGGAAGTATAAAAGGTTGGAGGGAAGTAAACTTTTTGCTCAACATTCCAAAAAATGCAGAGCCAGGCTATCATCTAGTTGAAATAATTCCTAAACCTAGCTTGCCACAATCTTCTTTAGGACAAGTTGGAGTTCAAATAGCAACAGTTACTCCTGTTTTTGTTCTTTTCAAAATTCCAGGAAATGCAATAAGAGACGGAAAGATTTTGGACATAACAACAGGAAGTTATACAGGAAATGGCTTACAGCTTTTAGTTCATTTTCTAAACACAGGAACAGTAACAGTTTCAGCTAGAGCAGAAGAAATAAAAATCTTTGATTCTGAAGGGAATTTGATCAAAACTTTATCTTCCTCCCAAGAAAAGGTTAAGCCGAATGAAAAAAAGATTTTAACTGCCTTCTTGCCTTTAGATGGAATTAAAGAAGGAGAGTATCAAGTTTATGCAAAAGTTAACTTTATTTCAGGAAGCGTGGAGAAGAATTCAACGATAAAAATCCTTTCTGCTTTAGCTTTTGCTCCCCAACCTGCAAAACCTTTTGAGTTTCCTTTTTGGATTTTAATACTTGTTGGAATAATAATTATTATAATAATCGCTTACAGGTTTTGGCATGAGGAATAAAATTTTAATCTTTCCAATAATTTTAGCAGTGCTTATGGCACTTTTTCCTGGATATTCTGAACCAAAAAGTTTTGTTCAAAACATGACCTATAAAAAAGCTTCAAACTTACTTTTCACTTATGAGGTAACAAGTTATCCTTCTAACGTTGAAATAGTCTTGCAAGAAGAGGAAAAAATTAAAATAGGTTTGGTTGCGGACTATTGGAACCTTAACTTTGGAATAATTCCAACAGGAGGAAGTTATGGAAGAAGGCAAGTTATGATCTCAAACTTTGAAAATTATCAAGTAAGGGTTTATTTTAAGGTTTATGGCAGTATAAAGCCTTTAGTTAGCTTTAGTAAGGATAATTTTGTTCTTTTGCCAGGACAAACTGAAACAATAACAGTTTTTCTTAACACAACAAAAGATACTCCTATAGGAAACTATTCTGGCCAAATAGACGTTATAGTTAAAAAACCAAACCTTAGCTTTATTCCAGCTTAGGTGGAAAAATGAAATTGACAATTTTTGCCTTAATAGTTTTTCTTTTAATCCTTGTTTTAACTTCAGCTTCAGTTCTAAAAGTTGGGATTAAAAGGGAACTTGAAGGAAATATTACTGCTATTTTTTCTGAAAGTAAGAATGGGGTTTTAAGGTTAAACTTAGAATTTTTCAACACAGGAAGCATAGCCTATAAAGCAAGGGCAAGGCTTGATGTTTTAAATTCTAGCGAGGTTATTTTTACTGGCTGGAGCAAAGAAGAAACTGTAATGCCTGGAGAAGCAAAAAATTTTGAAGTTTTTTACTACTCAGAAAAAACAGAGAATTTAACTTCAAGAATAAGGGTTTACTATGCTAACGAAATCATGGAAAAATGGCTAAACTTTAGTTTAGAGAACAAGAAAACTCCTGAAAATGTTTTTCAAGTCAAGAATTTTAGAGTTTATGATGATTATATAAGGTTTGAAGTTAAAAGTTAACTATCCTGTTACATTTTTTCAAAGGCTTAAAGGAATTTTTTGGAGGTTAAGGAAATGAAAAAGCTTGCTTTACTCTTTGGTTTTGTTTTCTTGATTTTCTTAAGTAAAGCTTATGCTTTTGAAGTAAAGCTAGAGCCTGAAAATGTTTTTTGTTTAAGTGGAAAATGTGATGAAGTTTTGATAGAAGTAAATTGTAGCAATGCTTCTAAAGTTTATGGCAAAATAGAATATCCTATAGAAAGAGAAATAATTTTTAACAAAACAGACTTGTACAGAGCAACAATTCCGAGCTATATTTTTGAAAACAACCGTACGCCTTCTACCTACACCTTAAACATAACATGCGAGAATTCTTCCGGAATTTTTTCAAATTCCTTTCAGTTCGATGTTTCAATTCTTGAAGCAAAAATAGAATCTATAAGTCCAGCTTATACTGACGATGAAGTAGCAACTCTTGGAATTTCTGTTAAAAAGAATGGTATAATACTTAGTCCTTCTGATGCAGAAATAGAATTTTCTGTTTATCCATTAAAGCTAAAAGACCAATACTATTCTTCTCTCTATTTTCTAATTCTAGAAGTTCCTAGCACACAAGGCACTTATAACCTTGAAGTTTTAGCTAATGTTTCAGTTCAAAGATATGCAAAAAAGCAAATAAAGCTAGAAAGCACTTTTGAAGTTAAGCAACCTTTAGAGCTTTCACTTTCTTTAGATAAAACAGAATTTAAGCCTGGGGATACTATTACCCTTACTCTTTCAGCTCTAGAAAAAGGAAACCCGGTTTTAATAAACAAGAATTACTTAAGCATTCAATTAGCTTCAACACAAATTGAAAACGATAAGATAAACTTATACTCTTCAGGAAATGTTTTTAAGGCAGAATTTCAAGCCCCTGACTTGCTTCCAGGAGAGTATGAGCTAAAAGTTACTTTAAATTATGATAGCTATTCAGCAGTCCAGACTAAAAAAATAGCTTATGTGATGCAAGCTTCTGGAAAAATTGTTGATTTGAACAATCAAGGAATAGCTACCGAAATTAAGTTTTTAAAAGACGGACAAGAAAAGAAAAAGATTTTGACCGATAGTTCAGGCTCTTACTCAGGCTTTATAGTTCCTGGAAATTATGACTTGCAAATAACTTTTCCTCAAGCAACTCTTTACTTAAATAACGTTTCCGTTAGTAGCTTTGAAGATCCTATAAAGTATTATTTCTTTGATACAGACATAGAAGGAATAAAAATTGCAGGCTTGTTTGTTTTTGAGTTTAAGCTTAGCTATTCAAAAGCAAAAATTTTGATGAAGTATGATGAAAGAAAAGTAGTTAATGAAAAGAATTTGGTTGTTTATAAGTGCAGTGATTTTAATCCTTCAAACAAAGTTTGCAACTCAGAATGGAAAGAGCAAGTCGCAACAATAGATACTATAGGAAATACAGTAACAGTAGAAACAAACAGCCTTTCAGCTTATGCTGTAGGAATGAAAAAGTTCTTGACTTTAGACTTTAGCCTTGATAAGCAATCTTATGGTTTAAACGAGTTAGTTAAAGTTAGAGGATTAGTTAAGGATGAAAGTGGAAATTTAGTCCCAAATGTTTTGGTAAAAGCAAGCGGGAATTTTAAGATAAACGTTTCAACTTATTCTGATTCTTCTGGAATATTTTACTTTGAATTCTTTTCTCCTGATGAAGAAGGAATCTATACCATTTTAATAAGTGCTGAAAAAGTTCCTTATCTAGCTTCAAACAAATCTTTAGCTTTTCAAGTTGGCAAAAAGAGAGAAATTTCTTTAGTTCTTCCTGATACCATTAGATTAACAAAAGGTGAAAGCAAAACAATAACTTTTTCTGTTATAAACACTGGCCAGTCAGACCTTTCAAACCTAACTTTAAGTCTTACAGGCTTGCCAGAAGAATACTTTTCAATTCAAGAAAAAATTGAATTAATAAAAGCTGGAGAAAAAGTTGATATTCCGGTTCAATTTAAAATACCAGAAAATGCAAGCGAAGCTACTTTAAGCCTAACTTTTAAAGTTTTCTCAGAAGAAATTTCAAAGGAAGGAATAATTGGTTTAACGATTTTAAGTGAGAATGTTTCTCAAGCTTTACCAAGCTTACCTTCTGCAAGCTTTAGTTTGCCTATAACTTCTTCTGACATAACTTATCTTTTAATTTTTGCTTTTGTTTGCATTTCTCTTGCAATTTTTCTAAAGAAGTTTAAGAAAAAAGTAAAAGAGAGGGAAAAGATTAAGAACTTGTTTTCAGGCATAAAAATGGAAATAAGAAGAAGAAAAGAAAATCCCATACAATCCTTTAACAAATTGGTAGAAAGGGTGGAAAAAGAATCTACTTAAGTTTTTTCTCTATTTTTTCAAGTCTCTCTTCTATGCTCTTCTTCATTTCAGTATAAGCAGCAAGGCTTATTATTCCTTCACTTCTTTCTTTTTCTAAGACTTCAAGCATTCTTAGCAGTTTCTCTTTTTCTCTTATCAAATCTTGTTTAACTTCGACTTCCTCAACTTTCTTAGCTGGCATTGGCAATGCTGGCTTTATTTTTATTGTTGGAATTCCTTTCTTCCTTATCAAAAGAAAAGCAACTATTACACAAGCTATTATTATTGGTATGAGCCAGATTAGCCAGAAAGGTATGACAAAGACCCTTTCAACAGTTGGTGGTTGTAGCTTAAGCAAAAGGTCTCTAGCTTTTTCTATCAATGTTTTTGCAGTTGCAACGTTAGCTATAGCATCCTCTGTTTTATTGTTTGCAAGGTTTTCCTCTGCTTGTGCTATTTGCTTGTTTATTTCATCAAGGTAAGAAAGAACTCCCGTAACATTCTTTCCTTCCTTTTCTGCTATGCCTATTTCTTTTTCTAAAATTTTAACATCCTCTTTCAACTTTTCTATTTCTTTTGTAAGCAATTCTTCTAAAGACTCATAAACTGTTACAGTAGCAGGTTTTGAATCGCTAACCACTCCAGAAAATGCAGTTAAGGTTACTTTATACTCCCCAGGCAAAGCATTCTTTGGAACATCAAAGTTTATCAAGAATACTGTTGTGTTGTCTGGAGGCAAAATGCTAACTGAATCAGGAACTATGGTAAACCATGTTGTTGGAATTCCAAACAAGAATATGCTTACGTTTGTTAAATCAGCAATTCCAGTGTTTTTAACTATAACACTTTCTGTTTTTTTCATTCCTCTAACCAAGCTTATGTTGCTGTTATAGCTTATTATTGAGATGTCAGCAGGCAAAACTGCTGCAGGTGTTGGCACAGGAACAGGAGCAGGAGTAACAATAGGATATGAAGGAACGTATACAGGATAAGTAATGTTTGGATAAGTTATGTTTGGAGGTACAAGCTCTTTTGAAATTACTATAAAGGTTTCGTTAGCTGTTAATGGGGCAATGACGCTATCATAAGTCATCCTTACATTTAAAACATAAGTTCCTAAAGGGAACAATTAAAACTAATGTTTCTCAAATCATCATTTCCCTCAGACAAAACAGTAAAATTACCGATTAAGTTCCAAATACCATCTCCAGCTTCTCCAGAAACTTTTCCCTCACTAACATTAATCAAAGGATTAGAAGCAACAGTAACATTAACTTCTGTTTTATTTATGCTTATCGAATTATCAGGGTTTCTCCAACTTACGCTTACGTTAACATAGTAATTTCCAGGAGGAGTAGCGTTTGGAACAGTAACAGAAAAAGATTTTAAGCAGGAAGTGCTTTTTTCTAGTTCACCACATTCTTCCAAACTTTTGTTTGCACTCCAGTCATTAATCAATTCTAAACTTATGTTTGTTGAGTAGGCAGTTCCATTTCCATAGTTTGTTGCGTTTGCTAAAATTTCAAAACTTTTGTTATTTTTTAGAGTTATGTTATAAACAATTGGGTTTGAAGGCTGAACAAAAATTGTTAAGTTTGTTTTTCCTGGTTCTGTAGTAAAGGTATCAGAAGCATTTCCAAAATTTCCATTTTTTGTTGCATTACAAATTAAAGAATAAACTCCTTCTTGAGAAGGTGCGGTAAAGTTAACAGAATAGGTTCCATTATTATAATCAGTTTTGTTTAAAACTTCAGAAGAATCATAACTACAATTTATTTCTGCTCCTGCTATCCAAGAATCTTGCCTGTAATTTTTAACGTACAAGTTTGCAACTACAGTAGAGCCTACCATCGGTTTTTTGTTCAAAATAGTTAAGCTAACGTTCAAAACATCAGTAACATTAAAGCTATAAATCGTTGAATTGAGGAAGTGAAAGTCTTCTGAATAAACAGTAAAGTTGATAGTCCAAACTCCTATACTTGCATAATTTGGTAAAACAAAGCTATTTGTAAAAACTTTATCGTTAGCTATTTCATCTCCATGGCTTCCATCATCATAAAGTATTATTGTTTGATCATCGCTTTCTCCTGGAGTTCCAAAGTCTAAAGTTGCGTTAATATATTTTGTTAAATTGTAAGGGTCTCCTTCTGAAACATTAGCAGTTATTAAAATGCTTTCATTTCTGTTAAAAATTGTTTTGTTTGTTGAAGGAGAAATTGCAACATACCAAACTTCTGGAAGGAACTGAGTTATTATTTCCGGGTTTTCAATTTTATTTCTCAATTTCCTTACTTGCGTATAATCTCCTGTAGTGTCGTTAAAGTGAAGAATAGCTACTGTTGAAATAGAGCTTCCAGGAGGGATTGAAGTTAGGTTAAGCTGTATTCCTATTCTATCTTTTGAAGTACTGTTTGGAACGAAAAAATTGGTAGTTCCTGTTTGATTTGCATGAATTATTCCTGTATGGAAGCTAGCGAATTGATCTGAAGCAAACCACCACCCAGGATAAGTAGTATTACCAAAAGCAGATTGCCAGTTTGAACCAAAAGCTCTTTCTGCATCTATTCCCAAAGCTCCAGCAAAGGTTGAATTTCTTTCTATTTCTTCATTAGAAACTCCTGATAACTATACAATAATAATCAGGTTAAACAAGCCTTTTGGACCTTTTCTGGATGTTATTCCTTGGCTCTTTATAGTTAATCCAAAAATTGTTGAGGAACATAAGGGTGAAGATTATGGGCAAAGCTGGTTGGCTACGCATGAAGCAGGCTCTGGTCCTTTTATTCTTAAAAATTTTGTTTCTGGCCAAATCTATGAGTTTGAAACTTTTGAAAATTATTGGAGAGGATGGCCGAAAGAAGGAAAATTAAAAGGTTTTACAAGGAAAGTTATAAGAGAATCTTCAGAAAGGGTCAAAGCTTTAATTAAAGGGGAAGTTCACCTTATTGATTGGGTATCACCAGAAGACCAGTTGCTTCTTAGAGACACTTATGGATTTTTAGTCGTAGATGAACCTACTTTAAACACTTTTGAAATAAAAATGAACAATCAGTATGGCCCAACTTCTGATAAACATGTAAGAAAAGCTATTTCCTATGCTTTTGATTATAATGCTCTTGAAAAGATATGGGTGGGCAGGGCAAAACTTTTAAAAGGTCCTTTACCTCCTGGAAAGTGGGTTGACGAAAGTTTAGAAGTCTATAGGTTAAACATGACTAAAGCTAAAGAAGAATTAGCAAAATCTCCATGGCCAAACGGTGGTTTTGATTTAGATTATGTTTATGTTGCTGGCTTGGAAGAAGAAAGAGAAGTTGGGTTAATTTTGAAAAAACAATTAGCTGAACTGAACATAACTGTCAACATAATTCCGATGAGCTGGGCTGATGCTGTAAGCTTGTTTAAAGACCCAAAAAAATCGCCAAACTTATTCCCTCTTTATTCATCCTCAGCCTATCCTGACCCGAACAATTACCTTTGGTCAGCTTATCACTCTTCAACAGCAGGTGAATGGACAAACCCTGGCCATTACAAAAATAATGAAGTTGATAAAATTCTTGAAGAGGCTTTGGGAACATTAGATGAGGAAAAAAGAAAAGAGCTTTATGTCCAAGCTCAAAGAATAATAGTGGAAGACGCTCCAAATATATTTGGAGTTTCTCCTCCAGACTTCCATGTTTGGAGCAAAAGTATAAAGGGTTTTGATTATTGCCCTGTTCAGGGCTCTGATGAAGAATTTTACTGGGTATGGATAGAATGATGCCTAAGTTAACTATAAGGTCAAAATTGCTTTTATTTTCTATAATTTTTATTGCTTCAGTTGTAATTTTAACTTTTTTAACAAATTATACTCTTGAAAAAGTACATAAAAATGTGAATCTTTTTGTTAGTGAGTACGGGCAAGTATTAAACAATTTAAATTCTTTCAAATCATCTTTGCTACTTCATAGGTTGAGCCTTGACGAATACCTATTCACAGGGAGTAGTGTTTATCTTCAAAATATGCAAAGTATAAAAAACGATTGCGAAAAATCTCTTTCAGTTCTTAAAGCTAGAAATATAGAGTCAGAATTTTTGGAGCAACTAGACGATTCTTTTAATTCTTACATAGCTCTAACTGAAAATTTAATATTTTATTATCAACATAATCCAGAGGATTTAGAAACAATAAACGCTAAGAAAAACAGGATAGATTCTTTACTTGAGAATGCTATAGTTTCAAAGATAGATTTAATTCTAGAAAAAGAAGAAGATAGAATAAACAAAATGAGTGAAGAATTAGGACAGCTTCACTATTCAACTTTATTTTTTAATTTAACTTTTGCTCTTCTTCTTTTCTTAATCAGTATAGTCTATTCCTTTGTTATGTACAAAAGTATTGTTGAACCTTTAGAAGAAATTGAAAAAGGTACGAAAAAAATAGCTGAAGGAGAGTTTGGATTTAGTTTAAAAGTTAAATCTGAGGATGAAATCGGAAAATTAGCTTTGGAGTTTAACCAAATGTCACAAAAACTTCTAGAATTTAAGAATAAAATTGAGGCTCATGAAAAGGAATTGGAAAAAACTGTTGAAAAAAGAACAAAAGAGCTAAGAGAAAAAGTAAGGGAGTTAACAGAAGCAAAAACAGCTTTGACTAACATGATGGCAGACTTAGACGAAACAAACAAGAAACTTTTAGAAGCTCAGAAAAAACTGAAGAAAAGTTTTAGGGAATTAAAGAAGCTTGATGTTGAAAAGGACAGGTTTATTTCGATAGCTGCTCACGAGCTAAAGACTCCGATGACAGCTATCTCTGGTTTTGCTCAGCTTTTGAAAAACGAGAAAATAATAGAAGATAAGGAAAAGCGTGAAAAATACTTGAAAATAATTGAAGAAGAGATAAAAAGACTTAGCAAGCTTGTAACTGACGTTTTGGATTTATCAAGAATTGATTTAGGTACTATTAAAGTTTTTGTAGAGGAAGTAAATGTAAAAGAAATTTTAAATGAAGTTAAGGATGAAATGGAAGAGTTGGCGAAGGAAAAAGGATTATACCTTAATATCAAAATTGATGAAAAAGTTTCTACCATTTTCACTGATAGAGAAAAACTGAAAAGAATACTTGTAAACTTGGTAAGCAATGGAATAAAGTATACAGAGAAAGGTGGGGTAACGATTGAAGCTGTGAAAGAAAAGGATAAAGTAAGGTTTTGTGTTTGTGACACAGGAATTGGTATTCCAAAGGAGCACTTCAAAAAGATTTTTACGAGGTTTTACCAAGTTGCATCTCCTCACACAAGAAAAGTTACTGGTTCAGGTTTAGGTTTGTCTATATGTAAAGAGCTTGTAGAGCTTCTTGGCGGTAGAATATGGTTTGAAAGTAAGTTAGGAAAAGGAAGTAAATTTTACTTTACTCTTCCTATAAAATATAAAACATCTAAAACTCAATAATTATTTATGAAAAAGTTAAATTTTGCTATAATATGTTTTTCTTTGTTATTTCTAGCTAACATTTTTCTTTATCTTTACCAGCCTCTTGGAGAAAATTTTTTCATAATTGGTGATGCGATTGTTATTTTTCTTTCATTTTTAGCTTTCATTTCTGGAATTTATGCCTTTAAGCTTCATGGGTTTAAAAGTCTTCAAGGTAAGGCTTTATTGTTTTTAAGTATTGGAATATTTTTCTGGTTTCTTGGTGAAACAACTTGGGGAATTTATGAAATTTTTCTTGGAATTAAATCACCATTTGCATCCTTAGCAGATGCTTTTTGGTTAATAGGATACCCATTCTTTTTAATTGGTTTGTATTCTCTTTGCAAGCTTTCTTGTTCGCCAATTAAAAAAGCTAAATTGCTATTTTTAATTCTTATAGCAATTTTTATATGTTCTTTTATGCTTTACTTAGCTTTTCCAAATCTAACAAGCTCTGAACTTTCAATTCAAGAAAAGTTTTCTACTTCTGGTTATGTTATAGGAGATATGCTAATTCTAGTTTTCCTTACGTTTGCAACAACAAACCTTTTACAAGCAAAAACTTTCAAAGCATACTCTTTAACAATAGTAGCTATTATGCTGATGAGTTTGGCTGATATCTATTACATGAATTTTTCAGAAGTTTATGAGGTTGGCAATCTAATAGACCTAGCTTGGAATTTAGGCTATATTCTACTAGCTTTAGGTTTTCTTTACCATAGAGAAACGATAAAAAACCTTTTGAAGAAGTAATTTTTTTAGTTGCTTTTCTCTTTTTAAAATATTTTTCATAGATTGGTCGAAGTTTTTCTTCTGCAGGTTCTTCGCCAACAATTTTGGCCAAAAAATACTTGCATTCTTCTAAAAACTCTTTTGGATACTTTTTTGGGTCTTCAAAAGTATCTATAACCTTAGCAACTTCAGGACCAAGAAGTTCTACAAAAAGCTTTTTAACATCTTCATAAATACCCATATTTTAAGTTTGTTTTTTTTTGGTATAAATAAGTTAATATTTTTAGAAAAGTAATATTTAGTTGATGAAAAAGAAAATAATGATAGTTGATGATGAAGAAAATCTAGTTGAGTTAGTAAAAGCAATTTTTGAGAATGAAGGTTATGAAGTAATTCCTGCTTATAGCGGAAAAGAATGTCTGGAAAAACTGGAAAAAGTTAAGCCAGATTTAATTCTGATGGACATGATGATGCCTGGAATGACAGGAAAGGAAACAACAAAGAAAATAAGGGAGAACCCAAAGACAAAAAATTTGAAAATAGCTTTTCTCACAGTTGTTAGACTTTCAGAAATTGGGATGGAAGAGTTAAAAAAACTCAATGTTTTAGATTTTATAACAAAACCTTTTGATAATCAAGATTTGGTAAGAAGAGTGAAAAAGCTTTTGGGAGATTAGAAATGATAGTATGATCAGAAAACTACCCAGGCTTGAATCAAAGATTCTTAAGGAAATGTGGTTAGCTTGCTCTGAATCTGCAGCAAAAGCTTTGAAAGAAATGATAAACAAGGAAGTTAAAGTTTCTTCTACATCCTTAAAAATTATGCTTTTGAACGAAATCCCAAAAATTTTGAACCCAGAAGAGGTTTCAATCACAATATTTTTGCTTCATCTCAAAAATAGCATTCAAGGAGTAATTTTGCTTTCTTCCCCTCTTAAGGATATTCTGAAAATGGCAGACATCTTTCTAAAGAAAGAGATAGGTTATTTCAAGGGTTTGAGTGATGAAAACTTACCTGTTTTGAAAGAACTTGCAAACATTCTTTTTGGCTATTTTATAAACACAATTCAAAAATTGCTTAACACAACTTACAATTTTTCAGAACCTTTTCTTTCAGTTAACCCATTCAGGGTAATAGAAGATTTTGGTTTTGGTTCAATATACAAAGAAGAAATTTATGGCCTAGTTTTTTCAACAACTTTTGAAATTCCTGAGGAAAAAATAGAACAAAAAATTGTTTTAGTTTTTAAAAGCGATGACATAGATAAAATTTTGGATTTGGTAAGCGAGAAAATAAAGCTAGAAATAAGTTAAGACTCTTTTCCTTCTTCCTTAGCCTTAGGTTTTTCTTCCTTAGTTTCTTCCTTAACTTCAGTTTTTCCTTCTTCCTTTGCCACTTCTTCAACCTTGGCTTTACTTTCTTTTGGAGTTTCAGGTTTTTCCTTTTCAGCAACTCTAACCAATTTCTCAACTTTCTTCCACTCTTTTCTCAACAATTCTTCTATTTCCTTAAGTTTTTTCTCGTTTATTCTCTTTACGCTTTCGTACTCTTCCTTACTTATTTTTCCTTCTCTCATCTTTTCTTCCATAGAGCTTAAAAGAAGCAAAATATCTTCCCTATTCTTTCTCAAATCTATTATAGTTTCAGGAAGCTTAACTTGAACTATCGGCAAAACTTTGTTTATCTCTTCTATTTGCTTTTTCATAACAAGAATGTCTTCCTTAATTTCCTCCAAATCCCTTTTGCTAACATAACCTTCAAACTTAACGTTCAAAGCATCCAAAGATTTGATTATTTCTTTTAAACTTTCCTCCACATCTTCCTGCTTAACCTTATAAATAGTTAAATCATCCAAACCTTTACTCAAATCAACAAATATTTTTTCAGTTTTAACCCCAATCCTTTCTATATACTTTACTGCTTCGTTTATATCCTCAAGCTTCTCCTGGATTTCCTTGTTAATTTTCCCTATGTTTTCCAAACTTCCTATTCCTTTTAGCATTTCATAAACTGCGTTAATCTTTGATGCCAAATCTTCTGTTTTTCTTTCAAGCTTTTCTATTGCAAGCTGATGTTTATCGATAACGCTACTAGCTTCCCTGAACTTCTTAGAGATTTCCTGAGGTTTTACTTCAGCGACATCATCTTCTATTTTCTCAAGTTTTATAGCAGTTTCTCTTAAGCTTGTATCTGCAGTAAGAATCATACTTCTTAGTTCACCTATACTTTCTGAAATAGTCCTTATAGATTCGTCTGTAACCCTCATACTTTCCCTTATAGTTTCAATCATAACTCTCAGCTTTTCTATTTCAACCATAAACTGCTCTGCTTCCATTTTTTTCAAAATACCTTCTGTTGCTTCCTTTCTTTCAAACTTTTCTCTAGCTTCTTTTCTTGGTATTTCAGGAATTTCTTCTTTTATTTCTGGCTGAGCAACAGGCTGAACAACTTGTTGAGGAGCAACCTCTTCTTTAACTTCAACTCCTTCCTCTTTAACTTCTTCCTTAACTTCAGCAACTTCTTTTCCTTTTCTTCCAAAGATTTTACTTAAAAATCCAAGCTTAGGTTTAGCTTCTTTTAATTCCTCCTTAACTTTAGCCTCTTCCCTAACTTCAGGTTTAGCCTCTCCAACTCCACTTGTAATTTCTTTTTCTTCAGCTTTAGCTTCCTCTTTTGGAACTTTAGCTTCTAACTTTTCCTTCAAACCCATGCTCTCTAAAAATTTGTTTATCTTTTCAAGCTTTTCTAGATACTTTAGCCTAGTCTCTAAGTAACTTCTTTCGCTTATCTCAGCCTTTCTATACTGGTCTTCTAAAAATCCAAGCATACTTTCAAGCTCATTTTTTTCTTCAAGTATTTTTTGAACTTTTTCCTCTTTCATTTCTTTTTCTTCAACTTTTCTAGCTTTTTCAATTCTTTTCTTCTCCTTTTTCTTTGACCTAACCCTTCCTATGTCTCCTTCATACTTTGTTCTCAACTGAATTTCGTTAGCTATGTTTGCTCTTATAGCTCCTTTGAAATCTTGCAATACTTGTGAAATTAAGAATACACCAATTCCCCACTTTCTAAACTCTCTGCAAGCCCTTTCTATCGCAACATATCCTCCTTTTCCTCCGTACTTTGGTAATAGCCTATGAACCTCATCATATACCAACAAAAGCTTCATTTGTTTAGATTCTGGTGGCCTCATGTCAAATATTGCCTGAATGCTTCTTCTAACAAAATGATCCAATTTTTCTGGAGGCAATCTATTCATGACAAAAACAGTAATTTCTCCTGGGTTCATGTACTTCTTTATTTCTATCGGCATCTCAGGGTCTTCTACTACTATTATGTTTGTCTTGAAACTTCTTGCATCAGTTGGCTTGAGTCCAAACTTAGGATACAAGTCAAGCATTTCTTTTAACCTGCAAGGTTTCATAAAGCCTGTCCATTGGGCTGTTGGGTCAAAGACTATAATAGGAACTTTTCTCTTTAGCAATTCTTCTGAACAAACCATCGCAGAAACACTTTTACCTGAACCAGTACCACCTGCTGCTATTGAATGCATCATCAGCTGTGAAATGTCTATGTATGCTTTTATGTCGGTCTCTGCAATCTTTCCAACTTCTATCGAGTTTGGCCCTGCTTGAGGCAATTTCTTAAACTCAACAGGAGCAATGTACCTTGCTTTTGCAGCTTTTGCAGCTCTGTAAGAGCCATACCATTTAATTCCTATTACTAACAGAGGAACTACGACAAAAAGAATCACATAAGTAAGCCAGTGCATGAAAACTGTTTTTAGAACAAAAACTGGTAATGGTAGAACTGTTACGTCAAAGCTATCAGAAGAAACTGCAAACTTAGTTCCATACCAATAGCTTGCGTTAACTTCTAGCAAGTATCTTCCTTCAGGAGTGTCAGAAGGAATTTCTATACTTCTCTTGATTGTGTTCTTGTTTTCTACAGCCACAGTTTCCTTTGAAGTTACTATTACTTTCTCAGTATCCATACTCTTAACGCTATAAGTTACTGTTATGTCTTCGATTTTTGTAGTGGCACCCATGTTTATAAGGCTAACTTCAAAAGTAAGGTTTGTTCCTGGGTTTACAGCTTTAGAAAGAACCTTAACACTTACATCAAGCAAAGGTGTGGGAACTTCCTTCACAACTATTGTTACAGGAGTTCTATGAACAACATTTCCTGCACTAACAACCAAATCTCCTGTGTATATTCCTGGAGCAATTCTTGGTGGAGCGTAAGCTTTTACTTCAGTAACTTCTGTTGATTTTGGAGCAACTGTGAAAGTAGGCTTTTGAATTGTCAACAACTGAAAAGCAGGACCTTCAACAGAAACTTTTACTGTTGTTGCTGTGTCCAAATTGTTTGTTACATCAATAGAAAACAGCTTTTCCTCTCCTGGAACAAGTGTTGTCTCTATCAAAGTTGTTTTAACTTCAAGAGGAACTAATGCCACGGTAGGAGCAGCAGCTCCTGCCCCAGCTCCTGCCCCAGCACCACCAGGCCCTCCTACAGTTATCGGAGGAATCGTTACTGGTGGTACATAAGGATAAGATGGTGTAGGAGGTAAGGCTGGGCAATCTGTTGGGCAATTGTTTGTAGTTTCTCCTGCTTCAGATTCACATTCCCCATTTCCACATATAAATTCAGCAAGAATATAAACTCCTTTTATGTCAGTTAAGTTAACTTTTACTGTATAATCAGTTAAGTTAACTGATTTGTCAGCATTATCTCTTCCTATGTTAGTTAACCTTACCCAGTTTGTGTTCTGTGCTGTCGAGATTTTTGGTGTCCAATTTCCTCCATACTTATAAATTCCAAGCTTGTTTGGGTCATAAATAGGAACATTGCAAACTCCTAAAACACAATCTGAGAAATTGATGGTAAGGATAAAGTATGCTGGTCTTAGAACAGTATCTATATAAATGCTTTTTACTGCACTGCTTGTTGTCCTTATGTTTGGCACACTTCCAAAAACTATTGGGTTGAAATAGTCAGTAGTTAAATTAAGGTTGTAAAGCGATACTTGATGACTGAAGCTAGACTCAAGCAAGCTTATCTTCAAATCATAAGCTTTTGCATCAATAGTTTCATTATAATAGCCATCAGTTATGTTTGAATTGAAATCGAACCTTTTTGCATTGGTTCCTTGGTCATAAAACTTGAAGTTAACTCTCAAAGGAGGTTCAGAAGCTGATTCTACATCTTTAGCATAACCACTGAAAATTACTACAGGATAAATTTCAAAAGATTTTGAAGCAAAATTACAATTTCCTGTTAAATCACAAGCTGTTATTGAAATAGAATAATTGCCAAGCTGTGAAGTGTTTGTTAAGTTATACTCGTACAAATAATTGTCTCCAATCCTTGAAATCAAACTTAAGTTTATTTCTTCTGTTGAATTGTCAGGATAGCTTATTTGGCCACTTACATTTTTAATTCCTCCACTTTCTGTAACGTTAACTAAAATTCTGACAGTTGAGTTTGCAGGTATTCTTACAGGAGTAATTATTTGTATAAGCGGAGGCTGATTGTCTGCATATACAACAGAATCATAAGCTATATCATTTCTAACCAAATACTTTGTTCCATTGTAGCTTGCTGTTATGTTTAGATTATAAACTCTTGCAATTTCTAGATCAGGAGCAACAAAGCTTACCCACCAAAGTTTTTCACTTGAGTTATAAATTGCTGATTGTACTAAAGCCTCTGCTTTTCTTTGATAATCGAAAAGAGAAACGTTGAAGCTAACGTTTTGAATTACAGAACTTGAGTTTGCTGTAACGTTAACTTTTGCAAGAATTGTACTTCCAGCAGTAACTCCAGTTATTGGGTTAGAGCTTGTTGGGCTAACTATCTTTACCTTATAAACAGAAACAAACATGCTAACAAAAGTTTCTTTTGTCTTTTCTGTTGCATTTTCTCTTAAAGCTCCTGTTATATTGCTTATTATCTTTCCTGTATAGTTTTTGTCGAACAAAATGTCTGGGGAAGAATAGTTTATGTATACTGTTTTTACTCCTCCATAAGGCAAAACTATTTTGTTTTCACTCAAGTTAATGTAAGGAGCTATCTCACCACTTTTTATCAATTCTAGCTCTATTTCTGCATTTCCTGTGTTTATTATGTTTATACTTCCAAAGTATCCTTTATCGTCTTGCAAAACAGAAGAACTTAAAACAGTTGGCTCATGCTTCCATGAAATGTTTACCGGAACTATTATGAATACAGGAAGGTCTAGGAAGAAAGAAGAATCCCATTTTATTCTTATTGTTCCATTGTGAGTTCCAGCCAAATAGTTTGGAGGAACTTCAAAGCTAACGTTTACTTGTCTAGTTTCACCTATTGGTATAAGGCTGAAGTTTTTAGGTTCAAAGGAAACGTTAAAGTCTTGGCAAACAATTCCTTCTGTGCAGTTTATCTCAACTTGAGTAACGTTTTTATTTCCTATTGATTTGAGAGTAATGTTTACACTATCTTTAGCTCCTGGAGGAATTATTTTTGTTATGTTTTGCTCTATAACTCTTAGCTTTGGATTTGGCGTAACGTTTACTGTAATTTGAGAAGAGCTTGAATTATAAGTTAGGTTAAGGTTTGTCCATTTTGCAGTTAGGTTTATCAAGTAAATTCCTGCTTCTGTTCCGTTTGGAACTGTTATTAAGCTTACGTTTGACTTAGATTTCCATTTCAATATAGTTCCAAAATCAAAGAAGCTTGGTTCGCTCGTTATAAACCCTGATTCTATTGTTAGGTTTGAGTTAAAGGCTCTTGAGCCTCCTGTGTTGTTTAAAGTAAAGTTGACAGCAAAGGCTTGCCCATACTCTATCGTTACATCATTAGCTATTAGCAAGGTTGAGTTTGGAATTATTTCTAGTTTAGTTGTAGCTGAACCTTCAACTTCTATCGGCAAAGTGCAACCTTCTAAGGAGCGAGTATCGTTTGCACATATTCTTATCGAATGAATTCCTTCTTGCATGCTTGAATAAGTTGTGTTATAAATTGAGTTGGCAAAAGAATCCATGAATTGAATAATGTTTGAACCGTTTGGCAAAGTAGCGTTAATCCAAGCTCTATCAACAGCAAAGTTATCAGTTATTTTTGCTTGCACTGTAACGTTTTCATAACCAATTTCAAAGATTCTTGGCTCAACTAGAATGTCTGAAATTATTGGAGGAATGTCAGTAACATTAAGAATTATGGTTGTGACTCTTTCTGGAGGATTGGCAAATGTAACGTTTCTTATAACTATGTTGACTGTGTAAATTGCTTGATAGGCATTCCAAGGAACTGAATAATCAACAGTAACGTTTCTTGAAACTTGTTTTTCTAAGTCAAAAGCAGTTGTTCCCTTTGCCCCTGAAGGATAAGCAGTAACAAAAGTACTTCCGTTTCCTGACTTAAGGATTTCAAAAGGTATTTTCACGTTTCCTATGTTAGTTACTGTTATGTTGCCAATTGTTCCACTTGTGTTCAAGGGAAGAAGAACATAGCCAAAGCTTTCTGGATTTCTTAGCCAGGAAGTGTTTAACGGAACAGTTAAGTTTAACAACATTTCATCATAACCTGCGTTGCTTGAGCTTGCTCTAACCTTTGTCCAGTAAACTCCTGGAGACTGACCTGCCGGCACTTTTATTGTTATATCAGAAGTAAAGCTTTCACCAGCTGCAAGCAACCCATAAGAGTTTGGAATTATTGTTAGAACGCAGAGAGGACAATCATAAGCAAGGTTTCCTCCTACTGTGCTTAAGCTTACATCTCTTACTTCATCATTTCCACTTGCATAAACTGTTACATTTCCAACATAAGTTGTTAAATCATGAGGAGTTGTTTTGTTTATGCTCTTTGGAGAAATTTCTATTACAGGGTTTGCTGAAACTGTTATTGAAGTTTCGTTTAGAATTTGATCTATTGTCTTGTCAGGATTCTGCCATGTTGCAATAGTATAAGCCCTTATCAGCTGTGGAGAAGTTTTTTCTGGAACTGTTATCTTGAAAGTCCAAGAGCAAGTTTGTCCTGCATATATTATTCCACACTCTTTCTTGCTTTCATTATAAGTTAATGAGCCAAGAGGATCTTCTGAATGAGTTAGATTAACTGAGTAAGCGGTTGCAGGTCCCAAGTTAGTGAAATTAACAGAAACTTCAAAAGTATAGCCTCTTGTTTGAGTTATGTTGTAAGCTACTGTATAACTTGGCAATTGTTCTAGCAAGCCAGAAATCTTTCCCCAAACACTAATATTGCTAACAAAAGTGCTGTTTATGTTTGATTCTGGCTGAGCATCTTTTGCATAAACACTTACATTATACTCTCCTCCAATCGGTGGAAGATAAGCAACAGAATAAACTGCTCTGAAAAATCCAAAGCCTCTTTCAGGAACAGTAACATTACTCATAGGAACAATTACTATGGTTGAGTTTGGTAGTGTTATGTTTGCCCAAACAGATTCAACTTCATAATTGTCTTCAATAGTTGCGTTTATTAGTGTATAATTAAGGTTTGCTTCTATGCTTGAGTTTGGAATAACAGAAACGTTAAAGATTTGAGGTGGTTTTATATCTTTAACCCAAATAGTTTCTATTGCTTCTTTTATGTTTGGCGAATAGTACTGAGTTACGTTTACTCCTATAGTACAATTGAAAGTTATGTTTCCTTTTTGAGTTGGAATAAAGCTATAGCTTGCATAGCCAGAAGAGTTTGTTGCATAGCTTCCGTTGAAAATGAATTCTGAAGAAGGCTCCCACTTATAAGAGAAGTTAACCTCCAAGAACCTAACAGTATAGTTTGGTATTGGTTGAGAAGTGTTGCTATCTCTAACATGACATTGGATAGTTATAGGAGTACCTGCTGCATAGCTTGAAGAGTTTGGTGGTGAAATAGAATCTATTTCACTCCATCCATAAATGTAAACTGAGCTGCTATTGAAGTTTGAATCATAGTATTGTCTTGAAACGTTTGAATAAATTGTTTCTGACCCAAGCTTGTAGTTTATTGGAACAAACCAGCTTGTGTTATAGCCAGAAGCTAGCAATTTCCAGGAGGAATTATACCAGTTAACGTTTGCATCGTTTATTTCCTCATTACAATCATTCTTAACACTTGCGTTAAACTCAGCTAATTTTCCTCTGTTCAATATTTTTCCTTGAGTAGGGTTAATTATTGAAACGTTAAGCTGACCATAGACTGTTAAGCTAACATTAGAAGAGTTAATTACTTGATAGCAACTAAACCCATCTTTCTCAACAGTTCCTCCAAACCAGTATTGCAGGCCAACAGAAGAATCACATTCAGGGTTGTGCAAAGCTGAGCAATAGCCGTTAGAAGAAACGCAATCATAAGCTACTGAATAGTTTGAGCCATCCTTTGTAACCCATATAGTCCCGTTTGCTCCGCTTGGATAAGTTTGAAAATCTGAATCATAAATTCTGAATTCTAGGAATGCTTGATTGTTTCCAATTCTTCTAACGCTAGAATTGCTCGCAGAACTTATGCTTAAGCTAACATTATCCCTTTCCAAAGTCATGTTCTTCGATTCGGTTTCAGCAGTGTAGCCAAATGGATCTGTTGTGTTGAACTTGAAGTAGAAGTAAGGTGATTGCAAAGCATAATCTTCACAAGCAAAACGATGAGTGAAAGTAACGTCAAGGTTTATTCCTTGTACTTGCTTCATTTCTACCAAATACCAAGTTTGATTGTCATAGCTCTTCCACAAGCTAACATTGTTTATGTTTAAATCAGGGTCGCTAAACGTTACAGTAAAAGTATAGAGCTCACCCCATCCTCCTCTATAATGGTCAACTCTTGGGTTGCTTAGAGTTGGTCTTTCTCCTAAGAAGAATGCGTAAGGTTTAAGGGTTGAGTTGCTTGAATAATAGTTTTTACTTACACTAATGCTCAAATTGTACCATCCTCTTGGCTTTCCGCTTGTACTTTTAGTGCAGTTATACCAGCCTTCTCCTTCTACCCACCCATTATTGTCAGTTATCGTGCATTGATAAGGTGAGCCAGCTGGTGGTATAAAGGTAAAGACAACAGTAGCATTTTCTACATAACTGCATTCATCTGTCAAATAACCACTAACATTAACGTTATCGCCTCTTAAAAATCCTTGGCCAGAAGGATAGGGTATAGAAGGCAGTAACAAAGATTTTATTGTTATGGTGTAATTTGTGCTGTTCTTATCCTTATAGCATGCGTCATTATAAACTCCTCCAAACCATTTTTGAACTCCTGTCTTATAATCGCACTTGCTTTGGCCAGAAGGTAATTCTAACGGGAATTGATAGCTTAAGTTTCCATATTCATCAGTTTCTGAAATCTTTTGTCCTGCAAAATTGTTTCCATTAGTAGTTACCCAGAAGCTTCCGTTAACTCCTGCCCCTACTATTGAATTTCCGTAATCTGCATCTATTACTTTTAAGCTTAGGTATCGATAATCAGTTCCGTTCCTCCAGACTTCAACGTTATTTCCACTTACTAATTGCAAGCTTACATCATCCTTCTCTAAGCTGAAATTCTTAGGCTCTATAGTTGTTTCATAAATTTCTCCTCCAGGCAAAGGATAGTTTGGATCGTCACTTGCGTTAAACTTGAATTCCCAAGTATGAGGATAAGGATCTGAATGGCTTGCGTCACATGTTTCTCTACTCCAACTCAAAGTTACTGTTTGATTTATAACTGGTGAATCAAGGTTTGTTCTGTTTGCTTGAATCCAAGTTGAAGAGCCAAACCTTCTTACATAAAGTGTTAAATTAACGAAATCGTAATCTTCATCCGTTACAGTAACGTTAAAGTAAAATCTTTCACCCCACCCCCCTGTTGTGCCTCCTTGGCTTGAAATTACGCTAAGGTTTCTTAATTCAGGTTTGGTCTCAACAAAGAATTCATTGTTTGCTCTTACTGATTTATTGTTGAAGAATTCTTTTGAAACACTAACAGCAATATCATACCATCTTGCTTTCATGTCAGAGGTGTTTCTATTGCATTGATAAATTCCTGTTGCAGGATGATTTATTTCTGTGCAATCATAAGTTGTCCCTGTTGAATTATGGATTGCTTGCATTTTTATTTTATCAACATCAATTTCGCCTCCACAATCATCCCTTATAAACATTTCTTCTGCTATGTTCGGGTTTCCTGCGTCTATAGTAACGTTTTGCTCGCCTCTCAAAACTCTATCTTCTGTTGTTTCTCCTTGCCTGTAAGCAGTTGGACTATAAACAAAATCTGCATATATAGTAAGAGAATAGTTTTGTGTTTTTTGATAGGCATAACAAGAATCTGTTACTGCTCCATACCATTTTTGCAAGCCAGGATTATAGTTACAGTCTGGGTTGAAATAGTAAGTTACCATTCCACTTGAGTTTGTTGTGTTGCTTTGAGAAAGGAAAACATTTCCATCTTTTGTTACATAGAAAGTAACTGTTGCGTTAGCTGGAACTTTTTTGTCTGTATCGTTAACTCCTAAGATTAAGGTTACTGTATTTCCTACTGAGCTATCGCTTCTGTTAACTTTTGTATCGTTTCCATAAATGTAATAAATTACAGCATCATCAACTGTTATGTTAGGACCTTTTGTTGGTGTAATGTTTATTACATTCGTTCCATCATCCAGCTGCCAGATAAAGTAGTTGTCTTCTCCTATATCTGAGCAAGAGAAATCACTAACGTTTATGCTGCAAATTCCTACTCCTCCTGCAAGTAAAACACTTCCTTTTCTTGCCCATGTTTGCTGATTGTCTGTTGAAACAAAAAGTGTGCAATTGACATTATCCCATTGCAAATCATTTACTTGCAAGCTGTAATTGAAAGTAGAACCCCAACCCTCTTGCTCAGGAGAAACTGAAGGATTGGAGTATTGAGGATGAGTGTTGTTTAAGTAAACCCAATCAGTGAAAAGTGTAGAATTACTATAATAATATTGTTTGCTTGAGTTTATTCTAAAGCTATAGTATCCTCCTTGCTTGAAAGTTAAGTTCCAGCTTGAATTATAAATTCCTAAGCCAACTTCACTTACGTTCAACTTCTCAAAGCTTAAGTTTGGCCATCTTGCTTCATGAGTAACGTTTGCGTTTTCAATAACATTGCTGCATTCATCGCTTATGTTTGAAGTTACGCTTATCAATTTATTAACTTCTATCAGTATGTTTGAGCCATAAGCAGGTTCTAAAAGATAATTCTTCAATTGACCTATAACTGCAAAATCTTGAGCTCCTGAGCTTGAAGTATAATAGCAGTTGTCTTCCAAGTTTATTCTCCATTTTTGCTGACCTGCTGAGAAATTGCAATTAGGATCAAAAGTGTAGTTAAGATAACCGTTTGACTGAGAGAGTAAGCTTGAGTTAAAGAGATAATTGCTTCCGTCAGTTGTTATGTAAATTTTTCCACTTACATTTTCTTCTACTATTTCCAAACCTCTTATCGTATCGTAGAATAAAGATGCAAACCAGGCTGAATCTGAACCTTCTCTTCCTATTTCTGATTTGGAAGATTTAACATCAGCAATATCAGTTTGATCTTGAGTTATGGAAAAGCTTGAGGTTTTTTCATCTGTATAGTTGAAATTGTCGCTTGCGTTTATCTTATACCATTTAGTTCCTATATCGCTATAAGTTCTGTTGCAAGTAAAGCTGAGAGGATAGAACTCGAAATAAGAACAGTTTCCTGTTGCAGGCACACAAGTTTTTTCACCGGCTAATTTCCATTCTCCAGTTAAGTTAAGCCAGAAGTAAACTTTAACAACTGAGCCAAGCTGAGCATTATAGTCTTTATCTTCTATGCTAACTGGGAAGTGCCAGTTTTCGCCCCAACCAGCAGTTCCTAAGTCTGTGTATAAGCTTAGCAATGATATTTCTGGTTTTGATGTTAGATAATAAGAATTAATCGTTAAGTTAACTTCGCTTGAATTATAATAGGCTTTTGATGCTTGTACAGAAACATTTACATAACCATAAAGCCATGTTGGCTCAGGCTGTCCAGTTGTGTCAGCTCTGAAAGTACAGTTATAAATTCCTTGTCCTTCATAAAGTATTTGACCTTTTGGTGATTGGTCTTCTACACAATCTTTTTCTGGTGGTGTTGCCCCAAGCTGCTGAGAAATTATCGTTACGTTTGCTTCGCTCACACCTCCACATTCATCACTAACATTAACTTTTACTGGAACATCTTCTATTCCTTTCAAGTAGAGCTTTGAATTTAACGGTTGCAAAAGCTCAATTTTAAGAGGATTTGTTGTTATGTTTATGAGGAAATTGCTTGAGTTTGTTGCTTTATAGGCTTCAGCATAAGTTAATCCTGCTTTCCAATATTGTGGGCCAATATTAAAGCTGCAATCTGGGTTGAATTGCCCAGCAGAAGTGTTTATAAATCCTGAGGAAAACGTTGCAGGTATGGAAACAAAGTTTGAACCATTTCTTGTTACCCAAATTCTTACGTTACTGCTTAAAATACCAGTTGTAACAAGATTACCTTTATCAGAATCAAAAGTCATAACACTTAAAGTTTGATAGTTGTTTCCAGGTCTGAAAACAGAAGTGTTGTTTCCTTCAACATGCAACAAAAGCAAATCATCTTTAACTATTGTAAAGTTTCCATTCCCAATTTCTTGTTTATTGTCAAAGTCCTTTGTTGTGTTTCCATAAATATCCTTAACTTCACTTGCATTAAACTTGAATACATGAGGTCCTAAGCCTGGGTTTGAATAGGCAGGCCATCCTGGAATTGTAAAATAGACAGTTATGTTTGTTCCTTGAACACTTGAGTTTGTCATAGCAACTGGCAAAGGCTGAGCCCATTCTCCTCCTGCTAAACTTGAGTTTACCCAAAGTCTAACTTCTAAAGTGTCCATATCTTCATCGCTAACGTTAACTCTAAACTTCCAAGTTTCTCCCCAACCACCGTCTCCAGAATTGTTAAGGTAATCATAAGTTTCAGCAACCCAGTCTGTTGTCAATACAGGCTTGGTTTCAACCCAGAATCCTTTTTGCCAGATTTGGAAAGTTTCTAGAGAAGAGTTTGGATTGTAGAAAGTTCTTGAAACATTTGCACTAACATTCCATCCTTGCGCTCTAAATCCTGTTGTGTTAAGTTCACAAGTGTAGTTACCATCTCCTAAGCTGACAACATTTTCACACCATTTAACTTCTGAACCTTTAATTGCACTGAAATTAGCTGAAGCATCACTTAAAGCTAAGTTGCATTCATCCTTCAAGCTTAGATTGAAAGGAACTAGTTGTCCATCAGGATAATTGCTTCTTAGGTACTTTTCTCCTTTTGGTGAAACTATTGTTGGAATCAGATCTCCTATTATTGTTGTTAGATAATCTGTTGTGTTTGCATCAACATAGCAAGAATCAGTTACTCCTGCTTTCCAGTACTGCAAGCCTGCTGAATAAGAGCAATCTGGGTTGAAATAATAAGAAGCATTTCCTTGTGAATCTGTTTGATTCACTAAGTCAAACTGATAGTTAAGATTGTCATGTGTAACCCAGAAGCTAACATTTACGTTAGAAGAATAACTTGAATTTTCCAAGTCAAAAACATTTACTGCCAATCTAGTAACTTGATTTTCTCCTGAGCTTCTGTTAACAAAGCTGTTATTTCCTGTGATTAAACTAATTGTTGCTAAAGACTCTCTTAACTTTGGAGCGTTTATTGTGCTTGTATTGTAATAGTTAGCTGGTTCCCCATTCCTTATCTCAAACTTAAACCAGTTGTTTGTTCCTATGTTACTGCAATCAAAACCTTGATAAACTACACTACAAACTCCTTTAGTTGGAGTTCCTGGTGTTCCTTGAACAGTTGAATTACCAACATACTGCCAGCTAACCTTATTATCTTTGCTTATGTATAACAAACAAGTTATGGTATCTCCTTCTTGATCGTATATATCTGCAGTAAAGTTGAATTTACTAGACCATCCTGCATAAGAATCAAGGTCTAACTTTTGCCAATTATTGCTAGAATAGTTCCAAACATAAACAGTTAAATTCTCGCTTGTTGCGTTTATATTCTCTAGCCAGAACCAGTCAGCATAAAGAGTAGAATTTGAGTTGAAGTAATCTTTTGTTGAATTTAATCTTATGCTCCAGTACCCTTCTTTCTTAGCTGTTGAATTCCATGTGCAATTATACCATCCTGCATAGCTGTTGTTAACAGGTGAACAAGATTCATAAATTCCTAATGGCGACCTTAACTCAATCGTATAACTACTTGCATTTATTACTGGGTTTTCATCATTCCTTTCATTAGAACAATCGCTTAGAGTTGTGAAGTTTATTGGAATTAATTGAGTAACGTTATAAACTGAGCCATAAGAAGGTTTGATTAAATCATTCTTCAGTTGACCTTTTATCTCAAAAGTTCTTGGTGTCATGTTTTTAATTTCATAACAATAATCTAAGCTCCCACCTTTCCAGTACTGCAAACCAGTTGAATAAGAACAATTTGGATCAAAGTTTAAGCTTACATGGCCTGATGAATTTGTTTTTAGACTTCTTGTATAATCCCAACTGTTTGGGTTAGAAGAGCTTGTGGTAAACCAAATGCTTGCATTAACATTAGCAGGAACATAGCTGTTATTATCAGTATCTCTTATTCTGAATACAAAAGTTCCTGTAGCTGAGCCTTCCCTGTTTATGCTTCCTGGCTCAGATATTTGGTCTGTTGGGAACTCTATGTTATCAGGAGTTACAGTTACACTATCGCTTGCTTCAGCTTTATAATTCCAAACATCAGAGACATTCCATTTGTAAGGCCTAGTGCCAATATGCTGGCAAGTAAAGTCATGCTGAGTAAAGCTTATTGTTTGCCAGTCAGAGCAAGTTGGAGCAGAGCAAATAGTTGAATTAACTAGCTGATAGCCTGAGCCAAAATCTATCCACAAGCTTATGTTCAAAGCTTCAAACGAAAGTTCAGAAGATCCTTGGTCTACGTCTCTTACTTGAGCACTGAAAGTCCAATATTCACCCCATCCTCCTGGGTTTGTTGGGTCTGAAGTGCTAACTGATAATTCTTGAATTTGTGGGTTTGTTACAAGAACAGAAGCGTTTATTTTTGTCAATACTTCAGAACTTTCATAAAATTCTTTAGAGGCTTCCATAGTTGCATTATAATAACCTAGGCTCCATGTTCCTGTTGAAATAAAGCTGCAATTGTACCAACCATTTCCTTCTGAATTTACAGGCACATTATCTGGACATCCATAACTGAAAGCTTCTTTCACAGTCTTTATACTTACAGAAGCGTCTGGAACCAAACCACAATCATCAGTAACATTCCCTCTCAAAACAATTGTGTCGGTAGCTCTTCTGAAAGTTTCGTTGTTTGGCCTTTGTATGCTAACTTGAAGTGGATAAGTCGTTAAGTTTAAGAAGAAAATAGAAGAGTTTGTTGGTTTATAGCAAGTTGAACCAAACTCTGCTCTCCATCTTTGAGGTCCAATTCCATAATTGCATCTTGCTGAAGTTGGAAATATATCAGTAAGATAACCTCCTGTTTCAGTTCCACTTGAAGTTTTATCAACTATATAACTAGTAGAAACATAAGGATTTGTTGTTACATAAAACTTACCAGTTCCTGGTTCGTTGCTAATTATAGCATTTCTATCTATATCTTTAACAAGAACTTTTAGCGTAGCATTACTCAAGCTTGGAGCAATGCTTCTGTTAACTAAACTATTATTTCCTTCAACGTATAAAATCTGAATATCATCCCTTTCTAGAGTTAAACTTCCTGTCGAGCTTTGAGCATGGTCATCAGCATAGGTTGTTGGATCATCAGTTGCGTTAAACATGAATTCCCAAACTTGGTTTGCTCCTCCTGCACCTAAATCATCACACAAGAAATTTCTTGTAAAGTTAAGAATTTGGCTTGTTATTCCAGCTGGCTTAGTTAAGAATGAACCAAACTGACTCCAAGCTTCTGTTCCTGCCCTTCTTCTCCAGAGCCAAACTCTTACGTCATCCTTGTCCTCATCAGTAACGTTTACAGAGAAAAGATAGGTTTCTCCCCATCCTCCTAGAGTATTGTTAACTGTTGGGTTTGTTAGAATAGGAGCAGTCTCTATCCAAAAATTATTACTTCCTGTTACACTTGCAGGGTTGTAGAATTGTTTGGAAGAATTAACTTTTATATTGTAGAATCTAGCTGGCATTAAAGTTGGAGAGGAAGTATTGAAGGTGCAGTTATAATAACCATTTCCTTCGTTATTTATAGGCGAACAGGCAAATTGTTGTTGAGTGTCTACATGGATTGAAGTAAAGTTAATGCTAACTCCTTCTTCTAAAACTTCCCAGGAGCATTCTGAGCTTACATAACCACGAATTGTTATATTTTCTCCTCTTTTATACTCTACTCCTCCTGTTGGTTCTAGAATAGAATTGCTCAAATCTCCTACAACATAAGTTGTAAAGTCTGTTGTGTTTGCATCAACATAGCAAGAATCAGTTACTCCTGCTTTCCAGTACTGCAAACCAGTTGAATAAGAGCAATCTGGGTTGAAATAATAAGAAGCATTTCCTTGTGAATCTGTTTGATTTATTAAATCAAGCCTATAACTGATTGAATTGTTAGTTACCCAGAAGCTAACATTTACGTTAGAAGAATAGCTTGAATTTTCCAAGTCAAAAACATTTACTCCTAACCTAACAACTTGATTTTCTCCTGAGCTTCTGTTAACATAGCTATTATTTCCTGCTACGTAAGTAATAGAAACTTGAGTTTTAGTTATGTTCGGCCCTTGTATTGGTGTAGTATTGTAAGTGTTTTCTGGCTCACCATTTTGAATCTGCCACTTGAACCAATTATCTTCACCTATATCTTCACAAGTAAAGTCGTGAACTACAACAAAGCATTTACCATGAGTTGGAATTCCTGGTGTTCCTTGAACGACATAGCTTCCTTTGTATTCCCATGTTGCCTGATTATCTTTACTTACGAACAAAGAGCAATTAACAGTATCTCCTTCTTGATCATAAACATCAATAGTATAATTGTAAATCCTTGACCATCCTCCTGAGCTTGGTGTAACACTAGCGTTTCCACTTGTAACGTTCAAGTTTTCTAGCTTGAACCAATTTACAAACATCGTTTCGTTCAAATTATAGTCTGGAAGCTTGCTTGCTGTTAAGTTTATTGTCCAATAACCTTCTTTCTTTCCTGTAGAATCCCAAGTACAGTTATACCATCCGTTAAATTCATTGTTCAAAGGAGAGCAAGTTTCCCATCCGCCCAAAGGAGATTTTAGCTCTACTTGAGCTGATGGATAAGTTGCGTTTGCTATTAATCCTTCAGCAGAACAATCGCTTGTTGTGTTAAACCTAATCAAAACACTTTGAGTTACATTAAAGACTTGCTGATAATATGGCTGTAACAAGTTGACTTTTATCTGTCCACTTATATTATATTCTGGGGCATCATAAGGTCCTCCTATTCTTTGAGTGTAATTCTCGCTATAGTAACAATAATCTCCTGAAGTTCCTCCGTCCCATTTCTGAATCCCAACTGAATAAGAGCAATCAGGGTCAACAGTAATGTTTATATGACCAGAAGAGTTTGTTTTTGTGTCATTCTTAACAGTAAAAGCTAAACCATCTTTTGTGAAGTAGAATGAAGAGTTAACTCCAGCAGGCAAATACTCATTTTTATCCAAATCTTTTATTCTAAGAACAAAAGTTCCTTGAGTGCTTCCTATCTCTCTATCAATTTTAATTGGACTAGAAACATACTCAACTTCCACACTATTTGGATTTATGGTTATACTCCCGCTACTCTCATTCTTATAACCCCAATAATCAGAAACGTTTATCTTGTACTGCCAGCTTCCAATATTCTGGCAGGTAAACGTTTGTAAGAAGGTTATCGTCTTTGGAGAAGAGCAAGCTGGAGCAGAGCAAATTGTTGAGTTAACTAGCTGATAGCCTGAGCCAAAATCTATCCACAAGCTTATGTTTAACTTTTCAAAACCATAGGCTCCTTGGTCTAAATCTTGAACTATAGCAGAGAAATTCCAGAGCTCACCCCAGCCAAAATTGTTATCGCTTCCTAAACATTCAGGAGCTCTGCACTTGCTTGTAGGCGTAAGTAAAGTAAGCAATGGGTTTGTGGCTATGACAAAAGCGTCTTTCTTTTCAAGAATTTCTGAAGGAGAATAATACTGTTTAGAAGCGTTTATCGTTAAGTTATGGTATGTCATAGACCAATCGTCTGAAGGCATTCTTGAGCAAGAATAAGTTCCATTTCCATGGTCTGTTACTTCTCCTGGTAAACAAGTTGAGGAAGGATTCATTTCTTCTGGTTTTGCTCTAAACTCTACGCTTGCTCCTTTAACACCACCGCAATCATCACTCACGTTTCCAATGTAAGTTATCAAGTCTATGTTTCTTCTGAAGCTTTGATTGTTTGGCGCTACAATAGAAACTTGAAGAGGATATGTTGTAAGGTTAATGAAGAAATCATTTCCATAAGTTTGTGTAGAGTTTACTGCTTTATAAATTGAGCTTGTTGAACCAAATTCTGCTCTCCATCTTTCTGTTCCAATTCCATAATTGCATCTTGTAGTTGATTTTGGAAAAGTATGATTTACAAAATTTCCTGACTGAATTGTTGGTATTGTTTCTTCAACAACAAAGCTGTTTGGGTCGCTTGGGTTTGTAGTAACGTAGAATTTAACTGTTCCTGGAGTTCCTACAACAAGCAAAGCATTCCTGTCAGTATCATAAATTCTCACGCTAAAAGTAACATTTTCTTGTTCAGGAGCTAAGCTTCTGTTTAAAGTAGTACCATTACCTGAAATCAAAGTTATGTTTACATCATCCTTTTGAACTGTAAATGTAAGCAAGCTTGTGTTTGTTGCTCTTTCTCCGTCTGTAGAGTTAAAGAAGAATTCAAAACTTGTTCCTGCACATGCTGAACTAAAAGCGTTTGGAGAGGGATAGTTAAACACAACATTTCCCTGAGAAGTTAGCTGACTTCCTTTCAAGTAAAAGCCTGGCCATGCAGAAGCTTCTGCACAACCAGAAGAAGCAGGAGTTGTGTTCCTAACCCAAAGACTAACATTATTTGTATCTAAATCAGGATCGCTTAAAGTAACGCTAAACTGCCAGGATTCGCCCCAACCCCCATCTTGAGTGTAAGAAACACTTGGGTTTGATAAGCTTGGTCTTGTAACTACAAAGAATGCACAAGGCGTAGGGGTGCATAAGCCTGTAACTTCTGTCCATCCTGGGTTAAACCAGCTAACATTAGAAGAGCTCATGTTAAGCTTATAGCTTCTTGTTGGTTTGC
>Ga0078972_1005699_pt1 | contig 31123 bp, 30 predicted proteins | sample YelNatPaOPGAMG01_FD_67568 | JGI IMG/M metagenome (GOLD analysis project Ga0078972, IMG submission 67568) | Hot spring thermophilic microbial communities from Obsidian Pool, Yellowstone National Park, USA - OP-RAMG-01 (SPADES assembly) (version 2) | ecosystem: Environmental > Aquatic > Thermal...
GGTGTCCAACACCCATAGCAGGTGCGACCCGACGCGGCTTCGTTCAATCCGGCTTCAACGACGTCCCGCATCTCGCGCGTGTCGGCACCTCTGTCGCGGGACCTCGTTGAACCCTCAAGAATTCCGCTGCCTGAACGGGAGGTTTCGCCTGAACGGGAGGTTTTCCGCTTAACTCTTTTTTTATAAATTTGTCTCAATGATCCGCCTGCGATGGCATATCTGTGGGCGGATCGTTGGTTGGGCTATCTCAGGCGCCGGCGCGGCGGCAAGCGAGCGGGGCGGCGCGGGGCGGTCGCGATCATGGTCGGGCTCGCACTGCCGGTGCTGATCGGCGCCGCCGGCCTCGCCGCCGATGTCGGGCTCTGGTATCGCGAGAGCGCGCGGCTCCAGATGGCCGCCGATGCCGGGGCCATGGGGGCGGCACGGCTGTTGCAGAATTCCGCCGCCGCGACCGCGGATTACGTCGCCGCGGCGAGCGCCGAGGTCAACGGCGTGAGCGCCAACCATCTCATCGGCACGCTCCTGGCCGCCCCGGCGGTCAGCGTGGTCGCGGGCAGCAGCGTCACGGTGACGCTCTCCAGCCAGTCCGATCGCTTCTTCACGGCGCTGTTCTCCGCCACCCCGGTAACGCTGAGCGCGACCGCGACGGCGGGTCTTTCGACCACCGCCGCGCCCTGCGTCATGGCGCTCGGCAAAAACGTGCCGATCGGCATCGAGGTCGAGAACGAGGGCGCGATCACCGCGACCAATTGCAGCGTCTTCTCCAATTCCGCGACCACGGTGCAATGCGACGCGACCGCCAATCCCTCGACCGCCTCGATCTATGTCCGCAATGGCTCGATCACCGCGCAAAGCGTCGGCGCCGCCGGCACGGTGTGCGACAATACCTGGAACGGCGGCTCGGTGATCTCGCCCGCCGGCACCTCGGATGCCGCGAGCCAGAGCGATCCCCACGCCGGCCTCGCCGCCCCACCCGCCAGCAGCACCTGCCAGCCGAGCAGCTATGGCTGGCAGAATAACGGCGTGCTCAACCTCAATCCCGGCACCTATTGCGGCGGCCTCACCATCAGCAACGGCATGACGGTGAATTTCGCGCCCGGCACCTATGTCATCACCAACGGCAATTTCGACATCACCGGCGGCTCGACGGTGGGCACCGCCGCGGGTGTGACGTTCTATCTCGGTGGCGACACTCCCGGATCGGTGCAATGGACCAACTATACTAATACGCAATGGTCGATGAGCGCGCCGGCGAGCGGCCCCTATGCCGGCATCCTGGTCTATCAGGGCGCGGGCAGCGACGGCAGCGCGCCCGCCAGCCAGGTGGTGGGCGGCTCGGGCCTTTCGATCAACGGCACGATCTATACGCCGAACGCCCCGTTTCAGGTCACCAATGACGCGGTGCTGACCCACCCCGCCGATGGCGGGCTCGGCATCATCGCCCAGAGCATCAACGTCGAGGGCAGCGGCCAGATCCAGGCCGGCGGCGTGGTTCCGGGCGGCGGCGCCAGCAGCTCCCAGATCGTGCTGCTGCAATGACCCGCCGTGGCCTCATCGCGGCCTGCCGTCGGGCGCGGCGCGGCTCGGTCGCGGTGGAAGCGGCGCTCGCCATCGTCTTCGTGCTGACCCCGTTATGCTTTGGCGCGGCTGATCTCGGCCTGACCTTCGCAACCCAAGCGCGGCTCGACCAGGCGATGGAGGCGGCGATCCTATTCGCCTGGGGGAACCCGACCAGTGCCAGCCCGAGCGCGATCCAGACCGTCGCCCAGAGCGCCTACGGGACGGCGGCGCCGAGCCTCGCAATGACCACCCCGGTACTGGCCTGCTATTGCCTCACTATCGCCAACGGGCAGGAGACGCAGACCGCGAGCGCCTGCGGCGCCACCTGCGCGAGCGGCCAGATGGCGACCTATCTCGCGCTTTCGCTGAGCGCCTCGCTCACCTTGCCGATGCCCCTGCCCGCCCTGCCCTCGCCGATCACCCTGACCTCCGCCGGCATGGTGCGCATCCAATGAAGCGGCGCGCGAAGGGACGAAAATCCGGCCCCTGGCGCGACCGGCGCGGCGTCGCGGCCCTCGAATTCGCCCTGAGCGGCATTCCGGTGCTGATCCTCCTGCTCGCCACCATCGAATTCGGCCGGCTGATCGCCGATCAATACGCGCTCTCGATCGGGGTCGAGCGGGCGGCGCGCTATGCCGTGGTGCATGGCAGCCAGTCCGCCGCGCCGGCCTCGACGGCCGATATCATCGCGCAATTCTACGCCGCCGCCGCCCCCTTCCTCGCCGCCGGATCGAGCGGGCCGGTGATCAGCGTCGCGTTCTCGCCGAGCAACGCACCCGGCAGCCAGGTCAGCATCGCCGCCCTCTACGATTTCATCCCGGTCAGCACGCTGGAGGCGATCCCGGCGATCACGCTCAGCGCAGCGGCGCGCTATACTATTCAGAATTGAGCGTTCGTGGCGCGTTTTCGCAGCAAAACAAGGCCAGAAGCAGGGCAACCGGGTGAGGGATGTTTTGCACGCGCCAGGGCTTTTACGGGCCATGGCGCTGCCCAGGAGCCGCTGGGGGCGGCGCTGCCCCCCGACCCGCATTCCGGGAAGGGTTCCAGGGGCTTTGCCCTGGCCTGCAAGCGCTCGCGCCCGCGATGACGCACGGCTTGCCTTGGCGGGGGTTTTCCGCCATATCCCGCGCGCCGGCCGCGTGCCGGTAATTCACACGCGGGGCGCCTTCCCCGGCTGATGCCGGGTCCGGTGGCCGCTGGCCTCGCCCCGCGGAGGTTCAACCGGACACGGGAAAGGAGATCGCGCGATGGCGATGCCTGAATTCACCTTGCGCCAGCTACTCGAAGCCGGCGTGCATTTCGGCCACCATACGCGGCGCTGGGATCCGCGCATGGCGCCCTATTTGTTTGGCGTGCGCAACCAGGTGCACATCATCGACCTGCAACAAACGGTGCCGCTGCTCGACCGCGCGCTCCGCGCGGTGCGCGACGTGGTCGCCGGGGGCGGGCGGGTGCTGTTCGTCGGCACCAAGCGCGCGGCCGCCGAATATGTCGCCGACTCGGCCAAGCGCTGCGGCCAGTATTACGTCAACCACCGCTGGCTCGGCGGCACGCTGACCAACTGGAAGACCATCATCGCGAGCATCAAGCGGCTGCGCCAGATCGAGGACATGCTGAGCGGGGAAGTCCATGGCCTGACCAAGAAAGAGGTGCTGAACATCACCCGCGACCGTGACAAGCTGGAGCGCGCCTTGGGCGGCATCAAGGAGATGGGCGGGCTGCCCGATATCCTGTTCATCATCGACACCAACAAGGAAAAACTCGCCGTCGAGGAGGCGACCAAGCTCGGCATTCCGGTGGTCGCCGTGCTCGACAGCAATTCCAACCCCCAAGGCGTCACCTATCCGATTCCTGGCAATGACGACGCGGTGCGCGCGATCGAACTCTATTGCGATCTCGTCGCCGGCGCCGTGCTCGATGGCATCAGCGCCGAGATGGCGGCCTCGGGCGCCGATCTCGGCGCCGCGCCGGAATTGCCGCCCGCCGCCCTCGCCGATCTTGCCCCCGAGCACCCCCCTACCTGAGAGTGTGAAAACATGCCCTCGCGCCCTGGAAGTGATCGGAAAAAAGCGCTGTTTGCAGAGGGTATTCGTTTTCAAGTGCGATTGATTTGCAGGCTCTGAGTAAACCGAGACCGGGAGAAGACAATGGCTGAAATCACCGCCGCGTTGGTCAAGGAACTGCGCGAGAAAACCGGCGCCGGCATGATGGATTGCAAGAAGGCGCTGGGCGAAGCGAGCGGCGATCTCGAGGCCGCGACCGACTGGCTGCGCAAGAAGGGTCTCGCGGCGGCGGCGAAGAAATCCGGCCGCGTCGCCGCCGAAGGGTTGATCGCCATAGCCTCGGTGCCGGCCAAGGCGGCGATGGTCGAGGTCAACGCCGAGACCGATTTCGTCGCCCGCAACGAGCACTTCCAGCATTTTGTCGCAACCGTCGCCAAGGTCGCGCTGCATGTTGGGGAAGACATCGCCGCGATCGGTGCCGCCGCTTTTCCCGATAGCGGGCGAACGGTGGCCGAGGAACTAACCCATCTCGTGGCCACCATCGGCGAGAACATGTCGCTCCGCCGCGCCCGCGTGCTCGCCGTGCCGCAAGGCGTGGTGGCGAGCTATGTGCATGCAGCCCTCCGCCCCGGTCTCGGCAAGATCGGCGTGCTGGTCGCGCTCGAGGGCAATAGCGAGGGCCAGGCGCTGGAAACGCTCGGCCGTCAGGTCGGCATGCACATCGCCGCGACGCGGCCCGAGGCGATCGATATCGACGGCGTCGATGCCGCGGCGCTGCTGCGCGAGAAGGCGATCCTGGCCGAGCAGGCGCGGGCCTCGGGCAAGCCCGAGGCGATCATCGAGAAGATGGTCGAGGGCCGCATCCGCAAATACTATGAGGAGGTGGTGCTGCTGGAGCAGGTCTGGGTGCATGACGGCGAGAGCCGGGTGCGCGCCGTGCTCGCGAAATCCGGGGCGCGGCTGGCCGGCTTCGCGCGGTTCCAGCTGGGCGAAGGCATCGCGCGCCAGGGCGGCGATTTTGCCGCCGAGGTCGCCGCCGCCGCCGGTCTCGCCGCAACCGAGTGAGACGCATCGGCGGCCCGCCGCGACTTCCGCCACGGCCCTTGTTCATCGCCGGCCGGGCCAGTAGTTTGCGTGCGGCATGGGACGATCTCCTGGCATGACCGAGCGGCAACCCTATAAGCGCGTCCTTCTGAAAGTGTCCGGCGAGGCGCTGATGGGGGAGCGCGAGTACGGCCTCGATCCCGAAACCGTGCACCGCATCGCCAGCGATATCGGCGATGTCGTGGCGATGGGGGCCGAGGTCTGCCTGGTGATCGGCGGGGGCAATATTTTCCGCGGCGTTTCGGGAGCCGCCGGTGGCATGGATCGCGCCCAGGCTGACTACATGGGTATGTTGGCGACGGTGATCAACGCGCTCGCGCTCCAGAACGCGCTGGAAAAGCGTGGGGTCGCGACCCGGGTGCAATCGGCCATCCCGATGGCCAGCGTCTGCGAGCCCTATATCCGCCGCCGCGCCGAGCGGCACATGGAAAAGGGCCGGGTGGTGATTTTCGCCGCCGGCACCGGCAACCCGTTCTTCACCACCGACACCGCGGCGGCCTTGCGCGCGGCCGAGATGAAGTGTGACGCGCTGCTCAAGGGCACCCAGGTCGATGGCGTCTATTCCGCCGATCCGCGCAAGGTCGCGGACGCCGAGCGCTACCACGAGCTGACCTATCTCGACGTGCTGTCGCGCGATCTCGCGGTGATGGACGCCGCGGCGGTCAGCCTGGCGCGCGAGAATGGCCTGCCGATCGTGGTGTTCAACATCAACGCTTCCGGCGCCTTCGCGCGCGTCATGCGCGGCGAGGGGCGTTTCACGACCATCATCGAAGCCTAGGGAAATGTTCCGGGGGAATTGCCGTGGCGGCTGATCTCAATGCCTTGAAGCAGGATCTCTCCCGCCGCATGGAAGGCGCGTTGGAGACCCTGAAGCGCGAATTCGCTGGCCTGCGCACCGGGCGCGCGAGCCCCGCTTTGCTGGAGCCGGTGCGCGTCGAGGCCTATGGCGGCGAATTGCCGCTCAGCCAGGTCGGCACCATCGGCGTGCCGGAGGCCCGCATGCTCACCGTTCAGGTCTGGGACCGGACCCTGGTCGGCGCGGTCGAGCGGGCGATCCGTGATGCCGGGCTCGGGCTCAACCCGGCCTCCGACGGCCAGCTCGTGCGGGTGCCGATCCCGATTCTGACGCAGGAGCGGCGGGTGGAACTCGCCAAGGCCGCCGCCCGCTATGCCGAGGGCGCGCGGGTCGCGGTACGCGGGGTGCGGCGCGATGGCATGGATCACATCAAGGCGCATGAAAAGAAACACGAAATCAGCGAGGACGATGTGGCGCATTGGTCGGACGAAGTGCAGAAACTGACCGACCACTACATCAGGCGGGTCGACGAGATACTGGCGGAAAAGGAAAGGGACATCCGGCAGGTCTGAGCGTTTGAAAAAAATTCCCCCGCGCCCCGGAATTGATCGGAAAAAAGCAATGTTTCCGGGGGATATTCGTTTTCAAGTTCACTTGATTTGCGGGTTCTGAGGTTCTGATGTCGGCCACCACCAAGACTGCGGCGCGCAAGGCTCTTCCGGCGGAGCTCGGGACGGTGCCGGCGCATGTCGCGATCATCATGGATGGCAACGGCCGCTGGGCCGCCTCACGCGGCCTGCCGCGGATCGCCGGCCATCGCGCCGGCGCCATGGCGGTGCGGCGCACCATCGAGGCGGCGCTGCACCATGGCGTCGCCTGGCTCACGCTCTATGCCTTCAGCAGCGAGAACTGGCGCCGCCCACCCGGCGAGGTCAACGACCTCACCACGCTGCTGCGCCACTATATCAAAAGCGAGATCGCCGAACTCGCGGCCCATGGCGTGCGGCTCCGGGTGATCGGTGAGGCGGCGCGGTTTCCCGACGATATCCAGGCAAGCCTGGGCGCCGCCGAACGCGCGACGCGGGCCAATGCCCGGCTCAATCTCACCATCGCGCTCTCCTATGGCGGGCGGGCCGAGATCGTTGCGGCGGCGCGGCGGGCGGCGGCGGCGATCGCGGCCGGCGAGATCGATCCCGCGGCGCTCGATGAGGCGGCGTTCGGCCGGCTGCTCTTCACCGACGGCATGCCCGATCCCGATCTCATCATCCGTACCAGCGGCGAACAGCGGCTCTCCAATTTCCTGCTCTGGCAGGCGGCCTATGCCGAGCTGGTGTTCCTGAACGTGCTGTGGCCGGATTTTGGCGCCGTGCAATTCGCCGAGGCCCTGGCCGATTATGCCAGCCGGGAGCGCAGGTTCGGTGCCCGCCCCGGCTGAAACGCGGTCCTCATCATGGGGCGATCTGCGGGTGCGGGTGCTCTCGGCCTTGGTGCTGGCCCCGCTGGCGCTGGCCGGGATCTGGTTCGGCGCGGCCTTCTGGATGGCGCTGGTGCTGCTGGCCGCACTCGGCCTCACGGCGGAGTGGCTCGCGCTTTGCGCCCAGCCGGCGCCGAGCCCCCCGGCGCTCGCGGTGTTTTTTGCCGTCGCGGCCGCGACCCTGCTCACGGGAGCGGGCCTCGCCCAGGCGGGGCTCGCCGTGCTGGGGGGCGGGGCGGCGGTGGCCGCGATCGTGGCGACGCCGCCCGGCAACGCCGAGCCGGTCTGGCGCCGCGCCGCGCTTCTCGCCTTTGGCACGTTCTATATCGGGCTCGCGAGCGTCGCGCTGGTTTGGCTCCGCGACGACGCCGGCACAGGTCCTGGCGGCGGCGCGGGCACAGCCGCCGGGCGGGATAATATCTTGTTCCTGGTGCTGGTCATCTGGGCCAGCGATATCGGCGCCTATCTTGCCGGCCGGCTGCTCGGCGGCCCGAAACTCGCCCCGGCGATCTCGCCGGGCAAGACCTGGTCGGGCGCGGCGGGTGGGCTGGTCGCCGCGATCGCCGCCGGAATCGCCGTCGCCGACACCGCCGGGGCGGCGACGGCGCTCCATGCCGGGCTGATCGCCGCCGGCCTCGGCTTGGTGGCGCAAGGCGGCGATCTGCTCGAAAGTTTTCTCAAGCGCCAGTTTCGGGTTAAGGATTCAAGCCGGCTGATCCCCGGCCATGGCGGCCTGTTCGACCGCCTCGATGGCGTGCTGACGGCTGCCCCGGCGGCGGCGGTTTTGGCGCTCAGTCTCGGGCGAGGAGTTTTGCTGTGGACCTGATCACCCCCGCGCCTGATGTCGCTTTGCCGCCGGCGCCCGCGGAGCCGCGCAGCGTCACCGTGCTCGGCAGCACCGGCAGCGTCGGCACCCAGACGCTGTCCCTGCTCCATGATCGCGCGCGCTTCCGCGTGCGCGCTTTGGTCGCCGGGCGCAATGTCGCGCTGCTCGCCGCCCAGGCCCGCCAGTTCGGCGCCGAATGGGCGGTGATCGCCGACCCGGCCGCCTATCCGGCGCTCCGCGAGGCGCTCGCGGGCAGCGGGGTGCAGAGCGCTGCCGGTGCCGAGGCGGTGGTGGTGGCGGCGGCGCTGCCGGTCGATTGGACGATGGCGGCGATCACCGGGGCGGCCGGCCTGAAGGCAACGCTCGCCGCCATCGGTGCGGCGCGGGCCGTGGCGCTGGCCAACAAGGAGGCGCTGGTTTCGGCCGGCGAGGTCATGCTGCGGGCGGTCGCGGCGGCCGGAACGGTGCTGCTGCCGGTCGATTCCGAGCACAACGCGGTGTTCCAGGCGCTCGCCGACGGCAATCGCGCCAGCCTGGAAAAAATCGTCCTCACCGCCTCGGGCGGGCCGTTCCGCACCGCCTCGATCGCGGAGATGCGGGCGGCGACGCCAGAGATGGCGCTGCGTCATCCGATATGGTCGATGGGCGCCAAGATCAGCATCGATTCCGCCACCCTGATGAACAAAGGGCTCGAAGTGATCGAGGCCTCGCGGCTATTCGCGCTCAGCGAGGCGCGCATCGAGGTGGTCGTGCATCCGCAATCGGTCATTCATGGCATGGCGCATTTCAGCGATGGCAGCGTGCTGGCGCAGCTCGGCTCGCCGGATATGCGGGTGCCGATCGCGCACGCCCTGGCTTGGCCGGCGCGCATGGCGACACCAGCGCCGCGGCTCGATCTCGCGGCGATCGGCCGGCTCGATTTTGCGCCGCCCGATACCACGCGCTTTCCCGCCCTCGCCCTGGCGCGGGCCGCCTTGCGCGCGGGCGCCGGCGCCCCCACTGTTCTCAATGCCGCGAACGAGGTCGCGGTCGCCGCCTTTCTTGCCCGCCGCATCGGTTTCCTGGCGATTGCCGAGCTGGTGGAGCGGGTGCTCGCACGGCTCGGCGCGCCGGCGGCGGACGATCTCGCCGCCGTGCTCGCGCTCGATGGCGAGGCTCGCGGGCTTGCCGAAAATCTGGTCGGAGTGTGTTGATGGCGCAGTATTTGATTTCCGGGCCCCTGCGCTCCGTGCTGGCCTTTCTGGTCGTGCTCGGGGTGTTGGTGTTTTTCCACGAACTCGGCCACTATCTCGCGGCGCGTTGGCGCGGCGTGCATGTCGAGGCGTTTTCCATCGGCTTTGGCCGCAAGCTGTTCGGCTGGACCGACCATTTGGGCACCGAGTGGCGGGTCGCCTGGCTGCCCTTGGGCGGCTTCGTCAAGCTGCACGGCCAGGAGCGGCCGGAAGACGCCACCCCCGAGGCGCGCGCGGCCTGGATCGCGGGGCGGACATTTCACGAAAAACCGGTGCTCTCGCGCGCCATCGTCGTCGCCGCCGGGCCGCTCGCCAATTTTCTTCTGGCGATCGTGCTGTTTACCCTGCTGTTCGCCTTCGCCGGCCGCCCAGTGGTAGAGCCGGTGGTGGGCGAGGTGATGGCGTCCTCGGCCGCCGCCAGCGCCGGGATGGTCAAGGGCGATCGCATCCTGGCGATCGACGGCGCCCCGATCACCCGCTTCGACGACATCCAGCGCATCGTCGCCGCCCATCCCGACACCAGGCTCACGGTCACGCTGAGCCGCGACGGCGCCACCCGGACGCTCGCTGTCACCACCGGCAGCCGCCTCGCCGCGGGCAGCAAGATCGGCCTGCTCGGCATCGCCGGCGGCACGGTCCGCTACGAGCCGCTTTCGCTTGCGGCGGCGGCGGGCGCCGGCGTCGAGGAGACCTGGCGGGTGCTGGTCGAGACGGTGAGCGGGGTGTGGCAGATGATCACCGGGCGGATCGGCACCGATGATCTCGGCGGGCCGCTCCGCATCGCCCAGCTTTCGGGTCAGGTCGCGGCGCAAGGGACGGCGAGCCTGATTTCCTTCATCGCCGTGCTCTCGGTCAATCTCGGGCTGATCAACCTGCTGCCCATCCCGGTGCTCGATGGCGGCCACCTGCTGTTCTATCTCGCCGAGGCGGTGCTGCGCCGCCCGATCCCCCCGCGCGCCCAGGAATATGGGTTTCGCGCCGGATTCGCGCTCCTCGTCGGGCTCTTCGTGTTCGCGACATGGAACGATCTCAGCCATCTCGGGGCGTTTCACTGGATCACCCGTCTCATCGGCTGAGCAGCCGCGGCCTCGCCAACCCCCTCAAACGTTAAAACTCGCGTTTCGGTGATCTCCTCTGTGGCGCGACCGGGGAGGCGCCGCTATTGTCCGCGCGCCGTGCGGGACGCGGTGACCAGGCTTAGGAAGTTGGACGTTGAACATCGCGCGTGCCGCACGTATCGCGAGGCTCGGTCTGTTAGCCGTGAGCCTGCTCGCCGGCTCGGTGGCGGCGCAGGAGCCGGTCGGGCCGCCCCCGGTGCCGCCGCCGGCAACCCCGGTGACGCCGCCGGCCAATCCCCCCTCGGCCAACTCCTCGGCCACATCCCCCGAAGCGGGGCATGGCGCCGCGGGCAACGCGGCGGCGCCGGCGAAGCCGGCCGCCAGCCCGGAAATCACCGCGCCGCCGGTGGTGGTCCATCCGGTCAACCCAGAGGATGTCATCACCGCCATCAATGTCGAGGGCAACAAGCGCATCGAGTCGGGCACCGTGCTCTCCTACATGCTGCTCCAGCCCGGCGACCCGTTCGATGTCGATCGCATGGATCGCAGCCTCAAGACGCTCTACGCCACCGGCCTGTTCTCGGACGTCAATATCCGCCGCGAGGGCAATACGCTGGTGGTCAAGGTGGTGGAGAACCCGATCGTCAACCGCGTCGCCTTCGAGGGCAACAAGAAGCTCACCGATGATCAGTTGAAGGGTCAGATCCAGCTTCGCCAGAACGCCGTCTACACCGCCGCGCAGGCCCAGGCCGATCGCACCAAGCTGCTCGATTTCTACGCCCAGAACGGCAAGTTCGCGGCCTCCATCGAGCCCCAGATCATCCGCCTCCCGGACAACAAGGTCGATGTCGTGTTCAAGATCGACGAGGGGCCGACCTCGACGATCAGCCGCATCGCCTTCGTCGGCAACGTCGCGTTCAGCACCAGCACCCTGCTCGATGTGATCAGCAGCCGCGAGACGGCGTGGTGGCGCTTCCTCTCCTCCTCCGACACCTACAGCCCCGAGCGCCTCTCCTACGACAAGGAATTGCTGCGCAAATTCTATCTGCAGAACGGCTATGCCGATTTCCAGGTGACCGGCGCCAATGCCGAATTATCCCCCGACCGCCGCGCCTTCTTCGTCACCTTCACCCTTCACGAGGGCGATCGCTACAAGGTCGCCAAGATCGCGGTGGACTCGCGCTTCCCCAAGATCGCCGGGGATTCGCTGCTGCCCGATGTCAAGCTCAAGACCGGCGATTACTATAACGGCAACGCGGTCGAGGATTCGATCAAGGCGATTTCCAAGGACGTGCAAGCGCGCGGCGAGGCCTTCGTCGAGGTCAAGCCCCGGATCGCGCGCAACGCCGACAAACACACCGTCGATCTCTTCTTCGACGTCGATTCTGGCCCGCGCGTCTATGTCGAGCGCATTGATATCGTTGGCAATACCTCGACCCAGGACCAGGTGGTGCGCCGGCAATTGACCTTCGCCGAGGGCGACGCCTTCAGCCCGGACGCGGTGAAGGCCTCGACCGACAATCTCAAGGGATTGAACTACTTCGACAACGTCAACATCACCGAGGCGCCCGGCTCGTCGCCCGACAAGGTCGTGGTGACGACCCAGGTGCAGGACAAGCCGACCGGCTCGCTCAGCCTCGGCGGCGGCTATTCGACGGATATCGGGCCGCTGCTCAATGTCGGCGTCTCGGAGAATAATTTCCTCGGGACCGGCGTCAATGCCTCGATCAACGCGGTCATCGCCGAGCTGGAAACCTCGGAGAACCTCTCACTGACCGATCCCTATTTCCTCGGCAACAACCTGCTCGCCGGGATCAATCTATTCCATGTTAATAACAATTTCTACTATTTTGCCGAATACAGCGAACGGCGCACTGGCGTTTCGCTCAATCTCGCCTACCAGTTCAACGACCATTTCCGCCAGAACTGGACGTACACTTATGCGGATCGCGAGGTTTACAACGTCTACTCGGGCGCGAGTTATTATATCCAGGATCAGGCCGGCCAGTCCAACCTCTCCCAGATCGGCCAGGTCTTCACCATGGATTACCGCGACAACCCGATCAACCCGCATAGCGGCTTCGTCGCCCGCGCCGGCACCGACTATGCCGGACCGGGGCTCGGCGGCCAGACCGATTTCGTGCGCGGCAAGCTCGATGCCCAGCAGATCATTCCGCTCGATGCCATCACCGGCAACAATGAATGGGCGATCTCGCTCACCGGCGGGGCGGGTGAGCTTTATAGTCTCAACGGCCAGCAAAGCTTTCTCGAGGATCGCTTCTATCTCGGCGGCCAGAATCTGCGCGGCTTCCTCGATGGCGGCGTCGGCCCGCACGACCCCACCACCGGCGACAGCTTGGGCGGCAATTTCATCTGGACGCAATCGACGGAATTGTGGTTCCCCCTCCCCGTCTCACCGGATCTTGGCTTGTCAGGGCGGATTTTCGCCGATATGGGCTCTCTGCAAGGGCTACAGGAAACCATCAATCCCACGTTACATGGCAAGCCTTTCTCGAACGGTACTGTTCCTGGTACTCCCGGCTATTTCCGTCCGGGCCAGATCTACGACAACAATGGCGCCATTCGTCTCAGCGCCGGCGTCGGGGTGACCTGGAACAGCCCCTTCGGTCTGATCAATCTCGATTTGGGCGACCCCATCATCATGCACAAATACGATATGACCGAGATTTTCCGCGTCGGCTTCGGCACGAGGTTCTGACACATGCGATCTTCGCTTTTTCTCCGGGTGCTGCTCGGCGCCACTATCCTGACGCAAGCGGCGCCGGTGCGGGCCCAGCAGGGCCAGGACTGGTTCGTGCCGGGCCAGCCGCAGAAATCGACGGCGCCGCGCACCAATACCCATGTCAACCCGCGCAACGCCCAACCCCCGGCGGCGGGCGTCGGTGCCGGCGCCGAAGCCGCGGCGGCGCCGCCCGGCCCGCCGCCGCCGCAGATGCAGCTGCAACTGCCCCCGGTCCCGCAATTGCCGCCGCTGCCCAAGGGCCCGGCGCCGCCAGCGGCGGTGATCGGCGTGCTCGGCGTGCCCGAGGTGATGCGCGCCTCGACGGCGGCGCAGGAGGTCGAACGCGCCATCGGCGGGCGCCGCGCCAAGCTCAACCAGGACGCGCAAAAGGAACAGGCCGCCTGGCGCGACATGCAGCAGGCGCTGGTCAACGAGCGCAGCAAGCTCAACCCCGAGCAGATCCGCGCCCGCGAACGCGCGCTTCAGGATCGCATCACCAACGCGCAGCGCCAGTTCCGCGATCGCAACCGCATCATCCAGGAGGAGGGGCAATACGCCCTCGGCCAGATCGAGCAGACCTTGGTCGCGGTGATCCGCCAGATCTCGGAGAGCCGCGGCATGAACCTCGTGCTGCATCGCCAGCAGGTGGCGCTCAACGTCAATGAATTCGACATCACCGCCGAGGTCGCCGGGGAACTCAACAAGGTGCTGCCGAGCGTGACCATCCCGGCCGAGGGCCAGGAGCCGCCAATGGTGCCGGTGAAGCCGCCGGTCCCCGGGCAGCCGCCCGGACAGCCGCCGACGACCGCGGCCAGCCCGGGCGCCGTGCCCACCGCCGCTACCCCGGCCGCCGCCACCCCGGCTGCCGCGGGCGCGCCACCCGCGGCGACCCCGCCGCCGGCCGCTCCCGGAGCGCCGGTGGCCAACGGCAAATAGGGCGGCGATGCCGGAGATCCCCGGTGATCCGCGGTTTTTTGCCCGCCGCGGCCCGTTCGACCTGGCCCAGGTCGCGGCCGCCGCCGGCGGGCAAATCGACGAGGCGGCCCCGGCCGCGCTGGAACTCAGCGGCGTCGCGCCGCTGCAAGCCGCCGGGCCCCAGGAGGTGAGTTTTCTCGACAATCGCCGCTATGCCGGCGTGCTGCGGGCAAGCCGGGCGGGCGCGGTGATCGTCCATCCCGTGATGCGCGATCAGGTGCCGCCCGGCACCGTGGCAATCGTCACGGCTGAGCCCTATCTCGGCTGGGCGCGGGTCGCGGCCCTGTTTCATCCCGCCCCGCCGCCGGTCCCCGGCATCGCCCCGAGTGCCGTCGTCGATGCCGCGGCGCGGATCGATCCCTCGGCCGAGATCGGCCCGCTCGCGGTGATCGGAGCGGGCGCCGAGATCGGCCCCGGCTGCCGCATCGGCCCGCTCGCGGTGGTCGGGCCAGGGGTGGTGATCGGGCGGGATTGCCGGATCGGGGCGCAGGTCACGCTCAGCCACGCGATTCTGGGCGACCGCGTCGCGCTCTATCCCGGCGCGCGCGTCGGCCAGGACGGGTTCGGTTTTGCCGTGAGCGCAACTGGCTTCGTCTCGGTGCCGCAGCTCGGCCGGGTGATCCTGGAAGACGATGTCGAGATCGGCGCCAACAGCACGATCGACCGCGGCTCGGCACAAGATACGGTGATCGGCGCCGGCTCGCGCCTCGACAATCTGGTGCAGATCGGGCACAACGTGCGGATCGGTCGGCATTGCGTCATCGTCGCGCAAGCCGGTATTTCCGGCTCGACCGTGCTGGAGGATTTCGTCACGGTCGCCGGCCAGGCGGGGCTGATCGGCCATTTGCGGATCGGCGCCAAGGCGCGGATCGGCGGCCAGGCGGGGGTGATGGCGGATGTTCCCGCCGGGGCGGAGGTGGTGGGCAGCCCAGCGGAGCCGGTGCGGGTGTTTTTCCGCCAGATCGCGACGCTGCGCCGGCTCGCCGATCGCAGCGGCGAGGCGGCGAAGAGTTGCCACGCGGCGCGGCCCGGAAGGCGCGGCGCGGGCGGGGGAAACGGCAAAAACGAGGCAGGAAAGCCGGGCTGATCGAGCATGGATGCAACAGCGAAAGAAGCAAGTCCCGGCACGGTGGCGGCGGGGGGACAAACGGCGGGTGGGCGAACGATTGATATCGCCGGCATCCGGCACGCCATTCCGCACCGCTATCCGTTCCTGCTGATCGATCGGGTGGTCGATCTGATCCCCGACGTCGCGGCGATCGGGATCAAGAACGTCACCGTCAACGAGGCGTTTTTCCAGGGCCATTTCCCCGGCCATCCAGTGATGCCGGGCGTGCTGATCATCGAGAGCATGGCGCAGACCGCGGCGGTTCTGGTGGTCGAGACCCTGGGGCCGGACGCGGCGGGCAAGCTGGTCTATTTCATGTCGATCGAGGGCGCGAAATTCCGCCGCCCCGTCGGTCCCGGCGATCAGTTGCGCATCCATGTCGCGAAGCAGCGGAGCCGCGGCAATGTGTGGAAATTTCACGCCATCGCCCGGGTCGATGGCGGCGCGGTCGCCGAGGCGGTCTATAGCGCGATGATCATGGACCAGCGGGCGGCGTGAGCGCGGTTCATCCGAGCGCGCTGGTGGCGCCGGGCGCGGAGCTCGGCGCCGGCGTCGAGATCGGGCCGTGGTGCCAGATCGGCCCCGAGGTGGTGCTGGAGCCGGGCGCGCGGCTGATCTCCCATGTCGTGGTCGATGGCCGCACCCGCATCGGTGCCGAGGCCGTGCTCTATCCCTTCGCCACCGTCGGCCTGGCGCCGCAGGATCTGAAATATCGCGGCGAGCCGACCGCGACGGTGATCGGCCCACGCACCGTGGTCCGCGAACACTGCACCATCCATCGCGGCACCGCGACGGGCGCCGGCATCACCCGGGTCGGCGCCGATTGCCTGCTGATGGCAGTGACCCATGTGGCGCATGACTGCGTGATCGGCGATGGCGTGATCATCGCCAACAACGTGGTGATGGGCGGGCATGTCGAGATCGGCGATGGCGCGGTGATCGGCGGCGCGGCGGCGCTCCATCAATTCGTGCGGATCGGCCGCGCCGCCATGGTGGGCGGCGTCTCGGGGGTCGAGGCGGATGTCATTCCCTATGGCAGCGTGATCGGCAATCGCGCGCGCCTGGCCGGGCTCAATCTCGTGAAGTTGAAGCGCGCCGGGGTGGCACGCGCGCAGATCCACCATCTGCGCGCGGCGTTTCGCACGCTGTTCCAGGCCGAGGGGGTGTTTGCCGATCGCCTCGCCCTGGTCCGCGCGCGCTATGGCGATGACCCGCTGGTGGCGGAAATCCTTGCCTTCATCGCCGCCCCCAGCCATCGTGGCCTGATCCGCGCCGCGCGCGCCGAGCCTGCGGAAGACTGAGGGTTTGCCATCCTCTGGGGGTTTGGAAAAACTCTGGGGGTTTGGAAAAACCGGCCGTATCAATGATGCCCGGCGAAGCCGCCATGTCCGGCAAAGCCATGTCCGGCAAAGCCATGTCCGGCGAAGCCATGTCCGGCGAAGCCATGTCCTATAAAGCCATGACCGCCGAATCCGTGCCCCTCGAACCCACGCCCGGCAAAACCACCATGGCCCCAGAAACCATGTCCGGCAAAACCATGCCCCCACCCCCAGCCGCCCCAACGGCCACCCCAGCCGCCCCAAGGGCCACCCCAGCCGCCCCAAGGGCCACCCCAGCCACCCCAAGGGCCGCCCCAGCCGCCGAAGCCATCCCCGACATAGCCGGGCCCCATGTCACCGCAGGCGGACAGCAGAAGAACGGAGAAGACCAGGGCACCTGCCACGGCCCTGACCGTGACCCGGCGCGGGCGCGATCGGGACGCCGCGACGGCCTTCCGGCCTCGCTTAGTCGCGGTCATATACGTCGAGGTAGGTTGCGGTTTTTCCGTCCGGCGCGGTGAGCGTGCCGCGACAGGTCATCTTCCGCTGATCGGTGGAGAGAGCGCAGTTCATCGTGTCCGTCTCACCCGCCGGCCCCTTGAATGTCGCTTGCAAGGCCGTATCGTTCAGTCGGAACGCCGCGGTCGTCGTCGCGTCGATGGGGTAAAATTCGCCGTTCGCCGGGGTGTCGTAGGTCTCGGTGGATTTTCGTTGCTGGGCATCCGTCGTGGTGACCGACCAGCGCACGTGAAGGCTATCCACGCGCGAGAAATCCAGAATCATATCGGCGGGCGCCGGTTCCCCCGGCGGCAATTTCGATTGGGCCTGATCCCAGTGCCACCGGCCGATGAACGGGTTCGCGTCATCCGCCCAGGCGGCGCCCGCCGCAACCAGCATCAGCGCACCACACAATCCGAAGCCGAGCTGTTTCCCACCACATTGCCTCACGCGCATCTCCCGTTATTGCCGTTCCGACCAGACATGCGTTCACGCCGACCCGCACCCCTCTCTACGCGCTCGTGCCCCGGCGCAAACCCGGGATCGCAGCATAAAAGGGCCTTCGCCGCGCACGCAACCGCGGCGGAACCACGATAAGGCCCGGCGCTTATCCGGTCGTCCCCGTTGGATGGTTCCCGCGGGCTGGACAAAACGAAAATGCCAAGCCGCGCCCCGGCCAGCGCCACGATGCCGCGATGTCGATCAAGCCGCCCTGATCGCCGCGTTCAACGCCCGCACGCCCGCCGCCGGTCCCCCCGCGTGCTGCCACACGGCGCTGATGACGGCAAGGAAATCGGCGCCGGCCCGCACCAGGGGCGCGCAGTTTTCCGCGCTGATGCCACCGATCGCAACTGCGGGAATTTCCATCAGCTCCGACCACCAGGCGAGAATTTCCGGCTCCGCCCGCGCCGGAGCCGCCTTGGTCGCGGTCGGGAAAAACGCCCCAAAAGCGACGTAATCCGCCCCCGCCTCGCCGGCGCTCATGGCGCGGTCGCGGCTCGCGTAGCAACTCGCGCCGAGTTGGAAATCGGGGCCCATCAGGCGGCGCGCCGCAGCCACGTCCATGTCCTCGGCCCCGACATGGGCGCCATCCGCCCCCGTCTCGCGCACCAGATCGGGACGGTCGTTGAGTAGGAAGGCAACGCCGCGCGCTTGCACCACCGGGCGCAGGAGATCGATCGCGTGCCGGAGCGCGTCCTCGGTGACATCCTTGAGGCGGAGCTGCACGGCGGCGACATCGCCGGCATCGAGCGCGGCGGCGAGATCGTCACGAAACCGCGCCGGCGCGAAAGCCGGCGGGGTGATGAGATAGAGCCGGCAGCCCCCACCTTCGCGATCGTCCCCGCCTTCGCGATCGTCCCCACCTTCGCGATCGTCCCCGCCTTTCGCTGCCATGGGTCAAGCGCGCCCCTGATAGATCTCGATGACTTTTCCCAGCAAGGCCAGCGCCTCTTCCTTGGGCCGCTGGAAACTGTTGCGCCCGATGATGCTGCCATGCGCGCCGCCATCGCGAAGCCCGCGCACGGTCTCCAGAAGCGCCTCGGTGCCGGTGCTCTCGCCGCCCGAGAACACCACCAGGCGGCGGCCGTTGAAAGCGCACTGCATGACATGCGCGACGCGGCTTGCCAGGGTCGCGCGGTCGATCGCCTGTTTCTCATAGACCTTCTGCGCCGCCTCCAGGCTGATATGGTCGGTGGGCGGCTTGACCTTGATGATATGGGCGCCGAGCAGCGCCGCCATGTGCGCGGCATAGGCACAGATATCGAGCGCCGTCTCGGCGGCTTTATCGAGCCCCGGGCCACGCGGGTAGCTCCACACCACGACGGCGAGCCCCACCGATTTGGCTTCCTCGGCGAGCTCGCGCAATTCCTCCATCTGCTCGAAGGCGTATTCGCTGCCCGGGTAGATGGTAAAACCAATCGCCGCGCAGCCGAGGCGAAGGGCGTCGGCGACCGAGCCGGTCACCGCCTGGTCCTTGGCCGTGGCGAGGCTGTTCGAGGAGTTGAGCTTGAGGATGGTCGGGATCGCGCCGGCGAAGCTCGCGGCGCCGGCCTCGATCATGCCCAAGGGCGCGGCATAGGCGTTGAGCCCGGCCTCGATCGCGAGCTGGAAATGGTAATGCGGATCATAGGCCGGCGGGTTGGGCGCGAAACTCCGCGCCGGACCGTGCTCGAACCCCTGATCGACGGGGAGAATGACCAGCTTGCCCGAGCCGCCGAGCTTCCCCGCCATCAGGATACGCGCGAGATTGGCCTTGCTGCCGGGATTGTCGCTCTCATACCAGTCGAGAATTTTCTTGACGCGCTGGGTGATCCGCATGCCGTTCCTTACTCCTTTGTCTCGGGCGCTCTCGGTGAGCGGTTCCGGGATACAATCCGTGCCCGTTGCAAAAATCTGGTTAGCGCAAGGGGGCGGGTCCTGTCATCAGCCAGGCGGCGATCAGGCGGGCGGCGCGCGGAGAAAAGGGATCGAGCGCGCCGCGATCGGCAAGGCCAAGATCGAGCGCCGGCGGGCGCTTGGCGAATAGCACGGCGCCGCTTTCCGCCGCCGCCGCCGCCACGCGCCAGCGCGCGGGGCAGCCCTCGCTGAGGCCGATCGCGGGCTGGCCAGCGCGGAGCGCGGCAAGCGCCGCCGCCGGGCTGTCGGCGCAGTCGAGCAGATCGGCCATTTCGGTCGCCGGATACGCCGCCCGCGCCCGCGCGATCAGCGCCCGCCACCAGGGCGCGCCGGCGAAGCATCCGGCCGCCGCCCCCGAGAGCAGCAGCACCGCCCGGCCGGGGGCGAGGGCCGCCAGGGCGTGGTCGAGCCCATGCACGACGATCGCCGGGGCCCGCAATGCGGCGGCACTCGGGGGCGGGGCGCTAATCATTGCTTGACGATCAAGTCCTTCGGGGGTTGAAACTCAAGCTTGAGAGTTGCGGAGCAGGCGATGGCGGATCCCGAGCAGGCGCAGGAAAAAGCTTTGGCCCGGCTGGAAGCGGCACTGGAGCGCATCGCGGCCGAGGCGGAACCGCCGCGGGCCGCGCCAAAACCCGCGCCGGCCGACCCCATCTTGCACGAAATCGCCACCACGCTCGATGCCATGATCGTCCGGCTGCGCGCCGTGCTCGCCGCGGAAAGCGGCTGAACCGAGGGAGAAAAAACGCTTGGCCCAGGTGACGCTGCGGATCAACGGCTATGCCTATACGGTCGGCTGCGAGGATGGCCAGGAGGCGCATCTGCAATCGATGGCCGAGGAAATCGACCAGCGCATCAACCAGATCCGCGCGCTCGGCGGCCAGAGCGGCGAGGCGCGGCTGCTGCTGCTCGCCGCCCTGCTGATGGCCGATGAACTCCACGATCTCAAGGCGGAACTCGCGCAGATGGCGACGCCTCCCGGCCAGGCGGGCGGCGCGGTGGCCAGGCCGGATGGCGCGCTGCTCAAGCGTCTCGACCAGCTCGCGGCGCGCGCCGAGGTGATTGCGGAACGGCTTGCGCATGCCTAGATGACAAAAGCGGAGCTGCCCGGTGCGTCAGGCTGTTCATCCCCGGGGCCAGTAAGCGTTCTCCAGGGAGCTGGCTCTGCCGGGATCGTGGTCTCGGTATCTGGCGCCCACCTGCACAAGCAGGCCTTGGGAGGATGTGGTGCCAACGGCCAAGGCGGCTCCGCGCTCGCTTTTTTCTCCCTGCGATTTTTCTCCCCCGGGTCGGCTTTTCCGCGATGAGCGCGGAAGCTGAGCTTGCCGCGCGCAAGGCAGCGGCACGGGCGCGGGCCTTGGCCCGGCGCGCCGCGGCGGATCCGGCCCTGGGCGCGGCGCTCGCCCGGCATCTGCTGGCCGAAATGCCCCCGCCTGCGGGCGTTGTCGTCGCCGGGTTCTGGCCGATCGGTGGGGAAATCGATCTCCGCCCGCTGCTCCACGCCCTGCATGGCCGCGGCCACCCCATCGTCCTGCCCGAGACGCCGCCGCGCGGCCGGCCACTGATTTTCCGCCGCTGGACGCCCGATACCCCGCTCCGGCCGGGCCGCTTCGCCACGTCCTACCCCGAAGGCGCGGCGTGCCGCCCCGATTGGGTGCTGGTGCCACTCCTCGCCTTCGACCGCGCCGGGCGGCGGCTCGGCTATGGCGCCGGCTATTACGACCGCACGCTGGCCGCGCTCCCCGGGGTGCCGCGCATCGGCTGCGCCTATGCCGCCCAGGAGATGGACGCGGTGCCCGCCGGGCCCTACGACGCGAGGCTTGAGGCGGTCGCCACCGAACTGGGCGTGATCCGCTGCGGGAAGACGGGGTAGGGCATGCGCATTCTTTTTCTCGGCGATCTCGTCGGGCGCAGCGGGCGCGAGGCGGCCATCGCCGCCCTTCCCGAATTGCGCCGGCGGCTTCGCGTGGATCTTGCCCTCGTCAATGCCGAGAACGTCTCGCACGGCTTCGGCCTCGCGCCCGACATGGCCGACGCCCTGTTCGCCGCCGGCGCCGATGTGCTGACGCTCGGCAACCATGCCTGGGACCGCAAGGAGATCATTCCCTATATCGCCCGCACCCCGCGCCTGATCCGCCCGTTGAACTACGCGCCGGGCACGCCAGGCGCCGGCGTCGCCGAGATCGCGCTCACCGATGGCCGGCGGGCGCTGGTGCTGAACCTGATGGGCAGGCTGTTCATGGAACTGCTCGATTGCCCGTTCCGGGCAACCGCGGACGTGCTCACCCGGCACCGCCTCGGCGTCACGGCGCAGGCGATCATCGCCGATTTCCACGCCGAGGCGACCAGCGAAAAAATGGCCTTCGCCCATTCCTTCGACGGCAAGCTCTCGCTCGTCGTCGGCACCCACACCCATTGCCCGACGGCGGACCATCAGATTCTTCCCGGCGGCACCGCTTTTCAGAGCGATCTCGGCATGTGCGGCGACTACGACAGCGTCATCGGCATGGCGAAAGCCCCCGCCTCGGCGCGGTTCTGGCGCAAGCTGCCCGCCGAAAAACTCCAGCCGGCGGAGGGCGAGGCGACGCTCTGCGGCGTCTTCGTCGAAACCGATGACGCAACCGGCCTCGCCCGCGCCATCGCCCCCCTCCGCCAGGGCGGCCGCCTCGCCCCGGCGATGCCCGATTTTTAGCGCGCGGACGTTCACGATGCCGGATGCCACGCCCTTCCCCGACGCCAGCATCGCCATCGTCCATCCCGATGGCCGCTTCATCCTTGAGAAAAAAATCTGGCGCGCGGCACTCGGGCGCGGCGGCGTGCGGGCGGACAAGCGTGAAGGCGATGGCGCGACGCCGGCGGGGTTGCTGCCGCTCCGCCGCGTGCTCTACCGCGCCGATCGCCTCGCGATCCCGCAAACCTCCGTGCCGCGTGAGCCGCTCGCCCCCGATGATGGCTGGTGCGACGACCCCACGCATGCCGACTACAACCGCCAGATCCGTCTGCCCCATCCCGCCGGCCATGAAGCATTATGGCGCGATGACACTCTCTATGACCTGATCGGCGTACTCGGGTGGAACGACGACCCGCCGCGCCCCGGGCGTGGCTCGGCGATTTTTCTTCATGTCGCGCGCCCTGATTTTGCCCCGACCGCAGGCTGCGTCGCCCTGCCGCTCGCGGCGCTCCGCGCGGTGCTCGCCGCCGGGCTCAGGGGCGTGCACGTGCTCGCCCCTTGACCGGGGATGAAAAGCCCCGCGGCGCGGCGCGCGAGGCGGCCCTGGAGCGCCGCCAGTGCCGGCCCGCTCAGCAGCAGCGGCGCGCAGCGCGCCGACGCGGTGGCGGGGATGGCCGGCGGCGGGGTCGCGAACAGCGCCCGGTCGCCGGTATCGAGATAGCTTTCGACCGGCAGCCCCTCGGCGAGCAGAACGGCATGGCGCGCGAGTTCGACATGGAAATAGCGCACCCGCCCGCCCTTCTCCTCGCGAATGCTGGCGCCGTTCACCAGCAGCTTGACCGGCACCAGGAAGCCGGCGGCAAAAATGGCGTGATCGGGCGAGAGCACGACATCGCGGCGCGGCACGCGGCGGGCGAAGGCGCCCGCCAGCACGCGGATCGGGCCGACGCGGGCGGGATGGGGATGGCGCGCGGCATCGATCTCGCGCGATCCGATCCAACCAATCTCGCCAAAGCCGCCGCCCGCGAGCAAAACCTGCTCACCCGGCCGCAAATCCTCGACCGCGACCGGTCCCGCTTGGGTCTCAAGCCGCGTGCCAGCGGCGAAGCAGGGCGGCGGGGCAAAAAGCAGGGCCGTGCCGCCGGCGCCGTCGCTGGCAAGGGCAAAATTCGCGCCCGTATAGTTCCCCGGCATCGCCAGGGCGGCAACCGGCGCGCCCTGATCGGCGATGGCGAGCGTGCCGTTGGCATAGCTCAGGCTGTCAGCGCCGGCGGTGAAGGCGGCGGCGGTGAAATCGATGGTGTCGCCCTCTGAAAATCCCTCGATCGGGCCAAAAACCTGACCGGGATCGGGGAGCGTGAGCAGCGCCTGGGCCGCGGTGAAATCGATGGTCTCTGAACCGGCCAGCGCGCCCTCGAGCACGGCATCGCCGCCGGCGCCGATCGCCAGCGTGCCGCTCTGCCCACCCGTCGCGGCGAGGTTGTTGGCCAGCACCAGGGTGCCCCCGATCGCCTCGGCCAGCGCGTCGTTCTGGAGCGTGCCGGTGATGTCGAGCGTGCCGCGCGCGGCGAGCACGGTGCCGGTATTGGCGAGCACGCCGGAAAAGCTGCTCGCGCCCAGCCCCGCCAGCTTCTCGAACAGCCCGGCATTGCTGATCGGGGAGGCATTATAGCCGGTGAGCGCGGCGTCCGCGGTGATCTCGGCGGTCGCCCCGGCGGCGATGACGAGCTGGCCGGCGCTGCTCGCCGCCCCCAGCGTGAGCGCGCCATCGAGCAGCAGCGTGCCACTATCGGCAACCACCGCGCCGCCGCTGATGGCCAGCCCGCCGGCCTCGGCATTCCCCGACACCGCGACGGTGCCGGCGCCATCGATCGCGCCATCGAGCGACGCGCCCCCGGTGAGGGAGAGCGTCGTGTTGTTGGGATCAAGCGTGGCGCCGGGGGCGAGCGTGAAGGCCCCGCCATAGCTTGCGCCGGCTTGATCCGTTAGTTCCGCGCCGGCGGTGACGCCCAGCCCGCCGAGGCTGAGCGCGGTGCCGGCTTCCAGAGTATAGAAACTCACCGCCCCCGCAGCACTGGGGCTGGGGCCGGCGGTGAGATCGAGCGTGCCGGCGCCCGCCAGCGCGCCGCCCAGCGTGGTGCTGCCGGAGGCCAGCGAGAGCGTGCCGCGCGCGACCGCGAGCGTGCCTTTATTGTCGAGATTGGCGAAGAGATAGCTCAGCCCCAACCCGGCGGTCTTTTCCAGCACTCCGGCATTGGCGATGGCGAGCGTGCCCTGGGTGTTGAGGTCGGCATCGGCGTTGAGGTCGAACACGCCGCCGGCGGCAATGTCGAGGCTTGGCGAATCGCCACTGGCAAGCCCGAGCGTCAGGCTGCCATCGGCAGTGAGCGTGCCGGCAAGCGCGATCGTCCCCGACCCGCCGACCTGCCAGCCGGACGCCTCGGCGCTGCCGGTGATATCGAGCGCGCCCGAGCCGATCAGGGTGCCCGCGAGCAGCGCCGGTCCGGCGAGCGCGAGGGTCTCGGCCCCGGCTGCCAGGGTTGCCCCGGGGCCGAGCTGGAACGCGCCGGAAATGGCGAGATTACCGGCCAGATCGACGCTCGCGCCGTTCTCGAGGGAAAATTCCGCGACATCGAGCGCCAAGCCGGCGCCGAGCGTCGCCGTGCCGGCGAGCGCCACGGCGCCCGCCCCGGTGAGCAGGCCGGAGAAGGTATCGGCGCCGGTGAACAGCAGCGTGCCATCGGCGACCGCGATGGTGCCGCTGCTGGTGATCCCCCCGGCCAGCGTGCCGGTGGCATTGCCGGCGGTTTTTTCCCAAAGACCCGCGTTGTCGAGCGCCGCCGCCCCGCTCATGGCGATGCCACCATTACCGAGACTATCGAACACCCCGCCCGCGGCGATCGCCAGCGTCGCCCCTTCCAGGGTCGGCGCGGCGGCGGCGATCAGCGTGCCTTGATCGCGGAGGCTCGCGCCCTCTGCAATCACCGCGCCCGAAAGATCGCCGCTTCCCGCCGCAATCACCACCCCCGCCCCGGCGAGCGTGCCGGCGAGATCGGCGGCGCCGGCGAGCGTCAGGGTATGGCCATTGAGGGCCAGCGTGCCGCCCGCCGCCGCGACGAGGTTTCCAGTATACGTGAGGGATTGATCGAGCGTCGTGGTAGCGTCGAGATCGAGCACATTGGTGCTGATCGCACCACCCGCGACAATCGTCGCGTCGCCCGCAAGCGCCAGCGTGCCGCCCCCGCCGATTGCCGCCCCGATCGTCGCGGCGCCGACCTGCAAAACGCCAGCGCCGAGCGCGATGGTGCCGCCTTGCAGGGCGAGAGAGCCAAGGGTGCCGCCCGAGAGCAGATCGAGGCTGCCCCCGCCCATGGTCACGGCGCCGGCCCAGTCCGCGCCGTCATTGACGGCAAGCACCCCGGAAAGCACATCGAGCGTCACCAAGGTGCCGCCGGTGAGGGCGTTCACCATGGCGCTCGTGCCATAGGCCAGCGTGCTCGCGGTGGTGCCGTCATTGGGCACCACCGCGAGCACGCTGGCGGTCGGGGTCGCGGACCAGTTTGCGTCGGTCCAAGTGCCGCTGGCGCCGCCCTCCCAGCTCCAGGTCGCGGTGGTGATCGCGGCGGTGGGGTTGCTGAACACCGGACTTGATGGATTGAACAGGATCTCGGTGCCGCCCGCGCCATCACCAGCCAGCGCCAATTGGGCGGGATCGGTGAGACCGGGCAAGGCGAGCGCGCCTATGATGCTCGCCGCCCCGCCATTGCTGGCCTCGGTGAGGGTGAGCGTGTTGTTGGCATAGGAAAATCCGTTGGCGGCGAGGCCGGCGAGATCGATCGTGTCGGCGGCGCCGAAGCCGCTGATCGCGGCGGCGACGGCGCCGGGCTGGTCGAGGGTGAGGGCGGCATCGCGGGAAGCGAAAATTAGGCTCTCATTGCCCGCCACCGCGCCGCCCAGGGTGACGCGGGCGCCGGTGCCGAGGCTGAGCGTGCCGCTGGCTCCGGCTGCCGCGCCGAGGGCGCCGCCGATCGCGAGGGCGGCCTCGCCTACCGTGACCCAGCCGTCATTGCTGAGCGCGCCGGCAAGGTCGAGCGTGCCGGCCAGGGCGGCGATAGTGCCGGTATTGCCGAGCGCGCCTTGCACCGTCGTGGTGCCGTCGGCGCCGGTTTTTTGCAAAATCCCGGCATTCTCCAGCGTGCCGCCGACGCCGCCGAGAAGACCATCCTGGCCGATCGTGAGCGTGGCGCCGGCGGCGATCGCGAGCCCCGCCTGATCGCTGCTCGCGGTGCCGAGCGTGAGCGGGCCATCGAGCAGCGCCGCGCCGCTTACCGCGAGGGTGGCGCCGGCGGTCGCGGTCAACCCGGCGAGATCGGCGCTGCCGAAAAGGGCCAGCGTGCCGGGGCCGCGCAGCGTTCCCGCCAGCGCCGCCGGGCCGGAGAGCGAAAGCGTCGTGCCGCCGAGATCGAGCGTGCTGCCTTGGCCGAGCGCGAAGGCGTTGGCATCGCTGGTCGCGCCGGCCAGGGTGAGGAGGCTGCCGTTGCCCGCGACCGCGAGCGTCGCGACCGTGATCACCACCCCAGGTTCCAGGGTGAAGGCGCCGGCGCCGTTCAACACCAGGCTGCCCGCGCCGGTGAGCGTGCCGCCGAGGCTTGCCGCCCCGCCATCGAGGGCGAGCGTGCCGCTTTGCGCGCGCAGCGTGCCGGTATTGACGATATCGGCGGTGAGGTTGCTGGTGCCGCCGCCGCCGGTTTTTTCCAACAATCCGGCGTTGCCGAGCGTGCCGCGCGCAACGAAAGCGGCATCGGTGAGGAAATCGAAGCGCGCGCCGGCGCCGATCGCCAGCGCGGCGCCGCTGGCGAGAGAGACCGCGCCATCCTCGGTCAGCGTCGCGGCATCGATGAGCGTGGCCCCGCTCAGGATCAGCCCGTTGAGATCGGTGGCGCCGGTAACGCTGACCGTGCCCGGCCCGGCGATCACGCCGTCCAGGCTAGCGGCGCCGGCGAGGGTGAGAGCGGCGCCATCGAGGGCGAGCGAGACGCCGGGCCCGAGGGTGAAGGCGCCGGGCACATCGAGCGCGCCGGAAAGGCTGAGCGCGGTGCCGGCATTGAGCGCTTCGAGCGTCGCAACTTGGACGATCAGCCCGGCGCCCAGGATGAAATCACCGGCGCCGAGCAGCGCCAGCGCGCCGGCGCCGGTGATCGTGCCATCGAGCGTGCTCTGGCCGCCAAAAAGGCCAAGTGTGCCGTGGGCGAGGTCGAGGGTGCCCTGATTGTCGAAATTGCCCGCGATATCGCTCACGCCGCTGGCCAGTTCAGTGATCAGCCCGGCATTGACCACCCCGCCGGCGCCCTCGCCCTCCAGCGTGGTGGGGTTGGCGATGACGAAGTGTCCGCCGGCGGCGATGACCAGCGCGCTGGTGTCCCCACTCGCCGCCCCGACGCTGAGCGCCCCGGCGCTCGCGAGCACGCCATCGACCACCAGGCTGGCATCATTGTCGAGGGCCAGGCCCTGGGCGATGGCCCCGGCGCCGAGCGTCAGGCTGCCGGGCCCGCTGATCGCGCCGGCCAGCGTCGCGGCGCCGGCGAGCGCGAGCGTGCCGCCCGTGAGCGCGAGCGTGCCGCCGGCCTGATCGAGGGCGCCGGTCACGCTGCCGCCGGCAGGGGCGAGCGTGCCGCTGACAAGATCGAGGGTCGCGGCGGGATCGCTCACTTGCAGCGTCGCCAGGGCGGCGGTGGTGGCGAAGGAGACGATCAGCGGCAGGGCGCCGCCGATCACCGCCGTCTCGGAGGCGGTGGGCAGGCCAAGGCTCCAATTGGCGGCAGTGCTCCAATTCCCCGAGCCGGCGAGCCAATCATCTTGCGCCCCACCCGGCATGCCCCCTCCCTCTCGGCAATACCCCAAGACGCCGCTCAATGATCGACCAGCGCCGCCACCCTGATGGATCGGCCGAAAGAGTTTATCAACTATTGCGCGTGGATCGCCAAGTATTTTTCTGCCAAATCAAATAAAGTTTTTCTTCTAAGGTGCTGTCAACGCATCTGTTTCGATGAAAAAAATCGACCGCGCGGCGACCGGCAGGCCGCGCACCATTCCCGGCGCCAGGCCGGCCGGCAGGATGATCCGCTCCAGGCCGTGGCGCAGCCCGGCGGGCGTGACATAGCCGCTGCCGAGACAGGTTTCGCACATCAGGCAGGTGCCGCCATCGTCGCGCCCGCGCGCCCCCGCCCCGGCGCAGGCGGGACAGCGGAGCGGCGGCAGGGCAAGATCGATGGGGCCCAGGAGCGGGGCGCAGAGCAGGAAGCGCTGTCCCGGAAGTGCCGCGAGAAACCGTCGCGCCGCATCCGCCTCGCGCTGATCGCGGGCCCGCGCCCCGAGCCACACCCAGGCCCATCCCGCGCCCCAATCGCTTGGCAGGTGGGGTGGGTCGGGGAGCAGTACATGCCAGGCGAGATGGCGGCAAAGCCGCGGAATCTCCCAGTTGAGTGCGGGCGCGGCGGGATCGGGGGCGAGCAGGACCAGGGGTCTCGCGCCGCGCCGGGCCGCCGCCCGGTCGCAGCGCCGGGCCGCGTCAAGGGTCTCGGGCGTGGCGCGCCAGACCTGCCAGGCGGGGGTGATCGGGGTTGCGGTCTCGGGCGCGGTCATGAGGCGGCTCGCTTGTGATGCCCTGCCATCCCGGGCGCGACGGCGGAGGGTTGCGCAGCCAAGGGCAAAAGTCTAGGAGACGGCGCCACGGGTCGGCGCTGCTGTAGCTCAGTGGTAGAGCACACCCTTGGTAAGGGTGAGGCCGTGAGTTCAATCCTCACCAGCAGCACCAGGCGGCGCCGTCGCGTGGCGCCCGCGCGGGCCGCCGTTCGGCGTGCGGCCGTTAAATCTTCGATCCGTTCTCGGGTTATCCGAACAAAATGCGAATACTTGCGGACGTGGCGCGACGCCCGTCATTCGCGCGTGGGTAATAGTAAACGATTGATTAACAGAAAAAAAATACTCGCTCAAGCCAAGTCAAAGCGCCGATTTCCTTTGACGCCCATAATTTCCCATGATATCCCATGTTTTCCCAAAACGGGGGTGGGCGGCCAGGACGGCCGGCACGGCCCGGCGGGAATGGACCCACGCGCCCGATAGAGCGCCCGACAGCGAAGAGGCATCTGGCCGGATGACCCACTTTCTGGGCACCCACCAGAACAAATTGGACGGCAAGGGACGGGTCTCCGTGCCGGCGCCGTTCCGTGCCGCCCTGCGGGCGCTCGACGAGCGCGGCGCCGGTGCCCTGGTGCTGCGCCCGGCGCACACCCATCCCTGTATCGAAGCCTGGCCGGAAGCGGCGTTTCACGCCCTCGCCGGGCCGCTCGATCGGCTCGACCTGTTCAGCGACGCCCATGACGATCTCGCCGCCGCGCTCTACGCCGATGCCTATCCGGTCGAGACCGACAAGGAGGGACGGATCGTGCTGCCCGACCCGCTGATCTCCCATGCCGGGCTCGGCGAGGGCGTGGTATTCATGGGGCTCGGGCGGATTTTCCAGATCTGGGAGCCGCAGGCGGCGGCGCGGCGGCGCGCCGAGGCGCGCGAGCGGGCGCGCGCCCGTGGCGTCACCCTGCCGGCGGCGAGCGCGGGATGAGCGGCCATATCCCGGTGCTGCGCGATGCCATGCTGGCGCTGCTCGGCCCGCGCCCCGACGCCATCTATCTCGACGCGACATTCGGCGGGGGCGGCTACGCGCAGGCGATTCTCGCGGCCGCGCCCTGCACGGTTTTCGCCATCGACCGCGACCCCTGGGCGATCGCCCGCGGCGCGGCGCTGGCCGCACGCCATCCCGGCCGGCTGCATCTGCTGGAAGGCAGGCTCGGCGATATGCTTTCCCTCCTCGCCGCGGCCGGCGTTGCGCGGTTGGACGGCGTGGTGATGGATCTCGGGGTGTCCTCCTTCCAGATCGACGATCCGGCGCGGGGATTTTCCTTCCGCGCCGATGGCCCGCTCGACATGCGCATGGAGCAGCGCGGCCCGACCGCCGCCGATCTCGTCAATACCCTGAGCGAGGCGGATCTGGCACGGATTCTCGATGAATTCGGCGAGGAGCGTTTCGCCCGCCGCATCGCCCGCGCCATCGCCGCCGACCGCACCGCAACCCCGTTCACCACGACGCGGCAACTGGCCGCGCTGATCCGCCGCATCGTGCCCCCCGCGCGCGACGGGATCGACCCCGCGACCCGCAGCTTTCAGGCGCTGCGCATCACGGTGAACGACGAGTTGGGCGAGATCGCGCGCGGCCTTGCCGCGGCGGCGGCGCTGCTGGCGCCGGGCGGGCGGCTCATTGTCGTGGCCTTCCATTCGCTCGAAGACCGCCTGGTCAAGCGCTTCATGCAGCGCGCGGCGGGGCGCGAGGCGGCGCCCTCGCGTCATGATCCGCGCGGCCTCACCCCCCGCCCGGCGCCCCTCTATCGCCTGCTGACGCCGCGCCCGACAAGCGCCAGCGCCGCCGAAATCGCCGCCAATCCGCGCGCCAGGAGCGCCCGTCTGCGCGCCCTTGAACGCCTCGCCCCCAAACATCCAGCACCGGAACATCCGGTGACGGAACACCCCGCCATGGAGGAACGCCGCGCATGATCCGCCCGGTCACCTCGCTCACCCTGATCCTCGCCGCCAGCTCCGGGCTCTACCTTTATCAGGTCAAGCACCGCACCCGCCTGCTCGATCACCGCATCGCCGTGACCGTCGAGGAGACCGCTTCGCTCCGCGCGCGGAGCGGCGTTCTGCAGGCCGAGTGGGCGCTGCTCAACCAGCCCGACCGGCTCGGCGATCTCGCCGAGCGCTATCTGGCGCTGCGCCCGCTCCAGCCGGGCCAATTCGTGGCGGCCGCCGATCTCGCGGCGCATCTGCCGCCCGTGGCCGCGGCGGAAGACCCCGCGCCAGCGGCGACCGCGCCGATCGCGGCACGCACCGACGCCCCGCCTTTGCCCGAGACCGTGGCCGAATCGGCCGCCGCGCCGGCGCTTGACGTGCTCCCACCGCTTGGCGTGCTCCCACCGCTTGGCGTGCTCAAGGCGATGGCGGTGATGACGCCGGCGCCGGCCCACCCGCCGGCCCATCCGCCGGCCCGCCCGCCAGCACCGATGGTACGCCGTCCTCCCGCTCCGCCGGCGCTGGCGCCGCAGCCGGTGGCACTCGCCCTCGCGCATCCGCGCGGCGACGCGGCAACGCGCGGCGCGCGCAGCGAGCCGGCGAGCCCGCGCTCGCCCGCGCTCGGTGTGCCGGCGGCGACGCTGGTCAGCACGCCCTCCTTCATCGGCTCGGCGCTCGGCGGCCGCCACGCCAACCTGCCCCCGCCAGTTCCGCTTGCCGCGCGCCCGGACGCCCAATGA
>Ga0078972_1005700_pt1 | contig 31116 bp, 21 predicted proteins | sample YelNatPaOPGAMG01_FD_67568 | JGI IMG/M metagenome (GOLD analysis project Ga0078972, IMG submission 67568) | Hot spring thermophilic microbial communities from Obsidian Pool, Yellowstone National Park, USA - OP-RAMG-01 (SPADES assembly) (version 2) | ecosystem: Environmental > Aquatic > Thermal...
TGATAAGGGATTGGGGGCCTTTGAGCCGAAGGCGAAAAAGGCGTCCAAGGGTGGGGGTCCCTCCGTCTGGCTTTGCCAGCGGAGGGGGAGGGAATGGCCCTCCCTCTTCATCCATAACTTCTTTTCTTTGGGCGTGGCACAACTGTCGCCGAAGGCACCCCACTTGCATCGCGGAATTTCGGCGAAAGAGAAGGCCCTCTCCTTTCAGGAAAGAAAGCTCTTCCCCGTGAAGCACCCGCGTCACCGAAGGAAGGGCCATTCGATCGCGGAAATGGGGCAATGCCGCCCTCTCCCGTTGACGGGCCGCGGGGAGATTCCGGATAATGCCGGCAGGTCCATGGATGACGCCGGCAAACCGGCGGCCGGGCTCCGCGGGGCGGAGGGGTGGGGGACCGGCAGAGCGATAAACCGATCGGTGTTAAGGTTTTAAGCGGAAGCCGGAGGGCTCGTCTTCGCTCCAGAGGCTGAAGTTCGGGCCATCCAGGGGAAGCTCACAGGGAGGTGGGGCGATGGAAGAACGTCTCTGGCACCGTCACTACGATCCGAAGGTACCGCCGAGCTTGGACTACCCCAAGATCCCGCTCCACCGTCTTCTCGACGACGCGGCTGCCAAGTACCCCGAGCGGGTCGCCATCACCTTCCTCGGCAAGCAGATCACCTACCGGGAGCTGCTGGAGTCCTGCAACGCCTTTGCGCGGGGGTTGGCCGGCTTGGGCGTCCACAAGGGGGCGCGGGTGGCCCTTTACCTCCCCAACGTGCCGCAGATGGTCATTGCCTACTATGGCGTTTTGAAGGCCGGCGGCATCTGCGTGCCCACCAACCCGCTCTACACCGAACGAGAGCTCTCGCACCAAGTGAAGGATTCCGGGGCCAAGGTGCTCGTGACACTGGACCTGGACCTCACGCTTTCCAAGGTCAAGGCGGTGAAGGAGTCGTTGGGAATCGACAGGGTCATCGTGGGGCGGGTCAGTGACTACCTGCCTTTCCCCAAAAGCCTCCTCTACCCGCTGGTGAAGCGCAAGGAGCTGGCGGCGGTGCCAGCGGATAGGGGGTACGTCCATTTCAGGGAGCTGGCGGGCCGAAAGGGGGTGGCGCCTCCGGAGGTGGATGTGGAGCCGCAGGAGCCGGCCGTCCTGATGTACACGGGCGGCACCACGGGCCTCTCCAAGGGAGCCGTCCTCACCCACGCGAACCTTATTAGCAACGCCCTGCAATGCTACTGTTGGGCCACCGCGGGGGAGATGAAAAATACCCCCCAGGCCTCCATCATGACCGTTCTTCCGCTCTTTCACAGCTTCGGCATGACGACCTGCATGAACTTCGGCATCCTAAGCGCCTCCCGCTTGATCCTCTTCCCCAGCCGGCCCAAGCCGGACGTTTCGGACCTCCTCGAGATGATCCGCGACGAGCAGCCGGATCTCCTGCCGGGCGTGCCGGCTCTCTACACGGCCATGGCCAACAACCCGCGCGTCAAGGAGTACAAGGTGAACTGCATCAAGGCCTGCGTCTCCGGCGCGGCGCCCCTTCCGGTGGAAGTACTACAGAAGTTCGAAACCATTACGGGGGCCAAGATCATGGAGGGCTACGGCCTCTCGGAAACCTCGCCGGTGGTGTCGGGCAACCCCATGCTGGGGCTGAGAAAGCCCGGCTCCATAGGCATCCCTTGGCCGGACACGGAGATCCGCATCGTGGACCAGGTCGAAGGCGAAAAGGAGGTACCCCTTGGAGAGGCGGGGGAAATTATCATCAAAGGGCCGCAAGTCATGAAGGGCTACTGGAACCGCCCCGACGAGACGAAGATGGCTCTGCGGGACGGTTGGCTCTACACGGGTGACATCGGCCGGATGGATAAGGACGGCTACATCTTCATCGTGGACCGGAAGAAAGACATGATCATCACGGGTGGGTTCAACATCTACCCGCGGGAGGTGGAAGAGGTTCTCTACGAACACCCGAAGGTGCTGGAGGCGGGGGTCATCGGCGTCCCGGACGAGCACTCCGGCGAACGCGTGAAAGCCTTTGTGGTCCTGAAGGAGGGGCAAACGGCGACGGCCGAGGAGATCATCGAGTTCTGCAGGACCAAGCTGACCGCCTACAAAGTGCCCAAGTGGGTCGAGTTTACGAAGGAGCTTCCCAAAAATAACGTGGGCAAGCTCCTTCGTCGCAAGCTGAGGGAAGAGCACGGGGGAACGCGGTAGGTAATCCGGCGCGCGCTGTTCAGACCGGTTGTCAGAAGGCCATTCGCCCGCGCAGCCGAAGGAAGGACCATTCGATCGCGGAATTTGGGGTTAAAGGGTGGCCTGGCCATCCCGCGCGTTCTGGTGCATACTGACTCGCCCTCGGGGCCGTCGCGGCCCTCCAGGATCCCTTCAGGAGGTTTCGGGTCATGCGTGCAGCCACCGGTCGTTCCACCATGGTTATCACCGCCGTGTTACTCCTTGCTGCCACCGCCTGGGCCGCGGGCATTTCGTTGCCGCAGGATAGGGGGCCAGCCACCCTGGATGTCTCGTCCTATCCTCCCAAAATCCAGGCGGGCTACAGGCTCGTGGTGGCGAAGTGCGGGCAGTGCCACACCCTCGCCCGAGTTTTGAACACCACGGCCTCTCCGCAGTTCTGGGCCCATTACTTGGGGGGCCTGCAGAGCTCTGGCAAGACCACTCTTTCCAACGACGAGGCGGTGCAGGTCTACGACTTCCTGATCTACGATGAGATCCACCGGAAGGAGAAGAACCCGACCGCCTTCGCCCCTCCGCTGACGGAGGATCAATTGGACCGTTTGCGCGCGGCGGAGGGTGCGGGCAAGGGCCAGTAGGGGCACCGCCGCCGGCAATCTTCGTCCCGTCCACGTTGTTGTTGGGACGGAGGCGAACATGCACGCAGCTCTGTTCTTCCTGATGATGCTCCTGGGGGCGGCACTGGGCACCCAGGCGACGCTCCATACGCAAAAGCTCGACTACAAGGAGGGCGGCACCGTTCTCGAAGGCTACCTGGCCTACGACGACGCCTTCACCGGAAGGCGGCCGGGGGTGCTCGTGGTCCACGAGTGGAAGGGCCTGTCGGACTATGAGACGAGGCGGGCCGACATGCTGGCGCGCCTCGGCTACGTCGCCATGGCGGCGGATGTTTATGGCAAGGGGGTGCGCGCCAAGACCACCGAGGAGGCGGCGGCCCTGGCGGGGCGGTACAAGAAGGACCGCCCCCTCTTGCGGCGAAGAGTCCTCGCCGGCCTGGACGCGCTGAAGAAGGATCCCAGGGTGGATCCGGCCCGGGTGGCGGCCATCGGGTTCTGCTTCGGCGGCACCGCGGTGCTGGAACTGGCGCGCAGCGGAGCGGACCTTAAGGGAGTGGTGAGCTTCCACGGGGGGCTGGGACTTGAACCCGGCGAGAAGGACGAACCGATCAAGGCCAAGGTGCTGGTGCTGACCGGCGCCGACGACCCGAGCGTGCCGCCCCTCGCGATGGCCGCCTTCGAGGAGGAGATGCGGAAGGCCGGGGCGGACTACGAGGTGGTCTCCTACGGGGGGGCGGTCCACGGATTCTCCAATCCGGCCCACGGCAACGACCCCAAGACGGGTGCGGCCTACAACGCCGAGGCCGACCGGCGGAGCTGGCAGGCCATGAAAGACTTCTTCACCGAGATCTTCGGCGGCAAGGGCTGAAGCCGCACGACTCCTCGCGTAGCGTGCCTCTCCTCCCTGGAGTGAGGGGCGCAAGGAGCCAGAGCGGTCCTTCCTTTGCTTCGCTCCGAGAAACAAGCCCGGCCGCAAGCCCCAATCCTGCCAGGGTAGGCGAGATGGCTGTGTAACCCCCTGTGGATCTTGCTGACCGGCATAGCCGCACAGTTACCTGCCAAGGGAATGGGGCCATTCGACCCAGGACTGGATCCCGGGGAAGAGTGCGCCAAGGGTGGTGTGAGGTCCCGCGGGCCTCTCCGCGGAGCGGGGAGGAACCCGAAAGGCAAACTGAGCGTTCCGCCTGGCATTGCCAGCGGAACGCGAGAGAGAAGACGCTTCCTTTTCAGCGAGCGATGCCCCCCGTGTGCCGCCAGCGCCGCCGAAGGAAACACTATTCAACCGGCGGAATTTGGGAATTGGCGGGGTGGGAATCGCCTGAAAAGCCGTGCAGTTGGGGTGGCGGGGCGGGGGGCTCATGCCCGGCTCGCGCCCTCCGTCCGATCAAAGGTAGACTAGAACCTTCGGGAGGCTCCGCATGGGCGTTGAGAGCTCCGGGGAGGGATGGATGGAGCGGCTGTTCAGGCTATCCGAAAACGGCACGACCGTGCGGACGGAACTCCTCGCCGGCCTCACGACCTTCGTCACCATGGCCTACATCCTCTTCGTCAATCCGAATATCCTCAAGGCCGCGGGGATGCCCGTGGAGGCCACCTTCGCGGCGACCTGCGTGGCTTCGGCCTTCGCCACCCTCCTCATGGGGCTCCTGGCCAACTACCCCATCGCCGTCGCGCCGGGGATGGGGCTGAACGCCTACTTCACCTATACGGTCTGCATCGGCATGGGGCTGCCATGGCAGACGGCCCTGGGGGCGGTCTTCATCTCCGGCGTGGTCTTCTTTTTTTTGACCGTGACGCGGGTGAGGGAGTGGATCATCGAGGGGGTGCCGCAGGTCCTTCGGCTCTCCATCAGCGTGGGCATCGGCCTCTTCATCGCCTTCATCGGCCTGCGCAACGCCGGCATCATCGTGAAGAACGACGCCACCCTGGTGGCGCTGGGCGACATGCGATCGCCGGGCGTCCTGGTGGCCGTGGCGGGTCTTCTCCTGACCGTGTTCCTAATGGCGCGGAGGGTCAGAGGCGGTCTCCTGCTGGGCATTCTGGCCACCGCCGCGGTGGCCATCCTGGCCGGCGTCTCGCCGGCACCCCACGGACTATCGAGCTTCGCGGCCTTCTCCAATCCATTCCTGGCCCTCAAGGCCACCGCGTTCCAGATGGACGTGATGGCGGCCCTCAAGGTGGGCCTCTTCTCGATCCTCTTCTCCTTCACCTTCGTGGACCTGTTCGACAATGTGGGCACGCTCATCGGCGTATCGCGAAAGGCGGGCCTGCTCGACCAGAAGGGCTCCCTGCCGAGGATTGGGAGGGCACTGCTGGCCGATTCGGTGGGGACCATGTTCGGGGCGCTCATGGGTACCAGCACCGTCACGAGCTACGTGGAGAGCGCCGCGGGCGTGGCCGAGGGCGGGCGAACCGGGCTGACGGCCGTGGTGACGGCGCTCCTCTTCCTGCTGGCGCTCGTGTTCGCGCCCATGGTGGGGCTGATCCCGCCCCAGGCCACCGCACCGGCGCTGATCGTGGTGGGTATCCTCATGACCACCGAGATCCGCTCCATACGGTTCGACGACTTTACCGAGGCGGTTCCCGCCTTCCTGACCATGCTCATGATGCCGCTGACCTACTCCATCGCCCAGGGGCTGGCCTTCGGCTTCACCTCTTACACGCTGGTCAAGCTCCTCTCGGGCCGGCACCGGGAGAACAGCGCGGTCACCTATACGCTGGCCGCCCTCTTCATTCTCCATTTCATCCTGGCCCGGCGGTGAGCCCGCCCGCCCCGCGGGGAGGTGGCCGGAGTCAGCGCAGGAAAGAGAGCAGGATCGCCGCGGGTGAGAAGACGCGCCGGGGGTCGGAGGTCTCGTTCAGAATACCTTCCAGCGCCGCGCGGAGGAAGGGGCTCCTGACGGCCCTCCGGGCCACGAAGTTGGCGACCCAGGGCTTGGAGAGCCAGCGCTCCGCCTTCTTGTAGCCGAGGTACTTGAGGCGCAGCTCCCTCTCCAGGAGGGCGGGATAGTCGGAAAGCCTCTCCCAGCGGTCACTACGAAGGGCTTCGTCCAGCAGCCCCGCGGCCAGCTCGCCGCTCTCCATGGCCTTGCCGATTCCCTCGCCTGTGAAGGGGAAGGTGGTGCCGATGACTTCGCCGGCGGCTAGAATCCTCGCGGCCGGCCGGCAGCGCTCGGGCATGCCCTCGAGGCCGCAGCGGAGGGGGGAGCCCTTGAGCGGGCTGACACGCTCCCCCTTGGCCATGAGCTCGCGAGCGAGGGGAAAGCCCTCCAAAAACGAGTTAAACAGGGCCTGGAGGGAGGGCGCCCCGTGGCCTGGAGCCAGCCCGAAGAGCCCGCAACCCACGTTGTACCGGCCCTGCCCAAGCGGAAAGATCCAAGCGTAACCCGGCAGACAGGAGCCGTCGAAGGAGACCACCAGCCGGCGGCTCTCGACCTTCGACTGGACATAGCAGCGCATCGCGATGGCGCTGGGCGGCGACGGGGCGGTGAGCCCCATCCGCCGGAGCAGGGAGAGGTCCGCTCCCGTGGTAAGGAGAGCGGAACGCGCCTCGATGGGAGCGCCGATCCCCTTTAGTGCCACCTCCACGCCCGCCCCCCCCAGGCCGACGCCCGTGACCTCACCGGGAAGGAAGCGGGCCCCCGCGGCCATGGCCCCCCGCAGGAGGAGGTGGTCCAGGCGAAGGCGTTCGAGGGTCCAGAACTCGCCGGAAAAATCCGCGTAGAGCCCGTTGGGCGCATAGACGCGCAATCCTTCGAGGGGATGGGCGGCGGCCTTCAATTCATCGTAAAGGCCCGCACGCTTCACACACTCGATGGCATCGCGGATGAGTCCGTCGCCGCAGACCTTCTCCCGGGGGAAACTCTTGCGGTCGAGCAGGAGCACCCGATGGCCGGCCCTTGCCAAGTGGAGGGCCGCGGTGGAGCCCGCCGGCCCGGCCCCGATGATGGCCACGTCCCACGCCGCGGCGGAGAAAAGCGGGGAATCTACTCGCGAATCGGTGGGGTCAACGGGGACCATGCCTTCTCTCTTCGGGAGGCTTTAGTCGATGCCCGGCCTCGTCGCCGCCTCCACGGGCGCCGGAGGCTGTCGGCGATGGCCTGGCTTCTGGATGAAGCGCCTCATTTCAGCGCAGTCCGGCGGGCGTCCCCGGACGGCGACGGCCGGCCTCCAGCCTTCAACGGTTCACGCATCGGCCACCCTGACCACGAGCTTGCCCCGCCCGTGACCCGTCTCCAGGCGTCGGTGGGCATCGGCCAGGCGCGCGGCGTCGAATGCGATGACCTCTTCAAGGCGGGGCTCGATGTAGCCGCGCTCCAGGAGCCGCGCCAGGTTGTCCAGGGTCTCCCTGCGGCGCTGCATGAAGAGAAAGTGCACGTCGGCATTCTTGAAGTAGGCCTGGGCCAGGCCTTCCAAGGGGAGGGCGCCGAGGTTTTCCGGGACCATCGTGACGACGCTGGCCCCGTCGGCCAGCACCTGGAAGCTTCTCAGAAGCGTCTCGCCGCCGACGCAGTCCAGCACGCAGTCCACGCCGCGCCCCTGCGTGGCTTCCAGGACCGCCTCGACGAAGTCCTCCTCCGCGTGATCCACCACCAGAGAGGCTCCGAGGTCCTCCACGTATTCGAGGTTGTCCGCGCCCGCGGTGGCCAAGACCTCGGCGCCCGCCCATGCGGCGAGTTGGACGGCCAGCGAGCCTACGCCTCCCGCCCCTCCATGAACCAGAACCACATCGCCCGGCTCCACGCCCGCCCGGTCGAAGAGGCCCTGCCAGGCGGTGCAGCCGGCCAGCGGCACGGCGGCGGCCTCGAGGTGGGTGAGGCCCACGGGCTTAAGCGCGACGATGTCCGCTCCGGTGACGTTGTACTCGGCGTAACCTCCGGGCGGCAGAAGTTCGGCGCTGTAATAGACCTCATCTCCCGGGGCGAAGGCGTCCACCCCCTGGCCGACCTCCTCCACGGTCCCCGAGATGTCGTAGCCAGGCACTAGCGGGAAGGAGAAGCCGAGGGGCACCATGCCCTTTCGTACCTTGTAATCCACGGGATTGAGCCCGCAGGCCCACACTTTGACCACGATCTGGCCAGGGCCCGCCTTGGGCTTGGCCATCTCGATGTTCTGCAGTTCGCCGGGTTCACCAAAGCGTCGGACGCCGATGGCCTTCATGCTCTTCCTCCCATGCTCGCCGCCTCGGTGCGATGGTGCGCTGTGCCATAAACCCGTTCAGTGAGGCCGGAGCAGGCTCCCAAGATACCCGCACGCGGGCCCTGGATCAAGCGTCGCGGCGTGGAAAACAGTACCAGGCCGGCCCTCGCGACGGGCCGGCCTGGTGACTGTGCAGAGAGCTCCGGCATCAACGTTTGCTTTCGCGGCGCAGGGATACGCAGACGGAGAGATGGGGAAGATACGGGGCGCGGACCCAATCCCGCACCACCTCATCTCCTCATCCCGGATACGGGATCGCCCTCGTGCCGCCCCGATGCCTCAGGGCTTGTTCTCGATGGCCTTCCGCATGGCCTCCCAAGCGACCTTGACCTCCTCCACCGACCCCTCGTCCTCGATGGTGGAGACGTCGCCGGGAGGCAGGTTCTGCACCACCGCCTTGAGCACGCGGCGCATGATCTTGCCGCTGCGCGTCTTGGGGAGGGCCTCCACGAAATTCAGCTCTCCCACCACCGCGATCGCCCCCAGCTCTTGCCGGATGGTCTTGAGGAGCTCCTGCCGAAGCCCTTCGGAGGGCTCGAATCCCTTGCGGAGGACGACGAAGGCCGACACCACCTCGCCGCGCAGCTCGTCGGCGCGTCCGGTGACCCCCACCTCGGCCACGGCGGGGTGCTTGAGGAAGGCGGACTCCACTTCGATGGTGCCGATGCGGTGGCCCGCGATGTTCATCACCTCGTCGGCGCGGCCCGCCACCCAGACGTAGCCGTCTTCGTCGATGTGGGCCGAATCGCCCGTGAAGTACACACCGGGAATCCTCTGCCAGTAGTCGCTCCCGTAGCGCTCCGTCTCGGTCCACAACCTGGCGGTGAGGCCAGGGAAGGGTCGCTTGATCACGAGGATGCCCTTTTCGCCCGGGCCGCACTCCTTGCCGTCCAGCGTCACCACCGCGATCTCCTTGCCGGGCAGGGGAAGGGAGGCGGAACCGGGCTTGATGGGCAGCATGCCGAGGCCGTAGGGGTTGCCGAGGACGGGGCCGCCGGTTTCGGTCTGCCAGTAGTGGTCGATGACGGGGATCCTGTCCTCGAACACCTTCTGCTGGAGCCACTCCCACGCCGGAGGGTTGAGCGGTTCGCCCGCGCAGACCACCCGCTCCAGGGAGGAGTGGTCATACTTCTTCGTCACCGCCTCGCCGTATCGCATGAGGAGACGCACGCCCGTGGGAGCCGTGAAGATGCCCGTGACGCCGAACTGCTCCACGATGCGCCAGAGCGCCTCGGGGCCGGGATAGTCGAGCGCACCCTCGTAGGCGATGGTCGTGCAGCCCATGAGGAGCGGCGCGTAGACGATGTAGCTGTGGCCCACCACCCAGCCGATGTCCGAGGTGGACCACCAGACGTCCTCGGGCTTCATGCCGAAGCACCACTTGCCCGAGGTGACGATACCCACGGCGTAGTCGCCGTGGGTATGGACGACGAGCTTGGGGCGGGCCGTGGTGCCCGAGGTGGCGAGGATGTAGGCGGCCTCATTGGCCTCCATCACTTCGTGGCCGGAGGGGTGGCCCTCTCCCTTTTTCAGGAAGTCGCTCCAGTCCATGCTGCGGCCGTCAACCTGGGGCGCCGCCTTCTGACTCCTGTTCAGGACCACCACGTGCTCGACCTTCTCGCCGCCCTTCTGGAGCGCCTCCGCGACGATACCCATGAGCGCGATATCGTTGCCCTTCCGGTAAACCACGTCGGCGGCCAGCACCACCTTGGAACCGCTGGCGCTGATGCGCTCGGCGAGGGCGCTGGCGGCGAAGCCGGCGAAGACGACGCAGTGGATCGCACCGATGCGGAGCGTGGCCAGCATGGCGAAGATGGCCTCGGGGCAGTTGGGCATATAGATCGTGAGGGTGTCGCCCCGCCCGAGCCCCAGCGCGCGAAGGGATGAGGCGACGCGTTTGACCTCGTGCAGCACCTGGGCATAGGTGAAGACGCGCACCTCGCCCCGCTCGCTGATATAGATGAGCGCGGCGTGACCCCCGCGGCCGTTCGTGACGTGGCGGTCGAGAGCGTTGTAGGCGAGGTTCGTCTGGGCCCCGACAAACCAGCGGAAGGTGGGCGGCTCCCAGACGAGAACCCGGCTCCACTTCTGGAACCAGGGCAATTCGTCGGCGGCCTTGGCCCAGAAGGCCTCGGGGTCTTCGTGCGCCTTCTTCAGCCAGCGCTGCACGATGGGGTTGACGGTCTGCTGCATGGGCGAGCTCCTTGGGTTATGAGAAGAGGCTCCCGGAGGGGGACACCCCCCGGGAGCCGGGAACTAACTCTGGCTAGAGAGGAACCGCCACGAGGTGATCATCGCCCGCCTTCACTTGCCCTCCCCCTGGACCATGACGCGGATCGTCTCGACCACTTCGGGGTTGGCCAGGGTCGAGACGTCGCCGGTGTTGGAGTGGCTCGAGATGGCACCCAGGACGCGGCGCATGATCTTGCCGGAGCGCGTCTTCGGCATGTCGGGAACGATCCAGACGTGCTTGGGCCGGGCGATGGGGCTGATGGCGTCGGAGAGGGCCTTGGCGATCTTCTGCTGGAGCTCTTCGCTGGGCTTGTAGCCGGGCTTGAGGGAAACGTAGAGTTCGGGAATGCGGCCCTTGACCTCGTCCGGAATGGGGACCACGGCGGCCTCGGCCACCTCCTCCACGGTGAGGGCGGCGCTCTCCAGCTCCTTGGTGCCCAGGCGGTGGCCCGCCACGTTGATCACGTCGTCGATGCGCCCCAGGATGCGCACGTAGCCGTCGGCTGCGAGCACCGCCCCGTCTCCTGCAAAGTAGGGCCAGTCGTGCCAGTCCTTGGATTCCTTGTTCTTGCAGTAGCGGCTGTAGTACTGGAGGACGAAGCGGTCGTCATCCCCCCAGATGGTCTGCATGAGGCCAGGCCACGGGTTGCGAATGCAGATGTTGCCCGCCTTGCCGCTGCCAGCGGGAAGTTCCTTGCCCTCATCGTCGTAAATGACGGGATAGATGCCCGGTACGCCCGGACCGGCGCTGCCGGGCTTCATCGGGGCTAGGGCCGGCACCGTGCTGCAGAGGAAGCCACCGTTCTCGGTCTGCCACCAGGTGTCCACGATGACCGCTTCCTTCTTGCCCACGACGTTGTAGTACCAGCGCCAGACCTCCGGCTCGATGGGCTCGCCCACCGTGGTCATGTGCTTGAAGTGGTGGTTGTACTTGAGGGGCTCGTCCATGCCGGCCCGCCGCAGGCCGCGGATGGCCGTGGGGGAGGTGTGGAAGATGTTGACCCCAAGCTCCTCCGCGATGCGCCAAGGACGGCCCGCGTCCGGGTAGGTCGGGATTCCCTCATAAACCACCGACGATGCCGCCAGCGCGAGGGGGCCATACACGATGTAGGAGTGGCCCGTGATCCACCCGATGTCGGCCATGCACCAGTACACGTCCTCGGGGTGGATGTCCTGGATGTACTTGGATGTGCCGGTCACGTAGGCCAAGTAGCCGCCCGTGCTGTGCTGGGCGCCCTTGGGACGGCCCGTGGTGCCGCTGGTGTACATGAGAAAGAGGATGTCCTCGGACTTCATCCGCTCGGGTTCGATGCGGTGGCCGCGGTACTTCGGCAGCAGCTCGTTGACGACGAAGTCGCGGCCTTGGACCAGCGGGGTCTCGGCCGAATATTTGCCCGGGTGACGCTGCCAGACCAGGACCTTTTCCGGTGGCTTCCCCAGCTTGTGCGCCGTCTCGTAGGCGATGTCGGCCTGCTTCTTGTGGTCCAGGAGCTTTCCCGAGCGGTAGTAGCCATCCATGGTGATGAGCAGGCGGCTTTGGGAATCCTCGATGCGCTCCCCGCACGCGTTGCCCGAGAAGCCGCTGAAGACCTGGGAGTGGATCACGCCCAGGCGGGCGCAGGCCAGCATCGTGATGGGCAGTTCGGCGGTCATGGGCATGTGGAGGGTGACACGGTCGCCCCGTTTGAGGCCGCAAAAATCTCGCAGCAGCGCCGCGAACTCGTTGACCCGCACGTACAGCTCCTGGTAGGTGACGTGCTGGATGGGCTCGGTCTCCGGCTCGGGGACGAAGTGGATCGCCGTTTTGTTTCGGTACTTGGCGAGGTGGCGGTCCACGCAGTTGTAAGAGGCGTTGAGTTCACCCCCGACGAACCACCTCCAGAAGGGCGGGCGGGACGCATCCAGCGTCTTCTCCCAGTACTTGTACCAGGTGAGCATGTCGGCGTATTCCTTGAAGCACTCCGGGAAGTTCTTCTCGCCGAAGCGCTCCAGGACGTCCGCGTCGGTCATGTTGGCCTGCGCGATGAACTGGGCGCTTGGATAGTAGTACTCCTCCTCCTTCCAGTGGACCGCCAGTTGGGCTTCGCTGACTTCGGTGCTCTCTCTGTTTGCCATGCTCTGGTCTCCTTGCCGGGTGATGTGAGGTTACGCTGGACATCCGAGGGAGTGGGAGCGGTAGCGGCTCCCTCGGAGGGGTACTGGACGAGACAAGCTTCGCACCGCGATGCCTTCCTACTTCTTCACAATGCCGAGGGGCCAAACCGTTCGGCCGTAAACCTCGTTGAGGACCTGTGCCAGGCCGGCGTAGATCGCGGAGAGGCCGCAGAAGATTCCCTCGTATCCGGTGAAGGTGCCGAGGCTCGCGCCGCCCATGCCCTCGTGGGCGGCCAGCAGGAAGAAGAGCACCGCCAGGGTGAAGAAGACCACCTGGAGAGCCCGGTTCAACTTGAGCGTGGCGATGAACATCACGGTCGTGAAGACGCCCCACATGATGAGATAGGCTACCTGGCCTCCCGTCGTGACCTTGAAGTCCTGGCCCCAAGAGGTTTTGGGGATCAGGAGGAGAGCCACAAGGGTCAACCAGAACAATCCATAAGAAAGAAACGCGGTGGTGCCGAAGGTATTCCCCTTTTTCCATTCAAAAATGCCTGCGAAGACCTGGGCGAGGCCGCCATAGAAAATGCCCATGGCCAAAATCATGCTTCCAAGGCCGATTAATCCTGCGTTGGCGCAGTTCAGCAGGACGGTGGTCATGCCGAAGGCCAGAAGCCCCAGCGGGGCTGGATTAGCGGTCGTATCCACGACCAAGGACTCCACCTTTCCCGGATTCTCGCCTGCCATGAGGTTCCTCCATTCGAAACCATTCACGCGCCTATGGGGCCTTACCTTCCTGGCCCCCGCAAAAGACATGGGCCGCCCTTGAGAGACGGGCGGCCCACGGGCAAGACTGCGGATCTGAAAGGGATCGAGCCCCGCCATGAGGACTCCACTGCCGCCGCGCGCTTTCCGGCGGCACAGCCAAACCGCGGGAGCAGACTGAAGCCCCCTTCGGGTCCCCTTCCAGTAGTCCCTTCCAAATGGTTCGGAACTCACCTGCCGCGAGGCCCAGCGGCTGAAGTTCCATGTGATTGGAGGTGCCGAGGTGCGAATTCCCTGAGGCTGATCCACACTTAACATAGCGCCCTGCCTCTCCTTCCGTCAAGGGGGCCTGCCTACCCAAATTCCGCTCAGAAGACAAAGCCCTTTTCCCCTTCCACCTGCGCCGCCCATGAAGGGACCATTCGACTCATGCCTGTCCACAATGGACCGCCTTGCCCGCTCCGAACGAAGGCCGGGCCTTGGCCGCGCCTTCCTCCGCTTCGCTCCGGTAGGCAAACCGCACCCGTGCGAACGGGAATTGTTTTGGACAGCCATGCATTCCACCGCGGAATTTGCGGAGGGGGGTTGCACGATGACCCGCGCGCGGCTACATTACTCACATAACAGGTGAGAGGCGCCAACGGCGGCCTCCTCGGAAGTGGTGGAATCAAGGGGATAAGAAGCGCAGCCTTGGGCATTTGTGCGGGGGCTAAGGCGCCGCAGAAGGTACCCCGTGGCTGCGTGGGCCCGGCGGAAGCGCTTGGGCCGGGTGCGCCCTCGTTTCCGTGAGGGGCGCCCCACCAAGATCGAGATGTGTGGGCGATGGTGTGCCTCGTGGTTTTGCAAGCCAAAGAAGCTCCGGACCGATCGGGCCCGAGGCCCCATATCCTTCAACCTCAACGTAAAACCGGCTGAGGAAGGTCAGGTCAGCAGCCGAGGTCCGCCTGGAATGCCCCTCTGGGGACTCCTGCCTCGTCTCTCCTTTCTCTGGCAAAGGCCGAGGCCGATGGCGTCCGGTGGGATCCAACACCGGGTCTTGGCGCGGGGCGAGGGCAGGTGGCCCAAGGCGTGGCAGCCTCGATTCCTGCTGGAGGAACGCGTGGTTTTGATGAGAGGAGAGAACATGCACAAGCGGTTCAGTCGGTCCCTGTTGCGAGCCTCCCTGTGGGCCCTGATAGCTGTGGTACTGACCTGCGGCGTGAGCACCATGGCTGCCAACCCGCCCCTGTTCATCGTGGTCCCCCTGGAGTGGACGCTCCCCATCGTCCCTTCAGCCAACGTTTACATCCAGAACGCCATCTACAACAGCAACGACAGTGCCTACAACGGGCAAGCCCCGGGAGGGCAGAGCTTCATCGGCCTCTCCCGTTTCGCCCACGTGTTTGCCTTTAATGATCATCCCAAAGTGGCGTATTTCTGGGAGGTTCTGCAGCCCTATGCCAATGTGCAGGGGCCGAACTTCCAGGTATCGGGCCTGGGCGACCCGCTCCTGGACCTCGGCTGGATCCAAAAGTGGGGGGGGTTCCAGATTGAACCCCAGATCCTCATCAGTGTCCCCATCGGCGGAACCCAGCTCACCAACCACTATTGGTCGTTCACGCCGATTTTCGCCTTTAACTCCATGCTGGCCGACAACAAGTTGGCGATCACGGGGACATTCGCCTACACATGGAATACGACACGGCATGAGACGGGCGTGCCCAATCTGAAGGTCGGAGACTCCTACTTCGGAGATCTGATCTTCACCTGGATGGCGACGAGCTATGTCCAGCCCAACATCCGCTATGACTATAACCACCAGGACAGCACGCAAATGCAGGCGACGGGCCTGGATGTTCCCCTGAGCGACAACTACGAAGGCGCGGCCGGTATCGGACTCCGCTTCACATTCCCGCATTTTCCAATCATGAACCTCTGGTACGAACACGGAGTGTCGGGTAAAAATACCACCAAGACGAAGGCCGTCTACTTTATGTTGGCATACGCGTTCTGACTCTATGCCGTTGAGGGGGCCCGCGAGGCCGGGAGCAGCCGGCCCGCGGGGCCTCCTCGGCACAAGGAGAGAGAACCATGGCTGAATCCAGTGGACCGCGCTACGGCAATCCCGCCCCGCTAGGCCTGATCTGCTTCGGATTGACGACCATCATGCTCAGCAGCATCAACGCCGGCCTTCTGCCCGCCGCGGGCATGGCCGTCGTCATTCCTCTCGCCCTCATGTTCGGCGGGACGGCGCAGGTTATCGCGGGAGTCCTCGAGTTCTTGAGCGGTAACACGTTCGGCCAGACTGCCTTCGTGGCGTACGGGGCGTTTTGGTGGTGGTTTGCGGTGATGCTCATCTTCAACAGCAAGGGCGTCGTGGATCTGAAGGGAGCGAGCTCGAGCATCGGGGTGTGCCTCCTGGCGTGGGGCCTCTTCAGCCTGTACATGTGGATCGCGACCTTCAAGTTGAACAGGGCGCTCTGGCTCATCTTCCTGACGCTTTGGATCACCTTCTTCTTGCTTGGGTTCGGGGAGATCATGGGTTCGGGGAGCCTGCACACGGCCGGGGGCTACCTCGGCATCGTGTGCGCGCTTCTCGCCATCTACACCAGCTTCGCGGGCGTCACCAACAGCACGGCGGGCAGGGAAGTCCTGCCCCTGGGGCCCTTCAACAAATAGGGTCTGAGCATGGATTCAGGGGGGCGGCCGTCATGGCCGCTCCCCTGCCACTGTCGGAATGCAGACGGGGATCCATCCTATCGCATAGGTCGCTAAGAGGAGGCAAGCTCATGCAGGGCGCGGATCGCTTCATGCAGGCGAGGGACTTTCTTTTGGCCCGGCACCAGGACTACGAGGCCGCCTACAGGGAGTTTCGGGCACCGGACCTGGAGCACTTCAACTGGGCCCTGGATTACTTCGACGAGATGGCGCGGGGCAACTCCCGTCCCGCCTTGATGCTGGTGGATGAAGCCGGCTCCGTGCAGTCGCCCTCCTTCGCGGAGATGGCCGAACGCTCGAACCGCGTCGCCAACTACTTGCGCAAGGTGGGAGTGCGGAAGGGCGACCGCATCCTGGTCATGCTGGACAACGTCCTCCCCCTTTGGGAGATCATGCTCGCCTCCATGAAGCTCGGGTCGGTGGTGATTCCGGCTACGACCCTTCTGGCGGAGGGTGACCTCAAGGACCGCCTGGAGCGCGGCGCCGTGCGCCACCTCGCCGTGGCCTCCGAGCACTGCGGCAAATTCGAGAAACTGGGGGATGGGCTTAGCCGCCTGGCGGTGGGGGGCAAGGCGGAGAAGGGCTGGCGCTCCTTCGAGGAGGCCTACGCCGAACCGGCGGCGTTTGTGCCCGACGGGCCGACCGTCTCTTCGGACCCCTTCCTTCTCTACTTCACCTCGGGAACCACGGCCAAGCCGAAGCTCGTGCTCCATACCCATTACACCTATCCGGTGGGGCACCTCTCCACCATGTACTGGATCGGCCTGAAGGAGGGGGACCTCCATTTCAACATCAGCTCGCCCGGCTGGGCGAAACACGCTTGGAGCAGCTTCTTCGCCCCCTGGAACGCGGGGGCCACGATCTTCGTCCACCGCACCGCGCGCTTCAACGCCAAGGCCACCCTCCAGGCCATCGCCGACCATGGCGTCACCACGCTCTGCGCGCCGCCCACCGTCTGGAGGCTCTTCATCCAGGAGGATCTGAAGGCCTTTCCGGTGAAACTCCGCGAGCTCGTAGGAGCGGGGGAGCCGCTCAACCCGGAGGTCATCAGCCGCGTGGAGAAGGCCTGGGGCCTCACCATCCGCGACGGCTACGGACAGACGGAGACCACGGCGCAGGTGGGTAACTCGCCGGGGCAGAAGGTCAAGGCCGGCTCCATGGGGCGGCCTCTACCGGGATATCGCGTCGTACTTTTGGACGCCGACGGCAAGGAGGCGGACGAGGGCGAGATCGCGCTCGCGCTCTCGCCCGGGAGGCCCCTGGGGCTCATGGAGGGCTACCTGGACGATCCCGAGCGCATGGCCGAGGCCGTCGCCGGCGGCTACTATCGGACGGGAGACGTGGCGACGCGGGACGCGGACGGCTACCTGTGGTACGTGGGCAGGGCCGACGACGTCTTCAAGAGCTCGGACTACCGCATCAGTCCCTTCGAGCTCGAATCCTTCCTCATCGAGCACGAGGCGGTGGCCGAGGCGGCGGTGGTGCCGAGCCCGGACCCGCTCCGTCTCGCCGTGCCCAAGGCCTACGTTGTCTTGCGCGCGGGTTACAAGCCCGACCGGGAGACGGCGCTCTCCCTCTTCCGCTTCGTGCGCGAGAGGCTCTCTCCCTACAAGCGAATCCGCCGGATCGAATTCTCCGAGTTGCCCAAGACCATTTCGGGCAAGATCCGCCGGGTGGATCTGCGCCGCCGGGCGGCCGGCGGGAGTCGGGCGGAGGGCGAGTTTTGGGAAGAGGATTTCCCCGAACTCAAGTGAGACGGACGTAAACGGCCCACCCCGTCGGGCCTTCGGCGCGAGCCGAGAGGGCCGGCGGCCGGTCCCTCACAAAGAGGGGCGGGTGATGGTGTGACTTCAGCGAATCCGTCGGAGGCGACTCGCGTAGGGGACCGATCGTACAATGGGGGAAAAGGAGGGCGATCGCATGAACGGAACCATGATGGAGTACCCCCTGACGCTCGACCACCTGATGAACCGCGCCCAGAAGCTATTTGGGCGAGTGGAGATCGTATCGCGGCTGCCCGACAAGTCGTTGCACCGCCACACCTACAACGACTTCCACCGCCGGGCCCGCGCCCTGGCTGGGGCGCTGATCGCCGCTGGCCTTGAGCCGGGAGACCGAGTGGCGACGCTCATGTGGAACCATTACGCCCACCTGGAGGTCTATTTCGGCGCCCCCCTGGCCGGCGGCGTCTTTCACACCCTCAATCCGCGGCTCCACCCCAGCGACATCGCCTACATCATGAACCATGCGCGGGACCGATTTCTGATCGTGGACGACACGCTCCTGCCCCTCTTCGAGCGGATCAGGGGGTTGGTCAAGGTGGAGCGCGTAATCGTCGTTGCGCTTACGGGTAAGCCCCTTCCCAAAGGCTGCGAGGACTACGAGGAATTTCTGCGCTCCGCGCCCGATGGGGCCTCTTTCCCCCCGCTGGGTGAGAACCAGGCCGCAGGCATGTGCTACACCTCCGCCACGACGGGCCGCCCGAAGGGCGTGGTCTACAGCCACCGGGCCCTGGTGCTCCACTCCTTCGTCTGCGCCATGGCCGACACCCTCGGCATCTCGGGACGGGATTCGGTCTGCCCCGTGGTGCCGATGTTCCACGCCAACGCCTGGGGGGTGCCCTTCACGTGCACGATGGTGGGCGCCAAGCAGGTCCTGCCGGGGCCGCACCTTGATCCAGTGAGCCTTCTGGATCTCTTTGAATCGGAGGCGGTCACCATCACCGCGGGCGTGCCCACCATCTGGCTGGGAATTTTGCAGGCCCTTGAGAAAGAGCCGGCCCGGTGGAAGCTCGTCCCCGGCATGCGGCTGGCCGTGGGAGGCGCGGCGGCGCCCGAGGCTATGATCCGCGGCTACGACCGCTTCGGGCTTCAGGTGGTTCACGCGTGGGGCATGACCGAGACCACTCCCGTGGGCAGCGTGAGCCTCCTCAAACGCGGCATGGAGAATCTGCCCCCGGACGAACAGTACGCTTACCGCGCCAAGCAGGGGATCGCTCCGCCCTTCGTGGACATGCGCGTGGTGGCGGAGGGAAAGGAGATGCCCTGGGACGGCGCGAGCCTGGGAGAGCTCCAGGTGCGCGGTCCATGGATCACGGCGAGCTACTACGAGCTGCCGGAGGCTTCGGGGCAGTTCACGCCGGACGGCTGGTTCTGCACCGGTGACGTGGCCTGTATCGACGCCGAAGGCTACATGAAGATCGTGGACAGGACCAAGGACCTGATCAAGTCCGGGGGCGAGTGGATCAGCTCGGTGGACCTGGAGAACGCCCTCATGGGCCATCCGGCGGTGGCCGAGGCGGCCGTCATCGCGGTGCCGCATCCCAAGTGGGGGGAGCGGCCCCTGGCGGCCGTGGTACCGAAGGAGCAGGCGAAGGGGACCTTCACTCCCCAGGAGCTCAGGGACTTCATCGCGCCGAAATTTCCAGCCTGGTGGTTGCCCGATGCCGTGATCGTCGTGGACGAGATCCCGCGCACGGCCGCCGGCAAATTCCTTAAACGGGCCCTGCGGGAGAAGTTTCAGAACTGGAAATGGGAGGAGGGCGAGCGGAAGTCCGAGTGAAAGATGGCCCGGAACGTGCGGGAGGAACGAAGGCGAAGCGGCTGAGGGACGAGCGAAGAGAAAAGAGTGAAGAGGCGGGATGGCGAGGGGACCCCTGCGGGCGGAGATTACTCGCCACGGCTGATGAGAGGGGAGCTATGCAAAACCCCATGACCAGGGACTGCGCAGTGGGCCTTCCAGGGTACGTTCACCGAGCCGGGCTGCACTGTTCCTCTTCTTCGGTGTGGAACGTGCTGGCCTTCGACGGCCTGGAGACGACGGAGGCATTGGCCTTCGGCTTGGGCAGCGGCCTGGGCTTTTTTTATCTGGAGGATGATCGCCTCACGCCCAGCCGGATCCTCAACGGCCGCGCGCCCGATCTGGAGGGCTCCTTCTATGCCCATGCGGGCTTGCCGCTGGAGTGGGCCGGCCGCTGGGACCCCGCGGCCATGGAATCCTGCCTTCGCCGCGGCCGGCCTGTGCTGGCTCAGACCGATCTCTTCCATCTTCCTTACTACCAGCCCCCGGTACACTTCCCGGGCCACGGCGTGGTGGTGACCGGCCTGGATTTGGCCTCCGGCCTTGTGGAGATCTCCGACCAGGGCTTCCCAGAGGTTCAGCGGACGGAACTGGAGAACCTGCGCCTCGCCATGGAGGAGGTGGCCCCTCCGCTCCTCCCCGCGCCCTTTCGGTGGGCCGAGGCGCCGCGCCTCAACCCGCAGCGCTTGAGCGATCCGGCGGCCTTCCGAGCCGCCATCGCCCGGACCCGGCGGCTCATGGCGGGTGAAGAGTACCCGGACCAGGGCCTTCCCGCTTTGCGGCGCCTGGGCGAGCGGCTGCCCTCCTGGGATCAGGCGCCGGATTTCGCCTGGTGCGCCCGTTTCGCCTACCAGAGCATCGAGAAGCGGGGCACCGGCGGGGGCGCCTTCCGCTACCTCTACGCCGACTTCCTTCGGGAGGCGGCCTCGGTTCTGCCCGGCCTTGCCGCGAGCGGCGCCCCGGAACTCTACCAGAAGGCGGGTGACGGCTGGCGCGCCCTGGCCACGGCCTTTAAGGAGGTGTTCGTCGCGAACGATCCAAGCCGGTTTGCCGACTGCACCGTCCAAGCCAGGGCCCTTCTCGACCTTGAAAGGGGCGCCCTGGACGCCCTGTCGTCCGCGATCGAAAGCTAGAGAGGCGGGAATCTCAATCCGCTCCCTCACTGCGGACAAGCCCTCAGCAACACCGTTGAGGCACACCCTCCGCGACGGGCGCGGGGCCGAACGCTTTGGGCGGAAGCGGACGGCCTCGCAGGGTGGCCACGCAGCGGTGCAGGGCGTCACCGAGCACCACTACCACCATGACCATCATGAGGGCCGTGAGCGAGGCCTGCAGGAGCCCCTGAAATTGCCTCCCGGGCTGCCGCGCCAGGGGGAGGTAAATATCCAGGATCCCCTCCGCGCCGGCTGTCAGCGTCGTGACTGCTACGAAGAGCATGGGGACCACCGTTGTCCACGCGTAGCGGGCCTTCCCCATGTTCACGAGGAAGGTCGTGCCGATGGCGAGGGCCACCGTGGCCAGCAACTGGTTGGAGGTCCCGAACATGGGCCACAGAGTCTGGATGGAACCGGTGTAAATGAAGTAGCCCCAGGCAAAACAGATCGCCGTGGTGGTTGCGATATTGCCTGGCAGCCAGGATGGTTTGCCGATGGGTTCGTAAAAGTTGCCGAGAAACTCTTGGAGGAGGAATCGCGCCACGCGGGTACCTGCGTCGATGGTGGTTAGGATGAAGAGGGCTTCGAACATGATGGCAAAGTGGTACCAGATAGCCATGAGGGCTCTGAGCCCAGGGATGGAGCCGAAGATCTGCGCCATGCCCACCGCCAGGGTGACGGCGCCTCCGGTCCTGCCCGCCACATTTTCTCCCACCTCCGTATTCAGCTTTGCGAGATCCACCGGGTGCATGCCGAGCGTCTGATAGAGCTGGTGAGGAAGGTTGATGGCATAGTAGTCTCCCGCGTGGAGCGAACAGGCGGCGATGAGGGCAACGACACCCACCAGGCTCTCCATGAGCATGGCGCCATACCCGATGAAGCGCGCGTCCGTCTCCTTGTCGAGCATTTTAGGCGTCGTGCCCGTGGAGACGAGCGAATGGAACCCCGAGATGGCGCCGCAGGCGATGGTGACGAAGAGGAAGGGGAAGAGCTTGCCAGGGATGATGGGGCCGCCGCCGTGAGCGAACTGCGAAATGGCCGGCATGTGAAGATCGGGATGGACGATGAGGACCCCCGCGATGAGCGCGAAGATGGTGCCGACCTTCATGTAAGAGGAGAGGTAATCGCGTGGCGCGAGCAGCAGCCAGACGGGCAAGACCGAGGCCGTGAAGCCGTAGAGAGCCAGCAGGATGGTGAGCTGGTGGTGGCCGAAGGTGAAGGCGCCCGCCCAGGCCGACTCCGCCACGTACTTTCCGAGGACCACGCAGACGATCAGGGCAAGCACGCCCGCCGCCGAGGTTCCCACGATGCTGCCCGGTCTGATCTTGAACATGTAGAGTCCCATGACCACGGCGATGGGGATGGTCATGGCGATGGTGAAGGTGCCCCACGGGGAGGCCGCCAGGGCGTTCACGACCACGAGGCCCAGACCTGCCAAGGCTACCACCACGATGAAGAGAACCGCCACACCCGCCGTCACCGCGGCCACGGGACCGATCTCGGCCCTCGCGATCTCGGGGAGCGAGCGGCCGTTGTGGCGCACCGAGGCCACCAGGGCGACGAAATCGTGGACGCAGCCCGCGAGGACCGCACCCAGGAGCAGCCAGAGCAGACTCGGGGCCCAGCCGAACTGGGCGGCCAGGACCGGTCCCACCAGCGGCCCGGCCCCCGCGATAGCCGCGAATTGGTGGCCGAAAAGGACCCACTTGTTCATGGGCACGTAGTTGTGTCCATCCTGGAATCGGTGCGAGGGCATCTCGCGGTTCGGGTCCAGGGTGAGCACCTTGGCCGCGATGAAGGCGCTGTAGTAGCGATAGCCCAGGGCCAGGACGCAGAGGGCCCCGACCATAATCGGAAATGAATTCATGACTCCCCCCTTCCCGGAAGCAAGGCGTCCATGTACCGCCGGGCCTTCGTGCGCACAAGGGCACCGAAGAACCCCATTTTTGCGATGGAAGGGTCCTTCCTTCGTTGGTGCAGGCGGCTCACGGAGGAAAGACCGTGTTCCCTGACCGGGGGCGACCGGGTATCCGATCGCCCCCCTGAGCCCGAAGGCCGCCGGCCATGTCCAATGACGAACCCGAGTGCGGGCCGCGTCATCACGCGCACGATCTTTCTTTGCCGGTGCCGCTAGGGTTTGTTCGGCGCGGGGCTGAGCAGCGCCCGCACCTGTTCCACGGCGTCCGGGTTTTCCAGCGCGCTCACGTCGCCCTTGACCTCCCCGTCGCGCACGAGGTCTCGCAGGAGCCTGCGCATGATCTTGCCGCTTCGCGTGCGGGGAAGGGTGGTCGAGAGGATGACGCGCTGGGGCCTGGCGAAGGAGCCCAGATCCTGGACGATATGGGCCGAGAGCTCGTGCTCGAGATCCGGCCCTGCGCTCTGACCAGCCCTCAGGATGACGAAGGCCAGAGGAACCTCGCCCTTTACAGGGTCCGGCACTCCTACCACCGCCGCCTCGCTCACCGCGGGGTGACCGATGAGCGAGGCCTCGATCTCCATGGTGCCAATCCGGTGGGCCGCCACGTTGATGACGTCGTCCACGCGGCCCGTGACCCAGATCTGCCCCTCGGGATCGATGATGGCCGCGTCGTTGCTCATGTAGCGGCCCGGGAACCGAGAATAGTAGGCCTCCACATATCGCTGCGGGTCGCCCCAGACGGTGCGCGCAAGGCACGGGAACGGGGCGGCGAGGGTCAGGTAGCCGAGCTGTCCGGGGGCCACACAGCGGCCCTCGTCGTCCACCACCTCGGCCACGTAGCCGGGCAGCGCGTGGCCGCAGGAGCCGGGCTTGGTGGGAGTCATGCCCACCATGCTCGAGGTCCACCCGGTGCCCGTCTCCGTCTGGCCGTAGGTGTTGTTCACAAAGATGCGCCCGCCGCCGAGTTTGTCGCGAGTCCAGTACCAGGTCTCGGGATCGAGCGGCTCGCCCACCAGGGAGACCAGGCACAGCCGTTCGAGGTCGCGCCCCTCCATCCACTTTTCGCCCGCCCTCCGGAGCATGCGCAGCGCCGTGGGAGCGGTGAAGAGCTTGCTGACGGCGTAGCGTTCAAGAACCTCGTAGAATTTGCCCGCGGTTGGGTAATCCAGGGCACCCTCGTAGACCACCATGGTGGCGCCGTTGGCCAACCCCCCCACGAGAGACCAGATGGGGAAGGTGAGCCAGCCCACGTCAGCCGTGCACCACATCACGTCCTCGGGCCGGATGTTCAGGGACCACTTGACGTCGGCGTAGACGCCCACCATGAATCCGATCCCCGAGTGGATGAGCCCCTTGGGTTTGGCGGAGGTGCCGGAGGTGTAGATGATGAAGCCCGGCTCGTTGGCCTCCATGGGCTCCACGGGGCAGTGGGCCCGCTCAGCTGCCATGAGCTCCGGGTAGCTGAGGTCGCGGCCGGCCACCATGGGCACATCGCGCTTCATGCGCGGAACCACCACCACGTGCTCCACCGAGTCCACCCCCTCCAGCGCCTTCTCCAGGGTCTCCTTCAGGGGGACCACCTGGCCGCGGCGCGTGCTCCCGTCCGCCACCACGACGACCCTCGGCGTGGAGTCGGCCAAGCGCTCGTGGACGGCCTGGGCCGAGAAACCGGCGAAGATCACGCCGTAGATGGCGCCGATGCGGTAGCAAGCGTGGCAGGCGATGAAGGCCTCGGGGATGTTGGACATGTAGATGGCCACGCGGTCGCCCTTCTTCACGCCAAGGCGCTTGAGGACGTTCGCGAATCGGCAGACGGCCTCGTAGAGCTGCCGGTAGGTCCAGGTCTCGTGAGCGCCATCCTCCCGCTCCCAGAAGAGGGCCACCTTGTTGGGCTGGGTGCGGGCGTGACGATCCACGCAGTTGAGGGAGACGTTGGTCATGCCTCCCACGAAGAATCGGAAATGAGGAAAGCCGCCCTCCATGGTCTGATCCCAGGAGGAGAGCCACTCCAGCTCACCCGCTATGCGCCCCCAGTAGCCCGCTGGATCCTTCCGGGCCTCCTCCAGGTATCTGCTGGTCTCCATCAGGCTCATGGGGGCCTGGGCCACGAGGTCGGGTGTCGGCGGGATGAGGGGCTTCCCCTCGAAGATCGCCCCCGTTCCCGCGCCGTCGGGTATCTGCCTCTTCTCCGGATCCGACGGGGTCGAACCTTTTGAGCTGCCCATGGTCACCTCCTAAGGATGAGGTCGTCCCTCCCAAGGGTCCCGGCTACACGCTATTCCCCCAGCGTGAACTCCCACGAGCAATAGCGCCCCTCCTTAGCGTCTGGAGGGCACTCCAGGCAGGTGGTGCGAATGCGCGGATCGACGGTGCGGGCGAAGGTGGAGAACTCCACGATGCCGACGCTCTTGCAGGGGAAGTCGGCCAGCCCCTTTCGGCGCCGGGTCTGCTGCACCCGGCAGGCGTCCATGATGAACCGGAGTCGCGAGCGGTCCTCGGACCATTGGATGTGCTGCTCATTCACGAGGCTGTACATGCGAAATCCCAGGGCCTTCTCCAGCGATTCCAGACCGCCGCCCTCCGGCACGCCGAAGGTCTCCATGATGCGCCGCGCCTCGGCGACGGCGAAGCGCGCCCAGGAGCGGGCGTCCAGGTCTATGGCGGCCTCCAGCCCGAGGCGCTCCTCCGCCGCCAAGAACCAGCAGCCGTCGTGGGCGAGCCAGTTCTTGGCGAAGGCCTCGAGCGCCCTGCGAAGCTCTTCCTTGCTCATTCCGTCGAAGGCATTCATGAACGACACCTCCTGCTGATGAAGGCCGCCTGATCGGCGCGCTCCTAAAAGGAATCCCGGGGTGCGGCCCGCCGGGAAGTCAACTCGACTGGATGGTGTCCGCGGCCTCACCGCCGGCGACGCCATACTGCACCCTCAGCGGGCGCGAGAGCTGGACGCCCTGAAGCCGAGCCGAAGGTCCGCCCCCAACTTCACCACTCGGCGGGCCTCGCCGGAGCCGCGGACGATAACTCGCGCCTTCATCTCCCACAGCCAAGGCAGCTCCTCGATGAGCTGAGAAAGCCTTCCGAGCAGCTCCCGAATTTCCGGCGAACCGTGGGTGGCACCCACCGCCTGGACCATGCCGGCGGCATCGCTGTCCGTCAGCGGTGTGATCCTTTCCACGAGGCACCGGCTCTGGTTCCCCAGGCCGAGGAGCGGACCGAAATCGGGATGGGAGCGCACCGCCACGCAGAGACCACCGCCCTCGGGCATCTCATCGCCGGCGCCCGCCTCTTCCACGGCGACGCCGAAGCAGGCGAGGAGCTTCGCGGCCGCCTCTCCCGTCGCCTCGATGGGAGGGCCGCCGGGGGCGGCATTGGCCACCAGCTCTTCGACCTGCCTGCGGGCCAGGCCCGCATCGACATTCTCGTACCAGAGGATCTGGCCCGGAGGTTGGCGGCGGTAGGCGGCGTACTGCACGGCACGGGCCAGCGCGCGGGCGGCGGACTCGGGGAATCGGAAGGAGGGGAAGATACGCCTGGGACCGGGCAGGACGGCCGCCATGTCTTCGGCCACATGCACGGCCCCCGCCGCACCCATGAGGCAGAGGAGGACGGGCTTGGCCTGCCCCAGGGAACGCTCGGCACGGATGGCCGCGCGGCGAATGGCTCGAGCGACGGGCTTGGGGTCGCATCCGCCCACGCAGGCGAAGAGGACGATGACCGAGTCCACCTCGGCGTGCTCAAGAGCCTCCTGCACGGCCCTGTCGTACATGTCGGCCGTGGCCATGGACCCCAGATCCACGAGGCCCGGGCCAGAGATAGTCAGGCCGCTGGCGTCGCAGGCGTCGGCGGTGATCGTGACCACACCGCCCGAGTTGCTGACCACCGCCACGCGGTTCCCCTGGGGGAGCGGCTGGGTGGCGAGCAGGGCCGCCACGTCGAACATCTCCTCCAGGGTGTCGGCGCGCAGGACCCCCGCTTGCTGGAAGAGGACGTCCACCTCTTCGTCCCGCTGGCTGGCGGTGCCGGCGTGGGCCATGGCGGCGTCCCGGCCCACGCGGCTTCTCGCGCTCTTGACGCAGAGCACGGGCTTCCTGTAGGAGATTCGGCGGGCGATTCTGGCGAACCGGCGGGGGTTGCCGAAGGCCTCCAGGTAGAGAAGGGCGATGTCGGTGAGGGGATCCTCCTCCCAATACTGGAGGAGGTCGTTTCCCGACACGTCGGCTCGGTTGCCGGCCGAGACGAAGGTGGAGAAGCCCAGCCCGCGCTCGGTGGCGTACTGGAGAATCACGAGTCCCAGCGCACCGGAGTGCGAGTAGAAGCCGATGCGTCCGTGGGGAGGCAGGTGCTCGGCGAGGCTCGCGTTCAGGCACACCTCCGGGTGGGTGTTCATGAAACCCAGGCAGCTGGGGCCCACCAGGCGAGCGCCGTGGGCCCTCACGGCCTCCACGAGCTTTCGCTGAAGCTCCGCGCCGTGCTCTCCGGCTTCGGCAAAGCCGCTGGAGACGACCATCAACCCTTTGGTTCCCGCCTTCAGGGCATCCTCGGCCACGCCCTGCACCTGCTCGGCTGGTACCGCCACCACCACCAGATCGGGAGGTTCGGGAAGGGCGCCGACGGAAGGGTACGCCTTCACCCCGTGTACCGATACGGCCTGGTTGTTCACGGGAAAAACGGTCCCCGTGTAATGGTTGTGCAGAAGGTGGTGAAAGATCATTCCCCCCACGCTGGCGGGGTCTCTCGAAGCGCCGACCACGGCGACGGCCTTGGGACGAAACATGCGCGCCATGGAGTTGGCGGTGGCAATCCGCTCTCGGACCTCGGCCCTCTCCCTGAGTGCCGCCGCTCCGCTCACGGGGAATTCGAGGTGGATACTGCCGCCATCCAGGGCCTGGCGTGTCTGGAACCCCGAATCCCTAAACACATTGAGCATCCGCTGGTTCTCGAAGAGGACCTCGGCCTCGAAGCCCACAAAGCCGTTGGCGCAGGCGATGCCGGCGAGCCGCTCCAGCAAAAGGGTGCTGATGCCCCGCCCCTGCCAGGCGTCGTCCACCAGGAAGGCCACCTCCGCGATGTTTCGGGCGCCCAGCCCCACGTAATTGCCCGTGCCCACCACCTGGGCGGCATCGCCCTCGCCCGTCACGGCGAGCATGCAAGCGCGCTCTTTGGGGTCTCCGGAGCAGAGCTGTTCCACGAAGCTGCGAGGAACCATGGCCACGCCGCCCATGAACCGCATCTGGAGGCTTTGGCGGGAGACCCTGGACATCAGGGCTTCGACCGCAGGCACGTCCTCGGGACGGGCCATCCGAAGGAGAAGGCTCTGCCCGTCCCTCAACAAAACGTACTCCCGGAAATCAACCCCCTCGGTAATGATCCGAAACATATCTTAATTATACTCCAACACGCCGGTGCAACCCAAGGCCCCGGTGGCGACCCCGGCGTGGGAGCCGGTGCCGCCCGTAGAGACGGGCGGGGGTGATGGTCTCCGCCCGCCGTCTCCGGCTCGCCGGGTCAGGGAGTCGGTGCAAACACCCTCACGCCCGCGGCTCGATAGCCTCGGGGTGGGCCTTGCGCCAGTAGCGGGCAAGGCCCGCCGCGCTCATGAAAAAGGGGTTCGCCAGGGCGTACGACCTCCCCAGGGCCTCTCCCCTCTTTGAGCCGTCCAGGTATCCGCTGGAGTAGGCGTCGAGGAGCGGAACGAGATCGGCTTCGGCGACTCCCGCGCGGAGCCGTCCCAACACCCATTCAGAGAGGCTCCTGAGGTTCCACTCCAGAGCGTCGAAGTGTTCCTGAGCCTCCGAGAAGGGGCCGAAGTGCGTCAGGTAGAGAACCTCCGGGCGCACCTTCCTGAGCCGGGCGAGAGAATCCTTCCAGGTTTCGATGTCGATGTCGGGAGGGGGGCACGGGGCGATGGGAGGGCCTCCGTCTATCCGCACCCCGCCGATGTCACCGGTGAAGAGGGCTCCATCGAGGCGGAAGGCCGAGTGGTGGATGGCGTGGCCGGGGGTGAAGAGGACCTCGATGGCCACGTCTCCAAAGCGCAGGACCTCACCGTCGGTGAGGGGGCGGATGCGTTCGGCGGGGATGGGCTCCAGCGGCCCCCAGAGCGGATCCATCGTCTCCTTGTAAATTTTGCGGGCCGAGGCGAGTAGACGCGAGGGATCGTGCATGTGAGGGGCGCCCACCGGATGGACGTAGACGGTGGCGCCGTGTCGTGCCAGCCGCCACGCCGCCCCCGCGTGGTCCAGGTGGATGTGGGTGACGAGGACGTGGCGCACCGATTCCGGCTCCACGCCCGCGCCCTTGAGCCCGGACGCCAGCGCCTCATAAGTGGAGGCGGGGCCCGTCTCCACAAGAATGGGGCCCGCGCTGGAGCGGATCAGGAAGGCCGCGATGATGGAGGGGGCGCCTTGGAAGTGGAGGTCGAGGGTCTGCACGGGATAGGAAGCAAGGCTCATGGTCGGCTCCTATGTTATCGATCGGAACATCCATAAACCGCAATAGGCTACTCACCATAACTTAAACAACAGGAATGGATCTTTAGGCAATCTTGCTTTACTCGATTAAGAACTCGCGCCGGTCGGAACCGGCTTATCGCTCTCCCGTTGCAACACCCTAAGAAATCGAAAAATTCGGTCCTCGTCCCGCACCGCACGCGCCGAGACGAAGGCTGCTCAGAACCAGTAACGGCTGGTCGCCTCCAAGAGGCGGTCGCAGACCTGGCGGTTTCTCCGGGAGATCTCCTCGGCGCGCGGTATGGGGTCGAAGGAGGCTTCGGGATCGTGGAGAAGATCCGGGAGATTCAGAGAAAGCCGTGCCGACCATCGGTCCACCCAGGAGGGGGGCAGCTTCTCCGGCAGGGGCCAGCCGTGCAACAGCAGCGTGAGAATGGCCCAGACCCTCGGGACCGCGCGGGGAGAGTAGCCCCCGCCGAGGGTGAAGAGGACCTTGCCCGCCGCGAAACGGTCGGCGTAGTCGAGGATCCTGCGGTAGAGCGCCTCGTAGGTCCTCGTCGTGAGCATCAGATCCGCCAGGGGGTCCTCGAAGTGGGCATCGGCCCCCGCCTGGACCACCAGGATCTGGGGCTTGAACCACTCCAGGGCGTTGGGGACGAGCTGATCGAAGGTCTCCAGATAACTCGCGCCCTCCGTGTACGGTTCCAGCGGTACGTTGAGCTTGAGGCCTCGGCCCGCCCCGGAACCGAGCTCGTGGACGTCGCCCGTTCCGGGAAAGAGGTACCGTCCTGACTCGTGGAAGCTGATGGTGAGCACCTTCTCGTCCGCGTAGAAGATCTTCTGGACCCCGTCGCCGTGGTGGACGTCGATGTCCAGGTAGGCCACGTAAAAACCCTGGGACGTGAGCCGGCGGATGGTCACGCCGAGATCGCTGTAAATGCAGAAGCCGGAGGCCCGGCCGGGCTGGGCGTGGTGGAGCCCTCCGCCGAGCTGCAGGACCTTCTGCTCTTCTCCCTCGGTGATCATCCTGGCCCCTTCCAGGGCGCCCCCCACGAGCCAGCGGGCCGCCAGGTCCATGCCGGGGAAGCAGGGGTTGTCAGCGGTGCAGAGCCCGAAGTTCTGGGCGTCTGCCACGGGTTCTCCCCGGCTCAGCGATTCGACCCTCTGCACGTAGGGCTCCTCGTGGACCGTCAGGATCTCCTCGCGCGTGGCAGGCTGAGGCTCGGTCAGGACGGGCGAGTGGCCCAGCTCGGAGAGCAGGTCGAGGAGCATGTCGTGCCGGGCCGGGCTGAAGGGATGGTCTTCCCCGAAGTCGTAGGCCTTGTAGGCCTGGGAGTAGATCACGCGGGGCATGGCTTGTCGGGTGGCCAGACGACGTCGAACCCGGCTTCGCGCAGGGCGCTCGCCAGGGGGCGCGTCTCGATGGTGTTCACGCGCAGCACCGTGCGGACGCACTCCCGCTCCTCCGGATAGGTCAGGAGCGAGTGGATGTTCACGTTACGCTCGCTCACCAGGCCCGTCAGGCGCGCCAGTTCGCCGGGCCGGTCTGGAAGACGGAGTTCGAGGCGCCCGGAGGGCGCCGTGACTCCCGTCAGCTTGAGAAGCGCGTCGAGAAGGTCGATACCGGTTACGATCCCTGCCAGGCGGCCCTCCTCCAGCACGGGCAAGCAACCGATCTTGTGCTCCCGCATGGTTCTCGCCGCATCTTCCACGGGATCCAAAGCGTCGCTGGTCAGGACGGTTCGGTTCATGACGTCGCCCACCCTGGCCTGCGGCGCGAAGGGGGCGGGGGCGAGCAAGCTCGTGGCGAGACGGAGGTCGCGGTCCGTGATCACCCCAGCGAGCCGGTCCTCCTCCACCACCGGGAGGTGGCGGATGTGCCCCGATTGCATGATTTCATAGGCTTCCTGCAGGGTGGCCGCAGGAGAGACGGTCACCACGCGTTTCGTCATTACGTCTTGGACCAGCATGGGAAGCTCCTCCTCGCGGCGCGTTTCCGCTTCCGCGTTCTTTCATCGCATCCGAGTAATCACTATAGGAGGAAGAGAGGGAAGCGTCCACCCAATCCCCAATCCCGCGATGGGAACCGAACAGGCGGTGCAAGTTTTTACAAATCTTAAAGATTCCAGGAATCGCTCCATCCCCTGCCAAGGGATTGGGGCCATTCGACCCCCGACTGGATCCGGGGGAAGAATGAGCCAAGGGTGGGGTGAGGCTCCGCGGGCCAAGCCCTTGGAGCGG
>Ga0078972_1005701_pt1 | contig 31110 bp, 34 predicted proteins | sample YelNatPaOPGAMG01_FD_67568 | JGI IMG/M metagenome (GOLD analysis project Ga0078972, IMG submission 67568) | Hot spring thermophilic microbial communities from Obsidian Pool, Yellowstone National Park, USA - OP-RAMG-01 (SPADES assembly) (version 2) | ecosystem: Environmental > Aquatic > Thermal...
ATATTTTCTACTCATATCGACGAGCCAATTTTCCGAATGTTTGTAAAGTATTCCGCCCAAATCGAAAACCAGTGTTTTAATTTTCACATTTAGACTCTAAAATTTTAATTTTTAAATGTTTCGATAAATTAAAATTTTCCAAAGCTACTTTTTAAACTTTTATTGTAGTTGGGGCCCAGTCTTCGGGCCGCGGCACGTTTTTTAAACACGACCATTTTGGTGGTTCTTTCAATTTAGCCTCGATATCGGTTTCAAAGACGTTCGCTAATATAACGTCTGACGCGAGATCACACGGAGTTATGTTCCCACCAGGGTGCACTGTTAACTTTAGTTTACTAGCCGAACACCTTTCTATACCGCTTTTTAAAAAAGGGTGATATAACGAAAGTTGATCCGCTTTATCATAATCTATTATTTTCACCCAAATTTTTAATCTTTCTTCAGAAGGCAACCAAAGCTCAGAAGCGTTTTCTAAAACTTTATACGTAGGCCTAAGATTTAATACGTGAATTTCGTTAGTAAAATTTTTATGAAAATATTCGAGCGTTTCCAAAATAGTCGAGGCATTTTGTTTTGTTAATACGATAGCCACTCCAAAGTCTAATTTATGTTGCTTCAATTTTTTAATACCATTCAATACATTTTTGTATTGGCCTCTAACATTGTCATTAACTTCCTCGAGATGCGAATCTAAAGAAACTGTCAGTGTTAGACCATGTTTTTCCTGATAACTCTTCAAAATTTGTGCTATAGAGGATGTTATTAAAGTTCCATTCGTGAATATTCCCACATCACAATATTCCCCGGCAATCTTAAGCAACGCTATACAATCTTTTCTTATGAATGGTTCGCCACCACTGAAACAAACATAATCTGGTTGGAACACTTCACATGTCTTTTTTATTAGTTGTGTCATTTCTTTGTGAGAGTATTCTTTATATTCGCGATTTGGCGACCAAACGCGGCAATATTTGCAAGCAAGATTACACTGATATGTGGTTAATAATGTTATTTTCATTTTCGAATCGTAGTTCTTATCCATAATTTTATTTATTTTTAAAATTTGAATGTAAAAGTATTTCTAATCCTTTTTTGAACTTTAGCGCCTCTTCAACTTTTACTAAGTAGACCGCTTCCACGTTGTCAACGAGAGAAAAGTCTATCGAACTATTATATCCGGAACCGCGATTTTTTTGTTTTTTTGTTGCAAGAGGTGGCGGCCACAGCCGATATGCCCAACTCGTAATTTTTGGTTTTTCATATATTTCTTGCGGCATCTTTATCATAATTGCACCATCTACTATGGCGCTATTGATTCTTAGATTTCTTTTATATATTTCCAAAAAATTATCTATAGGTATGTTTGTTTCAGGTTCTGGGTATAGTGGCATAGGAGAGCAGTATGCAGGACAATGGCCTGAATACGCAACCGCTATGATTAAATGAGAATCGACAAAATAATTTCTTTCGCATATATTTATAAATTTTCGGCTTCGAGCATACTTATTTTAATTAGTTAGTTAAATTTTAAAAGGTTTGCTTGGGGTATTTGCATAAATAATGTTTGGGTGGGACGCGGGACTTTTGCATTTAATTAATTTGCTTCTATTATTTTAAAATTTTTAGTTCTACACAAAATTTAAAAATTGTATTCTCGAGTATACAAATAATGGCGAAAAAGAAAAAAAAGAGTTTAGGGGATTTGAATGAAAAAGAATTAATAAGTCTAGCTAAAGCTGCGATAAAGGCTAAACTAGAAAATTCTAAATTACCTGAACTTAATAAATATTTAACTCCAGCAAGAGTTTTCGTAACATTGTATAAAAATGGCAAATTAAGAGGTTGCATAGGCTCTTTTGTAGAAGAGCCTTTGGAAAAGGCTATTTGCAATTGTGCCGTTGCAGCTGCTTTCTCTGATTTCAGATTTCCGCCTTTATCTAAAGAAGAACTGGACAAAATCAAAGTTGAAATTTCAATTTTAGATGAGCCAGTAGAGCTTATTTATAAAGATTCTGCAGACCTTTTAAAAAAATTGGCCACGGCGAAACCAGGAGTTATAATTAGATATGGAGATTATAGCGCAACATTTTTACCACAAGTTTGGGAACAGTTGCCAGAGCCAGAAGAATTTTTATCAAACTTATGCTTAAAGGCAGGCATCGAACCAACTGCTTGGAAAAATGCGAACTTAGATATTTTTACATACGGAGTGAAAATTATATCTGAATTGGAAAAATAGTTATTTTTTGATTTGCAACTTTCTAGCATTCCAATAATATTTTATGGCTTCGTCAACAAACCAATAAAAAAACGGACTAGGCGTCGCATAATTCGAATTAAATTCTGGGTGAAATTGTGTAGCCAGCCAAGGTTTTTCTTTAATAGTTGCAATCTCTACAAGAATAGTTCCGTCTAAGGCGCGATGTATTCCATGAAATTCCATACCATTTTCTGTTAAAATTCCGTGATATTTTGGATTTATTTCGCGTCGGTGTCTATGCCGCTCAAATATAACAAAGTCGTCTTTTTCCAATATACCTAATCTGTAATCTGGATATTTCTTTAATTTTAATTTTTCTTCTTCGCTAGGCCTTCCGATTGTTTGGCAAATTTTTCTAATAAATGAATTTTCCTTTACGACGCAAGCAAAATCGCCGAGACGTTGTGTTCCAATAAATCCGTGTTCGGCTCTTATTTTCTCTTGTTCTTTCAAAATGCAAACGACGTGCTCGCCACTGCACTCACTATTTTCTTCATCTTGTTCGTCTGTATGTGCGTTTTTTATACCACATACATTCCTGGCAAACTCTACTACTCCAAGTTGCAAACCTAAACACAGCCCTAAGAAAGGAATGTTATTTTCACGTGCAAATTTTATCGCGGAAATTTTACCTTCGAAACCGCGCGATCCGTAACCTCCAGGTACAATTATTCCTGCCACATTAGACAACAGAGATAAATCATCTTGACAATCTTCCGCTTCGATTCGATATATTTCTGGCGAATAACCGAATTCTATGCAAGCTCTTTTTAGAGCTTCTTCAACAGATATATAAGCATCTTTATGAATCCCGTCTCCATCCTTTACATATTTCCCAACATAAGCAATTGGAATGCTCTTCGTTGCAGAATCTAATTTTTTCAGAAATGTGTTAAAATTACCCCAATCTCCGTTTTTTTCTACGCAACCGAACTTTTGCTTTAAGAAATTAGTTAAGCCTTGTTCTGACAAAATAACGGGCAGGCGATAAATCGTATCTATGTCTGGGTCTGCAAATATATTTTCCTGAGAAATACCACAATGTACTGATATCTTCTCTCTTCGTTTCTTATCCAAAAAAGTTGCTGAGCGTGTTCTAAGTATCAGTGCATCTGCCCGAAGTCCGAAGCTATTTAAATCTCGTATGCAATTTTGTATTATTTTTGTTTTTGGCTCTCCTACACTCTCATTAAAAACTAGAGGCGCCAAAACAAATATAGTGCAATCTTTTTTGTCTTCATTTATCATGCTTTCAATCGCACGCAAGAAAATAATGGACTCGTCATCGCCTATTGTTCCACCAACTTCTACAATTAAAACATCAACATCTTTTATAGAAGATAGCTCTTTTTTAATTGCGTCACGGACATGTGGTATTAATTGTATACTTCTGCCCAAGTATTTTCCCTTTAGTCCGTCGTTTATAACTTTCCAATATATTTTTCCAGACGTTATGTTATAAGTTTTCTCGCAGTTTATTCCCGTAAACCTTTCATAATAGCCAAAATCTTGATCTATCTCTCCACCATCCTCAGTTACAAAAACTTCTCCATGCTCATTCGGATTTTGATCGCCAGCTCCGAAATTAAAGTAAGGATCTACTTTACAAATTTTTATTTTGAAACCAAGGTTTTTTACAATTCTCGCTATCGAAGCAGTGACTACGCCTTTTCCAAGACCAGAATAACCACCGCCCAGAATAAAGAGGTATTTTGTTTGCATGCAAGATTCAAGATATTTTTATTTAAAAAGTTATGGTTTGGATTTTTGCAATTTTGAAACACTAAACCCTATGAGTCTTATTGCCCTAGGGTCCTCTAAGAAAGATGTGAGCAATTTTCTGGCGATGATTTGGGCTGTAGCCGCGTCGTCATGATATGTTTCTAAAGTTTGAGCTTTAGAAGTTGTAAAAAAATCTTCGTACCTAACCTTCACTGTAATAGTTTTATATTTTAATTTTTGTGCTTTTAGATCTTGGATTGTCTCGATGACGATTTTTGAGAGTGTTGCAAAGATTGTTTTTACATCCTTAGTATTTTTTTCAAATGTTACTTGTCTGCCAATAGATTTTGGCTCCCACTGTTCGATTAATGGAGAATTGTCAATGCCTCGTGCAAATTCGTACAAAGTAGCGCCAAATTTTCCAAAAAGTTCGATTAACTTAGTTTTTTGCATTTTTCTTAGCTCTTTAATTGTGTAGATTCCAATCGAATTCAATACCTCTTTTGTCTTTGGCCCAACTCCTAGCAGCTCATCAACATCCAATGGTGCTAAGAAATCTAAAACTTCTTTTTCCGAAACGCAAACAAGCCCATTTGGCTTTTGCTGGCCTGCAGCAATTTTTGCTATTAGTTTATTTGGTCCGATGCCAATTGAACAAGTTAGCTTTTCTTGTTCCCAAAGTTTCTCTTTTATTTTCTTAGCTAATTCTATTGCTTGCTCAAAATTTGTGCACCTTTGACTAACATCCAAATAACATTCATCTATGGATGCTTGCTCGAATTTATTTGCAAAACTCTTAAAGAGCGCCATGATGCGGTTTGAGTTTTCAACATATTTCGGCATATCAACTGGCAGGAAAATACAATTAGGGCACTTTCTATAAGCGATAGAAATTGGCATTCCAGAACGTATTCCAAATTTTCTTGCTTCATAAGAAGCAGTAGATACTACGCCTCTACCTTTGCCTTGTTTAGGGTCTGCTCCTACAACAACTGGCTTTCCTCTTAATTCTGGATGATCTCTCTGCTCAACCTGCGCAAAAAAAGCGTCTAAGTCTATGTGGATTATTATTCGCATCAAATTCTAAATTAGTTACGTCTATAAAATTTTTACTCTGATTCCTGGCCAAAATCGTATAAAGTTTTACTAGCTTTTGAGCAATAATCATATAGAGTTTTTTGGCGGTACACTATTTGCTTAGAAACATTTGCACCATTTGCGCCGCTGTTTTGTCCAAATTTTTCCAAAACAGTTTGCCTTGGGTCGTAAACAATTATTTTGTATTCTAAATTTTTGGCCATTCCGCATATGAAAAAGAAAACTCTTTTTAAAATTTTGGATATTTTACTAAACAAATTGCATGATTTTCATCACTCCCTCTTCAGAGAAACCTTTAAATTTTTCTTTAACCTTACTTTTCTCTAGGAGGATTGTTCCCTCTCCTGGGATGCGGACGATATATGGCCAACTTTGGACTAAATTTAAAAATAAAGAACGTATTAAAAAGTTAAAAAAGTAAAATGAAGAAGGAGAAAAATGAAAATTTCAGAAGAACAAAAACGATACGGAAAAGATAGTTTCGAAAAGAGATTTTTTGAATCTTTAAAAGATATTTTTATAGGTGCGAAAGTCGAAGGTGTGTCGGGTTACATTAACTTGATGAAAATCAAGTCAAAGTATTTTGACAAAATATTCGTTTTACTCAAAAAAGATATTGAAGAGAAACTAAAAGAATTCCCGGAATTTAAAGAAGAACTCTACAATAAACTTTACAGTTTCTTTAAACGATATTTCAGTGAAAGCGGCTCACTTTACTTTGTTAATACCTCATTTTCTGAAAGGATTTATGAGAGGATTTACACAGATAGAGAAGACGTTAGTTTATTCTGGAAGACGCATATGCTCTACTATGTAAAAACAGATAGAATATTCAATAGTATAAATGTCGAGATTGACGGCTTCAAGTTCTTCTTTGATGTTTCAAAGTTAGAGTATAAAAAAGCGTGGGAGAAAAAAGAGCCGATATATGAATTAAAAGAAGTGAGGAAAGATGGGACGATCGTTTTCTATGTTTTATATTCTGAAAAAGGGAGAAAAACAAAAGTAGATGAAATTTTAAAGCGATTAAAAGAAAAGGGCATAAGGCCCGATGAAGAAGTTTTGGAAAAAGCATTTAGAATATTCGAAAAACAAAGCGAAGTAGATTATTTCATCAATAAAAATGCGAAACAGTTTTTGAAAGAACAGTTTGATTTATGGCTTTATCAATATGTTTATACTGATGAAACTCAATTTACAGAAAAAAGAATTAAGCAATTAAAGGTTTTGAAAGAGATTGCTTACAAAATAATTGATTTTATTTCTCAATTTGAAGATGAATTGGTAAGAATCTGGAACAAACCAAAATTTGTTTTGAAATCAAATTATGTTATAACTTTAAATAAAATTGCTGAGAAGGGGGGTGGAATAAAAGTCATTGAAAAAATCTTAAAACATAATAATTTTGAAGAGCAAGTAGAAGAATGGAAAAACCTAGACGTCGTTGATAAAGATTTCAAAGTAAAAGATTTCTTTACTCAAACACTTAATGGAAAAACAATAAATGAAAAATACAAATTTTTGCCAATTGATACAAAATATTTCAAAGATTTGGAGTTAGAGATTCTTTCTTTATTCGATAATTTAGATAATGAGCTGGATGGCTGGCTGGTAAAAAGCGAAAACTATCAAGCACTAAACACGATTCTGCCAAAATTCAAAGAAAAAGTGCAAACAATCTACATAGATCCGCCATTTAACAAAGAACAAGACGCCGATTACTTCTACAACGTGAAATTCAAAGATTCGACTTGGATAACAATGCTTGAAAACAGGTTAAAATTAGCAAGAAATTTATTAAAAGATACCGGGAGTATTTTTGTTAGATGCGATTATAACGGCAATATGTATGTAAGATTATTGATGAATGAGATTTTTGGAGAAGAGAATTTTAGGAATGAGATTGATATTAAAAGAAATCAAGCATTACCAAAAACAGGAGATGTAAATTTAATAGAGGAAACTGAAAATCTTTTTGTTTTTAGTAAATCTGAAAAATTTTATTTCTTAAATCAACTAGTAGAAAGAGAGGAAGCAGAATGGGTAGAGCTAGGCACTCGTCCATCTGATGTTGAAGTAAATCCACCTAGAATTATAGAGGGGAAAGAATTTTATCCACCTAAATATAGAAGATGGGCTTATTCTCAAGAAAATTTAGATGAGATGTATGCAAAAGGAAGGTTAAAAATAGAGAATGGAAAAATTAAAATTCTTTTAGACAAAAGAAAATTAGGAAGTAATTGGACGGACATTCCTAGTTATTCAACTGTGCCTATCTGGGGGCTTAAAACCGAAAATTCCGAAATTCTCTTAAAGCGTGTAATAGAATCTACCTCCAACGAAGGCGATTTAGTTATGGATTTCTTTTTAGGAAGTGGGACAACGATAGCAACAGCACATAAGCTTAAAAGAAAATGGATTGGAATTGAAATGGGAGAGCATTTTTATTCAGTAGTTTTACCAAGAATGAAGAAAGTTTTGGCTTATGATAGCTCAGGAATTTCAAAAGAAAAAGATGTGAAAGAAAAATATAATGAAAATAATGCTGGTGGATTTTTCAAATATTTTGAATTGGAACAATTCGAACAAACTTTAAGAAATGTAAAATATGCTTGTGATGATCCTTTCTTAATTCCAGACGAAGATCCTTACAATCAATACATTTTTATGAGAGATTTGAAATTACTTGAAACTTTGGAAGTTGATTACAAAAATAATAAAGTAAAAGTTGACTTATCTAAGCTTTATGACAACATCGATGTTGCAGAAACGCTGTCTTGTGTGCTTGGAAAACAAATTAAGAAAATAACAGCTGATGAAGTCGAATTTGAAGACGGAATGAAAGTTAATTTGAAGTATTTAGATTATAAACTAATTAAACCTTTGATTTGGTGGGGAGGGTAAAATGAACAGTTATAAAATAATCTCTGGTACGGCAATGGCCGTTATTTTGGGGTTTGGAAGTATATTATCGGCATTTTTTGTGTCTAAGATAGATATCGGAAGTAAATTAATATTGGTTTTCTTAGGATGTATATTTGTTTGGTTGGGTCTTCGCTTTTCTAGAGGTTAAGAAATGATAGTTCGGCCTATCCTTGAGTCGATGGTGGAAGAAATTAAATTTGAAGATTTGCCTAGTCCGTGGAATTTATTAGACGTAAAAAGCTTTTCGAAAGGTAAAGAGTTATGGGAATTTCAGCAAAATGCGCTAAAAAATGCGATCAAATGCTTGTATCTTTACTTCAAAAAAGATAATGCGGATAAATCAAAATTTTATCAACGATATGTTTACAATGGACTAGATGAAGATGTTGAAAAAGGCATAAACATTAAATTATCGAATTTTAAGAAAAAAATATCGGACACGCTAAGGATATATTTTCCAGTTGAAACTGAAAATAGCATTATAAAATTTGAGAATTTTATTAATAGGCAAGCATTCTGGATGGCTACCGGATCTGGAAAAACATTACTAATAATAAAAATAATAGAAATTTTAAAAAATTTAATGGATGATAAAGAAATACCTAAACGAGATATTTTGTTTCTTACTCACAGGGAAGATTTAATTAACCAATTCAAAAAATTCGTTGACGAATTTAACAAATTATCAACAGAACGTGGTTTTGAAATTAATTTACGAGAATTAACCGAATATGAGTCTATAAAAAGAGAAAATTTATTTTTTTCAAACACAATTAATGTATTTTATTACAGATCAGATTTGATAAGCGACGAGCAAAAGGAAAAAATAATAGATTTTAAAAATTACGAGAACAGCGGACAATGGTACATTATCCTAGATGAAGCGCACAAAGGAGATAAAGAAGATTCCAAAAGACAATTGTTTTATTCGATAATGTCTAGGAATGGTTTTCTATTTAATTTTTCAGCTACATTTGTCCATCCTTTAGACATAATAACGACTATATTTAATTTTAATTTGGAAAAATTTATTTCGGATGGTTTTGGAAAACACATCTATCTTTTCAAACAAGAGCTAAGGGCGTTTAAAGAAAAGGAAGATTACAATAAATTGGAAAAGAAAAAAATTGTTTTAAAGGCACTGATTTTATTAACATACATTAAAAAATTCAGAGAGAAAATTCCAAAAAATTTCTATCACGAACCATTAATGATAACTTTAGTAAATACTGTTAATCTTTCTGAAGTTAAAGAAGAAGAATCAGATTTAAAGTTATTTTTCGACGAGCTTGAAAGTATTGGAAAAGGAGAAGTAAGTAAAGAGTTATTGCAAGAAGCCATCAACGAATTGTTGAAAGAATTTTCTGAAAATACTTCTTTTATCTTCGAAAAAGATAAAATAAATATAAAGGAAGATTTGCTCAAATCAATTGCATTGAATGATATTATGCGTATAGTTTATAATTCAGACGGATTTGGAAGTATAGAAGCTCTAACCATACCTAAAAAAAGTCAAGAAGTCATACTCAAACTTAAAACCAGCGACAAACCTTTTGCTTTAATAAAAGTTGGAGACGCTTTAAAGTGGGTAAAAGATCATCTCAAAGGTTATGAAGTTAATGAAAGCTACGAGGATAAAAGTATTTTTGAAAATTTAGAAGAAAAGAAGGAAATAAACATTCTAATGGGTTCGAGAGCATTTTACGAAGGTTGGGATTCGAATAGACCAAATTTAGCATTATTCATTAATATCGGAGTTGGAGCAAATGCTAAAAAATTTGTATTGCAATCAATAGGTAGAGGGGTAAGAATCGAGCCTATTAAAAACAAAAGAAAGAGGCTGATTAGTTTATTTAACGAAGGGCGTGACGAAGGTTTGCTTAGAAAAATTGACGATCAAACAATAATTCAGCCATTAGAAACTTTATTCATATTCGGTACTAATAGAAACGCCTTAAAAGAAATTACAGAAACTTTAGAAATTGAAAAAAGGTCAGAAAATATAGAATTGGCAATAAACGAAGAAATTCAAAATTGTTTATTGCTTGTTCCGGTATATAAAGAATCTACAAAGAAATTATATTTGCAAAAAGACCCACAAAAATTTTTAATTTCAAGAAACCAATTCGAATATCTTAGAGAATTTTTAAGTAAAATTGACGATAGGATAATTTTAACAAACTACAATGTTGCACCAGAACTTTTACTGCACATAAAAGAAAGTTTCAAAGAATCAGAAAAATTTTATAAAATAGATAATAAACTTCAAAACGTCTCGCTTAAAATAATCTTATCAAAGATCATTAAGCATTTTGATATAAATATTAAAGAATTAGAAAAATTCAAAAAATTGGAAAACGAAATAATTCATTTCAAAAAAATAACACTATTCTTCGACAAACTAGAAGAATTGGAAGAATTAAAAAGCAAGATTAACAAAATTTTAAAATATCCGAAAAAGCAACAAGAAGAAAAAGAATTGAAAAGTAAATACGGCAAAGTTCCGCCAGAGGAGTACACTAAACTACTTGAAGAAATTAGGGAAAAATATTCAAAAGAAGAAATTTATAAAGACCTAAAATTAAAATATATTGCGAACCATTATTATCTTCCTTTGATCCTTTCGACTAAAGAAAAAATAAATTATATCAAACACATAATTAAAACTGAAAGCGAAGTAAAATTTATTTCTCAATTAGAAGATTTCATTAAAAATAATCAAGATAAGATAAAAGTAGATTGGTGGGCGTTTAGCAAAATAGACGAATATCTAGACGAAGTATACATTCCGTACTATGATCCACAAACTAACAATATTCGAAAGTTCAAACCAGATTTTATATTTTGGATTAAAAATAGAGAAGATTATTACATCATATTTGTCGACCCCAAGGGAATAACTCACACAGAATATGAACTTAAAGTAGATGGCTTTGCAAGAATATTTGAAGAAAATAAACTCCCTAAAACATTTAAGTTTGAAAATTTAAACATTAAAGCAAACTTATACTTATTTACACATGATAAAAACCGACTATCTGAAGGTTATAAGAAGTACTGGTTTGACAACCCATCAGTAATATTTATGCTAGATCACATTAAATAAATTAAACTACGGCGCAAGCCTCTCCGGATCTCTTGGGAACATTGTGGCTTCTCTTATGTTTGGCAGGTTTAGCATGAACTGTGTTACCCTGTCGATTCCCATGCCAAAACCGCCGTGTGGTGGGACGCCGTATTTAAATGGCTCTATCCAAAATTCAAATGATTTTGGATTTAGACCTTTTTCTACTATTTGTTTTTTGATAATTTCTGGCCGGTGCTCGCGCTGTGCGTTTGTGGCGATTTCTTGCCCTTTATATTCCAAATCCGCAACTCGACCAAAATCGCCTTCTCGCATAGAATAAAACTTACAAACATCTAACTTCCATGGAAAGTAAGTTATGAAATATGCCTCGCTGCCATATTTACTTTGCACAAGTTCGCCCAATAGCTTTTCTGCTTCTGAGTTTATATCATCTCCAAATTCAATTTTGTAATCTGCGCTTTTAAGCAACTTTATTGCTTCTTCATATCTAACTCTTGGCAATGGTAGCTTTACGCTTTGCGGTTGGTAGTTCAACAAAGCAAGTTCTCTTTGGCAATTGCTCTTCACACTTTCAATTGCATGTGCCAATACGCCTTCTGAAATTTTCAAAACGTCATCTAATTCGGAAATAAAAGACAACTCGACATCTAAATGTGTAAACTCTGATAAATGGCGAATTGTATGCGATTCTTCAGCTCTAAAAGAAGGCCCTATTTCAAATGTTCGCTCAAAACCTGCTACTTGCGCCATTTGTTTGTAGAATTGCTGAGATTGTGCCAAATAAGCTCGTTTTTTATAATAATCGACAGAAAACAATGTAGCACCGCCTTCAGCACCCATTCCAATTAATTTAGGAGTTTGTATTTCGATAAAGCCTTTATTTGTTAAGAATTCCCTAATTGCTCGGCAAATTTCCGATCTAATTTTAAAAACTGCTAAATTTTTTGGATTTCTTAAATCTAACACTCTCCAATCCAATCTCTTGGATAAATCAGTCTCTATTTTTCCAGAAAAATCGATTGGTAGTTTGGGCTCTGCTTTAGATAGTATTTCGAACTCGCTGAGCTCTAATTCATTTCCTCCAGCTTTTAATTTTGATTTTTTAACAATGCCTTTTACAACAATTACAGATTCATTTGATAATTTGCCCAGTGTATCAATTATTTTTTTATCAGAAGTTACTAATTGCAAATAGCCTGATCTATCTCGTAATTTAACGAATAAAATTTTTCCTAAACTCTTAATTTCCTCTATCCAACCAGCAACTATTACTTCAGTGCTTTCTTTTTTATTTTGCACTTCTGCGCAAGATATTCTTTTATGTAAATCTAGCATAATGTGCCTAGCGAAAAATCAAATAAAAACTTTATGGCTACTTTTCAGCAGATTTTCTAGATAAATAATTTCGAAGCAGCTCGAGCTCTTTTTCTTTTAGAAAACGCCACTTACCAACAGGCAAGTCTCCGAGCTCTAAAGGACCGATTTGTATTCTCTTAAGAGAAAGTACGGGGTAACCTACAGTAGCGCAAATTCGCCTAACTTCTCTTTTTCTGCCCTCTGCTATTTTTAGCACAAGCACAGAATAGCCTTTTTTACCTCTACCCAAAACTCTAACTTTTGCTGGCTGGCTCCGGTACTTCTCAACAATTTTACCTTTCTCTTTAACATAAATCCAAACACCGTGCTCTATGCGCTTAACCGCCCTGTTCGATATTCGCCCTTTCACTTTGGCTATGTAGACTTTTTTAACTTGATATCTCGGATGAGTGAGCCTTAAGGCAAATTCTCCATCATTTGTAAAAAGTAAAAGCCCTTCTGTATCCAAATCCAATCGCCCAACGTTAAATAAGCTATTAAATTCTGCTTGAGTTAAAACATCGGAGTCTATAGATGGTTCTTTTAGCAAATCATAGGCTAGCTTTCGTCCTCTAGTGTCTGATTTTGCTACCAAGTAGCCGGCAGGTTTATTTAAGGCGATATATAGCTTTTTTGCAACTAATTTAACCTCTTGGCCGTCAAATTCCACAACATCTTTATTAGGGTCGACTGTAGTGCCTAATTGTGCTGTTTTTCCATTCACTTTAACTTTCCCTTCTCGTATTAAAGCGGCGGCCTTTCTTCTGCTCGAAACAACACCTGCTCTAGCTAAAAATACTTGAAGGTTCATTAAATACTCTGTGGATTTTTAAATTAAAAACCTTGTGACACAATTTAAATTATGCCTTCTCCGAGAATATTTCTAACCGTACTTACAAAAGATTTATCGAAACTGTTCTCGTCTAGAGCTAAAAGTCCTATTCCGCCATACTCCATAATCGTATTGTTAAGTTTGCTCAGCCACATTGGAACTTTTGCTTCGTAATCTTTTATGCCCTTGAAAGGCTCTAAACCAGTTATAATTAGTGCAGGCTTTTCTTCGCTCGTTACACACCTTATTATGAAATCTATAGGGATCCTTGTAAGCTCGTGGTCAATTCGCCCTGTCGGGATTTCAAGAATGTTTTCTAAACTTTGTTCTTTTGATTCTTTATCTTTAAGCCAAATTACTTGGGAAAATTTGTTAGTGTATTTCTCGATAATCGGCTTTGGGTGCAAATGTGTAATTAACATAGCTTCGTAAGGCTTGGAAAGCTCCTTTAGTATTTGTTTGAATTTTTCGCGTTCGTTGGCATAAAGTATAGAAAACGTATTTTCTTTAACTCCAAATCTTTTTGGATCGAAATTACCATCTACGCTTTTTAGGTTGCCCATTGGATAACCGAAAGTTAGCTCAAATTTTTCATAAGTTTCGCTTCCGACTTGAACGCTCCCTTTGTATTCACAATTTACATACTTCTTTGTTATTGCTGCTAAAATTCCCTCTAACAGGCCGCTTGAAAATGGCTTACTTTCAAAATGTTCTGGAATTATATCAGGTCTGCAATAAATTTCTATTCGATCTTCTTTTTTTAACTCGATTTTTTCTACTTTAAAATATCCTGTTGCAAGAGTAAAAGGCGGAACTTCCTGAAGATGGCTTAAATCATAAACTTTGGACAAATAAAAGCCAATTGCTTTTCCTTCCATCCTAAAATTTTCTATCGCCGAAGATTCTCCTAATTTTTGTTTTGCTGCACGTTGTCTATTTTCGATTATTCCTATTGGGTATGTGCAAAGACGCTCGCTTGCCATTTTAGATCACCAACTTTTTAGCTAAACTTTCAAAAGCATCATTTACATTTACACCAGTTTTCGCGCTTGTGTAATACCATTTTAACAAATCTAACTCTTTATATTTTTGAATTTCGCTGCATAGCTCTTCCAGATCTCGTGTCTTCACTTCAACATTTGGTAAATCGATTTTATTTGCTAAAAGAATTGCTGGGAGCTTCGAATTGGTTTTATAGATATTTTGATACTCTGGATAGTATGTTTTGATTAAGTTGGACCAATAGCCTTTCAAATTATCAAAAGATTCTTTTCTAGTAACATCTCCAACAAGAAGAAAGCCCTCTGCGCCCTTAATCAAATTCAAAGGTATTTGTTGGTATTTAATATGCTGACCAAATAAATCATAAATTATTAGCTCTACTTTGCAGCTTTCAAGTTCACAAACTTTTTTGCTTACATTTGCACCAATCGATGTAATATACTTCTCATCAAATTGATTTAAAACAAATCTTCTTGCTAAAGATGTCTTTCCAACTGAGGCGTCGCCTAAGAGCGCTACTTTCTTTTTAATTGTTTTCTTATTTGAGTTTTCCATAATTTGAGAGATGTAGTATGGTCTACTTATGTTTTCTTTTAGCAAATTACTAGTTTACTGATCTAAGACCAAACCGCATTTTACGCAATATTTGTCGCCTGTCGAGCTATCTGTTTCAAAAACAGTGGATTTGCATGAAGGGCAGATATCTGTGCTTTCTGTCGCAGGCTTCCCTTTTATTTTTCTTCCTTTTTCTACTCCTTTTTCTTTTTTGCCCTTCTTTTTCTCTCCCATACGCACCTCTCTAAATTAAATATGCAGTAAAAATTAATAAATTTAATGGCTGTTTTAAAATTCGATAGGTTTAAAAAGGATTTATAAGCTCCTTGCATTAAAAGTTTGGTAGGCAAACAAATCTGCAAGAGCTTTTGCAAGAGTAATTTTTGTTATAAAGTACATTTTCCAACAAGCAAGCATTGGTACAATTTTTCTCGTATCCTTGTGGGCAATCTCCATTTGACAAGTAATACATTGTTCTGCCACAGTTTATTCCCTCTGGAACATCTTTACAAATAACATTTCCAAAAACGACTCCGCCACTTATTTTATTTGTTTCTTCAAAAGTATTGAAAAGTAAAAGTATTCCAATACCAACTATTAAAACGCTCAAAAAGCCAAATAGCTTAATTGCCTCCTCAGACATAGCTATAATTTAAATTTTACATTTTAAAAGTTTTTTAAACCAAGTGCGCGATATATGTAAATGCTTATTGGGATCGTCGGCAAACCGAATGTAGGAAAAAGCACTTTTTTCAAAGCTGCAACACTTGCAGAAGTCGAAATCGCACCAATACCATTTACGACGATAAAACCAAACGAAGGTATGGGTTATGTTAGAGTACCTTGTCCAGAGACTTTTTTTAATGTAAAATGCAACCCAAGGCAAGGTTATTGTATAAATGCTCAAAGATTTGTTCCTGTTAAATTAGTAGATGTTGCAGGGCTTGTTCCAGGTGCACACTTAGGTAAAGGATTGGGAAATAAATTTTTGGCAGATTTAATACAGGCAGATTTGTTAATTCACATAGTCGATGCTTCTGGTTCGACAGACGCTGAGGGTAAGATAGTCGATTTTGGAGCTTACGATCCTTGCCAAGATGTCAAATTTGTAGAAAATGAAATCGAAAAATGGTTTTTCGGTTTGTTGAAAGAAAATTGGGCAAAATTTGTTAGGCAAAGCCAGCAACAAAAAGAAATCGATCGTGCTCTTGCAAAACAATTTTATGGTTTCAAAATAACTTTGGACCAAGTAAAAACTGCTCTAAAAAGTACTTCTTTAGAAGATGTTCCATTATCGGCTTGGAAAGATGAAGATTTAGCTAAGTTTACTGCTCAACTGAGACTACTTTCTAAACCAATAATAGTCGCGGCAAATAAAATAGATTTGCCACATGCAAAAGAAAATTTTGAAAAGTTAAAAAAAGAGTTCCCAAATTATCTGATAGTTCCTTGTTCGGCAGATTCCGAACTGGCACTTCGCCAAGCAGCCAAAAAAGGACTTATCGAGTACATACCTGGAGACTCTGATTTCAAAATAATAAAAGATTTGACACTAGATCAAAAAGCTGCACTAGATTTAATTAAAGAGAAAGTGCTAAGCGTATGGGGTTCTACTGGCGTACAGCAATGCCTAAATTCTGCAGTTTTTGATTTCTTAAAATACATCGTAGTATTTCCGGGCGGCGTACACAAACTTGCTGATTCGGAGGGACGAGTTTTGCCTGATGCTTTTATTTTACCTCCTAACTCAACCGCGCTGGATTTCGCTGCAAAAATTCACACTGATTTAGCTAAAAATTTTGTTGCTGCAATAAATGTTAAAACTAAACAAAAAATTGGAAAAGATACAAAATTAAATAATTTAGACATAATAGAAATAATAACTCGATAAAATAAATTAGCAATGTTTGCCATACAAAAATCTTTTAAAGCAAGTTTTAGAGTTTAAGATATGGGTCGTATAAGGCCTGGTTTTGTTAAAAAACAGGCACAGGAACTACTGCAAAAATACAAAGATAAATTTAGTGCTAACTTTGACGAAAACAAAAAAATATTGATGGAAAATGCGGAATTTCCAACGAAAAAGCTAAGAAATTTAATTGCTGGCTGCATAACTAAAGAAGTTAAAAAATCGCAAAAAGTGCATAGTCTTCAATAGAAGACAAATGGAGGTGAGAAATGACAGACGAACAAGTAATCTTTGTTGGCGGGAAACCAGTTATGAACTACGTAACTGCAGTGTTAATGCAATTCCAAACGAAAGGCGCAAGTACAGTGGTTATTAAGTCCAGAGGAAAGTTTATTTCAAGAGCCGTCGACGTAGTAGAAGTAGCAAGAAACCGATTCTTGAAAGACATAGAAGTTAAAGACATAAAAATTGGGTCTGAAGAATTTACCAACAAAGAAGGAAAACAAGTACGAATTTCGACTTTAGAAATTACTTTGGCCAAAAAGTAATTTTTCTTTTTTATTTATCAATTTTTTTGGAAAAGAAAACTTTGATTCGTTCTGCAGGTAGTTTTGTGATTATTGGCTTCCACTCTGGTGGAATACACTTTAAGTAATTTTTCCAAGCGAATCGCTTGTCTAAGAACACAATGACGCCTCTGTCCTCCAAACTTCTAACACACCTGCCGGCAGCTTGGAGAGCTTTAGTCATGGCTGGGTAAATATAGCCGTAATCCCAACCTCTTCTAAAAAGCTTCTCATAATAGTTAATTAATGCTTGGGTTTCTAAATCAGGATTTGAGAGTGGCACACCCACAACAATCGCTGCCTCCAAATACTTTCCAGGTAAATCTACGCCTTCTGCTAAACTAGCTCCCGAAACCGCAAAAAGCGCACCTCCACCATGCTCTGCCGCTCTTTTAAAATTCATTAAAAGTTCTGCTCTTTGGGCTTTGTTAAATTCTTGCGAATCTACAAATATTTTTTTGTTTACTCTATCTTTCAAAAATGAAAGAATTGATTGCAAAAAGGTATATGAAGGGAAGAAAAGTGCTACGTTGTGAGGAACTGAGGAAATTATTTCTGAACAAATTTTAGCTATTTTTTCGAATTCTTGAGGGTCGCGCTCTGTAAATTTTGTTGTTGTACTTGGTTCTATCATAACTAACCTATTTTCTGTCTTAAATGGACTTGGGTAGATTTTCAAATTTGTTCTCTCCGGCTCTAATCCCAAAAGATCTCTATAAAGCTCTCCTGGAACCAAAGTACCTGACATCAGAATTGCAGATATACAAGTCTTAAACAGCTCTGATGAAACAATTGCAGGATTTAAACAAACATTACTTATTATAATGGTTGGCTTTGATTTAAAGTAGCTTTTCTTAATAATTTGTACAAATTCCGGACCTGTTTTAGAGCTCCACTCTTCTAAGAAATCACCTATGGAGCCAACGTAGGACTTTTTTTCTTTGCGCCTTATTTCTTCGCCAAAGGTCTGCAAGGTATCTATGACTTCAGATATTGGTACGCCTGTTGAAGACTCTATTGTATTTGTTAAAGCTTCTTTTGAAATAAAAGATTCTGTGCTACTCCCAAGATATTTTTCCGCCAAAGAGTCGAGAGCTAAGCCTATTTTCTCTAAAAGTTCTGTCAAATCTTCGTCGTTTATAAATTTAGCTTCCTTTATCGCTCTATCGATTGCTCTTTGGCTAAGTTTTTCAGATAAAATAGAACGAATTCTCGATGGCAAATTATGTGCTTCGTCTACAATAATTATGGAATTTTTTAATTCTTTTTTCAATTTGTTTAAAAGTGCGCTTCTTATCGAAGGGTGGAATAAATGATAGTAGTCAGCAATTATAACAGTTGAGCTTCGGCCTTTTAGCATGGCCAATTCATATGGGCAAAATTCGTCTCTAACTTCTTCAATAAATTCTTCTGCGTGAATTATTTTGCTTTGGTATCTTTTTAGAGCTAGAGCAGCTTTGCTTTGCAGTTGTTCTTTACCCTTCCCCCAAACATTGTTGTAGAAAGGGCATTGCTCTTCGGCTACTAAGGCTTTACAAAAGTTATGAAACTCTTTAGAGTTTAAAGCATCGATTGCTGTGTGAGAACACATCCATCTTTTTCCAATCAAGTCGCAAACTTCGAAGTTTAAATTATATCGCTCTTTTATTTTTTGTAAAGTTTCTATCGCAATCGCGTGTTGGGTGTGTTTAGGGGTCAAGAAAAAAATGGAGTTTCCTTCATCAAGTGCGACGGTTAGAGCAGCAGAAAGTGAAGCTGCGGTTTTCCCAAGGCCTGTTGGCGCGTGCGCAATGATGTGTTTTTTATTAAGAATTGTTTGCAAAATATCAGTCATTAATTCATTTTGAATTGGCCTGATTGTCTGAAATGGAAAGTACATGCTTTTAGATAAATTTTTAAGTTTAAAAAAATTTTATATCACATATGGCCATATTAATTGGGCATTCTGCGAATAAACCAATTTACTTAGATGAGCAAGAACTCGTTACAGGACGTACTTGTATAATAGCACAATCAGGTGCTGGAAAATCTTGGTTGGTCGCAGTACTTTGTGAGCAGCTATGTAAAAATAGAATAGGTTTTTGCATAATCGACACAGAAGGCGAATACTTTTCGCTAAAAGAAAAATTTGACTTGGTTTGGGTTGGTTCTGATGAGCACGCAGATATAAACATTGAAAGCCTGCTTGAAAGCGAAGGCATCTCAGAATTTTCTCGTCAAGCAATAGATAGCGGGCTGGCAATAATTTTTGATGTCTCTGAGCTCTTAAATTCGAGAAAAGCCGTCGCAGAGCTCGCTAGCGCATTATTTACTGCTGCTACAGAGCTTCGAAAACCATATTTGTTAATTATTGAAGAAGCTGACAAATTCATACCGCAAAGCAAAGAATCGCTAAAAGAATTGGAAGAGGTTGCTAAAAGGGGGCGAAAAAGAGGTTTGGGCATTTTGCTAGCTACTCAAAGACCTAGCTTAGTAAATAAAAACATCCTTAGCCAATGCAACAATCAAATTATTGGAAAACTCACAATTGAAAATGATTTAAAAGCGGTAAGTTTATTCTTTTCCTCTAGAAAGGAACTCGAAGATTTGCCAAAGCTAACTCCTGGTGAATTCTTTATTATGGGGTTTGGTATGCAAAAAACTAAAATAAAATCTGCGCCAAGAGAAACTTCTCACAAAGGAGCCACACCAAGTTTAAAACAGTTACAAAAAACAAAAAGCACGAAATCAAAGGAATTTATCTCAGAGTTTGTTAAAGAGCTAAAAGAGGAAAAAGAAGCAAAAAGTGAAAAAATTTCTGGATTGGCAATAAAAACAAAAATTTCTGAAGATGCAGCGAAAGCTATTGTAGAGAAAATAAGAAAAAAGCACTTTCTTTTTAGGCCTGAAGAAAAACTAGATCGTCTAAGAAAAATAAATTACCCGCTGTTTTTTGTTAAAATAAAAACAAAAGAAGGGCTTCTTTTAAAAAAGATTAAAGAGTACTCATTTATTTTAGATGGGGTAACCGGTGAATTTGTAGAAATTTCGCTTAAAAAATCAGAAGGTTTTAGTAAAATTCTAGACTTTGAAGAAAATGAACTTAAAATTCTTTTGGTTCTTAAAAAGCGCAAATCGACAACTGTTTCAGAGCTTGCGGAAGCAACCAAGATTTCTGAAGAAGTTGTTAGAAAAGCTGTAGGCAGTTTAAAAAACAAAAAAGCAATAACTGAAAGTGGAAAAAAAGAAGGTGCTAATTTATGGATTTCTCTAGTAGAATTCAAAGTTCCAAATATTAGAAAGACAATTGAGGAAAAATTTGAGTTCGAAAACCCGGACGGCACGAAAATTAAATCTAAAATTTGTGAAGAGAAAATTAGAGCTTTAATTAAAGCCTTAGAGCCGTCCTCTGAAATAGTACAATTTGATGAGATCTATTACCCTATTTGGGAAGCTGTTCTAAGAAACTCAAAATCTAGAATCGTATGGATTGATGCTCTAAATGGCAAACTCGTTAAAAATGAATAAAAAAGACTTGGGAAAGGCAAAGATATTTGCTGCAGCGTCTTTGCTAAACGATTTAGGTTCAGATGCTGTTAAACCTTTCTGGCCAACTTTTGTTACATCAATAATAGGCGCACCTGCATCAATACTTGGGTTACTGGATGGTTTTGGAGAGGTAATCTCTTATGGCATTAGATGGCCTGCTGGCTATTTATCAGACAAGTTCAAAACTAGAAAACCGCTAATTTGGTTCGGCTATAGCTTGGCTGCACTTTCGAGAATTGGTTATGCACTATCCCGCTCTGTTGGCTTGCTTTTTCCTTTCAAAGCAATGGATAGACTTGGAAAACTGCGAGACCCACCAAGAGATGCTCTTTTAGCTGAAATAGTACCAAAAAACAAGCGTGGCAAGGCGTTTGGGCTTTTAACTGCTGCAGATAATTTTGGTGCAACTCTAGCTCCATTGCTTGGCCTTTTGCTTTTTACAATTCTCAGTTACAGATTAACTTTTGCAATTGCTGCAATACCAAGTTTTATTAGCGCGCTTTTGATTTTATTTTTAATAAAAGAGCAAAAATTGCCACGGAAACAAAAAAGTAGTAAAAAAAGCATAATAGTGCCTAACGGTGATTTTAAGAAATTGCTTGTAACAGTCTCTTTATTTGCGCTGGGCTGGATATCAACTTCATTTTTAATTTTATTTGCTATGAAAGTGAAAGGTTTACCTGTTGCACTATCTTCGCTTTTCTTTTTCATACTTTCTGGATTTTCTGTCATTTCCAGTTATAATTTTGGAAAAATATCTGACAAATTGGGAAGAAGAAACACGCTATTAGCTAGTTATTTAGTTTATTCTTTGACTTTATTTGGCTTCTTCGCTTTTTATTTCTTTGAAACGTCTTTCTTGGCAACCTTAGGAATTCTGGTTTGCCTTTTTGCACTGTACGGAATTAGCTTTGGTGCGGTATCCACTATTCATTCGGCTTTTGCAATTGATTTAGTTGGGAAAAACTATAGAGCGCAGGCAAGCGGTCTTTTGTCCATGCTCTTTGGCTTTTCCGCGCTGTTTGCATCAGCAATAGGTGGGCTCTTGTGGGATTTGAGCTCTCCAGCTACTACATTCGGTTTTAGTGCAAGCATGTCTTTACTAAGTATTTTGCCAATGCTAACAATCAAACATAAGTAAAAAATTCGTCCAAAGTGTGCACAACATATCCACCATTTTTTACTACATAATTTCGAAGTTCTGCTGGTGAGTCATCAAAAGTAAATGGGAGCACCTTCTGACTTTCATGCGAAAAAAGCCCTATGTCTGCTACAGAATCGCCTATAGCATAGATTTTGTCATAACCTCTTGCCAAAATTTTTTCTAAGCCAATATGTTTGCCTCGAACTCCTGCATAAAGCCAAAGTTTATCGAAGCCGACAATTTCGCCATTTTTAATTTCAAAAGAAGTGCCATAAATATCTTTTACAAAATTATGTAAATTTGCTTGCTTAAGTACTTCTTCAATAAGCTGCCTTGGCTCAGCCGTAACAATGTATAAATCATCTTTGCGTGACGAAATTGCTTGCCTTATTCTCGGGCTTAAAAAGTGAGTGTGCTTTGCTGCGAATTGCTCCATGAAAGAGCAAGGTATTTTTGCTTTGCGAATGTACAGCAAATCGCAAAGCCTAAGCAAATTGGTTTCCCCAGTTATATAATAAGAATTGCCAAAAAATGCTTTGTTTATGCTTTTAAGAACTGCTGAAGCAGATTTTATTAAAGTTGCTCTAAAGTAAAGATTGGTTTTTTCTAGGAAAGGTCTGCTCTTACAGTACTCTAAAAGTAAAAGTTCTAGCAAAGTTTTATCTTTTAATTTTCGAATTATTGTCCCATCACAATCCAATACCCTTGCTATTTTCGACATAGAAAGCATTGTGTGCAAAATTATTTAAACTGTTCTTTGTTTAGATAACTATGAAATATAAGATTTTGCATAAACGAGAAAGTTGTGTTGGTTGTGGAAGTTGTGTCGCTGTTTGTCCATCTAATTGGTTCATCGATAAAGACGGGAAAGCAAGCCCGAAGAAAAAAATTTTGGATAAGATCGGGTGCAACAAAGATGCTGCTGATGCCTGTCCATTGAATTTAATTTCCATTGAAGAAATAGACGATGAAGAAAAAGAGAGTGATGAAGAGTAGTTATTAACTGCCAATTAACCACTTCAAAATAAAAACTAATTTTTAAATAATCTTACTTTGCCATTAAGGCATGGCGATACAAAAATTAAACGAAAAGCACTTTGCTTTGACTGTTGGTATTTTTGCAGCGATTCTAAAGTTGATCGGAATTGTAGTGATTAGCTCGAATTTGGCAGCAAGCATGAGCGCCTTGGCGGGTATGCAATTTTTGTCGAAAATTGGCACAGTGCAAATTACACCTCAAATGGCAATTGTTGCGATAATAATGGCGTTTGTTGTTTGGGGAATCCTAGGTTATGCATTTGCTGCACTTTGGAACTACTTAGCAAAGCAAAAGTGGGCAAGGTAATGGAAAATCGAAAACTTATTGCTATTTTTATTTTAATTTTTGCTTTTTTGGGACTAATTTTGGTTTTTTACGGCGCATTTAAGAATAACTTGAGAATTTCAGCACTCGGTCTAATCCTTTCGTTCATTGGCTTAGGAATAAGTTTTTGGCTAAAGAAAAGTGTTGGCACTTTAAAGGCTGCTAAGTCTAAGTAAGTAGTTAAGTAAACTTTTAAAATAAGAAAACAAAATTAAGATTAATGGCCACTAAGCTAAAGAGAGTTTTAGGTTTAACAGAGGCTACTCTATACGGAGTTGGCGTAATTTTAGGAGCAGGAATTTATGCGCTAATTGGTAAAGCAGCTGGTCTCGCTGGAAACGCAACTTGGCTAGCATTTTTCCTAGGAGCTTTTATTGCTGCTTTTACCGGGCTAAGCTATGCAGAACTTTCCTCTATTTTTCCAAAAGCTGGTGGGGAATATGTTTATGTTGAAAAAGCATTTAATAGAAGGCTGGCTTTTCTCGTCGGTTGGCTAATAGTAGTAGGAGGAGTAATTTCTGCTGCGACTGTAGCTCTTGGTTTTGGTGGCTATTTTTCTACACTTTTTAATACCCCCATACTACCAACAGCCATAATTTTAATCGCTCTTTTGTCAATTCTAAACTACTGGGGAATTCGCGAATCTAGTATAGCCAATATAATCGCTACAGTCATAGAAGCTGCTGGATTAGTAATAATTATTGCCTTTGGCTTGAAGTACTTTCCAACAACGAATTTTACCGCACTTCCGAGTATGGGTTGGAGTGGCGTACTTAGCGCAACGGCATTAATTTTCTTTGCATTTTTAGGTTTTGAAGATATAGTTCGACTTTCAGAGGAAACTAAAAACCCGACAAAAACAATTCCGAGAGCACTTTTACTTTCTATTGCAATTACGACAATTCTTTATATTTTGACAGCCATGTCTGCTGTTGCTATAGCTGGCTGGCAAAATCTTGCGAGTTCTCCGGCTCCATTGGCGATGGTAGCACAAACTGCATTTGGAGCAAAGGCTTTCTTTGTTTTATCAGTTATTGCTCTTTTTGCTACATTTAATACTGTCTTAGTCATACTTGTAGCAACTTCTAGGATGTTATACGGTATGGCGGAAAGCCATGGCTTACCTAAATTAATTGCAAAAGTTTCTCCAAAACACAAAACGCCTTGGATAGCAGTAGCACTAACAGGCATTTTCTCTGCACTTTTTGTTTTAATTAAAAAGATAGAAATTGTTGCCTCTCTAACAGACTTTGCACTATTTTGCACATTTGCACTTGTAAATGCTTCTTTACTTTGGCTTCGACATAAAAGTCCTAAAATTAAAAGGCCTTTCAAGACAAGCTGGCTATTTGCAATCATAGGCTTAATTACGAGCTTAGCAATGCTAGCATACTTTGAGAAAATTGTTTTAATTGGTGGCTTAGCAATTATATTAGTTGGCCTGGGGCTATTCGAAGTCATAAGGAGGAAAGTAAAATGATAAATTTCATTTTCCTATGCCCTGTGTGCGGAACAGAAGTTAAAGAAAAGAAAAGTGGCTATGAATACAAAGGAAAAATTTACTTCTTTTGCAGCGATTCCTGTAAAGCCAAATTCAAAAAATCTCCGGAGAAGTATGCAGTATGAAAGCTAAAAATTCGAAAAAAGAAAAAGGCATCTTAATTTGTCCAAGATGTGGCAGCACAGCAATCATACCCCATCCAAAAGACCACGAAATACCACATGGAAGTGTCTACGAAGCATTTTATAGCAAAAGGATTTGTGAGAGCTGTGGCTACACAGGTTATTTTTTCCCAGAAGTTCCTTTAAGTAAACTTAAAGCAATACAAAAAGAAATAAGAGCACTAAGAAAAGCTGCTAAAGAGAAGAAGATCAAAAAATCAAAGCGGGATTAAAATGAGGCCTGAAGCCGTTAATGATGTTATAAATGCGATTGACGAAACAATTAATGCTCTTAAAAATAAGAGACATGCAGAACTCCACGCAATTTCCAATCACATCATACACATCATTACAATTTACCAAGATCCAGATTTAGTAGATTTGGCGGTTGCAATTTACGCATTAGATAAAATAATGGAGACTGAGCGCTTTAGGACACATCCAAAAATGCCTGAATTTGAAAAGTTTATTATAAGAAATTTTGAGAGCGCAAAAGAGCTTTTACTTGCGAAAAAATTTGATGCTTATGAAAGTTTAATTAGAACGATTTTAAGTAACATCGAAGGTTTTAGTAAAACAATAAAATTTTACATTGAAGATGTGATACATTTTGCGCGTATCAAAAAAGGAACTAAAATATACGAACATGGCGTATCTTTAGGAAAGGCAACAGAGTTGACGCGAACTTCTAAATGGGACTTATTGCCTTCAATCGGTGAAACTTTAATCCACGAATTTCCAGTATCAGAGCTTCCAATTGAGAAAAGGTTAGCACAAATAAATTTGCTATTTAATTTTAAGAAAAAGGTATAAAATGGCAAATAAAAAAGATAAAAAGATATTTTTTGACTCCTCGACTTTAATAAGTATGGCTATTTCTTGCGCTCTACCAATTTTTGAGAAATTAAAAGATTGCTTTGAGGGTGATTTTTACATAACAGATTCTGTATATCGTGAAACCATAGATAGAGCTTTACAAAGCGTCAGATTCCGATATGAAGGCTATAGAATTCTCAAACTTTTGGAAAAAGGCGTACTTAAGCAATACTCCGAAAAGAACATAAGACCAAAAGTCCAAAATGAAATGAACTTACTTAACAGAATTTTTTATGTTTATAATAAACCACTCAAAATTGTACAAATTGGAGAAGTTTCAGCCATTGTTGCATCTTTGTACGAGAAAAATACTTGGCTGGCAATTGATGAAAGGACTGCGCGAATGCTTATCGAAAACTTAGATGGGCTAAAAAGCTGGTTAGGTGACAAATTTCATACAAACATAAAGGTAAACAACAGCGCAGCATCTGACTGGAAAGAACACTCTGAGAAGCTTCCTGTTTGTATAAGGTCTGCAGAACTTGCTGTCGCAGCTTGGGAGGCTGGCTTATTAGAAAACTTAGACCAGTTGTACGGCTTGCTTTGGGCACTTAAATTTTCAGGTTGTGCAATAACCGAAAGCGAAATTAATAGTTATATCAAGATGTTACGGAGGTAAAAATGGTGCTTTGGCTACCATCTTATTTCGATGCCGCATTGCTGAAACCGAACGTTACACCAAAAGATTTAGAGACCTTTTGCAAAAGTGCGATTAAATATGGTGTTTACTCCGTAGACATAAATCCATGTTATGTAAAATTGGCAAAAAAGTTTCTGAAAGGCAGTAATATTAAGGTGCTATCTGTTGTTGGCTTCCCACTCGGCGCAAATACAACAGAAACCAAAGTATACGAGGCTGAACAAGCGGTTAGAGACGGAGCAGATGAGTTAGATATGGTTATGGCGATTGGGCAATTTAAAGCCAAAAATTATTCTTATGTGCGAAATGAAATTGAAAAAATTGTTGATGTTGCGAAAGGCAGGCCAGTGAAAGTCATAATAGAGGCTGGCTATTTAACGAAAAATGAGCTAATTAAGGCGTGCCAAATTGTTAAAAGCTCTGGCGCAACATTTGTCAAAGATTGCTCTGGCTGGGGACCAAAGGGTGCAGACCCTAAAATCATTAAGCTAATGAGAAAAGTTGTTGGGTCTGATTATGGCATAAAAGCTGCTGGCGGAATAAGAAATTTGAAACAAACATTAGATTTAATAAAGGCTGGTGCTAATAGAATTGGATCGTCGGCCGCATTTAAAATAATTGAGGAGTGGAAGGCAAAAAAATGGCGAACAATCTTAGAAAAGCACAACTCTTACTTTTAGAAGAGCAAACTCTCCTATCTAGAGAGCGAACAATGCAGCAATACATAACAACTGGTTTGGGATTTATTACTGTTGGCATACTTATAATTAGACTTTTCTTAGAACCTTTGTATTACATAATTGGAGGGTGTTTAACCATTTATGGCTTTTGGCAGCTTTATCAAGCTCAACAAAGGTATAGAAAATACAAAAATTTAGTACATAAAATAAGGAAGAAAGAGAAAAAGCTCGGCTTAGAAATTGGTGAGTAAAATGAACAAGGAGGCTCTTTTGACTTATTGGAAAATTAGCGGGCTTGTCAAAAGCAAAAGAGTGCTTGATGCTTTAGCAAAAGTGCCTCGGGAAAATTTTGTTTTGGAAAAATATAGGGAGCTTGCGTATTTAGATGAGCCACTACCTCTTCTAGCAGGACAAACAATTTCGCAGCCGACTACGGTTGCCATAATGACCGATTCGTTAAATGTTAAACCTGGGCAAAAAGTTCTCGAGGTCGGTACCGGTTCTGGATATCAAGCAGCTATTTTAGCCGAGCTTGTTGGCCCAAAAGGCAAAGTATTCACTGTCGAGCGAATTAAAGCACTAGTTCAGTTTGCTAAAAAGAATTTGAAACGGTATAAAAATGTCAAAGTGATTTATACAGATGGTACTAAAGGTTATACAAAGGCTGCACCATATGATAGAATAATTGTTACCGCTTGCGCTGCACAACTTCCTGATATCTTATTCGCGCAATTAAAAGAAAAAGGAATAATGGTAATTCCAATTGAAGATAAAATGTATAGAATAACTAAAATAAGGGGTAAACCGAAATTTGAGGATTTGGGTTGGTTTGTTTTTGTACCTTTATTAAGCGGGACGGAATAAAAATTTGGCGCTTGTTTTAAAAAATTTTGCATATGAAATTTTTAGATGGATTTGCTAAAAAATGATGCTTATTATCTCAATACAAGAAAGTTAGAACTAAAAGAAAATCTAGGAAATAGTTGCTGCTCTGGGAATGATGGAATTATTCACTTAATCGGCAATGCAGGAGATTTCTTCGGGAAGCATAATGTTGGTTGCATTGTAGTGGAAGGAAATTGTGGTGATTTTGCAGCCAATAGCCAAGGGCAATTTTTTAGCAAGTATGGCCACGGGAAACGTTACTCAGGTAAGCCAGCACTTTTTTATGTTAGTGGTTCTGTTGGTAGCTTCTTTGGACAAGGCAATGCAAGAGAAGGTATTTGCTACGCAACAAGTATTGGACCTTACTGTGGGTTTGAAAATAAAGGAGTCATTATTGGAAGAAGAATTGTTGATGTACCGAACGAGTGGATCGATAAACTTGAAGAAAAAAATGGAACAATTGTAGCACTCGATGAAATTATTTGTAAAAGACCTAGCAAAAATATAATCGAGCCGCTAGACCCTAAGGCTGAAAGTTATGCAAAAGCTAAAGAGTATATAAATAAACTAAACGCTCTTTTGGAAAATTTTGGATTTACAGAATTAAAAATAATTTATGAGGCGATTCTTGGTGCTAAGTACGCTCGCATGTATAGATTAGGTTGGGTTAAAAAAGATAACAATCTCAAGAAATATGGTGAAGATTGGTTTCATTACGTTTTTCAACAAATGAAAATTGAAAACGAGGTTGCTGAAAAAATACTTACTAAATTGTCAAATATTTCAGGTGCATTCGATGAAGAAAAAGAACTGCGCGCGATAGAAGATTTGCTTAAAAAGCTATTCAAAAACAAAAATAATTCTGTCTAATTTTAGCTTTGTCCCAGATGTTAAGTAAACTAATAACTTCCATTCTTTACCATCCCATTTCGGATCAAGTGTACAAGTTTGCACGCAAGCATCTGAAAATTGGCCACTGTAACATGCCCCTTCCGATGGTACGCTAATTTGCTCCTTTATTTGTTCCCCTAAACTAATTTCTATTGTTTTGTTAAATTGGCTTTGTGACTTTGCAATAGAATATCCAGTAATTTCATTTTGAAGATTTATTAAATTGTGCCAAACCAATAACTTTGTTTTGCCGTCTGTTAAATAAACTGCTGCATAACCATCTCCGATGACTTCGCCAGATATTGCCAAAGATGTTAGTCTCTCGCCTTCTCCGCTGTTCAATTTGAGCAAAATCTCTGTACTGTTTTCAATCAGCAAATCTAATTTCTGGGTAGAAACATCTAAAGATTGAAAACTGGTTAAGCTAACAGGCTTAAGAAAAAGTAGCGGCAAGGCCAGTAATGCAACAATAATTAAAATTAGTTCAAATTTCTTAAAATTTTGAAGCAATTCTTTTTTCTTTAATTTCATATATGTCTTATTTTCCTTTTGTTTCTTTTAAGTTTTTTCTTTCTCTTTTTTTCCTTTCCTATTTTTCTTACAAATACTAAATAATAAAATAGCACAAACAGAATTAGTAATACTCCGATATTTGCAAACTTTGCTTGCTGCTCACTTACAGGCCAGACTTGGTATCTTGGATAATATTCTTTCTGATAGGAAGTTGCATTTACTCCAAATAGGGAGAAGTTTGGCGCTTTTGCCTCAAAGTAATACCAATTTTCATCTTGGCCAATTTGCTTTGTTGGCAGGGCATGCCAGCCATTTTCATAACGCCACATAACAATACTTGAGATGTTTATGTTGCTGTTTCTTGTCCAATCTCTGCTTACTCTGAATTTTATTCTTATATCTGAAAAGTAAGTATCTTGAGGTATATTCTCCGGTAAAAATTCCCAATATTTGTAAACTATTGGGCCTAGAGGCGGGGTTGTTGTTGGTGTGCTCCTTAGCTCGGCTATTCGTAGCCTTGCTCTCTTTGGCTCTTTTGGTAGCTCTTTGTTTGTTGTTACGGTTACTGAAACAATATCTAGGCCATCTGGTATTGGCAGAGTTTCTGTAACATTTGCACCCGTAGGCAGCTCAACACCCGCAGAAGGCGAAATATTTCTCTCGCTAAACCAGCCAAATCCTCCTCCGCCGCTATACCCTTCGCTGCCACTGGGCGCCGAGTTAGTAGTGAAATTATACAGGCCAGTTGTGTTACAATTTCCAGCTAAATCGCAGCTCGTTATATTAAAGTAATAAACTGTTCTTGCGTCTAATCCAGTCAGAGTAATCGAATGGTTTGTCACAAAACTCGAATTTTCTTTACTGCTGCCTAAGCTTGAGGTTTTGCCATAGTTAATGCTTGAATTAGCATTTTCGCTTGTTTGCCAGCTTATTGTTGCTGAGTTTGTTGTTATATTTGTCACGCTTGCATTTTCTATGGTTGGAGGCGTTGTATCAAATGTTATAGTTCTTTGACCTGCAATTGCCAAATTACCCAAAGTATCATTAGCATAGACATTATAACTGTGCTGACCTTCGGCGTTAGTCTTGTTTACATAACAATTAACTTCTTGCCCGCTTCCAACCATCGTCATGCTTTCGTTGTTGCAGTCCCATTCGAGCCAGCACGCCGAGACTCCGTTGGCGTCGCTAACAGTAACATTAATGTAAGTCCAAAGTCTAGAGACGTAGGCTCCATCCGCATCAGTAGGTGAAACATAATTTATGCTCGGCGCATTTAGATCAATTGTGAAAGTCCTATTTTCTGCGAAACTTTCGTTGCAATTGCCAAGTGCATCGCAGGCGCTACAACTCCAAATGTAAGTTCCACTGGCAAAAGTTTTTGTGAATGTTGTGCTGTTGCTTGTGCCGCTTAGCGCATGAGTTTCGTCAGCACGCCATCCACTAGAATTTAGCCATAGTGTAATGTTTGCTAAATTCGTTGCATCTTGTGCTGAACAGTTGAATGTTATTGTTGCATTGCCTGTAAATAAGTTATCACTCGGCGAGTTTAGAGTCACACTTGGCGCAGTAGTATCAATCGTGATATTTCTCAGCTCGGTTGCATTATAATTCC
>Ga0078972_1005703_pt1 | contig 31108 bp, 26 predicted proteins | sample YelNatPaOPGAMG01_FD_67568 | JGI IMG/M metagenome (GOLD analysis project Ga0078972, IMG submission 67568) | Hot spring thermophilic microbial communities from Obsidian Pool, Yellowstone National Park, USA - OP-RAMG-01 (SPADES assembly) (version 2) | ecosystem: Environmental > Aquatic > Thermal...
CCATGCGCCCTTTCGGTCACCCCGTTAAAAGTTGAGAGTTGAACGTTTCAAGTTGAACGTTCCTGATCGGTATATCGGACATCGTGTCTGTCACCATATCGGGTATACCCGACATCGTGTCTGTCCCCAAATCTGCAAATTCTGTGTCTGTCCCCATATCTGTGCGCCCCTCTGGCTTGGACCGCCCGACCAGCGCTTGGTCAGGTCCACCGGGCCAAGAGTCCGGTCGTCCAAACATTGAGTCTGTCCCCATATCTGGTCCTGGGCAAATTACCCAATGTAACGCTTCGAAAGCTGCGCTGTGGTGACCGCACCGCTCTTTGCCAGAGAAGCGGATAGTGACAAACTGAGCGAACTCGGAGCCTGAAAATCTTCGCAAATATGATCGAATTGTTAGTATAACTAATCAGCGTATGAAATATGCGGGTTAACCGTTCAATGGGCAGCCTCTGGCCCCCTTGCGGAAAGTATCGGCTATGGAGTGGATGCGGGACTGTGCCACAAAAGAAAACGACGAGGGTCTGCTGGTACTGGGGTGTGGCGAGGCGCGTGGATGCAAGGGCCGGGTTGGTAGCGGGCCGCTATAAGAAGGGGACAGGCACGATATTTGGGGCGACCGGTGTCGGTGGGCTGATCACGCCAGAGTGATCGGGGCACCTGTTAAGGTTTCACATGGGCAACAATGTATAATTACAGTGAAAAATCGCTCATATTTGCGATGATCTTCAGACTGCGAGTTTGCTAAATTTGTCAGTATCCGCTTCTCTGGTAGCAACCAGTGCGGTCACGAGAGCGCGGCCTTTGGAGTATAATATCGGATAATCTTTGCGGAAATCGCAGACCATCGTGTGGTTCGAAACTTTTGCCTTCGAACTGTTCGTCCGCTGATCCCACTCGCGTCTCCTCCCATGGCGACGAAGTCGCCCCTTTCAGCGCGGCGCGACGCAGTGGTGACGCAGTGGTATTCCCTCAGCCAGCGCAGTTTTTACGCCTCGCGCATTTGGTTGCGGCTGCGCCGCGCTGAGGACATTGAAGTACCGAGTGTGTCCGGACAAAAAGCCCCGTTTTGCAGAGGCCTGAGGAACCTTGTTAGCGATACAAGGTTGGCGATTTCCGCCAGTCCTTGTCGCGGTCATGGCCCATCGCTTCGACCCGTGGACGGCGCTCGCGGAGCCTGACCGATTCCAATCCGCAGTACCAGCCGCTCGACAGCGGGTTTTTGCCCGTGCACTCGAGCCTGACCACATGCCTGCCCGGCTCCGGCCAGAAATCGAGCAGATGGACTTCTTCGTTGACGATTTTCGCGCTGTAGCAGTCGAAAGGCTCCCCGAGTTTCACTCCGTCAAGATACGCCTGATAAATGCCGAAGTCATAGGACCTGGTCAGATTGAGAAGCAAGCGCAGTGGTTCTTTCCTTTTGACTTCGAATGGAATCTCGAGCCATGCGTTCTCCGGGCTTGTGGGCTTGTAGAGGAGTTGCGGGCCTTCGTAAAGGTCCAGTTGCTGTATGGCAACCGCGCCGTTGCCGTGGTGCTTTGCGTCCGCGAAGTCGCGCGCGTAGGCGATCACTCTCTCGAGGCTGGGCAAACGCCGCTCGCGTGCGTGAGGGGCTCGTGCGTCAAACGTGCTCCGGCCTGTCTGATACCAGAAAGCGACACTGGCGTAATCATCTTCGCGCTCGTTCCAGCTCATCGACCTGCCCTCGGGGTTTTCATCCGGCGATATCCATCCGAAGTGCTCGAAGGTGACCTTGATTCCCTTGTTGAAGACTATTGGGTCATTGAGATGCCATCGGTACGCGGCCGTGTGACCGCCGACAATGCCCCATTGGTCGAAGCACGGGACACCAAAGTATGGAGTGCTGGTCGTTTTCAAGCCCCATGCGGACAGGAAATAATCTTCGGTGCCGGTGCCCCAGATGGACGGCTTCAGTTCGCCGTCGATGTAGATTTTCTCGTCTCCTTCTCCGAACCACGATGGGCTGCGGGTACGGACAGCCAAGACTGTGCCCACGTAATGTCCTTTGCCGGTGGTTTCGAGCACGACGTAGTCCTGGCCCGATTTGACCGGGTACTCCTGCCGGTACTGAGCATGGAAATAGGGCGTATTTTTGGGCAGACTGTCGAGCTGAATCCAGTCGATGTTGTAGTAGAGCAGGCTGATAGGTTTGTCGCTCTGATTTTCGATCTCGATCCGGGCCGATTTCCGGAACGGCATTCGCCAAAAACAGTTGTACGAATCGGCGTCTTCAACAATCACAGGCAGACTGATCACCTCGCGCCGCAACCCGAAACAGTTCGCAAAAAAATCCCCAACAGGCGCCTCAACAGCCGGTCGCGGATTGCCGTCCCAGAACATCCGCAACAGCATTTCCTGATGATTGGCTGAGCCCTGCTTTGCCCAGTCTTGCGGTTCCGGTCCAAGGAACGTTATCCAGATATGCGTGATCACGCCCGGACCGCGCTCGTCCATGAGAACATGAGTTGCGCCGGCCGGGACCCTGAAGTTGTCCCAGTTGCTCGATTCATCACGGTCACCGCGCGGCTCGGCTTTCGGGTTCAGTTTCGCATCGCTGCCGCCACGGCGCACTTCACCGACGCGCATCGTTGAAGTGACACGGCGCGACCGTCCGTTTTGTGGTTTGGCCAGATCATCCAGCAAGCCAGCACTGGTGGCCTTGGAAAACGCGAAAACCGCTGCGACACAAACGGCCTGTTGCATTGCACCGAGCAGCGCATGCGAGAATCGCCATGGACCGGTTGTCATGGCTGAGAGAATCATCCGGCACAAATGCGCATGGCAAGCTCATTCATGGCATATTGCAACTGTTTGGCGGAATCGGAGCGGCAAAACGCAATTCGCCTGCCAAGTATTCGCACCGCGGTTTCTCCGGGTGCTCATGCCGAATCACGCGCATGTTGTTTCGGAAAGGCTTTGCGTGGCAGGACAATACAACATCGCGAGCCCTGGCTCGGCCCAAGACATTCAGTCCGGAGTTGACCGGTTGGCATGGGTCTTGCCCACCAAGGTGGCGTGACGATTGCCTTGCCAGTATCGAACGGTCGCATCTCGCCGGTGCTCGATACCGCGGTACGTCTGCTGGTTGTAACCCGCCGCCGCGGGGAAGAGATCGGGCGAAGCGAGCTGTTGCTGGGCCAGCTTTCGATCGGCGAACTGGCGCGCAAATTGGCCGAGCTGGGAGTGGACGTGCTCCTCTGCGCTGCGGTGTCTGAACCACTGTTGCGGGAGCTTGAAGCGCATGGTGTGCGTGTCGAGCGGCACTTGTGCGGGGAAATCGAGGAAGTGTTGAAAGCGTTTTCCTGTGGGAGGCTTTGGCAGCCCGAGTTTCGCATGCCGGGTTGTTGGAGAGGGGCGGGTGGCCGTGGTTGTTGCCGGCGGCACCGCCTGCGCCGGGGCCATGTGAATCCGGAGGGCGCCAGGAGAGTTTTGAGTAACCATAACGAACAGAAACAAGACAGTTTGATTTGATCATGAAAATAGCCATTCCATTGACCGGGGGACGTCTATCGGGGCATTTTGGCCATTGCGAAGAATTCGCCCTGATAGTAGCCGACCCTGCATCGAAACAAATCGTCAACCAAACCAGGGTTGTTCCTCCACCACATGCGCCCGGGGTTTTGCCTCGTTGGCTTCATGAGCAGGGCGTCGAAGTTGTCATTGCAGGCGGTATGGGACCGCGCGCGCTCGACCTGTTCGCACAGCATGGCATCGCGGTTCACGTGGGTTCCGCAGATGAAACCGCCGAGAACCTTGCGCAAGCATTTCTTGATGGGAAGCTTGTGGGCGGAACTCCGAGATGCGACCACGGGCACGACCAGAAACACGGCCATCGTTGTCATAACCCGGAGCAATGACTCATTCCATATGAAAATTGCCATCACAGCACAGGGACAGGAACCAAACGCGCTTTTGGACCCAAGGTTTGGCCGGGCGCGGTTCTTTCGGATAGTCGATACCGAGAACGGCCAGCAGTTGGCCATTGACAACTCTGCAGGTGCAAATGCGGTTCAAGGTGCGGGCACGCAAGCCGCACAAACGCTCGCGCGCCACGGCGTGCAGGTTGTGATTACGGGCCATGTCGGCCCAAAAGCCTTGACCGCTCTGCAAGCAGCCAACATAAAGGTGTATTCCGCTGAAAGTGGCACTGTTGATCAGGCTGTCAGAGATTTTCTTGCGGGCAAGTTGGCCGCGCTTGACCAAGCAGACGTGCGCGGACATTGGTGAGGAAACATATTCGAAAGGAAAGGAGAATCGCTATGCCAATGGGAGATCGAACGGGCCCTTTGGGCCATGGACCAATGACCGGCAGAGCTGCCGGCTATTGCGCGGGGTTTGGCGCCCCGGGCTACATGAATCGCGGACCCGGATGCGGGTTCGGTCGTGGTTGGGGACGCGGCGGAGGCCGTGGCGGTCGAGGTTGGCGGCATTGGTTTTATGCCACTGGTTTGACCGGCTGGCAACGTGCTGCCGCAGGTTGGCCCGGGTGGGGTCAGCCCGGCCCATCGCTGTCCGTGCCCCCGGCAAACGAGGTCGATCAACTGCGCCAGCAAGCTGGGTTCCTCGAGCGGATGCTGAGCGCAATTCGGCAGCGAATAGATCAATTGGCGCCACAAGAGGCACCAAAACAAACCGACAAACCCGGTAACGCCTGATGAAACTCGCTGTTGCGAGTGGCAAAGGCGGCACCGGCAAGACCACCGTCGCTACCAATTTGGCCGTGACGCTCGCGCGCCACGGCCAATCGGTGGTGTACGCCGACTGCGATGTTGAGGCGCCAAACGGCCACCTGTTCCTGAAGCCGGAGATCAGCAGAGAAACACCGGTGAGCCGTCTTGTACCGAAAGTGAATCCTGAACGGTGCATTCACTGTGGCGCGTGCGCGCGCATCTGCCGGTTCAACGCAATCCTGAGCCTGCCAGATCGAACCCTGGTCTATGAAGAGCTGTGCCACAGTTGCGGCGGATGCGCGCTGGTTTGTCCCACCGGCGCCATCACGGAAGCTCCGCACCCGATCGGCATTGTAAGAATTGGCGCAGCCGGACCTGTTCAGTTTGTCTCAGGCGAATTGAACGTGGGAGAAGCCAACGGCACCCCGCTTGTTCGCTCCGTGAGACAGTCGGCGCCAACCGCAGATTGGACGATTCTTGATGCGCCGCCCGGCACTGCGTGCTTGATGATCGAAACGGCTCGGGAGTGCGATTACGCGTTGCTTGTGACCGAGCCAACGCCTTTTGGGTTGCACGATCTCCGTCTTGCGTTGCAGGTGGCCAGGGAGCTGAAACTCAAATGCGGCGTGGTGGTCAATCGCGCCACACCGCCCATGATCGAGCTGAAACAACTGTGCGATGCTGCGCAGGCACCCGTGTTGGCCGAAATTCCGGACAGAATGGACATTGCAAAGGCATATTCGGAAGGGCGCCTTGCAGTGGATGCGCTGCCCGATATGCAACCCATTTTTGATCGATTGCGCGCGCGCCTCGCGTTGATGCGGCCCGCCAACCAACAGTCGCTGTCATCCAACTCAAAACAGGCTGCCGGGGCCTCAGGAGAAAAGATTTCTGCGCGGCACTCCAGAATCGGCGAAGCGGCGACCGCACCGCCAAACTCCGCCGCACCAGCACAGCGCAGTCCCCATGAGCGATGATTTTCAAGTAACCGAACTGGCAATGTTGAGCGGCAAAGGCGGCACGGGCAAAACCTCGGTGACAGCCTCGCTGGCTGCGCTGGCCGAGAAACCTGTGTTGGCGGATTGCGACGTTGACGCCTCGAATCTGCCGTTGGTTATGAGTCCTCGAGTGCGCCGGCGAGAAGCCTTTTCCGGCGGTTTGCGCGCTCGAATCAAGTCGGGTCATTGTGTCGCCTGTGGCAAATGCGAAGAGCTGTGTCGATTCGATGCCATTTTCTTCGATGGCCCCGGCAACGGACGTGTGTCGCGGACATTCCGCGTGGACGAATTCGCGTGCGAAGGTTGCGGTGTGTGCGCGGAGTTTTGCGCCGAAGATGCAATCGAGTTGAGCGCCGCAGACAGCGGTGAGTGGTATGTGTCAGATACACGTTTTGGACCGCTTGTTCATGCCCGCCTTCGGCCAGGCCAAGGAAACTCAGGCAAGCTGACGTCCATGGTTCGCGAAAAGGCCATGGAAATCGCACGCAGTGCCGGTCGTAAACTTCTGCTCATCGACGGTCCGCCAGGCGTTGGGTGCCCGGTGATTGCCAGCCTGACCGGTGTTTCTCTGATGTTGGCCGTCACGGAACCCACCCCGTCGGGTGAGCATGACCTCGAGAGAATACTCGCTCTGGCACGCCACTTCAGAATCCCGGCCATGGTGTGTGTAAACAAGTACGATCTGAACCCCGGATTGACAGACCAAATCGAGCGCAGAGCTTGTGAACTGGGAGCGACTGTTGCAGGTCGGATTCCTTATGACCCCGCCGTGACGGACGCGCAGCGCAAATGTCAGACCGTGGTCGAGCATGGCCGCGGCCCGGCAGCCCAGGCAATAATTCGACTATGGAACAACCTTTCGCGAAGCTTCTCAAACCTTCAATCAGAACCCTCCCGGCCAGCTTCGGTCCGCTGAAGGGAGCTGATGCCAACGCGCGTGTTACCGGTCCTTGCGGTGACACGATGGAGTTTTGGGTGGCGATTCGCGCCGGGCACATTGTTCGGGTTACCTTTACCACCGACGGCTGCGGAGCTTCGATAGCATGCGGCGCGGCTGCCGCGGCGTTGGCCGAGAAGAAAAGGATCACAGAGGCCTTTTCCATCACACCTGAGCAGGTCGAGGCTGCCGTTGGCAACCTGCCAGCCGACCACAAACACTGTGCTCTGCTGGCGGTGAACACGCTGCGCGCAGCCCTGAAAAAGCTGGCCGGTGTCGAAAAGGTCGGCTGTGCAACTCGGCCCGAGCGCGTCGGGGAACCCATAACGAATCAAATATTCTGTAACTTTTACGCGCGTGGTGACACTGTAACTGCAAAACAAGACAACGCCAGAATCAGTCAACCGAACAGCAAAGAGAACAGCATGAATACAACACAATCAACATCCGAAACGACTCCGGCAGCGCGAATCCCGTTGATCGGCGAACCCGCGCCGGCTTTCAAGGCACACACAACACAGGGCCCAATCGATTTCCCAAAGGATTACAAAGGGAAATGGGTCATTCTGTTCAGTCACCCGGCAGACTTCACTCCGGTGTGCACAACCGAGTTCATGACATTCGCCAGAATGCAGCCGGAATTCAAAGCACTGAATTGCGAGCTGGTCGGCCTCTCGATTGACAGCCATTATGCGCACATCGCATGGCTCAGGACCATCAAGGAAAAAATCAAGTACAAGGGCATGTCAAACGTCGAGGTCACCTTTCCGGTCATCGCCGACATCAAGATGGATGTGGCAAAGACATACGGCATGCTGCAGCCGGGCGCGAGCGACACCCAGGCCGTCCGCGCCGTGTTTGTCATAGATCCCAAATCCATAATCCGCGCCATTCTGTATTACCCGCTCTCGAACGGTCGGAACTTCCAGGAACTCAAGCGGCTGCTCGTCGCGATGCAAACAAGCGACAAATTCGGAGTTGCAACGCCCGCCGATTGGCAGCCGGGTGACGATGTCATTGTTCCGCCTCCCGGCTCTTGTGGCACGGCCAAGGAACGAATGGAAAAACCGGACCCGGATGCCTATGCCATGGATTGGTTCATCACCTTCAAGAAACTGCCCAAGGAAAAACTCAACATACCACCCGCCGCGAATATCTGATCGGACTGATCAGGCCGTGATGTTGCGCAAATGAAAAGCCGCGGTGGCGATCGGGAGCGCATTTGTCCGGTGGAGTTTGCCCCTGAAGAAATAGAGGCCAACCACGCAGCTTTGCTCGCACGCAACGCCGTCCACCGAAATTTCGGTTTCGACCCGGACGTCAGTGTTCAGTTCGTGCTCGAGAAGGCTCTGCCGCTGGAAGGGTGTGTGTTGGATGTTGGCACGGGCAAGGGGCGGTTTGCAATTCAACTTGCGCAGCACGTGACGCGGCTCGTCACGGTTGACATCAATGCCGCCGAACAGCGTTGTGCGCAACTGGAAGCCATTTACAACGGTGTACATGACCGGATCAGATTCGTTCTCGCAGATGCGCAACAGCTTCCGTGGCCGGAAGACAGTTTCGGGGCAGTCACGTCATGGAATGCATTTCATCACTTGAATGATCCCGAGCGTGTTTTGGATGAAATGTGCCGCGTGCTCAGGCCCGGTGGAAAGCTCGTTTTGGCAGATTTCTCTGAAAGCGGATTTGCTCTGATGGATGCCATCCACAAAGCCGAGGGAAGGATTCATCCGCATCCGCCAAGCAGATTTGAAGACTGGCAAAAGCGGCTGTCCGGGAACGGTTTTGTGGTGGAGACTGCTGAAGATCACCATGAAAAAGTACTGATTGCGCGGCGTGCTTTGTTGCCAGGACACACCCGCCAGATGCGCAGAAACCGGGCTCAGTGAGGTCAGGGCAACGGAACGCCGCAGAACGCAAAGGCAACAATGAACGTCGCAGTATTGGGCGCGAGCAACAAACCGGACCGTTACAGCTTCAAAGCGGTGCAATTACTGCGCCAAAAAGGGCATGCAGTTTATCCGGTGCATCCAGCCCTGAGCGAGGTGGACGGCTTGCGCGTGTGGCCTTCGTTAAGTGCAATCCCGGTGCCGCTCGACACGGTCACGGTGTACCTGTCACCGAAAAATCAACAGCATATTGCGGATGAGTTGTTGAATTGCAGCGCGCGCCGGGTAATTTTCAATCCCGGCACTGAGAATCCCGATCTTGCCGGTAAACTCCTCCAGCGTGGAAAGGAAGTCCAACACGCTTGCACTTTGGTGCTGTTAACAACGGGGCAATTCGCGAAAAAGGCTGACACAGCGCAATCTTAGGCGATCGTCGCCCGAAAACTCGCGTGCCCCGGAGCCAGGATTCCCCCTTGACGGAGGATTTTACACCTTGGTTTTTATTCCGCAGGCTCTGGCAAAACACCATCCACGTGCGGCCTGGAACAGCGAAAACCCACCAGACAAAACAAGTGCCAGACAAACCCACAGTGAGTATCCGTGCAACGAAAGCCCCACTGCGACAAGCAACACACCCAAAACACCGCGGATTATCCTGCCTTTACGATCAATATTGGGCGCGAAAAATCTCATTGTACCACCTTGCCAAAAAATCTGCGTAGAAATCTCAAATTAGCGAATCTTTCGATACTCTTGCCGTCAAACTGCGCAAACACCAATCCCAACCTTATTTCCCCGTGGGCGACGAAGTCACCCCGGTCACCGCAACGCGACCCGGCGGCATTCCTGCGACCGGCGCAGTTGGCCGGCGCGACGCGTTCGGTTGCCGCTGCACCGCGCCGAAGCTCAGTTTACATCTTCGCCGGACTTGTGCAAACCCGTTGGCCGTGGATTCGCCCGGTGGACTGTCGCCCCTCGTCATTGGCGCAGTCAGAGTTTCGTCGAGTTGGCTCTTGCGCAGGCATCCGTCCGCGTCCACATTAAGTCATGCGTTTCCGACATTTGCACGCCGAGGTTTGGCTGCCCCGACCGCTGGAAGAGGTCTTTGCATTTTTTGCCGACGCGCGAAACCTCGAAGTGCTCACACCGCCATGGTTGAAGTTCGAAATCCTCACCTCCCTGCCCATCGAGATGAAAGTTGGACGTCTGATTGATTATCGCATTAGGCTGCACGGTGTACCATTCCGTTGGCGAAGCGAAATCACCGTGTGGGAACCGCCATCACGCTTCGTCGATGAGCAACGGCGCGGTCCGTACAGAGCATGGATTCACGACCATGGTTTTGCCGAACAACAAGGCCATACGCAGGTCATCGACCACGTCAAGTACGCCGTCTGGGGCGGAACGTTGATCGACAATCTGTTTGTTCGCAAGGATCTCGATCGCATATTTGCGTTCCGGCGCGACAAGCTCCTCGAACTATTCAAGGCAAACGACCTCGCAAGTTCAATCCAACGCTGATTCCACGGATGGCACAAATCTTCAGGTTCTGATTGTTGCGGCAGCACTGCGCTTCTGCCATGGGTGTGGCCATAACCGCGACGTTTTCCTGTCAACCGCCTTTTCATTTCTTTCGTTGTAAGTTGAGCGTTGCACGTTGAACGTTGAACGTTCCCAATCAGTATACCGATCAGGTCATCTTGTTGATAACGCTCAACGTGCAACGTTCAACATGCAACGTTCAAAGGGAACCGGGGCGTTGGGATGAAACCGCCGATATCGAGTCTGGCACTCTATACGCGCCGAACGATACGCGTCGAACACTTGCAAGTCACGGCGCTCCATGTTTAAGTGCGCCTGTGGAAGTTATCATCAGACCCAACGCGGATGCTGCTGCCGATCTGGTGGCGCAGATCATAGCGCAGGAGCTTCGAGCCAATCCGCACATCGTGCTCGGCCTTGCTACGGGGCGCACGATGGAGACGGTGTACGCGCGGCTTGTCGAGATGCATCGATGCGCGGAAAACCCGTTGGATTTCTCGCTGTGCCGCACTTTTAACCTCGACGAGTATGTTGGCCTTGGTCCTGACGACCCCTGTTCTTACCGCTACTACATGAATCATCATCTGTTCAGCAAGGTCAACATTGACAGGCGCAACACGCATCTCCCGAACGGGCTGGCGGCGGACCTTGACGCCGAGTGTCAACGATACGAGGACAAAATCCGGCAATGCAATGGCATTGACCTTCAGTTGCTGGGTATCGGTAGCGCGGGGCACATCGGGTTCAATGAACCGCTCTCAGCGCTCAGGTCAAGAACACGGGTTAAGGCGTTGTCGCCCGTTACGCTCGCACAGAACGCACCGTTGTTCCCTGACCCGGGCAAAATGCCGCGCCGGGCAATCACGATGGGTGTTGGGACGATACTTGAATGCCGGCGATGCCTTGTGTTGGCAACCGGCAGTCACAAGGCCGATATTGTCGCAAAGGCGGTTGAAGGGCCAATCACGGCAATGATTTCGGCAACGGCGCTTCAGTTGCATCCGCGATGCACGGTTGTGGTGGACGAGGAAGCCGCAGCCAAGCTGCAAGGCACCGACTATTACCGGTGGGTGTTCGAGAACGAGCCCGAGTGGGAACCGTTCCGGACCGGCCGAGAATCGTAAGATGTGAGTTAGCTCGACAAGGCCATGCAACATCACTCGAACAAGCCTCCCGCCGAGTGGGTGATCGATTCACTCGCAATCAGAATTCATCCAACCGAAGACGCGATGGCTGCAGACGCCGCGAGGTCGGCCCGGGAGTTTTTGGTTGCCACGCTGGCAAACCAGGCAACCGCAGCGGTCATACTGGCATCAGCTACGTCGCAAATCCGGTTCCTTGATTGTTTGACATCTTTTCGCGACATCGAATGGTCGCGCGTCATTCTGTTTCACATGGATGAATACCTCGGGATCAGCGCGGATCATCCGGCGAGTTTCCGCCGTTTCCTCAGGGAACGCTTCGAGGCCAAAGTCTCCCCACGCGCTTTCCATTACATTCAGGGAGACGCAGACCAGCCGTTGAGAGAATGCCAGAGATACGAACAGCTTTTGTCGCGTCAACCGATCGATCTATGCTGTCTCGGAATTGGCGAGAACGGCCATATAGCTTTCAATGATCCGCCCGTGGCCGACTTCAATGACCCTTTCAAGATCAAGTTGGTCAAGCTTGACGACGCCTGCCGCCGCCAACAAGTGGGCGAGGGCTGTTTCCCAAGGCTGGCCGACGTTCCGCAGTATGCTTACACGCTGACGATTCCGACTTTGTGTTCGGCGAAGAAGATGATCTGTGTTGTGCCGGAACGCCGCAAAGCCGAGGCGGTCCAAAAAGCATTGAGAGGCCCTGTCACAACTCTTTGTCCTGCATCCATTCTGCGGCGGCAGAAGCATTGCACGCTTTACCTCGATGCTGAATCAGCGTCGTTGCTGTAGGCCGACCAAAATTCCGGCGCGCAGGTGCTGCGAGCCGTACCTTTCATCAGACCTTCGCAAAACCGTGCCAAAACCGGGCTATCTGTCGGGGCACTTCGCAATGCGCATTGACTCTGCTATGACACGAGGAATGTGGTTCGGCCCGGCGGTAATCTGTAGCGCAGATGACCGGGGGGCGCGGCGCCGTCGGCGCGTTCCAATGGAATGTTCTCCGCGCGAGGAAACAGTATCTCGCCTTCGCAACCCGACGGAAGCGACACCGTGAGCTCGCGCCGGCCCGATGTCGCCCGTGCGACGAGTTGTATCGGTCCCTGAACGGTGTGCGCCGTGAGATCGAGGTCAGAAAGATCAGCCAACTGCGGACGCAGTTCGACGCGCCGAAAACCGGGCGCCAGCGGACGTAGTCCGGCCAGTCCGTGAAATGCAATGTACAGCGGAGCTACTGCGCAATGGCTCCATTGCTGGCTGGAATCATGGCGGGCGACCCAGTCTTCCTGGAGCGTATTATTCTCGATTACGGAGGTCATTGTGGCCCAGCGGGTGCGCAAATCCCTGACAACAACGTCCGCCCTCCCGCCCTTGGCCAATGCCCACAGGCGCCAGCCCGCGTTGCACGGATACGAGAACCCCATCTCCGGCGGGCACTCGGCCAGTGAACGCAGGGCGGCCTCGGTTTGGCCCTCCGGGCACTGGTCGTAGAGGATGGCTGTGGCCAGCGAACGGTCGCAGGTGCGAACTGTTCTTTCCTCTGCAAGCCAGGGGAGGTTGTTCACGAAAAGGCCATGCTCGTGGCTCCAAAAGCTCTTCGCCGCGGCGGCTTCGAGTCGTTCCCCGAAATCAGCCGCGGCTTCCGCCCAAGACGTCTCGCCGAACGCGCGGCAGATCGGTGCGAGTGCGTGGCGCATGGCTGCGGCTGCGTAAAGGTTAAAGGCGCATTGCTTGTGGCGCTGGCGCTGGTAGGCGTTGTGGTCAATCCACACCGAAGGAATGCCGATGTTCTCGACCGGCAACAAGCCGTCGCGACCAACAATGCTCTGAAGATACTGAGCGAATCGGATCAGACGCGGGTACGGCTCGCGGAGGGCGTCGAGGTCACCGGTGTATTGCCAGTGATGCCAGCAATCGAAATTGAAACCAACACCGTGATCGAGGATCGGCCCCCAGGACGTCAGATCAAGTTGCCGCTCGACCAGCCGCGCCAGCCGATCGTACGCAGGCCAGCAATCGAGGAAATAGCCGTCTTTTGTCATGCCCTGGCTCCACGTGGCCAGATAACGCGCCGGCAACCGCGTTTCACCGAACACCAGATGCACCGCGTGCAACTGGTGGCCACCGTCGCCGCTGTATTGCTGACGCTCCCGCGCCATGCCGTCCACGAGCGTTTCCTGGGCGGAGTTGTGCAGGGTGTTGACTGAAGCGTCGAATAGCCGCTGCAGCGCGGGTTCACTGCACCTGACACGCGGTTCGTTCGGCCAGGGAAACATGCGGCGCCGCACGCCGATATCGCGGACAATTACAGTACCGGTGGCATTGTGAATGTGAAGTTGCAGCCAGCGCAGGCTCTCGAAATCGAAACACTCAAACCTGTTCAGACCCTCGCGACAGATGAACCGCGTCCAGGAATCAAAATGCGAATTGATCAGCGGCGGACCTCCCACTTTGTGCGCTTCGTGGACCAGCAGCTCAACGGTCGTGCCCGCCGGCGCTTCGATGGTGAAGTACGGCCAACCCACCACTTGCTCGGTCAGCTCGTAGGTGAGCACCGCACCGCGCTTCCCATCCAGTTCAAGTTTCCACACGCTTGGCGAGACTTGAACAGCACACGGTTCGCGCAGCTCCTTGAACGCCGCAGGCGGTCGGAACTCGAAGTACTCCTGTGGCGGGCGGAGCCATTCCAGCCAGAGCGACTCGGATAGTTTCGTCACCGGCACGAGCGACTCACGCAACAACGGAATGCTGCGCGGACGCAGCTCGACTTCGGGTGGTCCGCCACCCACATCAAGTTGATACTCGTAATAGCCGGCGCTCAGGGCGGGTTTGTTTGGCGAGCCGGCGAGTGGCATGGCCGGCAGCCAGTCGTTCGTTGTCACGAAATCGGTCTTTGTCCAGCCGTGTGGATAAAGGCGTGCATCGAATTCCTCCTGCAGAGCGCGCAGATACCAGCGCTTGAACTGGCCCGGTTTCCATGCCCGGCACAGGAACGCTTGCCACGAAGCATCTGAAACAACCTTTTCTTTTTGGCCATCGGCGTGCTCGATTTCGAGCCAAAACAGGAACCCCGGTTTGCCGATCGGCCACGTGCCGTCGCCCGTGCCGTAGAACAAGACCGTTGATCCCACGACGTTCTTTCCCTCAGCGAGGGCGTCGGTGAGATCGACGGGATCGGCCTCGGGCCAGCGCGGGTCGGACGGTGCCGGTCCCCACTGCATCCGCCGGCCATTTACCTCCAGCAGGTATCGGCTGTCGGCTGAAATCCAGCCCATGGCGCGCCGCGGTTTTGTTTGGAGGCTCAGCTCGCGGCGGAACAGGATGAAACTGTTTTGCAGCGTCCGGCCTGATGGATACCAAATCCACTTTGCCGGCGACAGATCGGGCAGTTGCAGGCGGGGACCAGCCTTGCTGGTGATCGTTGGAGCATCAGGCATGGCAGAGGGCACGGTGCCAGGGACATCTGTTTGGTCGGCGCCCAGCACGGTTATCGAGCTCCCTGAAATGGCTGATGCCTTCAGAAACTCGCGTCGTGTCATGCGAGCAATGTTGTCGGCCCGGAACCTGCTTTGGCGTGTCTGAAAGGCTTTCATCTGAAGAATGCGATCTGCGTCCCATCTTCTCTCGCAGACAGGCGAACGTAAAGTGGCATTTCCGCATTCCATTCTCCCGCGCCGGTCGGGCGTTTTGCCGACGACATAAACTCGCATCCGCTTTGCGTAATCGAATGGCCACCCGACCTGAAGCAGCGTGGCCTCGGTAGCTCCGGTCCGCGATGCGAAAAATATCGTGCCTGTCCCTCTATTTGCACCGCTACTGGACATCGTGTCTGTCCCTCTATTTGCACCGCTGGCCCCCAAATATCGTGTCTGTCCCCATATCTGGGTGCCGCAGCCGGTTTGGACCGGCCCACCGGTGCTTGTCCAGGTCCACCGGGCCAAGAGTCCGGTCATCCAAATTCCGTGTCTGTCCCCATATCCCCCCACCCTGCGCCCTTTCGGTCACCCCGTTAAAAGTTGAGAGTTGAACGTTTCACGTTGAACGTTCCTGATCGGTATATCAGACATCGTGTCTGTCCCTCTATTTGCACCGCTGGCCCCCAAATATCGTGTCTGTCCCCATATCTGGGCACCACAGCCGGTTTGGACCGGCCCACCGGTGCTTGTCCAGGTCCACCGGGCCAAGAGTCCGGTCATCCAAATTCCGTGTCTGTCCCCATATCCCGGCCACCATGCGCTCTTTCGGTCACCCCGTTAAAAGTTAAGAGTTGAACGTTTCACGTTGAACGTTCCTGATCGGTATATCGGACATCGTGTCTGTCCCCATATTTGGTCCCCCGCAGATTATCCAATATAAAAGTTCGAAGGCCGCACCTGTCGTGAGCGCAATGCTCGGTACCAGAGAATCAGATACTGACAAATTGAGCAAACTGGCAGTCTGAAAATCTTCCCAAATATGGTCGATTTCGCAATATGACAATTCAGCGCGGCGCAGCCGCAGGCAAATGATCGCGGTGAGATAAATGCGTTCGTTGCAAGGATACCGCTCTGCCATGCAGTGGATTCAAAAAAACGGAGGTTTGTGCTGGATTTGAGAATCCGGAAGGTAGATTGTGGGCTTCGGTTGTTATGAGAATCGAGCCAACATTCTTCGCGCTCGGCTGGTTGGTCGCATGCGCAGTTTTCTTCCCGGTGAGCGCAGCCGATTATGCTGGTACGTTCAAGGGCCACGGCCTCACGGTGATCCTCGCACCTGCACAGGAAGGTTACTCTGGCACGATCCAAATGGGCGACAAGAAATTCCCTTGTACAGCGCAAGAGACCAGCGGTCAACTGCGCGGCACTTTCAACAGTGATGGCAACCAATTCGAGTTCAAAGCCACCATCGCGGGCTCGATGCTCACACTCGAGAGCGGTGGAACAGTTTACACGCTCGAACGCCAATCGGTGCCAGTGAATCCACTCGCCAGACCTGAACCGGTCAGCCCGCTTGCCGAGCCCGCGCCTGATACCACGGAGAAGGCACGACAAAGCCTGCCGACCGAAAGAAGCAGCAAAACCAGCTTCATTCGCTTCAAAAGAGTCAGCGTCACCGATCGCCCGGACATGATTGGCGGCGAAGCGTTCAGTTTCCTCGCGCCAGCAGACTGGCAGGTCGATGGCGGCCTTGTTTGGCGGCTGCATCCTACCATGCCCGCCGCAGTCGCAATGCGTGTGAGCAATCCCGCCGGACTGGAACAACTCGAGTGTTTCCCGACCGTGGCATTCAGTTGGGGCGGCTATCTGCCCGTAAGCGGTTTTCCACAAGGCTCGACGTATCTGGGAAACGAAGTCCAACCGCCCCTTCGCGATGCCCTTGCCTACCTTCGGGAACGTCATTTGCCACGCGTGCGGAGCAGTGTGAAAGCAACCATTGTGAAGTCGGAAGCGTTGCCCAAGCTGGCCGAGGCCGCGCGCATGGCCGAACCGATACCACCCGGCGGGCCGACAGCAGTGTTCACAGCCGGGCGCTTGCGGATCGAATACGAGATCAACGGCAAACCCGTGGAAGAAGACCTGTATTGCGTCCTTAACAGCATGGCGCTTCCCGGTAGTAACATGACAATCGAGATAGCCGACAAACTTTACGGGCTTCGTGCGCCCAAGGGCAGACTCGACGAAACGACCAAGCTCTTCGAGACGACGATTAATTCCACCCGCATCAATATTCAGTGGTTCAATCGGTATGCGCAGCTTGTCCAATCGCTCACCCAAGCGCAAATGAACCAGATTCGGGCCGCAGGCGAACTGAGCCGCATCATAAGCCGCACCAGCAACGAAATCAGCGACATGATGCACCAATCTTACGAAGAGCGCCAGGCCGCACAGGACCGCATCAACAAGAACTGGGACCAGTACATGCGTGGCGTGGACGAATATCACGATCCCATTGCCGGTCGGCCGGTTGAACTGCCCAGTGGCTATCGCAACGCATGGGCCAGTGGCAACGGCGAATACATCGTTACTGAGAGCGCCGACTTCAACCCGAACGTTGAACTGGGGGGCACGTGGCAAAAGCTGGAACGAAGAGAACAGTAACCAGTGAACAAGGACAGTTTACGCCGCACTGTGGATCAGTGGGCCGAATATGGGGACAGACACGATGCTACGATGCTTTCTGGTCGGCTTCCAATACCCCGGATGTTGGGCCCGCCACCGTCGGACCCGTTCCACGTTTTCAGGGCCACTGAACACATCCCGGTTTTGGGGTTTGCTGAGCCATTTGTGCTGGCTGTGAACCTTGCTGGTCCGCCGGCAGTCGGGCTTTGAGCAAAACTTCTGATGCCACCAGTTCCGGAGCTCAGGTACGAACAACTCCTTGCAGTACAAACATCGGCAACGATTTGGTCTTCGCACAGCGCATTGTTTTACTATATGGAGAAATCGATTATTTTTGCGAAGATTTTCAGACTGCGAGTTTGCTCAATTTGCCACCAAAGTGCGGCCTTTGGAGTCGAGTATAATACTGGGTAATCTGCGCGGAAATTGCAGATCAGCGAGTGCTTCGAGACTTTTGCCTTCGAACTTTTCGGCCACTGATCTCACTCGCATCTGCACCCCCGTTGGCGACGAAGTCGCCCCTTTCAGCGGGGCGCGACACAGCGGTATTCCTGCAACCAGCGCCATTGTTACGCCTCGATCATTTGGTTGCGGCTGCGCCGCGCTGAGAACAAGATGAAGAACAATTGGTAGCAGGCAGAACCGATTGGCTGGAGAACAGGAACCAAAACCGTCGGGAACAAGACAACAAAAGTTCGAGCCGAACTCTTTCTAAACAAGATCAGGAGCGAACAACCCGGGCATTTTTAAACCGTGATTTTCAGGCCGATTCCCCAGCGTGCTCCACAGCCAGAAAATCTTCGCAAAAATGATCGATTTCTCAATATAGTTATCTAGCACTCTAACGCATACCTGGCTGGTCTGAGGTCGAGCGTCGCTAAAGTTTCACGCGAAACATCGCGCCCCCGCCAGGCTCAAGAGCCAGTTGATGGCGCCGGCCGTTTGCCGGTACCCAGCGCTCCGCGTCAGCATCGAATCGCTCCATATCGGCGGGCCCAACCACCGCCGCTGTCTTCGTTGAGCGATAGTCGAGATTGACCACGACAACATGACTTGGCTTGTTCGCACGGCCAAAGAAACCAAGCAAGAAACCGCGATCACCATCCGAAGCACCAGCTTTTGACTCGATTCTGAACGCTGAGTTCTCAGGCACAGGTTCGCATCCCTGCTCCTTGAAGGTGGTATGGTACACGCCGATGGACTCGAGGTTCTGCAGTTGACCGGCAATCGCGGCGAATTGGCGATTTAACGTCTTCAAGGCATGGTACAGCGGCGTCGGTGTGCCGTCCGGCAGAGCGATTCCCCCCGTGTGGCCCGGGTGACAATAGACATAATAACTTATGCCCTGGGCGCCGTAAGCCGCGGTGGTGTACACCAGGTAACGCACTTCGTCCGGGGTTGGAACACGCATGCTGGGTGTCCATGTGCAAGCCTGGACAATGTTCAGAAACGGCACGTTGGCCCGTTGCGCGGCGCGCCTTATCATCGCCAGATTGAGAAAATACTGGTCGCCGTCACCCTGCGCCCTGAATTGGTAGTGATCGTAACTCAGCAGCGCGGGTTTCACTTCAGCGACAAAGCGGTTCAAATGCTCTGCGTATGCTGTGACTACATCGCCCTTTGTTCCGAGCTGATCATTGTTGGCGTAGGTCGGGAAAAGGTTGATGTAAGCCATGTGGGCGGGATCGCGCTCGCGCAGGAAGGCGGTGAGTTTGCCGAGGCTCGGAAAAGCGGCTGCGCTCGGTTCATCGGTGATGAAATACGCGTACATCGCCGGATGACTTCGGACCCGGTTGATCAGCGCTTCAAGTTTCTCGCGCTGCTCGGGAGCGTCCAGTGAAGCCGGTGAAATCAAGCCGTCATGCAACAACGCACGAAGACCATGGCGTTGCGCCACATCGAGTTCTTTTTCCGTACACCAAACGAGGTTGAATCCGCCCTCAGCCATCTGCCGTGCTGTTGCATCTGTCATCGCCGGTCCTGCCCAGTAGGTAACAATGGGTTTGCCGATTGTCCATAGGCGGGTTTCGCCTGGCAGGGCATCAGGCGTTGCGATGGCGACTCCGATGAACGCGTAAAGGAGAGTTAACAATTCCGGCCTCAAGTTCGAAGTGATTTTGGACATGCGCTTCTGATAAACTCTGCGGCTGTTCGAGTCAACCGGCAATGCGCGCTGCGCGAGGCACAGATCGACCGGTTCAATCGATCGGCTGTGCCGGGCTCGGGTCATCCTCCGGTCTCGGATGTTGCAAAAGAGAGTGATTCGTCCAGCCAATCGTCGGTGCGAAGGACGTTCTTGCGCATTTTGAAAGCGATTCGCTGCGCGGTTCTTTGGGCATGAGCAAACGCCACGTACGCGAGTTTGTCCGCACCCGGCAGGCCGGCGCGAACAGCCGCCGCCAGTTGTCGTTGCATTGGCCGCGGCAGGTAACGTCGAATCAGTTCATCATCGACGCTCACGAAAGCCTGGGCGCTGCCCGGGTCGCCCTGACGCGCGCATCTCCCGAACAGTTGCCGATCGACCCTGCCGCTCTCATGTCGTTCGGTGGCAATGACGTGGAGCCCGCCCATTGCCGCAACACCAGTCCCGAGTTTGATGTCGGTACCGCGACCGGCCATGTTTGTAGCGATGGTGATGTGTCCCTTTTCGCCGGCGAGTGCGACCACGACAGCTTCCTCCTGGTGACGGACTGCGTTGAGCACCTTGAACGGAAGTCCGCGTGCTTCGAGGCGCTGCGCGAGTAACTCGCTTGCGATGACGCTGCGTGTCCCGACCAACACGGGCCTGCCGATCGCATGCAATCGTTCGATCTCTTGAACAACTGCCGTCCATTTTTCCTCTTCGTGGCCGAACACGCGGTCAGGATGGCGGATGCGAATACAGGGTTTGTTGGTGGGAATCCGCACCACGGGCAGACCGTATATCTGCCAGAATTCGCCTGCGGCTTCGCTTGCCGTGCCGGTCATCCCCGCCAACCGCCGATAAAGCCGGAAGTACCTCTGGAAACTGATCCGTGCCATGGTCTCGTTCGGGTCTGTAAGTGGCAGGCCTTCCTTGGCCTCAATTGCCTGATGCATGCCCTCGCGCCACGTCCGCTGCGGCATTTGCCGACCGGTGAACTCGTCCACGATCACCACTTTGCCGTCAAGGACGACATATTGTTTACCCTGATGATAAAACTCGCGGGCTGTCAGGGCTTGCTTGATCAACTCAGTTCGTCTCAGCGGACCGCGCCAAAGCCCGGGCAATTCCGCGCACAATTGTTCGAGTTTTGTCCGACCGGCCGGGGTCAGTTCCACCTCTTTGTATCGCAGATTAACGGTGTAATCGACAGCCGGCTCGAAGGGCAGACTGATTTCGTGAGCTTTCAGGACCGCCTCGCGCAAGGTGTCATTGGGACGCAGAGTCGCAATAATCAGAGGCGTAACAGCTTCGTCGATCAGGACGCTGTCGGCCTCATCAACAATTGCAGAATGGAGCCCCCGCATTACGAGCTCGCCGGCAGTCTCGGGATTCGACCGCGCCAGAAGACGCCGAATCAGCCGCCGCGTTGGATTTCGAGTTGTGATTACCTTCAGGCAATCGCGCAAAAAATCCGCAACGACCTCCTTGCTCGTGGCGTAGGTAATGTCGCACGCGTACCCTTTCCTGCGTTCATCAGGAGACATGAATGCGGTCACCACACCGACGCGAACTCCGCAGAACCGGTAAACCGGCCCGAGCCATTCGGCATCTCTCTGCACGAGGTAATCATTGACAGTGATCACGTGGCACGGTTTCCGCGACCACGCCCAAAGAACGCCTGTCAGGCAGGCGGTGAGAGTTTTGCCCTCGCCGGTGGCCATTTCTGCAAGGTAACCGCGGTAAAGCGCAAGCGCGCCCATCAATTGAACCACGAACGGGCGCAAACCGATCTGTCTGTCGGCCGTTTCCCTGATAGCAGCGAGGCTGTGCAAAAGAGCATCGGTTTCATCGCGCATTCCTCGGCGGAATTTCTCGCGCAGTTCGAAAAGCCGCTGTTGAAGCTGATGATCGGTCAGTTGTTTGTATTGCGGCGCGAGATCGTCAATGCGCTCTGCTTCTTCGAGCAACCTGGTTGCAGTGGTCGATCGGCGTTTGTACATGCCGATCAGGGCATACACGCCTGCGTCGAGGCCTTTGAACAATTCCTTGGGCCTGCGGAAGTCGGTTTTGCGGTAATCTGCGGTTGGTGTTTGCACTTGCTATGACTCACAATTGATAGCGCTTCTGCAACAACTGGCGCAGACTGCGTATCCACCTCGGCAACAGCGGCTCGGACGGCAAATCGAATCGAATCTGACCCGATTCGCCATGAAGCAAGAGACATTGATCAGTTTTCTGAAGCAATGCGCGCACCTCGAAGAACGGCTCGGTCGCGCGGATCCCCTGGCGGTCGTCCAAAGAAGTTGCGATTGGTCCCCCGCCCAGCCAACCCAGCGCCGGTGAAGGCAGGTTCTGCTGATCGGCCGGAATGATGGTCAGCGACAACGAATCAATAGGGGTTCCCACTGAACCGCGAAGCCGGACCTGGGCTTTTTTCAGGCTGCTGGCGAACAATCGATCGCCGTCTTCCTGCCGCACGATTGCGTGGAAATGAAAGCCCGCTGATTCAATCAACAGCCCCAGCTCAGCGCCACGCCCCACCCATCGACCGAGGTTCTGCTCAATCCCGGGCGCTACCCACAGGCCGGATTGTCTGGCTCGAACGACGAGGTTGCTCCGGTCGTTCTCAACACGCCGTATTTCCATCGCGACGGCTTCAGCGAGGTTGGTCAGTGGCGCCAGATTTGGGACTGCCTCCTGCAGGGCCTGTCGAATCCGGGCCTGGACTTCGGCCTGGCGTGCTTTTGCCGCCGCCAATTGCAGGTCGAGCTCTTCGTTCACTAATTCGATCAGCGGTTGGCCGTCAACAACCTTGGTGCCGGGCTTCGTCAAAAGGCGATGGAAAACGCCGGCGGTCTCGTTCCGCACCTCAGTCCATTCGGTGCTTCGCACAATGCCGGGCGCACGAAAGTGATACGGAAACGGAACAACCTCGAGCGGCACAATCACCGCCGCTGCAAGAGCGACAGTCACTGCAACCGCGCGCATACGATGCCGTTCGAGACGCGGGCTCGAAGCAAGGTACATGATAAGGCGCCCTGCCGGGACAGCCACCCACGCCACGGCGCACACCGCGGCCATCAGAATCCCAAGCAGCAGGAAACGATCGGCCACCAACAGCAGAATGCCGCCAAACACGATCACCCTGTAAATCCCGCTCGCAACACCGTATGCCGCGAGCCACAACGCTTCTTTTGTTGTGTTGGCCGGGTTCTCCTCTTTCTTCAACCCGTAAAGGTATTTTTCCGCGAAGTACCGGAGAGTGGCCATTGCGCGCTGACTGAGATTCGGTATCCCGAGCAAATCACTGAGGATGTAATACCCGTCGAACCTGAGGAGCGGATTGAGATTGAAGACCAGCGTTGAAACCGACGCTACAAACATCATGTTGTAAGCGAGGCTGTGAACAACGCCAGGCCCTGTGTGCGCCCAGACAATCGCAGCCAACGCAGCCACAAACACCTCGACCAATATGCCCGCCATTCCAACAAGAATTCGTTTCCACCGTTCGCGGAATCCCCATGCCGACGTCGCGTCCATGTACGGGATCGGCGTGAAAATCATGAACAAAACACCCATCACATGAACTTCGCCGCCGAATCTTCTGCAAAAGAAAGCGTGGCCGAACTCGTGGATGGTTTTCAGGATCACCAGCGCCACATAAAGCAAAAACAGGTTTTCAGGGGCAATCACACCCTGCGCCTGTTGCCAGAGCGATTGGAAATTGTCGGCCGCCTGTTTCAGGCCAAGACCCACCACAACCAGCCACAACACTGCACCAATCGGACTGATCAGCCATCGCACCAACGGCATCGCACGCACGAGGAAATCGTCAGGGTCAAGCAGCGGAATTCGCATGAACATGATGTTCAGCAAACGCGCCTTGAGCTCGCGTTGCCGCGTTTTCTCATAACGCTTGAACAATTGGGCGGCGTCCGTGGCCAGATCGTACTGAAGCAGGTTCGCCTGATAAAGCTGCGCGAGGAGTTGGATGACGGCTTCCTGTCCGGGGGCCTGATCCGGGAATCTGTCGAGGCATTCCTTCCAGACCTGTTCAACGGTCTTGTTCGGGCTCAGCCGCGCCACAAACTCATAAGCCGCAGGGCGAAGTCGAAAAAACTGATTCCGCAACGGGTCCTCGAGCACGTACCAGCGTTCGCCCCGGTAGTATTGACGGTGCACTCTTACCGAGTGCCGCAGACAAATCCGCTGCCCGGCAACGCGGTACCATGACTCGCTGAATGTGGCTGGGCCATCACGCATTGTTTCACCACCAAAGATGCATGCGCAGGAAATCGACGGTCCGATGCGTCAGAATCCAGAGCAACGTCCGGCGGTCCACATCGATCTTGCAAACGCCGCTCATGCCGGGCCGCCACCAGCGTTCCGGCTGATGCTCGGGGACGCAACGCACAAGAAACACGTTTTGTTTTTCCTTCGCGATCGCGGCAGGTTCAACCCGGACAACGCGGATTTTGTATTTCTGCTTCGGTCGCGCAACGAAAGCTATTTCGCCCCCGGATTTGTCGATGATGTCGCGCACGTCGCGTTCGTTGATCTCGGCCTCGACATACATTGGTTCGAGGCGCGCAATGCGAAACAGCGCTTCCCCCTGCTTGACCGGCGCGCCAATCCTCTGGCGCAGGTCGCCCTCGACCACCACGCCCTTGAAAGGCGCCTTTGTTTGCGACTGCTGCAACCTGTACCTCACCAAATCCAGACGCGCCTTCGCCTGGTCAGCCAGCGCCAGTGCAATTCTCATGTCGGCCAACGAACCTGTCGCGCGCGCCTTCTCCGCTTCCCGGAGGTAACGGGTTTGGTCCGCCACGACCGAAGCCTCCTCGAGCTCGAGGTCTGTCGTGTTCAAGCGCATCAGGACCGACTCGGCTTCGACCTCGTCACCGGGCCTGACTTCGACCGACTTGATGTAACCGTCGAAAGGCGCTGTCAGGTGCGCAACCTCCTCGCTTCGCAGGATGAAATTCCCCTCAACTCTGTACGGGTAAACCGGTAAGAGCAGTGCTACAATCGCCAGCACGCCGGTCAGCACCAGGAGCTTCGCCCACGTGTGTTCGGGGCCGATCCATTTGCCAAGGCGTTCCCGAGTCGCCACAGCCAATCGTGCGCCGAACCATCGGTCCCACTGTCGCAGTTCGCTCAACCGCCGCGCCACAAGGTCCGCTGCAAGCCTGAGCTGGTTCAGTTCGAGTTCGCTGAATGGACTCTTCTGACGTTCGCACGTAATCGCACCAACCGGCTTGTCATCCAACCGGAGCGGCAGTGACACCAGATGTGCGACGTCCTGTTCGCGCGAGAATTGCTCGTGGTCTCGGACAACCGACGAGCAATCCGAAGGAGCCGGCCATACGATTTCATCGTCCTGGTCAACCGCTTCCTCCATGACGATCTCGATTGCGCGGACGGCCCGGGCTCGCTTGTCGAAGCGTTCGGTGCGGCTGATCGTCTTGAGACGCACAAAACCGCCGTCGATCCACCCCAGACTCACGCGCTCGCAGTGGAATCGCGTCGCAAGCGCGTTGCAGAACGCCAGTGCCGCGCCCCGGAATTTCGCCTCGGCATTCACCAATGCAAGCACGTCCAGAACGGCAACGAATTTCTCGACTTCCTGCCGCGCATGGAGCTGGCTCTGGTTGGCCTGGTACGACCTCGGAACATCCGCCGCCAATTGGAGACGCGTGACTGTTTCGGTAACGGTTTCCTCGTCAACACCCGCCAGAAGAAACACCACCGCACATTGCTCACGGTCGTTTGCAAATCGCAACCGCACGCCAACAGCAACATCCTGTGCGCCACCCAACCGATTGGTTTCGATCACCTGCGAGACGGAATTCTCCTGTAAACACTTCTCGGCAAGTCCGGGTAACGATTGATTGAAGGCCGCGACAGAAATTCGCGCGGATGAACCGTCGCTCCAATCCAACAGCTTGCGCAGCGTGTCGGGCGCTTCCGGATCGCGCCGAACCAGCGCGCCTCTGTGGGCCCGAACAAGCCGCCCCAACGTGCCAACGAACCCACGCCAAAACTCAGCGACAGGCCCGGCAAACTGTCTCAGCCCGGCCAGCTCATCAAAAATCTGATCGGCGACGGGCTCGCGCCCAATGTCCACCCTCGAGGTTTTCATTCGCTCAATATCAACCGTGCTGCCAAACCCGGTCGCACCGCGCCATCGGAGTTGTCGAACGTCAACTTGATCTTCAAAAGCCCGCTTGCAGGATCCGCAACGGGGCTGATGTACGAGACAGTTCCCCGGCGCGACACGACACCGGCGCCGGTATCTATCTCAATTTTGAACTGGCCTGCCGGCTTGATCCTGGGTGCGAGCCTTGCTTCAACGTTCGCCACACAATAGCACTGCTTCGTATCGACCAGCCGAACCACCGGCTGTTGTTCTTCGCATTTCTCTCCAACGTCCTTGAAAAACTCCGCCACGTACCCGTCGATCGGCGAAAGCAATTGCCGGCGCCGGACCGTTTCCTGAGCGAGTTCGAGCTCGACCACTGCAATGTCATATTCGGCCTGTTTCTTGTCGATTTCTTCGCGGCTTACCGAGATGGCATTGCGCTGCGCGAGGTTCTTGAGCCTGTCCAACTCGATCTTTGCCAGGTCGCAGGCAAGCTTTCTCCGTCGCACTTCGAGTTCCTCGAGGCGCTTGTCCAGCTCGATCACCACCTGGCCCTGTTTCACACTCGCGCCTTCCTCCAAAGGGCGCGCGCCAACAACGCCAATGACCGGGAAGGCCATTGTGATGTCCTTGATCGGCTCTGTGACGGCGTCAACCCAGACCGGGTCCGCGCACGCCACAAAACAGGCCGCAACGCATGCAGCCATCGCCCACACCGGTTTCCCAACTCGCGTTGCATCCATTGACTTCATCCCTTGTCTGCGCAACCAGCCACTGCGCTTTCCGGCTCGCTGGCCGGACAGTTTTGCACCCTTGCACACGGCAAAAAACGCCCGCGCCGGATCACTTCCGCGACGCCCCTTCGGTCAGAGCCCGGTTCACATCCGCCACAGCGGTGCGTTTGAACTGCTCGATCGCAGGCGCCGAGTATCCTGCCTCGGTCAGCCGCGCCGCTGTCCGTGCGCTTAGCAGTTCACGCGTCGTTTCAAGGTCGCGAGCCTTGAGCAAAGTGCCACATATCATTTCGTGTTCAAGCTGCGCCCGCTTGTACAAGACCTTGCTTTCGACCACCGCCACTTTCGCCTCAAAAAGCTTCTCTTCAGTTTCGAGGACCGTTTTGCTGTCGATCGCTCCCACCGCCAACCGGTCAAGCTGCGCTTCGAGCAGTTTCTGATGAAAATCGGCGACAGCCTTGTAACTGGCCACGTTGTCCCGATACAGACGCACTTTCTGAATCGCGGCGTCCACCGCGTTGTACACCTGCACCTCGATCTCCTTGAGCCCGATGAGCGCCTTTCGCTTTGCCATCAACGCCGCCTGATACTCGTTCCGCTCCTTTATCCCACCGGTGATCGGCACACGCAGTTCAACGCCCACTGACCATACCGGGTACTCGCCCCTGCCAAGTTCGTCCCATGATTCACCCGGACTGAGCCCCAATCCGTTCAAACCGAAGCTGGCTTTCAAATCCAATTGCGGCAAACGCTGGTTGCGCGTGTATGCGACGCGGATTTTTTCCTGATCGAGCTGGCATCTTCTGACTATAAAATCCGGATTGAATTGAAACGCCAGCTCGTAGCTGTCGCTCAACGCCGGTTCTTCGGATTCAAGTTCCGGAGCATCGACCGCCCACGGCAACGCGTTCGTTCCGCCTGACACGTAGGAGTAAAGCGATCCAAGGCGGGTTGCTGTCTCGATCACTTTTTGGCGCGCCTCGTTCATCCGCGTCCGGCGAAACGCCGCACCAGCCTCGGCCTGCAGAACTTCCAAAGCCGATCCTTTACCCACCTCGACCCGCGCCCTGTTGTCGGCGAGCAGTTTCTCTGCTATCCCCACAGATTCCGCCGTGAGCCGTTCCTGCTCCTGCGCAAGATAAAGGTCCCAGTACCCCGATTCGGCCTGCCCAAGCGACAGAATAAGCTGTCGGCGGTATTCCTGAAACGCGATCTCGGAAGCAACCGCCGCCAAACGAATCCGCGCAAGGGTTGGTCCTGGACCGAAGTTCTTCAACAAAGGTTGCACCAGACGCGCCCCTGCAAAGCTTTCGTATTCGGTCCCAACCTTCCGAAGCGGCTGCAAATTGTTGTTCAACTCCCGCAGTGTCACGCCGGCCTTGAGCCGCGCGCCACTCGGCACCAGAAACTCGAGCCCGCCATCATAAATCGTATTCCGTTCGTCCATCTCAGGAACCGAGTACAGGCCCAGATTGGCGTACTGCTGCGAGTTGTTCGGTCGTTGAGAATCAACATGCTCGATCGACGCCACAACGGCCGGCTCGAAAATGCCGCGCTCCGCCGCGTGGGCTTTCCTGCTGATCTCATACTCGATCGCCTTGATCTGAATTGATTCGTTGCGGTGGACCACAAGCTGCCGAAGAACCGCAAGCGGCATCGCATTCGTGTTCACTGCCGGTGCCGTCTGCGTGGCGGACCCGCAAACGTCACCCCCCGTTGTCAACATGAGCCACCCAAAAACCAATAACGCGCACATGTTGCCCCCGGCTGTTCGGTCTCTCCGGAGGTTGAAACACCCCCTTTTCCCGCTGAATAACCACTCCCTAGCTACACGGCCCGTCGTCATCACAAGCATTTCTACCAGAAGTCCGTTATGGCATCAAAATGAAAAACTTCGCCCGCGTTTCCCGGCCGTAAGGCCATTCCATCTGCAATGGTTACTTTGCTCATGTGGCGGATGGCGTGATAATCCCGGGCTTCCCGGCAGGACCTGCGCGCATTCAATTTGCCCTTTTCTTGACCAACCAAGGGCAATGCAGTGATCATGTGCGCATGGAACGGCGAACATTCATGATGCCAATACCACGACCGACCAATTCCTCGGCGGTTGTCGATCACACGCGGCCCATTCCAAAGCCGTCTGGGGCGTGGTCGCTCCTGATGCTCTTCTGTCCACTGCTCGCGTTATGCACCGCCACTGCCGATTTCTACGTGGCACCCGCCGGGTCAGATTCAAATCCCGGTACCGCTTCAAATCCTTTCGCCACGCTCGAACGCGCAAGAGACGCCGTGCGTGAACTGAAGCGCAAGAAAGGCCTTCCGGAAGGAGGCGTCACCATTTGGTTGCTCGGTGGCGATTACATGCGCACAAACACGCTTGAACTGACCGCCAATGACTCCGGGACTACATCGGCGCCGATCGTATGGCGGGCGGCGACCAACGAACACCCGAGATTGCTCGGCGGTAAAGTCCTGACAGGTTTCCGCCCGGTCACCGATCCTGCAGTTGTGAATCGGCTGGAACCCGCTGCCCGGACAAATGTTCTCGAACTTGACCTGCGCGGCCTGGGAATCAACGAGTTTGGAACCATGAAATCCCGCGGGTTTGGACGTCCCACGGTCGCCTCGCACGTCGAGCTTTTTTATGCAGGACGTCCGATGACGCTGGCACGATGGCCAAACGCACCGGAATTCACATCGATTGCAGGATACCCGCCCGCAGCCGGACGGGACGACGATCACGGCGGCAAAATGGGCGAGTTGCAGGGCGGATTCTATTACGACGGCGACCGCCCGAAACGCTGGCGCGACCCGACCGATCTCTGGGTGCACGGATACTGGGCTTACGACTGGGCAAACTCATACGAAAAAGTCGCTTTGCTCGATGTCGAGCAGCGCCTCGTCAAAACAGCGCCCCCGCACGGCAACTACGGATTCCGAAAAGGACAACGCTTTTATTTCCTAAACGTCTTGGAAGAACTCGATCAACCGGGAGAATGGTTCCTGGACCGAAAATCCGGGGTGCTGTATTTTTGGCCCCCTGCCGGGGACAACATGCCCGCCGCACAGCAACACAATACAACTGCAACCCGCGACCGTGTCCCCGTGCTTCCGCATGAAACCTTGTTGTCACTGCTCGAAGGGCCGCTAATTCGGTTCACAGACGTTTCGCATGTCACGATCGAAGGCATGGTCCTCGAAGCCACAAGAGGCAATGGCGTCGAGATGCAGGGTGGATTCGGCAATCGAATCGCACGCTGTGTGATCCGCAACATCGGGAATAGCGGCGTGGTGGTGAACGGCGGCACCGGCCATGGGATTGTTGGCTGCGATTTCCTTGACACGGGCGACGGCGGAGTGTCATTGGTTGGCGGCGATCGCAGTACTTTGACTTCGGCCGGCCACTTTGTTGAGAACTGCTATTTCGTCCGGCAGGGCCGGTGGTCCAAATGCTACGTGCCCGCCGTGCATCTTCAGGGCGTCGGAATGCGAGTCTCAAACAACCTCATTCACGAGCATCCACACTGCGCAATTCTCTTCGGGGGCAACGATCACCTGATCGAGTTCAACGAAATTCACCACATTGCTCTCGAGACAGGCGACGTCGGCGCAATCTATACAGGCCGCGACTACACATTCCGCGGCAACAAAATCCGCCACAACTTCATTCATCACACCGGCGGAGTCGGCATGGGATCAATGGGAGTGTACATGGACGATTGCGTAAGCGGAACCGAGGTTTTTGGCAACGTGTTTTACAAGGTTCATTGGGCAATGTTCATAGGCGGCGGACGTGACCACCATGTTGAGAATAATTTGTTCGTGGATTGCGATCCTGCAGTGCGTGTTGACGGGCGGGGACTGGACAGATCGCCCGTGTGGCGCAACATGGTAAACGATTACATGCGCAAGCGGATGAAAGACGTCCCGGCCGCTCTTTATCGGGAACGGTACCCGGCAATCATGTCGCTGGACCGCTATTACGGCGCGCCGGGCCAGCCGCAGATAACCGGCGACGATTTCAAAGGCATCCCGCCCGAGAACAATCGGATTCTTCGAAACGTGTGTGTGGGCAAGTGGCTCGAAGCCACATGGCATGCAAATCAGGAAATGCTCATCATGGAAAACAACCTCACAAATGCAGGATCGTCTTTGGCGAAAACACTGCATGATGAGTCGCCTGTGACCGATTTCGTGCTCCGGGAAGATTCGCCGGCGTGGGGCATGGGATTCAAACGCATCCCCGTCGAACAAATCGGGCTGCGCCGTGATCCACCGCACTTGTAATTTGGCGCACCCCGTACGCAACCTCACCCGCATCTTCAGCTCGGATACTTCTCAGCGCGGCGCAGCCGCAGCCGAATGATCGCGGTGAGATAAACGCGTTCGTCCCAGGCTTGGCACTCCTTCGCGCCGCGCTGAAAAATATTCCCGTCCGGAAATCTCACCGGAATGAAGTCTGTCACTCTATTCTCCTGTTTGACTGCCGAACGGATTTTTGGCGCCTGGCACCCGAGTGGGGGGCCAATATGGGGACAGACACGGCTTTTTGGGACTGGCGGTGCAAATAGAGGGACAGGCACGATGTCCGGTATGGACCAAATATGGGGACAGACACGGTGTTTGGGCGATCGGACTTTTCACCTGCTGGACTTGCCCGAGCGCCGGTCGGGCGGTCCAGGCCGGCTGTGGCGCCCAGATATGGGGACAGACACGATATTTGGGGGCCAGCGGTGCAAATAGAGGGACAGGCACGATGTCCGATATGCCGGTCAGGAACGTTCAACGTGAAACGTTCAACTCTCAACTTTCAACG
>Ga0078972_1005705_pt1 | contig 31103 bp, 15 predicted proteins | sample YelNatPaOPGAMG01_FD_67568 | JGI IMG/M metagenome (GOLD analysis project Ga0078972, IMG submission 67568) | Hot spring thermophilic microbial communities from Obsidian Pool, Yellowstone National Park, USA - OP-RAMG-01 (SPADES assembly) (version 2) | ecosystem: Environmental > Aquatic > Thermal...
GAAGGGACCCAAAAACCGGCTGGGAAGTCTGGGTGGATGAATACTATTACATTTATCCAGACCAGACCGCTATCAGGAAAGTTTCCTGGAAGAAGGACACCCTGGGCGTCCCCAGGCAATTTCAGGAATCAGAAGTGTTGTTACAGCCGGAGCAAAAAGTTTGCGAGGTGGTGGAAAAGGATTTTGCCACCGTAGCCGATTATAAAGGGGATAAGAAAAAAGTATCTTTTGTCGAAGACCCGAGCAAACCTCCTTACGGACCCTTCAGCTGGGATAAGTTTTTCAACTACACCATTCAGCAGTTCAATTTCAAGGCCAAAAACAAGCCCTTTATCTGCTTTGAACCAGGCAATAAAATGTGGCTGCGTTATGAAAACCTGAATGGATATTGTCTTCATACGGGCTGCAACCACTGGCCGGTGGGCCAGGCCAGATGCGACGGCCGGTGCGATGGTCGAAGAGGCGTAATGATTGACCGGCCTTCCCACACCATAGGCTTTCCTATTTCTGACCCGGTAATTCATGAAACAGACACCCGAGAATACTGGTCTGGACTTTACGGCATGAATGACCTGCCTTTTGATGAAATAATAAAGTTCGGCCGGTCCTGGGCCTATCCAGCCGAACTGGTAATCCAGGGCGATGGCTTTAAATCAGAAGGCTACGATAAGAGTGAAAGATGCTACAAGATTTATAACACCAGCCATAAGCCCGAAGACCTAATCATCAGTCTAAAAGGTTCAAAAAATTCACCGCTATTCAATCCGGCCATTTATGTGAAGAACTGGAATTTATCAGGAGCTAAGGTATTGGTGAATAACAAAGAGATAGAAGGCTGCCAGGTGGGGATAAATAAGACCTTAGAAGGAATAGACCTGGTTCTGTTTGTACCCATAAATTCTGAATCTGAAGTTCAGATGAAAATTGAACCCGTTAAGTGATGTAAATAATTAAAGTAATTAACACTGATTAGAAAGTGTCTTTTCGTTATATTTAAGAATAAAATACTAACTTTGGTCAGATGAAAACATGATGTCAGGAGAAAAAATGAGAAAAACCAGGATGAAAAGCGATTTTAAAAAAATCAAGTCAAATATTATCAGCCTGATTTTTTTGGGGTTTTTATTATTTTCAGCTATGGTTGGCTGTTATCAAAAGCCGAAGCAGGCCATCGTTCCCTATGAACCAGAAGCCTGGGTTCCCATAGTTTGGAAATCTGAGCCTCCTGAGGGCTGTCCGTTTGAGCCTTCTAAAGATATAAAAGGAATTGCTTTTACCGGACGGTATGCTACTTACACTGACGCCGACACCTGGTACCCTTCCTGGGCCGAGGACGAGAATATGTACAGCGGCTGGACCGACGGAGAAATCGGAAAGGAAAGCTGTCATTCTTCTGGCGGGGTTAAGGCTCGCACAGGCAACGCGAAAATAATTGGTAATGACCCTTTGAACCTGGTCATCCAGTCTCTGGGCACGCAGCCAGCCTCGGCTCTGCCTTACGGTGGCCGTTATCCCAGTGCCAACTTGGTCTATAACGGTATCTGGTATTACGGGACTTATGGCATAGACTTTGACTTTACTAAACCCGAATACCGGGAGGAATACAGCTGGGCTATCTGTGGTCCTGTCCCGGGCTTCAGAATTTCTTTTGACTACGGGAAAACCTGGATTCCCAGCCCGCTATCGCCCGAGAATCCGCTATTTCCAGAATCAGGAAAAAACGGCCATCAGGTAAAGATGGGCACTCCCCACCTTGTTGATTTTGGCCGCAATCTGGAATACTCCCCAGATGGGAAAGCTTACCTAGTAGGTCACGGAGCCTTGGATAACGACCCGACTCCTCGGGTAGCGGGCAATAGCTGGATTGCCGGGGATGCTGTTTATCTTGCCCGGGTAAAACCTTCTCCTGAAAACATTAATAATATAAAAGCCTATGAGTTTTTTGCTGGCTTCAACTCTGAAGGAAAGCCCGTCTGGTCCAAAAATTTCTCTGATATAAAGCCTTTGTTGGTCTGGGATGATCACATGGGCTGCACAACTATTACCTATAATGCTCCTCTGCGCAAATATTTGATGTGCATTACTGATGGCTGGCCAGGCGTTAAGAACATGAACTCTTACCTACTTGAAGCCGACGAGCTAACCGGACCCTATAGATTAATTACCTACATGAGAGATTTCGGTCCTCAGGGCTATTTTCTCAATTTCCCCTCAAAATTTATCCAGGCTGACGGCCGAACAGCCTGGCTTTCCTATTCAGCCAATTTTCATAAAGACTATTTTGCTAACCGAGCCATCGCCAATCCTCTTGGGAGCCGTTATGCCTGGTGCCTGCAAGAAATCAAGCTCCTGGATGAAACGACTCTGAACTCCCTCCTAAATAAGGAACAAAAAGACCCAATTAAAACCGAGAATAATATTGCTCTCCGGGCTCGCGTTAGCGTTTCTTCAGTTCAAGAAAAAAGCAAACCCATGACCGAGGTCCCGCAGTTTTTCGGTGAAGGGGCCGTGGACGGAGTCATTGAATATCGAGAGGAAATCAATCAGCACGAATGGGTCAGCCAAGAAAAGTCAACAGCCGTGATTCGTCTGAGCTGGGACCAGCCGGAAACTATCAGCAAGGTCTGGCTTTTTGACCTACCCAACTTAAAGGACCAGGTTTTATCAGGGCTACTGGTTTTCAGTGATGGAACTTCCCTGAGAGTGGACGAATTACCAAATGATGCCAGGTCAGCCAAAGAAATTTCCTTTCGACCAAAAAAGATTACCTGGCTGGTCTTCATCATAGATTCTGTGTCTAAGGAGACCAGAAATGCCGGCCTGGCTGAAATCGCTGTTTTTAAATCTTAAAATCAAAATTGAAGTATAGTGAATTATATTGAACCTCAGAAACCAGTTTTGATTAAAAAAGCTGCCTTATTTTTGAGCCGCTTCCTGAAGCACTACTATGGGGACATAACCAACTTCTAATCCTGGTGGCGGCGTAACTAATAGAGCCGGGTCCAGCTTTACTAATCGGCCAAAGGCCGGCGGTGCCATGTAATCCCGGTCAATGGTCCAGGCAGTATGCATCTTTTCCACCAGAGCCTGCAATTTAGCCTTCTTCTCAGCAGACCAGGCATTGGGGTCACCACGTCTGGTATATTGCCAGAAGGCTGGTTGATCAATGAACCTGTACCAGTAATAAGTCACCAGCGAACCATCAGCCAGCCTGACCTTAAATGGCCCGGCCTTCGGTCTGGGCTGAACATCCAGATAAGAATAGTCCACCACCAGACCCTCAGCTGGTTCCTTAACCGGCTTAGATTTGGAAAGATGATCTTCTGGCCTGGGCTGGGCATTGACTGAAGGATTGATCTTGACCCAATTTGAAGTATAAGGACGCCCTGGTTCGGCCAGCCTGAATCTTTGCTCGTTCAACCCGGTTTCAGCCGGAACTTCCGATTCCCTGATGGCCACATATTTGTTACTTTCATATCTGTAATACTGGGGGAAAACAGCCATCATGCCCTCTACACCCGACTTCCATTGTAATCCCCACATATTGCCAGGAAAAACTTCTGTATTAAAAAAACCTTCCTCACCCTCTATTCCGACTATTTCTATTCCTGCCATATCGTACCGAGTTAGCCGCGGAGTAAGTTTGGGCTTTATGGCTCCTTTATTATCAAATTGGCCTGAGCAAAAAGTTCCTCGATCACGCCAGGCTTTAAATGAATCATAAAGGGCTATTTTGGAATAATAAGTTACTTCCTGCACTAGAATGGACCGCCCCCCTTCATCTCCTGGAAATTGCAGTTTAGGCAATTTGGCATATATTCTCCCGGCTGAATCCTTAGCTTCAAACCTGGGCACGGTGTTTATTTCAATAGCCCCACCACCAGCAATTCCCGGCCGGCTATCAAGTCCCCGGCCATAGAGAAAAGGATAATTAAATAATCTGGCAATCTTACTCCAGGTTTCCGGAATAAAAAAGGCTATCGGTCCCTTAAAATTGGCCGCGCTTAAAAAACAGGTCCAGCTCTGGTCGCCTGTCGGTAGATCACCTTTTTCGGGGTCTGTAAAAGGCAGGGTCATCCAGGTATAACCGAGGAATTCTCCATTGGGATAGCCTTCAAAGGTAATGCCATCTGGAGGAATCAGCAAACGATTGCTGAGCTGAGCTATGCCAAGTCTATCATCTGGCAGAGCTTCATCGCTATAAAAAAATGACCAGCCTGGTGAGCCAACCTCATAATCATAACACTGTGGCGTGCCGTTCATACTGAACTTGGGCGGCCCATAGCGAAAATGATTACCAGCCCAATAGCCCACTCCGCCTTCAATAGTTTGAAAAACGGAACTCCAGGTGGGACCTCGTTCTTTCCATTTTCGGGCAAGCGTGCCTTCCGGACAGAGAGGCTTATCTTTGTTATCAGAATTATCCGGAATAATCCACGTGCTGGGTAAACCTATCTGGAAGCCGGCCAGGGGCTCATCAATCAAGGGCCAGACAGCTACATAAAACCCGATTCCGGCTCCATATTCTTTCGGAATTGGTTCATGATCAAAGCTGATGTAGCCATGCAGTCCGTTTTCTTTCTGGATAAGATAAAGAGATTTTGGTTTGAAGGCTGGGCTCAGCATAAATGGTAAAAGCACCAGCAAAATCAACACCGTTTTAATAAATGAAAAAGATTTAATTTTTTTTAAGGGCACAGCCACCTCCCCAGTTTAAATCCCATATTTTTTGAAAAGATTAATTTTCTCTCAAAGAAATCAAAAGCTAAAACGAAAGAGTTTATTCCGAAAAACCGATCTTTACTGAGTGGTTCTATGATAACCTCGTGGTCAGAAAAAATCTTTATTTCCGCCTACTAAAAATGAATAATCAAACCTTATGCTCTTTTCCCGGTCCCTAATTCATTTTCTCTGAAAAATTCCTTTAACTGGCAATTTCTGCCTACCCTCCAGGCAAGTTGAGTTGTCAAAGCAGGACTGAAAACTCCATCAAACTTTTACTGGAGCGCTTCTTCCTTCCTGCTTATAACGTTCTAACAGCCTCTGAAGCCGGTCGACAATTTCAGGGTATTTTTCCCAAAGGTCATTCTCTTCATAGGGGTCGTCCTTTAAGTTATAGAGCTGGCCCGGGGACCCGGGTTTAGGAGGAAGCCCTTCAGGAGGCATCCAACCACCTGAAGTTTTGTTGTCCAGAACAAGCTTCCATTCCCCTTGCCTGATAGAAAAAGTGCCGTTTTCTGAATGAGAGACGATAGCCTCTCTGATTGGCTTTTTATATTTTTCTCCCAAAATAGCGGGAGAGATGTTATAACTATCTGGTCCATCTTCAGATGATAATTTAGCACCGGTAATAGAGGCAAAAGTAGCCATCATATCAACCAAAGAAATTGGCTCATCAGATACTCTGCCTGGTTTGACCCGCCTGGGCCAGCGGACGATAAAAGGAACTCGGTGCCCGCCCTCCCAAATGTGAGTCTTGTAGCCGCGTAAGGGTCCTGATGACTTATGACCTTTAATCCCGGGATGGGGGCCGTTGTCGCTCGTAAAGATAAGGATAGTATCATTACTGATCCCTAAGGAGTCCAATGTTTTCATTATCTCCCCGAGACACCAATCGGCGAGAACGACAAGGTCTCCCCGAGGGCCATCGCCGCTTTTTCCCTTAACGAAATCAGGAGGTAACCAGGGAGTATGAGGTGAGGATAAACAAAGCAGGATGAAAAAGGGCCGCGCTGGCCTCTCCTTTAAACTGCGATTTAGAAAAGAGATTGCCTCCCGAGTAAAAACAAGGTCCACTTCCTCAAGCTTAAAGTTAGGAGCCGCCCAGCCAGGTCGAGGGCTTCCCTCTTCACCCCGGGTCATATCATAGAATTCGGAGATCTGGCGATTAGGCATTTCTCTAACCCTGTTTCCCTCAATAAATGTGAACGGGCCATCTATAGTTGAACAAGCGGCGGTAAAGAGGGCGTAATCAAAACCGTGGTCAATCGGTCCGCCACTGACAGGCTTAGAAAAGTCTACGTTCATCCCTGTCTCTGGCGGCGAATCTTGGTGGGACCCTTTCAACATTTTCTCGGCGTCTTTCCAGGTGGGAGTAAACCCGTTCATTCTGGTCCAGTTTAAACCAAGATGCCACTTGCCAAAGAAACCAGTCTTATATCCAACTTGTTTTAAAAGAGTGGCTAATGTCTTCCGCTCTGGTTCAATCAGCGCTGGAGTATATCCACCGACAACTCCCCTCTTTAACCAGGTTCTCCAACAATATCTTCCGGTCAAAAGGCCATAGCGGGTAGGGGTACAAACAGCAGCCGGAGAGTGGGCATCAGTAAATCTAACTCCTTCCTGCGCCAATTTATTTATGTTGGGGGTGGGTATCAACGACTCGGGGTTATAACATTCTGCATCTCCATAGCCTTGGTCATCAGTTAAGACAAGAATGATATTCGGAAGTTTATTCCTTTTGAGGCCTATTAGGCTGGAATATAAAGAAGAATTATTCAAAGCAATTAAAGCTGCACCCAGGCCGGCGGTGCTGACGAATTCTCTCCTTTTCATTTGATTCTCCTGCCGATAAAGTGGTCATTCAATTTATAATCTCTATTATTTAATTTAAGAAACAAATTATGGCGAGTCAATAAAATTCTTCTCTTTCAGCCCAACAAGGAGTTTTTCCTGATTTCTAAATGAGCCTTGGTTATTGTTCTTCTTATCTCATCTATTCTTGAGGCCAAGGGAGGACTTTGGTCCGGATAGCCCATGATTTCCACATCTCGGCCATTTTCTCAGCCAAATCGGGACACTGATTGGCCAGGTTGTTTGTCTCTGTTGCATCATTCTCCATGTCGTAAAGCTCCCAAGGGCCGTCTTTTTCTCTCGCTACCAGCTTCAACTTGCCGGCTATAACAGCTCGGCTCTTCTCATGTTCGAAATAGATAGCTTCTCTTTCGGTCGGTTTCCCCTCCAGTGCCGGAATAAGACTTTTTCCCTCCATAGGAATTATAAATTGACCATTGAGTTCCCGGGGATAGGTTGCTCCTGAAACCTCGACACATGTGGCCATAAGATCGGTTATATGGCCAGGCTGATTTATGATTTTATTTTTAGTTTTAATACGGTGAGGCCAATGCATAATTAAAGGTGTAGCTATCCCTCCCTGGTGCGTCCAGCTCTTATATAACCGGAAAGGAGTGTTGGAAACATTTGCCCAGGGAATACCATAGCTCTGAAAAGTGAATTGATTTCCTGGCATAACATTTGGATCGTTGCCGATTTTAATTGGGTTGGCCTCAGGCGGATACTGCCAGCCAACTTTCAAATAGTTCAAAATAAGGTTCCTCCATCCTTTACGGTCAGTAAGCTCCTCTGAACATCCTCCATTATCCGAAAGGAAAAAGATCAAGGTATTGTCCAAAACACCCCCTTCTCTAAGTTCGGCCACGAGCTTGCCTATGCCCTGATCCATCCGGAAAACCTGAGCCGCATAGACTTCCATCCGCCTCACCTGCCAGGCCTTATTATCAGCTTCTGCCCAAGGCGGAACTTGAGGGTCCCTGGGAGTCAATTTCCATTTCGGGTTAAGTATCCCCATTTGAATCATTCTTTTATAACGTTCTCCCCTTAGGTAGTCCCAGCCCTGGTCATAGCGTCCCTTAAAACGTTTGATATCTTCTTCCAGGGCATGAAGAGGCCAATGAGGAGAGGTAAAGGCTACATAAAGGAAAAATGGTCTATCAGGATAATTCTTAATATGTTCATGGATAAATTTAACAGCATAATCAGTTATGGCATTAGTATAATAAAATCCATCATAATCTACGGAGATATAGTCGTTATCCAGAACCAATTGATAGGGCGCGAAATAACTTCCACCACCCCAGAGAGTCCCAAAATAGCGGTCAAAGCCACGCTGAAGTGGCCAATTGTGTTTCGGGCCTTCAGTGAACCTGGTGACATGCCATTTTCCACAAGCATAATTCCTATATCCGGCTTGTTTTAGAACCTCAGCAATAGTTACGCAATGTTTATTCAAATCTCCCCTGTATCCATCTAAACCTTCATCTCTTTCCATATCGCCGACACCGGTTTGGTGAGGGTATAATCCTGTGAGCAGACTGGCCCGGCTAGGACAGCATCTGGCCGAATTATAAAAAAGTGAGAAACGCACACCATTATAGGCCAGGCTATCCAGGTTGGGAGTGTCAATTTCTCCACCGTAACAACCGATGTCCGAATAACCTAAGTCATCCGCCAATATCAGGACGATATTTGGCCGCACATCACCCTGTCTGAACTTGCAGTTTGACATCGAAAAAATGGGCGAGCCCAATAACACCCCTGCCGAGGCATAAGAAATCTTCCTGATGAATTCCCTTCGTCCGTATTGGAAATTCATTATATTCTCCTTAAATCAGTTATTTATCTATTTTTCTTAATTTAAGAACAACTCAGAAAAAAGGTCAATTAAGGCTATCCAGCTAAAAGTTGGGAAGGTAAGGCGGGAACGAGACGAATTATGTTAGCTGGGATGTCAGATGCTCCCCGGCGCTCTATGCCTTTTAAGCTTAGAAATATAATAACTCTAAATTCTTATCGCCAAAAAACAGAAGCCTCAGGTAATTTAACAGATCACCAGCACTCACAGGTATTTTAGCTATATGGGCTTTGGCCAAGGCCATATAAAATTAAGATTTTGAGCCTGCCGGAGAAAAGGGCTAATTTTCCCACGGAACAATTCCTCTTTATGATAAACTTAAGGTAAAACTCTATTTCCCCCTGGATGAAAGATCCAGGATTATCTCGCCTTGAACCGGGAAAATCTTCAGAGGTTCATTCCTCCCCTGCAAAAATCTGCCTTTTTTCAGCGGCACGGTGTAATTCCAATTTTTAAATCGGCAGGATAACTTATTAGGTTCCACGCTTAAAAATGGTAACTCCGCTTCTGGAGCGCTATTTAATTCCAGGTACCACTTATCCTTAATTCCGCCCCTGGCCGAAATAGACAGGCATCTTTCATCAAACCTGATCAAAATTTCTCCTGCCGGGAAATCGATTGACCACTGCACCAGAAGTTCATCTGCGGACGAATCATCCACCACCAGGTTATTACCTTTTAACTCTTTCCCATCATCATATTCAAACCTCAAACCGGCAATTATCCTGGTGGAGCTCCAGTAAAAGCCATCCACCAGCGGCAGAGTATAATAAAAACACTGACTTGATGTCCCTGGTTTTTTAAAATAATCAGAGACCATGTTTTCATCAAACAGATGAATATCTCTGAACCGTAAAGTTCCCTGTTCCCAGAGCAGGTTTGCCCTATAAAATCTTGAATTAAACCAGACGGTTTTTAAATTTTTTTCCGAATGATCCTTAAGCACTACGACTGAAGTCAGCGGAGTAAACTGATAATTTTCTTTAAACCACTTTCCCGTTTCGCTGAGAGTTGGCAGAACTATTTTCCCGTTTTTAACCAGCTCGTCTAAAATCTTCATCTGAATCTCGTAGCCCCTGGACATTCTTTTCCAGGTAAAGGAATTCTCCTGTCCGACCTGGACATAGGCATAGTTGAGGGCTGGTTCGTTCACAAACCAATCAAAATATCAGCGGCACCATCTCTCATCGCCCCCACCCTTCTCATACACCGGTTCAAGAGAAATAACGCGCTGGTTCCCGGTACCCAGGCCACTGTCATATTGATGAATAGGGTCACTGCCAAGCATGCGGAAAATGGGGACGGGAATTTGCTTTTCCGGGTTCTGGGCGGGCATGTAAGCATTAACCAGGCTTGGGTAGTAACCGCCACTCCAGTAACCGCCCCACAGTGTATATCCATCTGTTCCTACCTGGTCTTTACAATTACAGGAAGCCACAATTCCATATTTATCGTGCATGTATTTCAGCGAATGAGCATCGATAAACCAGGACCCAACCGATTTAGGATAGTAACTAAAAATTTTCTTGAAATCTTCCATGTAGGTATCAATGAGTTTTTCCCTTTCTTCCGGTGCATAGCCAGTGGAGAAACCGACATCAGCGTGCCAGTCCCACGGATATCTTCCCCGCCATTTAAGACCGCTCTTCTCCACCAGAGGTTGCGGTATTTCCCACCAGGCTCCGACCTCAAACTGGTCGGCAGGTAATTCCTTCATCAGCTTCTGATAGCGGGGGTCAATAAGCGCATCATACTGGAGAAGAAAAGTGGCCTTGAAATTATACTGCTTTATGATCTTTATCTGCTCCACAACCGTCTGCTGGAGAACTTCCTCGGTTATCCAGTCAATTCGAGGTTCGCATTGCCGGATAAAGTTTATTATATTCACAATCCGCGGTGATGGCTCTTGACTTTCAGCTTCTCCACCATGGCTGATTCTAACAGAGCCGGCTAATAACAAGAGAAGCACAAATATCATCAATATCCATTTTCTCTTTTTAGTCATCTCAGTCATTTTATTTTCCTCTTAAGATATTCACTAATCTGCGTTTAAATCCGAGTCCAGTCTTCACCTGCGCTACTAAGAATGGCCTCCAACTTTTATCTTTTCCTTCGGACGCCAAGAATTATTTCCAAACCAGGATTATATGCCTCCCTTCAAAGCAGGATACAAGTAAGGCAACAGTGATGACCCGGCTATAAAGGCGTCAATGGCATAATTTTTAATTTTAATATTTAAGGCCAAGTCAGCTTGGAAACAATTTCTTTTTTATTTACCAGAAAAATTTACGACCACATCTATTGCTGGCAAAAGCCTGACTGGCCCCAGCAGGCCGGCTGGATAAAGCTGCCAGTTAGACCTGATGTTGGTGCGGCAGAATCTTTTTTCCGGTGGAAGCTGCAAATCACCGCAGAGACGATTGATCCACATATTCCTGACTTCAATTTTAACCTCATTGGTGCCTGGCTTGAGGAAAGGTGTAACCTCTGTCCGGAATGGCGGGGTCCATAGTATGCCGGCCGATTGGCCGTTAATAAACACTTCAGCCACTTCATGAACCTCTCCCAGGTCCAGATACACTCTTCTACCAGGGTTCAGCCACTCTTCAGGTATATCAAGCGTTTTGATATAGAAGCCTGGACCAGAATAATACTTCACACCTTCATTTTCCTGGTCAGTCCACGATATAAGTTCTGGCAGTTTAATCCTGGGTGGAGCTCCCCATTTAGGATCAAATTCCACCGTCCATTCACCTTCAATGGGCTGCGGCTGTGGCCAGGAATAGACTTTTATCTGTTTCTTTTGTCCATTAATACCAGCCAATTCGTATTCACCGTTTTGCCAGACTCTGACCGTCGCGGATGTTTTATCCACCCCCTGGACTTGAAGTAGAGGGAAGGAAGAATCATATTTTTCTTCCGAAAAAACAGCCCAATCAAGGCCAGGAGACAGAGTTTTATTACTAAACACTACGAACACCGAACCAGCCGGGGGGAGATTGAGCCACACACTTATTCCGCCGGCCACTTTCCTGTGAGCGAATGCTGGTTTTATGCTGCCATCTATGGGATCCCATAGTTGAGGTGTTTTATCTTTGACCCGAAAAACACCCCAGGTATTTAACGGAGCTAATGATTTGTTTCTAACAAAATAGATATCCTTATCTTCTACCCGGCGATGGATGTAATCAAGATGGGTGTTTTGTTCTTCAATCTCGCTGGAAAAATCTGGCCCGATAGAATTCTGCAGCAGCCACTGTCTAGGAGTTAAACCCCAATTAACTTTTCCCCGACCATAATTATTTTGTTTAACTGAAATTCCATCACACTTTCCCCACATCCTGTCCGCCAGAGCCCGCAGTTTCATGGCTTTTTCCTGATGGTCTTTAAGACCTGGAACATCCTCAGGCTTGGGCCCTATAATGGTCGCTCCTTCAGACACCAGCTTTTCTAATTTGACAAGCACTTCAAGGGGCATAATCCTCTCATCAGGAAGGAGAAGAAGGCGATAAGACACCCCATCGGGAAGAACAATCCAGCCATCTTTAACTGTCATTCGATTCAGGATGACATCGGTGTTGACCACGTCATAATCATAACCCTCGCCCAATCCTTCCAGCAAAGGTTTTTCGGGAACATTGTGAAACAGAGGCCAAAAATTGGGAGCTTTATCACCATAATAATAGGCCACATCAGCCACAAATAAACCTTGCTGCAACATATAACAACAACGAGCCAGGTAATCCATGAAGGGTCTGGCCTTGGGCCACCAGACCTCCCTTGGGTTCAGGTCCACACCAGCATGATAAGCCCGACCGGGGAAACCAGCTTCTTCCGGTGAGTGGGCAAAGACATGGTAGGTTATCCGATTTAAACCTTCAGCAAAGGCTCTGTCAACTAACTGTTTAAGCACTAAAGGGCTGTTCTGCCAGCGCAACCAGGTTGTCCATGATTCCGCATCCACATATTTTTTCCCATAAATATGGGAAGCCGAAGCTATCTCTTTAACCAGAAAAATATTGTGGCGATTCTTAATCCAGAATTCACCTCGAGGCATGTCGACATTTCCCAGGGCTTTTAGAGCATCAACCGGACAGCTATCCCAGATGGGAGGACCAGGCCCTCCAGCTTCGCCAACCAGTTGCAGGCCGTATTCAGCGCAAACTTTGCTCCCAGTTGTATAATGACTGAATATAAGTAGATCGCTTACTGTTTTTTTATAATCATAGATAAATCTATCACTCGTGTCCTTATCTTTTACCATCCAGCCCGTCAACACGGGTAACCAGGTAATCGGGTCATAGCCATTATACTCATTAAACCATTGGGGGAATTTTGCTGTCCACTGAATGCCTTCTTCCAGCTCCATGCTATCAACTTCCAGATATTTAAGGGGACAATCCGGATTGGCGCCTTTTTTCAACCCAAGTTTATTTAAGATGTATTCAAAATGAAAACGGGTAGCTTCTGGGTCCAGAAAATCTATAAATAGACCCTTTGAATTTGGACTGGCGGCGATTAGCTGTTGACCATTATTAGTACAGACAAAGCGCATAATTTGCCACTTGCCAGGTGGAACATCCCATACCAGGTGATCATTTATTACCTTGTCAATAATATTAATGACTTTAGAAACATCTGGAATGATTTTGTCCTCAGCATAAGGCCAGGCCAGCACAGCTACATCAAGATACCACTTTGGCCTGCCATCTTCGCCTTTAGGACAGGCAGGTGGAACTTCGGGAAACTCAAGCAGTTGCCTGATTTTAGCTGGTCCGCTGATAACCAAACTTGAATAGTATAGATTCTTGCTGGCCATTTCTGGAGGTACCCAGGAACCTCCTGCATTCCAACCACTGGAGGTGACCAGCCCCAGAGTCAGTCCTAATCTCCGGGCTTCTTTCATTGAGTGCTGGATAGCCGCCACGGACTCCGGCCCCAGAAATGGCGGGCCGGTGGGAACAAAACCGTCAGGATTTCGCATAGCTTCGGTATCCCATATTTCCAGGCCAGCCAATCCTTTGTCTTTAGCTTCTTCTAAATCACGGGTCAGACCCTCAGGTGTTACTGCTCCGTTTAGCCAGTTCCAGTAGGCCCTCGGCCGAGCTTCATGACCAGGATTTTTGAAGCCAGTTGCCAGGTCCGAATCTTTAGTCTTTACCTCCCAAGCAGCGCTGACGAGAAACATTATCAGAAAAAAAATGCTGATACTTTTTTTCATTTTAGTGACTTCTCTTCCCATCTTTTTCATGCTACCTGGCGATTTAATTTTGGGCTAAATATACAAAAGATTACTCTGGTCCGTCAAAAGGAAGGCGGCCCGTCCTTAAAAAGTGTGGTGATTCCCGGGCTTTTTGATCATATATATTTAGCTTTTTTGGCCGCAAAGAACTCATACATCTGGGGAAGAGACGGGCTTTTGGAGCCTGATCAAAGCCTCTCTAAAGATTAGGACGAGAATAAATTGTTCTCTTATTTCGAGATGCATTTAAGGCTCGGTTAAATTTTAATATTTTTCTGGGTTTGGCGTGGGTAAACCTGGAGAATTAAAGGCGCCAGAACGGCTGTAGATAGCCTTGAGATGATAAATTTTAGATAAAAATCTCTTGGGTCGTTCTCGTATCTTATTGATATTCATCTAATTAGCCTCATAGACAATAAACCCGCCTGAGGCGAGGTGGCTAAAAGGTTCATCAGAGTATCTTATTTTTACCCACAAGAATGTCGGAAGAACCAATTTTATATTTCCTTTCTTAAAGGAAATAAAGGGAAATACTGGAGCTATGATGCTAATCAATTCGCTTACTTTTGGGGCAAGGGCCAAGCCTGGTTTGTTCTTCTATAACAACGCATCTGGCCCACCGACCAATGGTGGCAACCGGTTCCTTCTTCTAATTCTTTAATCATAAATATTTATTAAAAATATTTATTTTCCCGCCCAGCTCTAAAATAATAAAGGGCTTTTATTTTGACCTGAAATTTATAAGTTGCAGGTTAAAATTTTTAGGTCCCCATTCGTCTTTGGCTTTATGACTCTCAACATACGAAATGTCCTTGGTTCTCCTCTCATGTTGCCAACGGCGGCAAAGTCAAAATTCATCACCTCTTTCCGCCGCTGACCTGGTCAAAGTAAAGGAAGCGTTTCTTGAAATTGGCATGGTTCTCCTCACCTACCTTTTCCCCTGCTGACCTTGCGGATGCCTATCTGGTCAAGATAATTGATTTTTTACACTTTTCTTAGGGCACAATCCTGCGCCCTTCTAATCTCATCTCTTAACTTGGACAGCTTTTCCTTCATAAAGAACTTTCTTATCCGGGTATCTTTCAGGTTCAATTCCTGCCCCATGATTCTTTTCGACCCAAACTATATGAAAGATTCTCCTGGTAAGCTTTCCGGGAAAATTTCCCTTTTCCTCTCCGATAGTCAAGGTCTGACTTTTTTCATCCCACTTGATTGGGATAAGAGCATAGATTCCTTTTTCATAGTTATAATTATCATTTTCATCCTCATAAAGGACAAATTCTGCATCTTCCCCGGGGTAGATTCTAAGTTCAATGGGATCTGCCGGTTTCTCGGTCGAATACTGAATTTCAGGTCCCAGGGGAACAATTGACCCGGCTTTAACATAGATGGGCATAATGTCAATAGGAACTTCTCTTTCTATCCATTTTCTCCCTTCCCTTCTTTCGCCGTTCCAGAAATCATACCATCCTTTGGCTTCAGGAAGATAAAGACGCCAGGATTTTATTTCATCAGGATTATAGATTTCCCTGGGCATATCAGGAGTTTTCCAGGCCAACCTCATCTGCGTTCCGTGCTGGCTATTAAAATAATCAATTCTTAGCCGGTATTTTTTCCCGGCTTCTAAATTAACTTTGGCCCGATGATTTCTCCCTCTTTGGGCCTGCCATGAATCTATCATTAATTTATCGTTCAGCCAGAAGCGCACCCCATCATCACAAGTGACCCAAAACTCGTATTCTCCGGCCCCTTTAGTCAGGACTTCACCAGTCCAGCGAAGAGAATAATTAACCCTGTCAACACCTTCAGGTAACTCATCGATCCAGGTATTGTAGACAGCCTTTTTCTGAACCCGGGTAGTTACCAGTTTTTCAAAATTCTGGCCATTATAAAATTCAACCCGCAGCCCGCCTTTTTTGCCATCAGGTGTAAACAGATAATTTGAAGGAATAACTTCATTAAGGTAATCTTCGCCATAGTACATCTGTTTGGTAACAGGGCAAATTAATAAGGCCGGTCCAAACATAAACTGGTTGTCAATATTCAGCACGGTTTTATCGGCACTAAAATCCATGGGCAATCCCCGCATAATGGTGTAGCCGTCACTGGTGACTTTCCAGACCAGTGAGTAAATATATGGTAGAAGACGATATCTCAAAATGTCATATCTGACGAGAGCATCATAAGCCCAGCTACCCGGCTCCCCGAATCTCCAGATCTCTCGGGGCGTATCTGTCCCATGGGACCGGAAAATAGGGCAGAAAGCCCCATACTGGAACCACCTAACATACATTTCACGATAACCCGGGTCATTGCACCCTTCGTCAAAAAAAGCCCCATATTGGCGAACATAAAAAGCACCGATATCTGTAGTCCAGTAGGGGACTCCTGACAGGCAGAAGTTTAATCCGGCTGAAATCTGATTCCTAAGAACATCCCAACGCGCCACTATGTCACCCGACCAGGTGGCAGCAGCATATCTCTGCTGACCAGCAAAAGCTGACCGAGTTAAAATCACGACCCGCTTATCCGAACTGACTGACCTCTGCCCTTCGTACACTCCTTTAGTTGCCATCAGAGAATAAGTATTAAGATAACGAGCTATACTTCCTAAAGCGGTCTGGCCAATTTGTTTAATGTGTCTCTCGTCAGCTTCATCTACTTCTGGCTCGGTAGAATCCATCCAGAAAGCATCTACTCCCCTGGAGAAAAGACCTTCATGGATATACTTCCAGTAAATCTTTCTGGCTTCTTCGTTGTAGGCGTCATAAACTTTCCCTTCGGCTCTAACCACTGGACTATAGAGCAAACCCTTTTTTTCCATCTCTTTGTATATCTCAGTTTTGGGGCCTAAAACTGGCCAGATAGAAACCATGAAGTGAACGTGCTGTTTATCATGAAGGGTCTTTATCATTTCTTCTGCTCGGGGATATCTCTCCTCATCAAATTTCATGGCGCTCCATTGAGAAGCATCGCCCCAGTACTGCCAGTCCTGGATTATGAGGTCAATCGGAATTTTTCTTTGGCGATATTCATTAACAACTTCCATTAATTCCTGGCCTGTTCGATATCTTTCTTTTGATTGCCAGAACCCGAAAGCCCACCGGGGAAACATCGGTGCCTGGCCAGTGATTTCCCGGTATCCCCTGATTACATCATCTAAATCTTTTCCTCTTATAAAATAATAATCAATAGCGTCTCCGACTTCAGACCAAAAATAAGTACCATCTTGGCCGTCATGAAACTTGGTTTTGGAATAATTGTCCCATAAAATTCCGTAATTATTGGTTGAAACTAAAAAGGGAACAGACACCTTTTCATTTTCTTGAACGAGTAAAACATCGTGCCCCCGATAGTTCATAACTCCTTCCTGATGCTGCCCCAGGCCATAAACACCCTCTTCTGGCATTAACCTAAAATTCTGCTGGACATGATAGGTTTTCTCGCCCATCACCAAGGCCCTGGTCAGCCGCCGGGGACTTTCTTGATCTTCCTGCAAAAATAGCTTGCCACCTTCATCATAAAAACTTACCGCCCCGCTGTTTTTATTGATTAAAATAATTAAGTTTCTGGCGGAAACCTTGACCTCTCTATCTCCTGATTCTACTTCAAAAGAAACCGGTTCCCATGTTCTTTCCACCACCAGGCTTTCTCTCGGCTGGAGTTTGCGACCAGGGTCAAAGACAATTCTGACCACCTGATCAGTACATAATTGAACTTTTAGAGCCCCACCCTTTAGGTTTAAAATAATACCGTCATCTATTCTTTCAAACCCAGTCGGGGGATGATTACAGGAAAAGCTTAAAATGATTAGCCCGGCAATATTTAATAGAACTAAAATATTCTTTTTCATTTTTTAACTCCCTGAGAATAAAATGAAAGAATCAAAAAAAACATATGCATCTTCACTCCAACCCTGTGGCAGTAAATTTTTTTATTCCCCGCACGTAGTTTTCCAAAAAATATAAAATTGATTTAACTGCTTTCTTAGCTTTATTTAGTACTAAAATAAAATCTTTAGAAAATCAAGTTTTTTTCCCTTAGGGAAATCAGCGCTGATAATGGCATGCCTCGACCAAAACCAACCCACCGCCCTAAGAAAAAATTCTCAAACGGCTAAATTTTAATAGGCGCCGGTCAATTTTCAATTAGGAAGACTGGCAAAAATCAATAGTTGGGCATCATCTCCGGCCCCAAAGAAATTTCCATTAAAATAGATTCAACTTGAATTAATAAAATAATCGGGACGAAGAAAACAGAAAGAAGACCAAAGAGCCGCAAAATTCAAAAGAAAAGATATTTTAATTCTGCATTGCCCAACCTGGATAAAAATTAGAAGCCTTTCTTTTTATCAAAGGTGGATGGCAATTTGGGTTTAGCTTATTCCCTCATATATTCTGATATATTTATTCAGTATATTTATCGTGCAGATGATTCCGAGCTCAGCGTGGACCAGGCGGAAGATGGGTAATAAGATACCGCGCAATTAGCATATAAAGGTGCAGTGTGGTGCCTTCGCCTTCTCTAAGGCCATGATCTCGATTAGGATAAACCATATAATCAAACTGTTTTCCCAGGGCTATCAGGCGATCCACCAGTCCTTCAGTTATTTGAATGTGGGTGTTGGTTTCCCCTGAACCGTGCACGATCAATAGGTGTCCTTTCAATCCCTCCGCAAAATTGATGGGAGCAGATTGCTTGTATCCTTCTGGATTTTCTTCAGGTGTGCGCATGTAAATTTCCTGAAACCAAGCATTGTAAAGATGGGGCTGTGGTTTGGGAGCAACGGCAATGCCAACCTTATAAAGGTCAGGTTCCCGGAACATCGCATTTAAAGTGTTTGAGCCTCCGCCGCTCCATCCCCAGATACCAACTCTTGATAAATCTACATAATTTAGTTTTCGGCCAAGTTCTCTCAACGCGGCCGCCTGTTCTTTCGTCGATAAAGGGCCAAGGCTGCCGAATATGGCCCGTCTCCAGGCCGCTCCCTTAGGAGCCGGCGTTCCGCGATTGTCTATGGAAACAACCAGATAACCAATATCAGCAATAACCCGGTGAAACATGCCTCGCGCCCCCTGCCACTGATCCAGAACCGTCTGGGAATGGGGTTCTCCATAAACCCAGACAAAAACCGGATACTTCTTTTCCGGGTTAAAATCACTGGGCTTTATCATCCAGGCATCCATGACCACGCCATCGCCAATAGCAATCGGTAAAAATTCCCCCGGTTTAAGCTTCATCGCCTCGAGTCTGGCTCTCAGCTGGCCATTATCCTCAAGGACCCGGGTTGTTTTATGCTCGGGTAACTGGATTAATTCGGTAACTGGCGGCGTATCAAAGGTGGAGCTGGAATGAAAGGCATATCGGCCATCAGGAGATAAAATATAACTGTGTACGCCTCCTTGAACCGCCGGGGTTACTCTTTGAGGCTTTGATTTTCCATCAAGGCTAACACGATAAAGATAACTCTGGGTGGCATTTTCAGGAGAAGCCAGATAATAGAACCATCCTCTTTTTTCATCTAACCCCACGCGAGAAATGATATCAATGCCGGAGGGGGTTAATGGTAACTCTTCTGAATTCTTATTTCGCGATAACTTATAGGCGCGGCGCCAGCCATCCTTTTCCGTAATCACTATAAATGACCTATCATTATCTATCCAGCTCAATCCGGCATTTGTCCCATAACTTGCGTCCACCCAGGCTGGATCTCTTTCCCAGTAAACTCTTTCTACCTTTCCACCTGTCACCTCTGCCACCAGAAACTCTCTGTAGTCCCTTGACCGACTCAATTTTTCCACGCAGAGCTCTCTCGAATTTTTAAGCCACTTTAATTCTCTCAGATAGAATTCTTCATTCTCTTCACCAATTTTTAACCACAAAGTTTCGCCCCCTTCCGCCTTCACCACACCCAGCCGAAGACGGGGAATGGGGGTTCCCACCCGAGCGAAGCGCACGTATCTTACTTTTGGGTAGGTAGGGTCTACAGGTAAAAGAACCGGCCGAAGTAATACCTTGGAAGAATCGGATTGAATGTAGGCAATATAATTTCCATCCGGGCTCCACACAGCATTTCCATTAGAAATCTTGCTTGCTACGCCATCGCTGGTAAGAGAAATCCGGCGGCCGGTATTTATGTCATAAACATAAAGATTCTCTTTCATCCGAAAAAGGATTTTTCGGCTGTCCGGGGAGAAGCCCTGCTTTATATCTATAAGATCCACGCCCGTAGCAATTTCTATAAGCTGGCCTTCCTTTGGCTTCAGGAGCCAATAATCAACAAGCCTCGCTCCTTCTTCATCGGAACGAGAATTCGTCTGAATTAAGATAGAACCGCCGTCAGGTGAGACAGCATAGTTTTCTATTATTAAAGGTTTCTGCTGTTCAGAAGGAATCAATTGAGACAAACCAGCCAGAATAGTCCGTTTGCCTGTGACAATTTCATACTTTACCAGTTCAACCCCATTTTCTTTTGGATTCCTTTCCAGGACGGTGTAAGCAGAACCATCCGGGTACCACTCGCCTCTGAACAGGCGGGCATTAAACTCCTCACCATCAAATATCGCCCTTAGCTTGGATTCAATCACCGGCGATAACTTCGCCCAGGAAGCCATTTCCTGGGCATTATCATCTCCGGTCAATCTTACGTTGCCGAGTAAAGCCAAATGGACAATAAAAATAATCAACAAAAGATAAAGCCATTTTCTTCTTTTCATAAATCCTCCTTTCTTGAAAGGATTGTATTTCAATAAAACTTAATTTTCAGCCTCCGCTGGCCATGCTCATCTCAAGGAACTTAGGATAACCCCAGGAATCTTCTTCAATTCATTCTGGAGGCAGATTTCATGGTCAGATATTGGCCAGCAGCTTGACCTCATTGCTCTACGCCCAGTTGCTTGAGCGCCTCGAGGGCCGCATTTCTAATAATATTCTGATGAGAAGGAAGGGTAGCTGCCTTTTTGAGAAAATCAACTTGCTTTTTATCACCGGTCTTTCCTAAGGCCCGCAGGGCTTCGGCCTGAGCTATATAACTATCATCGCTGTTGAAACATTCCTTGAAAAACTCCGCCAGGCCGGGCTGGCCCAACTCCCCCAGCACTTTCAGGGCCGTCGCTCTTACCTGGGAATGCTTATCTTTACATTTCTCCTTTAAAAAAGGAATAAACTTTGGGTTCTTCCAGCTTCCAATGGTTTCCACCGCTGCTTTCCTTACCGCCCAGAAATCATCGCCCCGAGCAATAATCTGTATTGCTTTCCCTACTTCTGGGTTATCCCCGAATTTTTTCAGCTCTTGGACAGCCCACATCCGGCCGATAACGTCGTCATGCTGTGCCTGGTAGAGCAATTCTTCAACACTTTTAGGAAATGTCCATTCCTTGAGGAGGTAGTTTCCGCGGTCAAACCGAACCAGAAGAGGCTTTTGAGTTAAGTGGAATTTATAATAATTTTCTTTCTCGGTTATCCAGATTTTGTATATGATTTCATCATCCTTATCTCCTTTAATGGCATCCTCATCAAGACTCTTGCTTCCCCTTATCCCGATCAATACCGGAGTCTTATATAGGGGGATGCCGCGGGAGGTATCCTGAACCTGCTTAATCCAAAGACCAAGCGTTTTTTCCCCTTCTTCCCACTTAGAGGCAACCTCAAAAACTGGGTGTCCGGGACGAAAAAGCCATTGTTCAAAGAACCAATCCAGGTTCTCCCCAGTAACCTCCTTGACCGTTTTCATAAAATCATGGGTATCAACCGGTTGAAATGAATACTTATGGAGAAACTCTTTTAGCACCTGAAAGAAAAGCTGGTCACCAAGAATGAATCGAAGCATATGAAGCACACAGGCCCCTTTCTGATAGGAGTGGGCATCGAACAAATCCTGCGGAGCATTATAGTGGTCGGTGACAATTGGTCGGATGTACCTCGTTCGGGCTTCCCTTAAATAAGCATTTTTCTTATTCAGCAAATTTATGGCCCCTTCTTCTGGTCCGCGGTCGTATTCGTAATAAAGATAATCAGAGTAGGTGCCAAAACTTTCGTTCAGCCAGGCGTGCTCCCAGCTCCGCAAAGTGATCAGGTCTCCCCACCACTGGTGAGCCAGCTCGTGCGAAACGATTCCGATACTCGAAAAATCTTTCTCGGCTTTTTCGTCATGGATAATCTTATAGGTCATGGCTGTGGCCGATGTGCTTTCGGCACCTCCTCCTAAGGGCACTGATATTTGGTCGTACTTGTCCCAGGGATAGGGAGTGCCAAAAACCTTAATAAAAAATTCCATCATCTTCGGGGTCTTTTCGTAAGAACGAAGGGCGTCTTTGGCCTGCTGGGGGAAAACCCAGTAGTTAATGGGAATATTCTCGTAGCGGTCACGGATAATTTCATAGGGAGCCGCCGCCAAGAAAATTAAATAAGTAGAATGAGGTTTATCCTGAAGCCAGTGATAAGTCACTGTTCCTTTCGGCTCATTCTTTACCACACTCAACAACCGCCCGTTGGCCGCCACTTTATTAGGCTCTTTGACCGTAGCCATGATTTCATTGGTGACTTTATCATTGGGAAAATCATAGCAGGGGAACCAGTGGTGAACGCCGTCAGGCCAGGAATCTGAAGCCACCAAGGCTGGATGTTCCGCCGAAGCCTCGAAAAACCGAAGCCCTTTCTTGTTGGTAGTTTTATGGGCCTGGTCATCACTACGATAAAAGATGGTGATGGAAAATACTTCGCCGAGGTCATAAGGTCGCGGCAGCTCAACAAAAAGCTTTTTATCGGTTTGCTTAAAAGAAAGGGAATGCCCCCAATCATCATTTACCTGCTCGACCTTGTAATCCTCAGCGTCGAGCTCAACGGTTTTTAAATCCGGGCGAAGTGAACTCAGCGTCAGAACGGCTTCGCCCTGAAAGGCCTTGCCTTCAACGTCCAGATTAATTTTAATCAGGTAATGACGGGCATCGTAGGTGCGGCTTCTTTCCCACTGCCGCGGTTTTTTACTGAAATCAATTTCCTGAGCATAAGCTCCGGTGATTTCGGGCGAAAGAAAGAAGGCGCCCAGGAAAAAAATAGAGATGATTATTTTAAGAAAGACAACGTATTTCTTCATGGCTCTTCCCCATTTGATTATATTCATCGTGTTTATATCCATCCCATGTATAATTTTCCCATCAGCCTTTTAGCTCAATAAACCCCGTTTTTCTTAAGCACCTGAATAATTCCTTCTTTCTTCATAAGTTCTTCTATTTCTTCCACAGTTCGCGGAAGGCCCTCCCCTAAATTTAGATAACCATTTTCAGTGATAACAATATTGTCTTCAAGACGGATACCAATTTCCTCATCCGGATGAATAACTTGAATATCACAGGAAAACACGTATCCAGGTCTTAAGACTTCATCAAGTCCGGAAAATGTGGCCTGGACATCATGGGTAGCAAGCCCCACTGAATGGTTATAGCCGCCATAGCGAAGAGGCCCTCTTAAATCAGGGTCATCAGGAGTGAGGCCTTTTTCCTGTAAAAATTTCTTGGCCTCTTCGGATACCCGACGCAGGGTAATTCCTGGACGATAACTATTCAAGCAGGCCTGGCGAACCAGCAGTGCTTTCTGGTAAAGCTCTCTCTGTCGCGGGGTAAACTTTCCATTAGCCGGAAAAGAGGTAGAAAGGTCAACGTTGTAATATTTATAATCAGGGGCCGCGTCCAGGATAACGAAATCTCCGTCCTGCAGGGTTCGGTCGTAGGCATGATAATGACCAAAGGCATGATTTTTCCCCGACATAATGATCGTGTAGAAGGCTAACTCCTGGGCTCCTTCCTTGAGGCAAACATATTCGAACAGAGCCGCGAGCTCTTTCTCGGTGATACCGGGGCGAGTAGCCTGGATAACCGCCCGATGAGCTTTGACTCCGACCCGGCCAGCCTGACGAAGTACTTCTATTTCTGCCGGCGATTTATATTTTCTTAAATCCCAGACCACTGCTGAGACATCTTCAACCCGCAAGCGCGGGAATTTATTCCTTAACTGGAAAACAAATTGTAATTCTTTGGTCAGGCGTTGGTCGAACAAATCCAGCACCATCGTCTTCTGCTGGGCATTGTATTTTTCTCGGCTATTTTCTCTCATTAATTCTTCTGGATAAAACATGGTGTAGAGAGTTCGGCCCTGGTTATTTAGACCTGTCAGATAGCCTGGAAATTGCTCTATCGGCAAAACCTTCTCGATGCCCGTTACTTTTTGCGGCTCGCGGATTAAAGAAAGTGGCAGGCCCTCGCCTTCGGCTTCTCTCTCACTCATGGTGAAAAAGAGAAGACTTTCCTTTTTCTGGCCATCAATGGCCAGAATAGCATTGGGAATTTCAACTCCGCAAAAATAAATTAAATCATTGTTTTGATAAAATTGGTAATCACTAGAAGGGGTTTTGGCTCCAAGAAAGATAGCTACCCCATCACCAATATATTCCATTAACCGGGCTCTCCGCCGAGCATATTCATCTGGAGGAAAAACAAGAGCAGCCGAAAGTAGAGTAGAAAGTTCAAAAAAAACAAATACTAAAACGACAAATTCGGACCGCAAGCCCAACTTAATCCTATATTTTTTAAACAAATCTCCTCTTTTCTTTTTTAATATAATTAATAAATTTATTTTATTCAAAAGTTTTTTTGACCACCTGTTCGCTCACTCTGGCCATTGCTCTTAAAAGAGCCGGCTCTTGCGGGGAAAAGAAGCTACATCCAGAGACGTTTTTTTCTTCGAAGAGCGCCTGACCACTCAATAATGCCAGCCCAAACAAAGAGGGAGTGGTATCCAAAGAGGCCTTCTTCTCCTTATGGCTCCTCCTGGGCCTGAAAAGGAAATTTGCGCCGCTTTTTAAAACTTCATTAATTCATACTTCTGGTCATTTTATTTTTTTCCCCTCTCTCTTAATTTAAGGTTCTCCTGGGTCTTGTGCCGCTAAACCTCAAGAATTAAAGGCGACAGAAGGCCTGTAGACAGTCTTTAGATACGGATTTTTAGAAAAAACGCACTTGGGCCGTTCTCGTATCTTATTTATATTCATCTAATTAGCCTCATAGACAATAAACCTGCCTGAAGCCAGTTAGCTAAAAGGTCCATCAAAATATCTTCTTTTTACCCACAAGAAAGTCTAAAGAGCTCAATTTAAATAATCCGGGATAATTCCATGGAAAAAACTTGATATGACTTGATCGAGTTGATAATTATTGCTCATAAGGAGCAAAAAATGGCCGGAAAGATGAATCGCCGGGAATTCTTAAAATTAACCGCGGTTGGAACATTAAGCCTGCCGCAGGTTTTTTCTTCCCTTTCCTGCCGTAGGCAAAGTTCCAGGCCTAATATCATTTTCATTCTTTCTGACGACCATGCCTGTCAGGCCGTCAGCGCTTACGGCAGCCGTCTTATCCAAACTCCCCACATAGATAGACTGGCCCAGGAAGGAGTTTGTTTCGAGCTGAGCTATGTTACCAATTCTATTTGTGCGCCCAGCCGGGCCTCTATTCTTACCGGTCAATACAGTCATCAGCATGGAGTTATTGATAACAGTGTGGTCATGAAATCTCAGGAAGAAACATTTCCGGTACTCTTTAAAAAAGCGGGCTACCAGACTGCTCTGGTGGGAAAATGGCACCTCAAGGCCACTCCAGCTGGCTTTGATTATTTCTCAATTCTTCCCGACCAGGGGCATTACTACAATCCGGATTTCATCGAAAATGACCGAAAATATCAGGAACACGGCTATGTCACTGATATTCTGACTGAAAAATGCTTAGCCTGGCTTAAAAATAGAGATAAGAGCAAGCCCTTCCTGCTGTTTATGAACCACAAGGCCCCTCACCGCAACTGGATGCCTGGTCCAGAGTCCCTTCGGCTTTTCAGAAATGAGGATCTGCCGGTCCCGAAAACTTTCTTTGACGATTATGGCACCAGATGCGAAGCCGCCCGGCGGCAGGAGATGAGAATTGCTGACCACGCCTACTTGTCTTATGACCTAAAACTTTTTCCCCTAAGGGAAGTAGAAATAAACGAGCAAGAAAAAACCGGCCTGGCTTACTGGAATTCGGTTTATAACCGCCTAACGGAGGAGCAGAAAAAAATCTGGGACGAAGCTTATAGAGATGAAAATGAGGAGTTTAGAAGAAAGAAGCTTGGGGACAGAGAGCTGGCTTTATGGAAATATCAGCGATACATCAAGGATTATCTGCGTTGTATAGCTTCAGTTGATTTAAGCGTTGGCCGGCTATTAGATTTCCTGGATAAAGAAGGCCTGGCCAATAACACCCTGGTCATTTACGCCTCTGACCAGGGCTTCTTCTTGGGTGAACATGGCTGGTTTGACAAACGCTTTATGTACGAACCAAGCATCCGCTTCCCTTTACTCATCCGCTACCCCGACGGCGTGGAAAGGAAAGCTGACAGGGAACACCTGGTCCTCAACGTCGACTTAGCTCCAACACTCCTGGACATGGCTGGACTGCCTGTGCCTGCTTATATGCAGGGGAAATCATTTAAAGACATCCTTCAGGGAAAAAGAGTTTCTGATTGGCGAGAATCTTTTTATTATCATTATTATGAATATCCAGCCGTTCATTCGGTCAAACGTCACTATGGAGTCAGGAGTTCTCGCTATAAGCTGATTCATTTTTACTATGATATCGATTGCTGGGAATTGTACGACCTCGAACTTGACCCCCAGGAAGTAAACAATGTCTATAATCATCCAGATTACCAGAAGATTAAAGATGACCTGATGAAAGAGCTCAACCACCTGAGAACAGAACTTGGTGTAAAGCCAGAAATTTAATGCTTATCTTTTTTACCTGGCGAATTTTATGATATGAAAAATAAAATAACGAGTGTTAAATGGCTAAAGCAAAACTCATTAACCGAAAAAAGTTGACCAGTGTTCTGATTAAGCCGGCTGGGCCGGATTGTAATCTGCACTGTCATTACTGTTTTTACCTGAAGAAAAGCGAGCTGTTCCCCGCAACTCACAAACACCGGATGAGCCTGGAAATCCTGGAGGAAACTATCAGGCAGGTCATGTCTCAGGGATTACCTGAAGTAAATTTTGGCTGGCAGGGCGGAGAACCAACCCTGATGGGCCTCGATTTTTTCAGGCAAGCGGTTTATTTCCAGCAGAAATATGGAAGCCACCAGTCGGTGAGTAACGGCTTCCAAACCAACGGACTTCTCATAAATAGAGACTGGGCTCGCTTTTTTCGAGATTATAACTTTCTCCTTGGGTTAAGCTTAGACGGCCCGGAGCACGTCCACGACCATTATCGTCGGCACTTAAACGGCCAGGGCTCCTGGTCAAAAGTGGTGGATTCGGCCAAATTACTCCTCGATTCGGATGTGGCCACCAACGCTTTGGTCGTCGTTAACGATTATTCTGTCAGGTTTCCTGAAGAAATATATGAATTCTTGAAAAGCCTGGGCCTCACCTACATGCAGTTCATACCCTGTATTGAGCCTGACCCGGAAAGACCCGGCCGACCAACCAGCTTTTCTGTTCCCGCTGAACGCTACGGCGATTTCCTGCTTAGGTTATATGAGCTCTGGAAAGCCGATTTTCAGAATCACCGCCCCCTAACCTACATCCGCAATTTTGAAGCACTGCTTTTTGCCTTTGCCGGTTTGACTCCGCCCGACTGCACCTTGCATAAAGAGTGCGGGATGTATGTGGTGGTTGAACACAACGGCGATGTCTATTCCTGTGATTTTTATGTCCAGCCCGAATGGAAATTGGGAAATGTTAAAGAAAAGCGTCTGGTGGACATGCTTAATTCTGCCCCGCAGAGAAAATTTGGTCAGTGGAAATCCATTTTGCCGGATGAATGTAAAAAATGTAAATGGCTTCTTTATTGCCGCGGCGGTTGTCCAAAGGAAAGAGGTTTCCAGCCTGAGCCAGAAAAAAGCTACTTCTGCCAATCGTATCAATACTTTCTCCAGCAGGCCAGCCCTTTTTTCCAGGAATTAATCAAAAAAATAAGATTGGAATAGAAATTAAAAAGGCCGAACAGGTCAACAGAGTGAGCTTTGGTCATCACCAGGTAATGGCTTATGGTAATCGCAGCGGGGCACTGGGATGTTCGGGTCAGCTCCTGGGTTGAAATTTGTTGAGATTGATTAAGGACAAGTCGAGCCGGGATAATGAATCCGAGACTTCGTTTTTTTCAGCTAATCGGCGCGGCGCTTATTTTTTATTTAGAGTTAGCAGAGATGCGGCCAAAAGCAAAAGTATGTTCTTAATAAATTGAATGAAAAATAAAAAGGATAAAAATAATCCAGATAGAAAAATCCAAGCATCTAAATAAGGAGAAAAGCATGCGGAAGCTAACTGGAACACTGGCCCTAAGCATTTTGTTTATCTCCATTTTTATGTTTGCATCAAGCGACCAGCCCGCTTCTAAGCTTCGCGCTGATTATGACGGATTAGCTATGACACCGCCCATGGGCTGGTATCCCTGGAATACTTTTGGCCAGGAACCGCAGAATGAGAGGTTAATCAAAGAAATGGTTGAGGCCCTGCTCCGGAGTGGAATGAGAGAAGCTGGTTATGCCTACATCGGACCCGACGAAGGCATTTGTTTTTATAGAGCTGAGGACGGGAAGCTAACTACCAATTTAGAACGCTATCCTAGCGGGTTACGCGGGCTTGGAGATTATATTCATCAACGAGGCCTTAAATACGCCCTCTACACTGACGCCGGCACCCTCACCTGCAGCAAGGCTATGCCTGGCACCAAAGGTTATGAATTTGAGGATATGCGCCAGTTTGCCGAGTGGCGGGCCGATTACCTGAAAATTGACTGGTGCCATACTAAAGGACAGGATATCGTCCAGACTTACACTCTGCTGGATGAAGCCCAGCGCGGGGCCGGCCGTCCCCTTGTCCACAGCCTGTGTTCCTGGGGAGTGGGCGAACCCTGGAAGTGGGCGGCCGCCGTAGGTCATCTGTGGAGGACAACCGGTGATATCTGTGAGCCAGGCAAAGCCGACTGGAACTCAGCTATAGAAATAGTCTTCGCCAACGAGAAATTATTTGCCTATGCCGGACCAGGTCACTGGAATGACCCGGATATGATGATTGTTGGCATGCCGGGACTGAGCGAAGCCCAAAACCGAAGCCTTTTCAGCCTGTGGTGCCTGATGGCGGCCCCGCTTATAGCTGGAAACGACCTCCGCCAGATGTCTGAGTCCACCCGGCAAATCCTGACCAACTTAGAAGTTATCGCTGTAGACCAGGACCCGTTTGGCTTTCAGGGGCACATCATCAAGAAGGATGGACAGGTCAGCATCTGGGGTCAAAAGAAATTGTTCGATGGCAGCCAGGCAGTGCTCGTGTTTAACCAGAACAATTCGCCCTCTGAGGTCACCATAAGCTGGGAAGAACTCGGCTTCAGCCGCGAAGCCAGCCTTTATGTGCGCGACCTTTGGAAACACCAGACAAACGGACCAATCACCAGAGGCCTTTCGCTGACTGTCCCGCCGAATGATGTCATCATGCTGCGTCTCTCCAGTTCCAGAGACTTTCCGCTTCCGCCGATTGTCAGCGCCGACACTTATCTTCTCTCACTGCGCGGAAAAAGCTCCAGGCCAGAGAAGCTTTCTGCTTCTTTAACCATTCATAATGCCGGAACAGTTGACCTGCCGCTCTGGAAGGTTCACGGGTCACCTCCCTCCTGGCTTTCGGTAAAAATCACGAAAAGAGGGAAAAACCAGATGGTCACCAACCAGATTAATACCGCGGGCCTCAGCTCAGGCTATTATCACACTACGGTCAGGTTGGATAACACTGAACCAATTTCTAAACGACCGATGTCCGCTTTTTATTACGACGTAGAAATTGAAGTCAAATAATGAGAATAAAAAATAAATGAAATAAACATGAAAATTATAAAATTAAACGCTGAGCTGGTGTACAAAATAGTTTGCAATTTGATTTAGACGGATGAGCCATCGTAAACTCTTTTTCTAAAAGAGATAACTTTAAAAAAGGAGGTTTTCATTTACGATGGCTCAGAGAGATTATAAGGCATTTTTGGAAAAATGGCTAACAAGATTTTTACTGGAGGATGACCCGATAAAGGCGATGTTAGAGTGGCTGTACAAGCTTATTTTGCCGGGATGATTTGACATGGCCAATTTTAATTATAATAATTCTTTAATCTTAAGAATCTGACATGGATATTTATCCGAGAGTAATTTACTGGTTTAAAAGAGATTTAAGAATAGACGATAACAGGGCTTTTTCTGAGGCCTGCTTGAAGGCAAGGGAAGTAGTTCCTATTTTTATCTTTATTCCAGAATTGTTAGCAAGATTCAAAAGTTATGATAGCCGCCTGGGATTTATAATTGATGCTCTCACTTTTCTAAATAAAAAGTTAGAGGCCAAAGGGGGAAGGTTATATTGTTTCTATGACCATCCGGAAAGGGTTTTCATCTGTCTTCTTGACAAATACAAACCCCAGACTGTTTTTACCAATAAGGCCTTCTCTTATAGTGGTGAAAACTCAGAAAATAAGGTGATGGAAATATGCCGGAAAAGGGGAATTGAGTATAAGGCTTATAATGACAATTTCCTCGCCCAAGTTGAGAAAATTCCTTTTAAGAAGGTCTTTACCTATTTTTATAAATACTGGAAAGAAAATTTAAATCTTCAAACCTATTCTTCACCTGAAAAGATAAACACCCCCTTAATCAATGAGCCTCAACTGGAGGCCATCCGGCCAAAACTAAAATACCAGGAAAACCCTTACTGGCGAGGAGATTTCTATATAGCCAGATTGAATGAATTTGATTTTAAAAAGTATGAGGAAAGCCGCAACCGCCTTGATACTAACGGGACATCGAAATTATCTCCATATATAAGATTTGGCTTAGTTTCATTGAGAGAAATATACCAAAGAGCTTTGAAGGCGGCAGGCGAAGACAGCCAGTTTATCAAAGAGCTTGCCTGGAGGGAGTTCTGGTATCATATCAAGATAAATTTCCCTGAGTTTAAGAACCTCGAATTTCAGGAAAAACGAAGAAAAATTGAATGGGAGAACAACGAAAAATTTATTAAAGCCTTCAGGGAAGCGAAAACAGGCTATCCTGTTATTGACGCCTCCATAAGGCAATTAAAAAATGAAGGCTGGATGCATAACCGGGCGAGGATGATTGTTGCCTCCTTTTTAACCAAAGATTTGTTTGTTGACTGGCGCGTAGGCGAAAAATTTTTTATGGAATATCTGATAGATTATGACGAAGTTGTCAATACAGGCAACTGGCAATGGAATGCTTCTGTGGGCCCTGATCCCAGGCCTCTGAGGATTTTTAATCCTATAATTCAGGCAGAGAAATTTGACCCGGATGGCATTTTTATCAAAAAATATTTACCCGAATTAAAGAATCTGCCTCCTTATATGCTTCATAATCCTT
>Ga0078972_1005708_pt1 | contig 31093 bp, 23 predicted proteins | sample YelNatPaOPGAMG01_FD_67568 | JGI IMG/M metagenome (GOLD analysis project Ga0078972, IMG submission 67568) | Hot spring thermophilic microbial communities from Obsidian Pool, Yellowstone National Park, USA - OP-RAMG-01 (SPADES assembly) (version 2) | ecosystem: Environmental > Aquatic > Thermal...
CCATTTCTGGTGTATACTTGCTCATAGGACGCCTCCAGTTAGGTGTTTTTTGCCAAGATCACTTTACTGGATTGGCGTCCTTTTTTCAAGCCCTTTTTACAAAAGGCCAAACTTCATGGATCGGGGGGTGGGGGTGAGGTCGGCCAGAACCAGACGGCGCACCACAGGTCGCCGACCTCCCGCAGGCGGCGCAGGGGGCTTTCCGGGCCGGCGTAGAGGTCGCGGAACAGTTCGGCCTTGCGCGCCCGCAGTGCCAGCGCCTCTGCGGGGGTGAGGTCTGCATCGGAGCGGTCCAGTTCCGTCCGGCGCTTCAGGGCATCCTGGAGGGCGGCATCCAGTTGCCCGGCGGCCATGGTCTCCCAGAGTCCCAACTGGCCGGTGCGCACCTGCGCCAGTCGCCTGCGCTCGCTCCGGTTGCGCCGGACCCGGGCCCGGGCCTTTTCCCGCTCCGCAGGCGTCGCCTCCGGGTCCACAAGGGAGAGGGCGTCGTCCGGGATGGCCGAGAGGGCCTCCACGGTCAGTTTCCCCTGGGCATCCCGCAAGGGGGCACCGATGAGCGAGTTGCCGCAGCGCAGGCGGTGATCCAGGAAGGAGAGGGGCCGGTCGGCGGCCAGGGTCTCCAGCCAGAGGGAGACCTTGGCCAGTTCCACGGCCAGGGGGTTGAGGTCCACCCCGTAGAGGCAGCGTTCGGCCACCAGGCGCTTGTAGCGGGCCAGTTCCTCGGCCTCGATGCGTCCGCTCACATCCCGCCCCTCGGCGATCAGGGCCCGGCCGTAGGCCTCGGCCAGGTAGCGGCAGGCCTGGATGAGAAAGGCGCCGGAGCCCATCGCCGGGTCGCACACCTTGAGTTCCAGGATTTCCTCGGCCCGTCGCTTCGGCCGGCCTCGGGAATCGCGCTGCGCGCAACCTTCGATGATCGGTTGCACCAGCGGCTCCAGGGCCTGGCGCACCAGGAAGGAGGTGATCTCCTGGGGGGTGTAATAGGAGCCGGTGCCCTTGCGCCGCCCGCCCCACAGCCGCAGGTAGAACTCGCCGGGCCGCTTGAGCGATTCCGGGTCCACGGCCAGGCCGCGCTCTTCGGCCTCGGCCCGGGGCATCCATTGCCACTCCCCGCGCACCTGGGCCAGAACCAGTTCCTCGGCGGCCAGGGCCGGCTCATAGACCAGCAGCCCTTCGTAGATGGAACCGAGTTGGTCCACGCCCAGGTCGGCGTAGGAATAGCGTTCCCGCCGTTCGCCGCGTCGCTGAGGGCGAGAGAGGGAAAGGGCGCGGATCACCCGATGCATCGCCCGGTCGGGGAGGCAGCAGCGGTCCAGGAGTGCGGTGCGGGCGGGGTCAAAGAGGTCGCCGTCAAAGGGCGGGATGAGGAAAGGGGCCGTCTCCCGGGGCCGGCCGGGCGGAGGAAAGCCCTCCCGCATCAGGCGAAAGAGGGTGTGGAGCGTCTTCTGGACATAAGTACGCCCGGCGTCCTCGGAGGGCAACTCCTGCTCCACCAGGTCTCGCAGGTGTTCCAGGCTGTAGGCATCCCGGTAGATGGGCGAGGTGCCCACCGGCAGCAGGTCGCGGCTCTCGGCGTAGAGGACAAAGAGGAGGCGGTAGAGGAAGTAGAGACCCTCTTCGAACAGGCGGCGCAGGGTAGATTCGTCGGGGGGGCCTCCGCCCCAGAGCGCCCGGTTCTCCGGCACGTCCAGCGCGCCCTGGACGAGGGCTTCCAGGGCCTCCAGGACGTTCTCTCGCAGGTCATCGGCGATGCGGGCGGCGTGGCGGTGGCTCTCCTCCAGCACCCGGTCCAGGAGACAGCGCCCGTCCGGGCCGGGGCGGAAGGCCTCCAGGCGGAAAAGGCCCCAGAAGGCCGTCCATTCGTCGTCGCGGTCGGCGTCGAAGAGGGCGGCAAAGTCCACGCGCAGGAACTGGCGGGCGATGGCGCTCCCCTTGCGGTAGAGGCGGAGTTCCTGGCCGTTGGAGACCAGCGCCCAGCGGGCCTCGTTATCGTCCAGGGCGAACTCGACGGCCCGGGCGATCGGCTCGCGGGTGACCTCGTCGCCGTCCGGCGTGGGCCGGCCGGCCTCCGGGTAGGTATCCCGGTCCAGGTCGGTGCCGAAGCCGTGCAGGTCCACGAACAGTAGGGGCAGGCGTTCTGCCTGCCCGTGGGGCAGGCGTTCTGCCTGCCCGTGGGGCAGGCGTTCTGCCTGCCCGTGGGGCAGGCGTTCTGCCTGCCCGTGGGGCAGGCGTTCTGCCTGCCCGTGGGGCAGGCGTTCCGCCTGCCCATCCCCCCGGTCCAGATAGACGGCGTGGGAGATGGGCACCCGGCCGTGCCGGGCGGTCTCCACGGCTTCCGGGAGGGGACCAAGTGTTGCCCCAGTGTCGCCGATATAGCCCAGGGCGGTGAAGAGTTCCCGATACCAGGAGTGCCAGGCCTCGCCTGGGGTGGAGCCGCCGGCCAGGCGCGCCCAGGCGCGTCGGAAGACCGGGCGGAGCAGGCGACGGTTGGTGTCCCGGCCGGCCGGGTCCAGTTCCTCCTCGTGCCGCCGGGCCAGGAGGTCGAAGAGGTAATAGGGGGAGAAGAATCCGCCCTCGTTGGCAAGGCCGCGCCGGACTTCCTGGCCGGATGTCATCCCATGTCCTCCGGAATCAGCAGGAGGACGCCGATGGGGTCCACCGCCTCGGGCCGCACCTTCTCCATGGCCCGGATCTCGGCCCGACGCTCCTCTTCCTGCTTCAGCAACTGCCCCCGTTCCCGCTCGAACTGGCGGACGCGCCGCTCCCGTTCCCTTTGCCCGAAGAGGTCCAACTGCACCGGGCCGGGGCCGACCAGCGCTTCTACCGCTCGACGGGCCAGGCGGTCCTCGGAGGCCTGCTTCCAGCGCCCCAGGCGAATCAGGGCCTCCTCGGCGATGTCGCGCTGGAGGGCCTCCAGTTCCCGCGTCCGTTCCGCCTGACGGCGGCGCACCTCGGCCTCGGCCAGCGCCTTTGCCGTCTCAAATATCGCCTGGAAGCGGGGCAACAGGGTACGCGCCTCTTTCTCGGAAAGGTGGCCGAAGGAGCGGCATTCCGCAACCCACCGCAGATCGGCCAGGCCGTCGTGGGAGACCTGCCCGTCCAGGCCGACGAAGACGGCCTCGAAGCGTTCCTCCACCGTCTCCCCCCGCCCGTCCACGAAGCGGAGGGCATAGGTGAAGACGAAGCCCGCTGCCGAGCCGGGCGGGGTGCGCCGGTAGGCCATCCGGGAGGGAAAGTGAGGGCTGTGGATTTTCCCCCGTATCCGGCGCAGGGCGGCCTGGACGAGAGGATGGCCGGGGGAGAGGAACTCCACCCGGCGGTCTGCCTCCCGGTCCTCCTCGGCGACGGCCAGGTCCCGCCGGAAGGTGGCCCGTTCGTACCGGTCCTGCCCGATTTCGCCCTGAAGCGAGTGCGGGACGAGGACGCGGAACACGCCCGCTTCTCCCGTCTCCTCCAGCCGGCCGCCTTCCAGACGGAAGAAGGTGCGGAGAAAGGCCTCGACATCCTGGTACTCGGGCACCAGGGAACGGGAGATTTCCAGTTCCCGCTCCACGGCGGCCATCTCTTCGGCCTCAAAGACCTCGCCCCGAATCAGTTCATCCGGCACCTGTTCCCTCAGGATGGCCTGCTCCTGGGCGATGGCTTCATCCAGACGGTGGGCGATCTCCCGGCCGGCCTCCTCCACGGCCTCCGGGTCGGCGCGGGCCAGGAATTCGTCGATATCCACCCTGGCCGCCAGGGGGAAGACATTGGAGACCGACCCCAGTTGCTCGGCGATGCGCTCCAGTTTCTCCACGACGATCTGGGCCACCCGCTGTTCCAGGGAACGGGTGGCGACCAGGAGGTAGATTTCCGGCGGTCGGGTCTGGCCGTAACGGTCGATTCGGCCGTTGCGCTGTTCGTAGCGGTTGGGGTTCCAGGGAATCTCCAGGTGAATCAGCCGTTTGCAGGCCTTCTGGAGGTTGATACCTTCCGAGGCGGCATCGGTGGCCAGGAAGATGCGCACCTGGGGGTCTTCCAGGAAACGACAACGGAGCGTTTCGCGCTCCTGGGGAGGCGTTGCGCCGTGATAGGTGACATATCTGCCCTGCCAGCCCTCCCGGTCCAGGACCCGGGCCAGCACCTCCAGCGTATCCACGAATTCGGTAAAGATGACCACTTTTTCCTGGGGATCGTCCAGCAGCCGGGTCAGGAGGTCCAGGAGGGCGCGAACCTTGCCCTCGCTTCCTTCCGGGATTCTCTCCGCGAGGGCCACGAGTTGCTCCAACACCTCCTTTTCCGTCCGGCCGTCGGGCAGAGTGAGGGGCTGCACATCGAGGGCCTGCCGGGTCTGGTCCTCGGGGGTGGTCTCATCTTCCGGCGGAAGTGGCCGGCCCTGAACCCGCTCCAGGCGGTTGCGCAGGCTGACCGTGCAGGCGTAGACGCTGGAAGCCAGCCGTTTGCGGAGGAAGGTTTCCAGGAAAGCGACGCCCATCGCCTCGCTCCGGCGGCCCAATTTCTCCAGTTCGTCGGCGCGGAGGCGCAGGGAGCCGGTGTAGCGGCGCAGTTCGCGTTCCAGCCGGCGCTCCGCCGGGGTGCGGTAACGCTCCACGTCCAGGACGGTGATCTTGCGGCGCAGGAAGCGGGAGCCGTCGGCCTTGACCACGTGGGTTTTGAGGCGGCGCACGATGAGCGGGCGGACGATGGCCGGGTCCAGGCGGTCGGGGTCCACGACGGCGTAGGGGTCCAGCAGGCGGAGGAGGGAGGCGAAAGATTCGCCCTTGCCGTCGTGGGGGGTGCCGGTGAGGAGCAACAGCGCCTCGGTGGAAGCGGCCACCACGCGCGCCAGTTCGGTGAGGGCCTTGGTGGCGGAGCCGCGCTCGGCCACGTGGTGGGCCTCGTCGATCACGGCCACGTCCCAGCGCACCCGCCGCAGGTCGTCCACGATGTGGCGCTGCGCGGCAAAGTGCATGGACATCACCAGGCGGGGGAGGTAGCCGAAGAGGTTGAGGTGGGAGGGCACCTGGCGGCGCAGGCGGGCGTAATCCTGGCCGTCGTTGATCACGATGGTCTCGATGCCGAACTTTTCGCGGAGTTCGGCCTGCCAGCGCTCCGGTTCGGGGCGGGCGCGGCAGAGGATCAGGATGCGGTCGGCGCGGCGGCGCTGGAGGAGGCGGAAGAGGATCAGGCCGGCCTCGGCGGTCTTGCCCAGGCCGGTATCGTCGGCCAGGAGGAGGCGGGGAAAGGGCAGGTTTTCTATGCGGCGCAGGGGCACCAGTTGATACGGCTCCAGCACCAGGCGTCCCCAATCCACAGCCCCCAGGTGGCCGCGGGCGTGAGAGAGGGTCAGCCGGAAGGCATCGTGGAGCGCTTTCCACAGGAGGGGGTCCCAGCCCGGGTCCCCCAGGGTCCATTGGAGCGAAGGGCTCTGAGCCCGTTCGATGGTTTCCAGGTCGGGGACGACCCGGACGCGCATCCCCTGGTTCTCGCGGCCGCGGCCGAACAGTTCGATGTGGGTGGCTGAGGAGACATCGGCCACTTCCCAGGGCAGGCTACGGAAGATGACGCGCTCGCCGACTTCAAAGGGCATGGTCGACCTCACCCGCAACCGCTCCGGAGTTCGGGAACACGATGGGCAGGTAGCCTCTTCCGGGCACCGGAGATTTCCTGGGGCGATGGAGGAGTGGGGCCTTCGCCTCATGTCCGCGGTGGGGGCAGGCCGGAGGGGGCAAGGGACCGGGCCGGAGGCGTTCCAGAAGGTCGGGTTGTCCGGAGGCATTCTCCGTTTCCCAGGTTCTCTCGCGCTGTGGGCCGGCCGGGGAAGCGCTCCGCACCAGGGCGTGGACCACGGTTTCCTCCTTCAGGGGGTGGAAAAGGAAACCCCGCCGGCGCGCTTGACATCGGCGGGTTGCCCTTAACCTGCCAGGGCGCGCACCCGCCTTGGCCACAGCCTCGGGCTTCTGAGAAGCCGCGAGGCTTTTTTCTTTGTCCGCCCCTATTCTACCGGAATGTCCCCGGCATGTCAAGCCCGGTTTTGCCTATCGCACTCCAACGCTGCCACTGCCGAAACGGAGGCGGCCGGCCGAAGTTCTACCCGGACCGCTTGTTCTTGAATGTCAAACCCCTGGTCCACGAACTCTTGGCAGTGTTTGCCAGGAAGGCGCGCCCTGTTGACCACCAACGGGTGCTATCGGCGTGGCGCACCTGGGAGCGCCGGCTGAAGGCTATTCCGGCGACGCGGTTGGCGCAAGAAGGCGCTATCTGGTTGGCCTGATCTGTCTTAGGCGGGTAACCGTCCTGGACGAAAGCAGGCCCACGGTGGGGTCTATCGCAGGGAATACCACGAAAGCGGCAAGGTGCCGCATACCCTGATCGATACGGAGGCGGGCTGGACGTACGGGCAGGCATTTGGGGCATTGGTCGACAGTGGTAGAGTAGGGGCCTCAGGAGAAAGCGCGGGCGGGGTCGACGGAAGTCGCCCCCCGCCTGGCCGCCGGCCGGCGCCGGCCGGCGGAAGACGGGTGCAGGCAAGGCGGAGGGTTCAGATGGCCTGCTGCGCTTCTGTGCCGAAGGGGGGATTCGAACCCCCACGGGGTTGTCCCCAGCGGATTTTAAGTCCGCGGCGTCTGCCGGTTCCGCCACTTCGGCCAGGTCCCCCCCGCTACAACCTCCCAGAAACACCCGTGGGGAGACCCCAGCGGTCCCCCCAACCCGGCGAGGAGCGGAAGACGGGATTCGAACCCGCGACCATCTGCTTGGCAAGCAGACGCTCTACCAGGCTGAGCTACTTCCGCAAGTGCCGCAGGTCGGAATCGAACCGACGACCCCATGATTTTCAGTCATGTGCTCTACCAACTGAGCTACCGCGGCATCCGCCTTGTGGGCGATACAGGGCTCGAACCTGTGAACCTCCTCGGTGTAAGCGAGGCGCTCTTCCAACTGAGCTAATCGCCCATCACGCCGAGGGGCCGGCCCTCATCTTCGCCCCCAAGCAGTGCCGAAGGCGGGATTTGAACCCGCACGAGGGAATACCCCTCACTAGGCCCTCAACCTAGCGCGTCTGCCAAGTTCCGCCACCTCGGCCTGCGCATCTCTATTATACAGAACACCCGCCGTTTTGTCAAATCGCCTTTCGCCATCACCACCGCGCAATGCCCGTTCGGCCGGTCGGACAAGGCGCCGGAGGGGCCCGACCCACTCCGGCACCTCGATTTGACGAAAGAAAGAATCTGTGATATACTAGTTATACCAAAACGCTTCCGGCAGCATTCCCAGGTGCGTCGCCATCGGCCGGCCGAGGGCAAATCTCCCGGGGAAAGGTTGGGGGTCAGACCCGGAGGATGCGCCCGAAGGAAAAAATGAACGTCCTTGGAGCCTCGCACCGTTGATTTTCCCAGATTCGGGCCGGACCTTTCCCGGTATGGGTAGGACCGGGCAAATAGCCGTTTCCCCCAGGTTCAAAAGGGGAACCGAACGGCGGCTTCGCCCCCGCTTCGGAATATGACCCTATGGAGGTTGTCACCGTGATGAACATCGCCGATCTGGATAACATGACCCTGGCCGATCTCCAGGAAATGGCCCGGGAAATGGGCATCACCGGCTACAGCCGGCTGAAAAAACAGGAACTCATCTTCCGTCTGCTGGAGGCCCAGACGGAACAGGCCGGCCAGATCTTTCGGGCCGGCGTGCTCGAAGTCGTCAGCGAGGGCTTTGGCTTCATCCGAGGGCCCCGCCTCCTGCCCGGACCGGACGACGTCTATGTCTCCCAGTCCCAGGTCCGACGCTTCGGACTGCGCACCGGCGACCTGATCTCCGGCCGGGTGCGCCCACCCAAAGAGGGCGAACGCTACTATAGCCTGCTCAAGGTGGAGGCCGTCAACGGGCTGGACCCCGAGGTGGCCCGCCGCCGGCCCTTCTTCGACGACCTTACCCCCATCTTCCCCAACCAGCAACTGAAACTGGAGACCGACCCCCGGATCCTCTCCACCCGCCTCATCGACCTCATCGCCCCCATCGGCCGGGGACAGCGCGGCCTCATCGTCTCGCCCCCCAAGGCCGGCAAGACCACCATCCTCAAGGCCATCGCCAACGGCATCACCACCAACTACAACGACATCGTCCTCATGGTGCTCCTGGTGGGCGAACGGCCGGAGGAGGTGACCGATATGCGCCGCTCGGTCCAGGGGGAAGTCATCAGTTCCACCTTCGACGAACCGGTGGAGAACCATACCCACGTGGCCGAGATGTGCCTGGAACGGGCCAAACGCCTGGTGGAGTGCGGCGCCGATGTGGTCATCCTCCTCGATAGCATCACCCGCCTGACCCGGGCCTATAACCTGAGCGTCCCCCCCAGCGGCCGCACCCTCTCCGGCGGCATCGACCCGGTGGCCCTCTATCCCCCCAAGCACTTTTTCGGCGCCGCCCGCAAGATCGAAAACGGCGGCAGCCTGACCATCATCGCCACCTGCCTCATCGAAACCGGCAGCCGCATGGACGACGTGATCTATGAGGAATTCAAGGGCACCGGCAACATGGAACTGCACCTGGTGCGCAAACTGGCCGAACGCCGCATCTACCCGGCCATCGACGTGCAACGCTCCGGCACCCGCCGCGAGGAACTCCTTCTGGATCCGGAGACCCTGCGCAAGGTCTGGACGCTGCGCCGGATGCTGGACGTCCTGGGCCCCGACGAGGGCACCGAACTCCTCCTGACCCGGCTTTCCAAGACCCGGGATAACGTCGAATTCCTGAACACCCTGAGCAAGAACCTGTGATCCCCCCAAGGAGACGAAGGACATGGAAGAACAAATCCAGGCCCTCCTGGAACGGGTCCACGCCGACGGCGTCGAGTTCGTCAACCTCCAGTTCAGCGATATCTTCGGCACGCTCAAAAGCGCGACCATCCCGGTCGGCCGGCTACGCGATTCCCTCCTCCAGGGCACCTGGTTCGACGGCTCTTCCATCCAGGGCTTTGCCCGCATCTGCGAAAGCGACATGCTCCTGCGGCCCGACCCGGCCACCTATAGCCTGGTGCCCTGGCGTCCCCGACAGCCGGCCGAAGCCCGCCTGATCTGCGACATCTATCGCCCCGACGGCCAGCCCTTCGAAGGCGACCCGCGCTACATCCTCAAACGGGCGCTTGCCCGGGCCCGGGAGATGGGCTGGATCTACAACGTCGGGCCGGAGTTGGAGTTCTTCCTCCTGGAACGGGAAGGCAACCACGTCGCCCTCTCCCCCCACGACCCGGCCGGCTACTTCGACCTGGGGCCGCGCGACCGGGCGCTGGACGTGCGCCGGGAGATCACCCGCGCCCTGGAGACCATGGGGCTGGAGGTGGAGATGGCCCACCACGAGGGGGCCCCGGGCCAGCACGAAATCGACATCCGCTACAGCGAGGCCCTCTCCGCCGCCGATCAGGCCCTCACCGTCCGCTACGCGGTCAAGTCGGTGGCCCACCAGTGCGGCCTGCACGCCACCTTCATGCCCAAGCCGTTCTTCGGAGTGAATGGTTCGGGCATGCACACCCACCAGAGCCTCTTTGACCTGGAGGGGCGGAACGTTTTTTTCTCTCCCGATGACCCTTACTACCTTTCGCCCCTGGCCCGCCACTTTATCGCCGGCCAGCTCTTCCACGCCCGGGCCATGTGCGCCGTCCTCAGCCCCACGGTGAACTCCTACAAGCGCCTGACCCCGGGCTACGAGGCCCCCGTCTATATCTGCTGGGGACAGATCAACCGCTCGGCCCTGATTCGCGTCCCCAGTTATTCCCCCGGCCGGGAACAATCGGTGCGGGTGGAACTGCGCTGCCCTGACCCCAGTTGCAACCCCTATCTGGCCTTTGCCGTGATGCTGCACGCCGGCCTGGACGGCATCGAGCGCGGCCTGGAGCCGCCCGAACCGGTGGAGGAAAACGTCTACGGCTTCGACGACGTCCGCCTGGCCGAACGCTCCATCGGCGTCCTGCCGGGTTCGCTGGGCGAAGCCCTCAAGGAAATGGAGCGCAGCCCCCTCATGCGCAAGGCCCTCGGGGAGCACGCCTTTTCCTACTACCTCCTGGCCAAGGCCAAGGAGTGGGATGCCTTCCGCATCGCCGTGACCGATTGGGAGGTGCAGCGCTACCTGGAAATCCTGTAACTCAGGGGAGAGCGAAAAGGCGCTGGAGGAGTTGTCGGGTTTCCCAGAGGGTCAGCCACTTCCCCAGGTAGTGCCCGTTCAGGTAAATTTCCAGGTGCAGATGGACGCCGCTTCGGTTGCCGGCGGCCCCATCCTCCGTTCCCGAGTTCCCGGCAAAGCCGATGACCTGCCCCCGCCGGACCCGGTTGCCGACGTCGATTCCCTCAGCGATGCGCGCCAGGTGTACGTAGTGGGATGATAACCCGTTTCCATGGTCCACCCAGACCTGCCGGCCGCGGAAACGGTCCTCGATCTCCGGCGGGGTATCGTGCAGGGAAACACACCGGGCCGCCAGTTCGTCCCACTCGGCCGGGGTCATCTCCCGATAGGCGATATCGGCCCGCACGACGACGCCGTCGGCGACGGCCCGCACGGGCGCCCCGTAGGGAATCTCTACCCCCATCGTGCCCCCGTACATATCCAGGCCGTGGTGGATGCCGTAGCGGTAGACGCGAGGGGCGCCGGGGAGGAGGGAAGGGCGCTCCGGGAGGTAGCGGACGTTGGAGATGGGAGAGGTCAGGCTGAGGAGCGCCGACCAGTTCGGGAGGTAATCGGGCCGGCCGGCCGGGGGAGGGCCTTCTCCCCCGCTTACGGCGTACACCTGGCCTGTGCCCGGATAGAGGAGGAGGGCGTCGGGGACGGCGATATAGAGCCGGCCGTCCGCCACATCGAGGGCCCGCATCTCCTCCTCCGCCTCCAGGGTCTGCAGGAGGCGGCCGCTTCCCCGCTCCAGGACCCGCAGACGATGGCCGGCCCGGTCGATGACGTAGAGAAAGCCCGCCGGGTCCAGGTGAAGCCCCACCGGTTTCTCCCAGGAGAGGCCGGCGGCGAAATCGGGGTCGCGCTTCGGGGATGTGCCGTGGAAGCGCACCAGGCCAGCCGGGGCGTTTCGCCCCTCGTGCAGGAGGACGTACACGTCCCCATCCACCCCCAGGTCCACCCCCCGACTGACGTCGTAATCCCTGCCCAGCCGGCCGGCGGGCGCATCTCCCCCGGGGAAATACCCTTCCCCACGTTCGCCCGGGGGGTAACGCCAGACCTGGCTGTAGGAGACGTCCAGGAGGTAGAGGCGTTCCCCATAGGAGGCGACGGCGACGAAGGCCGGGTTGGGGGCGCTGCGACGCTGGTCTATGGGCCGGAGCACGGCCCACGGGGAGGCCTCCGGGTCGTACCGATAGAGGTCCCCCCGTTTATCCAAAAGGAGGAGCCCCCGGCCGTCCGGGCTGCGGGCCAGGTCGACGAGTTCCCCCACCGGCATCCCCTCGATTCGGCCTTCGGGGGGAAAGAGCCGGCCGGCCGGCTCACCCGGCCGGAGGGGCAGGGCCACCACCTCCCCGGCGTCGAGGATATAGGCCGTGTCGCTCACCACGGCCAGGCCGAGGGGGTGGACAACCGCACCAGGCGACCAGACGTAGCGGTCGGTGTTATCCGGCCGGAGGAGGTCCTGGGCCGGCGTGGGGGTGGGCGTGGCCGTCTCCCGGGGCGTGGGCGTGGGGCTGGGGGAGGGAGGAGAGGGCGTGAGGGTGGGGATGGGAGTGGCGCTGGGCGGAGGCGGGGTGGCCGTGGGCGAAGGGAGGAGGAGCGTGGCCGGAACGGTGGGAGGGGCGGTGGGGCGCAACAGCCGGCCGCTGCCCCAGAGAAGCACGGCCACGATCAAGGCTGTGACCAGGATCGGGGGAATCGTCCAGAACACACGCTGCCTTTTCCTGAGGGCCATCGTAAAGATTTCCTGAGAATCCTGAGAAAGTTAGGTTTTTTCCCTGGATGTCAACAGGGCCTGCCCGATTTCCTCCAGGAGGGCCAGCACCTTTGCCTCGAATTGCTCCCTATCCTTCTTGAGGCCTCGTCTAAAAGCCGCCAGGACCAGGATGAGGAAGAGAAGGGGCAGGGAGATGACAGGTGCGTAGAGAATTCCCACAAGTACGTCGGTGATGATCCTGAGAAACGTTGGCTCCTGATAGGTCCCATGGCTTTCCTCCATATCGTATGCAGATGCCTGTCATGTATTTTATTACGGACAGAATAGGTGTCAAGCGGGCGCGCGAAGCGGGGTGCGCGCCGCTTTTATCGGCGGTTTTCCGGCCTTTTCCCGCATGTTCAGCCTGCCTCCTTCTCCACCCGACCCGGTTCGCACGCTGGTGCGACTCATCCCCACATTATACCGCCGATGCCATCGTCCTGAGTCTGGCCGGGGAAGCCACGCTGAGCAATAGACCTGGCGGTCCTGGCCCTCTCCACCCTGGTGCTCATGGGGGCGCTCATCTGGGCCCTGCGCCGCGGGCGGCGATAACCGCTTGACAGACGGTCCTTCCTGTGGCATAATGGGGGCGAAAGGCGATGATGGAGACGAGTAGGCGCGGGACAACGCTCAGAGAGCCCGCGAAAGGTGTGAGCCGGGTGCGGAAGCCGCGCCGAAAATCCCTCCGGAGCCGCTGACCGAACGGCCGCCACGCCGGCCCAGTAGACTCAGCCGGAATCGTCCTCCGTTACCGGGACGCGGCGATCGTGGGTCGCCGGCCGAGTGGCCCCGCACCGGGGCAAGAGGGGTGGTACCGCGGGAGGTTCGCTCCCGTCCCTTCGGGGACGGGTTTTTCTTTGCCCTCCTGCCGCGCCACGGCCGGTTTCCGGTCCAACAGCCCGTAGAGAGGAGGTCACCATGTTTCAACCGGTTCCAACCGAGGTAGACCTGGTAGCCCAGGAGCACCAGATTCTGGCCTTCTGGCGGGAAAAGCGCATCTTCCAGAAACTCCTGGCCCTCCGTGCGGACGGACCGCGTTGGTCCTTCATCGACGGCCCGATCACGGCCAACAATCCTATGGGCGTCCACCACGGCTGGGGACGAACCTACAAAGACCTCTACCACCGCTTCTGGGCCATGAAAGGCTACCAGACCCGCTACCAGAACGGCTTCGACTGCCAGGGCCTCTGGGTAGAAGTGGAGGTGGAGAAGGAACTGGGCTTTCGTTCCAAACGGGATATCGAAAACTATGGCATCGCCCGCTTCGTCCGCAAGTGCAAGGAGCGGGTGCTGCGTTACGCGGCCATCCAGACCGAACAGTCCATCCGCCTGGGCTACTGGATGGACTGGAACGACCCCGATTTCCTGCGCGACCTGGGGCGTCGGCTCCTGGAAAATCCGGAGGAGGTCATCACCGTCCAGGGGCCGGCCGGCCCGGTGACCGATACCGTGGAACAGATCGTCGCCCGGCTGGGACTGCCCGAACTGGGCGGCTCGTACTTTACCTTCTCCAACGAGAACAACTATATGATCTGGACCTTTCTCAAGCGCTGCTGGGAGCGGGGCTGGCTCTACAAGGGCACCGACGTCATGCCCTGGTGTCCCCGCTGTGCCACCGGCATCAGCCAGCACGAGATCGTCACCGAGGGCTACCAGGTGCGCGTCCATCCGGGCGTCACCTTGCGCTTCCCCCTGCGCGGCCGGCCGGGGGAGAGCCTCCTGGTCTGGACCACCACCCCCTGGACGCTCACCAGCAACGTCGCCGCCGCCGTAGGACCGAACCTGACCTATGTGCGGGTCCGCCAGGATGGGGAAACCTTCTACCTCTCCCGGGGCACCCTGTCCATGCTCCAGGGGCCCTATGAGGTCCTGGGGGAAATGCCGGGAACGGCCCTGGAGGGCTGGGAGTACGCCGGACCTTTCGACGAACTCCCGGCCCAGCAGGCCTCCGGCGCCCCGCAGGCCCATCGCGTCATCCTCTGGGACGAGGTGGGGGAGGCAGAGGGCACGGGCATCGTCCATATCGCCCCCGGTTGTGGGGCGGAGGACTTTGCCCTGGGCCGGCAGTACGGCCTGCCGGCCATCGCCCCCCTGGACGAAGAGGGCGTCTTCCTCGATGGCTTCGGCTTCCTCACCGGCACCCCGGTCGGCGAGAGCGCGCCGAAGATTTTGGCGAACCTCCGGGAGAAGGGCCTCCTCTACCGGGTGGAGGACTATGCCCACCGCTACCCGGTCTGCTGGCGCTGCGGCACCGAACTGGTCTTCCGGCTGGTGGGCGAGTGGTTCATCTCCATGGACGAACTGCGCTACGACATGATGGAGGTCACCCGCCAGATTCGCTGGATTCCGGAGTTCGGCCTGGAGCGGGAACTGGACTGGCTGCGCAACATGCACGACTGGATGATCAGCAAGAAGCGCTACTGGGGGCTGGCGTTGCCCATCTGGGAGTGCCGGCAGTGCGGCCACTTTGAGGTCATCGGCGACGAGCACGAACTTCGGGACCGGGCCGTGGCCGGCTGGGAGGAGTTCGCCGGCCATACCCCCCATCGTCCCTGGGTGGACGCCGTGCGCCTCCGTTGCCCCCGGTGCGCCTCCGAGGTCTCCCGCATCCCCGACGTGGGCAACCCCTGGCTGGACGCCGGCATCGTCAGTTTCAGCACCCTCCAGTACCGCACCAACCGGGACTACTGGCGGCTGTGGTATCCGGCGGATTTCATCACCGAATCGTTCCCCGGCCAGTTCCGCAACTGGTTCTACAGCCTCCTGGCCATGGCCACCGTCCTGGAGAAATCGCCGCCCTTCCGGGTCTGCTTCGGCTATGCCACCCTCCTGGGCGAGGACGGCCGGGAGATGCACAAGTCCTGGGGAAACATGATCGAGTTCAACGAGGCCGCCGACCGGATGGGGGTGGACGTCATGCGCTGGCTTTACTGCCGCCAGAAGCCGGAATCCGACCTCCTCTTCGGCTACGGCAAAGCCGATGAAGTACGGCGGCAGTTCCTCCTCCCCCTCTGGAACGCCTACGTCTTCCTGGTCTCCTATGCCCGCCTGGACGGCTGGACGCCCGACCGCAGGTGGGCCGGAGAGGGGACGCTCACCCTGCTGGACCGCTGGATTCTGGCCCGCCTGAACCAGGTGGTGGCCGGGGTGACCGGGCGGCTGAACGACTATGACGCCTATGGGGCCACCCTCCTCGTCGAGCCCTTCATCGACGACCTGACCAACTGGTACATCCGCCGCAGCCGCCGGCGCTTCTGGAAGAGCGAGCAGGATGCCGACAAGGACGCCGCCTACACCACCCTCTACCAGGTGTTGACCACCCTCTGCCGGCTGCTGGCCCCCTTCGTCCCCTTTGTGACCGAGGCGATGCATCAGAATCTGGTGCGGGCGGTGAATCCCACGGCTCCGGAGAGTGTCCACCATACCGACTGGCCGCAGGCGGACCTGGCGGCGGTGGACGAGGTCCTGCTGGAGCGGATGGCGCTGGCCCGCCGGATCGCCGCCCTGGGGCATGCCGCCCGGGCCGGCCGGGGCCTGAAGGTGCGCCTGCCCCTCCCCCGCGCGCTGGTTCACCTGGCCTCTCCGGAGCGGCTGGAGGAGGAACTGCTGTCCCTGGTGCGGGAGGAGTTGAACGTCAAAGAGGTGGCCTGGGTGGAGGATGAGGGGGCGTTGTTCTCCTGGCGGATATTGCCCGATAACCGGGCCCTGGGGCCGCGTTTCGGAGCCCGTTTCCCGGCGGTGCGGGCCGCCCTGGCCGGCCAGGACCCCGGGGCGGTCGTCCGGCGGTTGCGTTCCGGCCTGCCGTTGCGGCTCCAGGTGGACGGCGAAGAGGTGGAACTGGCTCCGGAGGAAGTCCTGGTTCAGGAGGAGCCCCGGGAGGGCCTGGCGGTGGCCTCGGAGCGGGAACTCACCGTTGCCGTGGATACGCGGATCACCCCGGAACTTCGGGCGGAGGGCCTGGCCCGCGAGGTGGTCCGTCGGATTCAGAACCTGCGCAAGGAGGCCGGCTTCAACCTGGACGACCGCATCGAGACGGTCTACCAGGCCGGGGGCGAACTGGCGGAGGCCATCGCTTCCTGGCAGGAGTATATCGCTGCGGAGACGCTGAGCGTGTCCTTGAAGCCGGGCGAACCGGAGGCGGGGATGGCGGTGGCGGAGGACCGGGTGGAGGGGCATCGGTTGCGCCTGGGGGTGCGGCGGTTGACGAAATGAGACGTTTATGCTATAGTACATTCGCCGGAACATCGGCGATGGAAGAGCACGATAAGGAGGAGTGGAAATCGTCGAGAAGCTACGGGTGAACACGCGGATTCGGGCGCCGGAGGTCCTCCTGATCGGGCCGGACGGTCGGCGCATCGGGGTAAAGCCTTTGCAGGAAGCGCTGAATCTGGCCGCCCAGGAAGGGATGGACCTGGTGGAAGTCGATCCGCTGGCCAATCCGCCGGTCTGCCGGATGCTGGACTATGGAAAGTACCGCTACGAGCAGACGAAGCGTGAACGGGCGGCGCGGAAGCGCCAGCGGATGGTCGAGATCAAGGAGGTGCGGCTACGGCCCAAAATCGGCGAACATGACCTTCAGATCAAAGTGGGAACGGCGCGCCGCTTCCTGGAGGAAGGCAATCGGGTCAAGGTGACCATGCGCTTTCGGGGACGGGAATGGTCCCACAGCGACATCGCCGAGGCGGTGCTGCAGCAGGTGGCCACGATGCTGGAGGATGTCGCCGAGGTGGAGCAGTCCCCGGCCGGTGGTGGTCGGGAACTGACGATGCTTCTGTCGCCCCGGAAGAAGTAGGAAGCCCCTCCGGTTGGGAAAGCAGTTCCGGTGTTGGGGGACGGGGAAAACCCGTCCGGTAGGTTGCAGACGTGTCTTTTTTGCCAAGTGAGGAGGAACGACCTTGCCGAGAGTCAAACGAGGGATGATGGTACGTCGCCGGCATGACAAGGTGCGCAAGCAGGCCGAGGGTTTTCGGGGCGGCCGGCATCGCACCTTCAAGACGGCCCACGAGGCGGTGATGCGCTCGATGCACCATGCCTATCGGGACCGCCGCCGGCGCAAGCGCGATATGCGGCGGCTGTGGATCGTGCGCATCAACGCTGCGGCCCGCCAACTGGGCACGACCTATGGGCAACTCATCTGTGGGTTGAGGCGGGCCGGCATCGAACTGGACCGCAAGGTGCTGGCGGACCTGGCTGCGCGGGAGCCGGAGACCTTTGCCCAGGTGGTGGCCCGGGCGCGGGCCGCCCTGTAGGTTGAGCCTGGCTCAAGAGGTGGGGGCACGGCCTGCCGTGCCCCTGGATTTTTTCCGGCGGGCCTGTACCGGCTAGGGCTGGGGCAGGGGCACCCGGCCGGCCATCTTGCGGGCCAGGTCGATCACCTGTTCTTCGGAAAAGGCGCCGGCCGGCCCGGCCGTCACCAGAAAGCCCAGCACATTGCGCCGGCGGAAGAGCAGGAGGTAACTTTCCCCGGTCCGGACCGTGGCCCGGGCAAAGTCCACCTCGATCTCCCCCTCGACGAGTTGAGGCGGTTCCCGTTTTTCCACCTGGAGGCCGGCGTCCTGCATCCTCAGGCCGCCTTCGATGTGGGTGCGGATGTCCTGGAGGGCCGCCTGGGCTCCCCCGGAGGAATCGCAGCGCAGGACGGCCGCGATCAGGGCCACCGAAGGGGAGATGTCCCCGGTTTCGGAGAGCACCCCGGTGAAGACGCGCAGGCTGGCCTCCAGGAAACCGGGCGATTCCTCCAGATGGAGCATTTCCAGGAGGTCGGGGAGGCTTTTCTCCTGTTCCAGGCGATAGGATGCCCCCAGGTCCTCCAGCCGCAGGTTCATTTCCCCGGCCGGCTTTTCGATCAGTTTTTCCGCCCCACAGGCCGCCAGCAGAACCAACCCGGCCAGGACAACACCCCACAGGATACGTTTCATCGTCTTTCCTCGCCTTTTGCAGAGCGTTTGCGGCGCAGCCTTTGCCATCGGCGGACCAGGTCCTCGCCGCCGGGCCGCTCCCCGTACCCGGCAATGGCCTGTTCGACCATCATTTCGGCTTGCGCCAGGTCTCCGGAACGGTGTTCGTGGTACTTGGCCAGTTCCAACAGGGCATAAAGAGGCGGCTTCCCCGGCCGTCCCAGCAGGGCCTGCCAGATTTCCAGGGCCTCTGCCCACCGGCCTTCTCGCTTCAGGAGGAGGGAAAGGCGCTCCCAGGCGCGTTCGCGTTCGCGGGGCGGCAGGGCCAGGAGCAGGGCGGAGCGATAGGCCAGGATGGCCTTGGGGAAATCGCCCTGCCCTTCGTACAGCCGGCCCAGGGCGTAGAACTCCAGGCCGTGGCTGGCTCCACCCTCGCCCCAGGGGTCCCGCAGGAAGCGGGCCAGGTGGGTGGCCAGCGCAACCAGGGAGAGGATGTCCTGGGCGTTATGGTAAAAGACCGGCCGGAGCACCTCGGCCGGGGCACCGCGCAAATAGTCGTGGTAGACGGAGGGGATGCGCCAGGAGGGGATGTCCAGGAAGGAGCGCTGCACGCCGAGCAGGTGCTCTTCCAGATGGACCAGCCGGCACCGAACCAGCCGGTCGCGCCAGAGGCGGCGGGCCGGCAGGAGCAGGTCCAGGTGGGCCTGCCCGCTCCAGGGGGGCTTCAGCCGGGCCAGGGTGTAGCGATTGGCCAGAATCGGCAGGTCAAAGCCCCGGCCGTTGAAGGTGACCAGGCCCTGGCCCGGACGAATCGTTTCGGCCACCGTCTCCAGGAAAGCCCGTTCCTCGGCCGGGGAGCGCAGGAAGACCTGGCGCAGGGAAAAGGCCTCGCCCTCGAAACGCCCCAACCCGACCAGAAAAGCATAGGTGCCGGCCCCATCGGCCAGGCTGGTGGTTTCGATGTCCAGAAAGGTCAGGCCCTCGGGGGACAGGGGAGGAAGCGGGCCGGCCGAGGCCAGGGCGGCCCAGCGTTCCACCGGCTCCTGGAGGAAGGCGGCCAGCGGGAAGCGTCCGTGGACATCCTTCAGGGGATACCTTTCCTCGACCACGAAGCATCGCCCCGTGCCCGTGTCCACCAGCCGCCCCTCCAGGCTCGGGGACAGTTCGACTGCCTTCTGGGGAGCCGGGCGGAACTCCAGTTCCCGTCCCCGGCGGAGTCCCCATCGCTCCAGTTGGCGGCGAATTTCCTCCGGCAGCGCCGGCCTTCCGGTCTCCAACGTCTCGTCCCCGGTTGTGTCCGTTTCACTCTGGCCGGTGCGGGCTTCCGGCACGCACCGGCCTCGTGATGGCGCCTCGTCCGACCCGCTCAGCGGACACCGTCGCTCCTTATTCCTCTTTCCAGACCCGCAGGAGTTCCTTCCATTCGCCGGTCAGGAGGGCCCGTTCGGCGGCGTAGTAGATATGATCCCGCCCCTCCTCGTCCCGATACACCAGATCCACCCGCTCCGGGTCCAGCCGCAGGTAGCCGATATTGCCCCACCAGCGCACTTTGGACTCGTCCAGCGGCAGGTCCTGGTGAAAGTGGGCGATGGCGTAGGCGTAGGGGGAATCGGGCGGGAACTCGCTCTGGCGCCGTACCCGGGGGTCGACCCGGCCGGTCTGCATATCGCGGAACTGGTAGAGGATTTCCTCCCGGCTGGCGGTGCTGCGGACCACCTCCACGCCGGTCGGCGGGAGCGGCACCCGCACCAGTTCCACCCAGCCCTCGGCCCCGCTCAACTGGCTGCGGTGGACGTGGCGGAAGTAACGCACCTGACCGTCGGCCTGGCGCATGGCCAGGTCGAAGAAGAGGTTGTTGCCTTCCCAGTAGACCCGTTCGACGGCCGCCTGGCCTCGCCAGCGCGGAAGGCGTCCGCCCCAGGTAGCCGGGGCCGGCTGCGCCGGGGCCTCGGCCCCCTCTTCTTCCGGCCCTTTTTCCTCCACCGGGGCGAGGGGTTTTTCCTCCTCCAAGGGGGCGGCCCGGGGGGGGCGTGCCGCTGCCGGCATTCCGGCCGAGGGCGGACGGGAGGCGTAGGGGGTTGGCCCCCGGAGGGGGCGGGCGGCCTGGGGCGTCCGCTGGGCGCTTTCTTCCAGCAGGATGGCCGGCTCCTCCTCCAGTGGGGGGCGGAGCGATTCCACGGCTTCCCGCCAGCGCGGGGTCAATCCCCACTCCGAAACGCCGTAAAAGATATGGTCCACCCGGCCTTCGGGGTCGCGGTGCACCAGGTCGAAGACGCGGCGGTCGCCGCTCCGGTAGGCCCGCCAGATGCCGTACTCGCCCTTCCACAGCACCCGGGAGAGGTCAACCCGCCCCTGGCGCAGGGCCTCCTGGCGTTCGATGGCATAGGCCCACAGCCCCCGGGCCCGCTGGCGGGTTACCCCCGAGGTGACCCGCATGTCGCGGATGTCATAGAACCAGGTGCCGTCGCGCAGGTAGGCGCCGACGATCTCCACCCCGGCCTGCGGCAGGTCCAGGGCGCCCAGGGAGGAGACGGTTCGCCCGGCGCCCAGAAGGTCCAGAAGTTCCTGGCGGCCGGCCGGCCGGGTCTCTTTTCCCTGTCGCACATAGACCACGCCCTCCCGGGTCACATAGGGCGGCGGGAGTTCCGGCTGTACCTCCACCCGGATGATCTCCTTGCCCGCCTGGTGCATCAGTTCCAGGTTGAGCCGGGGGGCCGGCTCCACCATCTCCCGCACAGAACGGGCGATGGTGGCGCTCCACCACTCCGGGTCTTCGACGCCGGTTACGGCCTCCTCACTCAGGCCGAGGAGCAGCACGCCTCCGCCCGCGTTGGCCAGGGCGGCCACATCGCGGTAGAGCGCCTCGGGATCGGCCTGGGCATAGAGGAGCACCCGTTCCGGCCCCTGGCGGGCCAGTTCCTCCACCTGGGCTCGCCACCGTTCCTGTTCCGGGGAGCGGAGGCGGGCCACCTCCCGGCCGGCCAGCAGGTCGCGCAGGGCCGGGAAGGAGAGGCGTTCCAGGAGGACTTCGGTGTAGCGTTCCCCGGGCCGGTTTCTCCCCGGGTGGTGGCCGCAAAAGGCGGCGGAGGACCAGACCGTGGGCAGGGGGCCGGCCGGCGCCTCCTCGGGGGAAAGCCACTCCAGCGCCAGCGGTCCCGCCGGGAGGGCCTCGGCCGTCAGGTTCAGCCGCAGCCAGCCCTGGCCGTCCAGAAGCACCAACCCTCCGGCCTGGACCAGGAGCGCACAGGTGGTCGGAAGGTCGCTCTGGGATACCAGGTTGGGGTTGCCTTCGCGCAGCCGTTCTACCGGAATGCCCAGGTTGAGCAAAAGGGCGTAGAGGCGCTCGGGCGGCGTTTCGGGGGGAAAGAGGGCCAGGAGGAAAAGCCCCTCCGGGGTGGTCACCTCAAAGCCGGGCAGCAGGAGCAGGCGGTTGCCAATCTGGTAATCTTCCCAGAGCGACGCCTCGGCGGGGGAGAGCCGGCCGGCTTCCTGGAGCACCTTCAGGCGGTTGACTTCCAGGCGCAGTTGTTCATAGCCGCGCACGGCGTTATGGTCCACCAATCCCAGGCCGTCCAGTCCGGCTTCCTCGGCCTGGCGCAGGATGTTCAGGAGGGGGATTTTCCCCGGTTCGCCTTCTTCGGCCGTCGGGTAATGAACGTGCCAGTCTATACGAAACCAGGTTTGCGGATACTCGCTCATCGTTTTCCTCGCGGTACGTGTTCCGTGTTGCGTGTTACGTGTTACGTGTTACGTAAAGGGAGGTTCGGGGGATATGTCGGTCCAGGGGCTGCCGCACTTTTGGGCCAGACGCCAGAGGTCCGAGACGGCGGAGGGAGGCACCGGCACGGCTCCCAGGCCCGCGTCTTCGGGAAAGCCGTGGAAGTCGCTGCCTCCGGTGACGATGAGTCCGTAGCGTGCGGCCAGTTCGGCCAGCCGGAAGGCGACCTCCAGGGAGCACATTCCGCAGAAGGCTTCCACTCCCAGGAGGCCGGCTTCCAGCAGTTGTTCCAGGAAGGGCCAGGGGTAGAGGGGGGAGGAATCGTCCGTCCAGTCGCGTTCCGGCTCCAGCGAAATCGGGTGGGCCAGGACGGGCACCCCGTGGAATTCCCGGATGAGCCGGACCGCTTCCTCCGGCGGCAACTTGTAGCGGGGCACGTAAGCCGGCCGGCCGGTTCCCAGGTAACGCTCAAAAGCCTCTTGGCGGGAGGCCACCCCCCCTCCTTCCAGAAGGGCCTCGGCCACGTGGGCCCGGGTGACCGTCCCCCCCTGGGCCAGTTCCTGAACTCGCTCCCAGGAGATCGGCAGGCCCAGGGCCTGGAGCCGCTCCACCATCCTCCGCCCCCGCTCCAGCCGGCTTTCCCGAAAACGCCCCAGGGCCTCGCCCAGGGACGGCGCGCGGTAATCCAGCCAGTACCCCAGGATATGGCATTCGCCCCGGGACCAGTCGGTGCTCAATTCCAGGCCCGGAATGAAGGTGACCCCTTGCCCTCTGGCTGCCGCCCAGGCCCGGTCCAGGCCGTCCACCGTATCGTGATCGGTCAGGGCCAGGACCCGCACTCCCTGGGCGGCGGCCTGCTCCACCAACTCCTCTGGGGTGAACCGGCCGTCGGAGGCGGTGCTGTGGGTATGCAGATCACACCAGCGGTCGGGCGGGGCGGCTTTTTCCCCGGACATCTGCCCTATCGAACCGGCCATCGCCGGAAATCAGGCCCGCCGCTCCACCACCAAACGGATGGCCGTGCGTTCCTCCTGACCGATCTGGACCTCGGTGAAACTGGGGACGCAGACGACCTCGATGCCGTCCTCCTGGAGGTAACTCCGGGCGATGGCGATGGCCTTGACCGCCTGGTTGGTGGCTCCGGCCCCGATGGCCTGAATCTCCGCCCGTCCGAGTTCGCGGATGACGCCGGCGATGGCTCCGGCCACCGAGGTGGGGCGGGAGCGGGCCGAGACCTTCAGCACGCTGGGCCGGCCTCCTCCGGTCCGGGCTTCTGGGGCTTTGCGTCCTTCCTCCGGCTGGGTCGACGAGGTGCCTTCCAGGCCTTCGATGTTGCTGTACAGGATCTCCATTTCAGCCTCCTTTGCTTCTGGTAGTCTGCCTCGATGTTCATCGCCAACGGGTTGAGGCCAGGTCCTCAGGAAGAATTCGGGTTTATTGCCCGGTCCGTCCGATGTCAGCGGGCGTAATCCACCGCCCGGGTTTCCCGGATGACGGTAACCTTGATTTGACCCGGATACTGGAGCGTTTCTTCGATCTTTTTGGCCACCTCTCGGGCCAGGCGGATGCTGCCCAGGTCGTCTATGTCGTCCGGTTTGACCAGGATGCGAATCTCCCGGCCGGCCTGCACGGCAAAGGCGCTTTCCACCCCTTTGAAGGAACGGGCCACCGTTTCCACGGCTTCCAGGCGCTTGATATAGTGCTCCAGGGTCTCCCGGCGAGCCCCAGGACGGCCGCCGGAGATGGCGTCGGCGGCGGATACGAGAAAGGCCTCCACCGTCTGGGGTTCCTCATCGCCGTGGTGGGCGGCAATGGCGTGGACGATGGCCGGAGAACGCCCCAGGCGCTTGACCACCTCGGCCCCGATCACCGCGTGAGGGCCCTGCACCTCGTGGTCCATCGCCTTGCCGATGTCGTGCAGGAGGCCGGCCGTCCGGCAGACGTTGACGTTGGCCCCCAACTCCATGGCCATCAGCCCGGCCAGGAGGCTGACCTCCAGGGAGTGCTCCAGTACGTTCTGGCCGTAACTGGTGCGATACTTCAGGCGGCCCAGAAGTTTGATGAGGTCCGGGTGCAACCCCTGGACACCGGCCTCCATCGCCACCCGTTCGGCCTCCTCCCGCATCACCACCTCGACCTCCTGGTTGGCCTTTTGCACCATCTCCTCGATCCGGCTGGGGTTGATTCGGCCATCCTGAATCAGGCGGGTCAGGGCCAGGCGGGCCACCTCGCGCCGCACCGGGTCGTGCGCCGAGAGGGTGATCGTCTCCGGGGTATCGTCCACAATCACATCCACGCCGGTCAACTGTTCGAGCAGGCGGATGTTGCGTCCCTCGCGGCCGATCACCCGCCCTTTGATCTCGTCGTTGGGCAGAGGCACCACCGTGATGGTCGCCTCGGCCACATAGTCCGAAGCGCAACGCTGAATCGCCGTGGCGATAATTTCCTGGGCCAGGCGGTCGGCCTGTTCGCGCACCTCGGTCTCCACCTGACGAAGCACCCGGGCCAGGTCGTCGCGGGCCTCCTGTTCCACGGTGGCCAGAAGGTGCTGGCGGGCCTCCTCCCGGGTCAGGCCGGCAATTTGCTCCAGAGACTGGAGTTCCTGCCGATGGAGTTCCTGGAGTTGCTGATTGAGGCGCTCCACCTCCTTTTCTTTCTGTACCAGCCGGCGTTCCCGCTGTTCCAATTCCTCCTGGCGGCGGTCCAGGACTTCTTCCTTGCGGTGCAGACGGGCCTCCTGGCGTTGTAAATTGATGCGAATCGATTTGTTCTCCGCCTCCAGGGCCTCCCGGAGCCGGATGGTCTCGTCTTTGGCCGCCAGCAAAATTTCCTTTTCCTGAAGCCGGGCCTCTTCCAGGATACGCTGGGCTTCTTCCTCCATCTTCCGGAGGCGGGAACGCCCCAGGGTCAGAAAACCCAGGTAGCCCAGGGCCAGCCCCAGGACGGCAGCACCAAGAATCAAAGCCAGAGCAAGCCCAATGCTCATGCTGACCTCCTTGATGTCGGCCTTCTTCCGGCCGGAGTGCTTCCGGTCGGCGCCCTCCCGGGCAGAAGGCCTGCTTGTTAAGGTTCGGAGAGGGGGGTATCATCCCACCGCCGGCCGCCTCAACGCAACGGCTTGTGGCGACGACCGACGGACAAAACCCTGCTCCAAAACCTTTTGGCCATATCCAGGGATGCCCAATATCGCATCCCTATCCTCATTTTAGCACATTTTCAGCCGTTGTCCAGAGGGTGCCGGCCAGGCGCGACATGTTTCTCCTTCGGACCGTAGGGGTGCAGAGGACGCCGAATCCATCCTCTCGGCGGCAAACGCCCCCGTTGGCCGGCCGCAGGCCTTACGGTCCGCCCTCGTTCCGCTCCGGCACCCACAGGAGCGCGTCGAACCAGACGCAGAAGCCCTCCTCGTCGGTCAGGACGTCCAGGTGGACGAAGCCCTGCCGGCCGGCTGTAAAGTCGTACACGCCCAGGTCCACCCAGCGGTCTACCCAGAGCGCCTGGTCCACCTCCACAGCCGTCTCTCCCCCGGCATGGTGGATGAGGTAACGGGCGGCCCGGGTGTCGGGGGTGGCGTTGTTCCAGTAGGGGATGAAGGCATAGAGGCGGTAGCGGCCGGCCCGGGGAAGGTCCGGCCTCCAGGTGCCGCCTTCCACGGCCCCGCCCAACTGCTCGCTGCCCACCGGCACCACCCCGCTGTGCGGCTCGGAGGCAGCCCAAAGCGCCTTTCCTCCCACCCCGCCCCCGCCCTCCGACCAGCGGCTGCCGCTCCGCTGAAAGGCGGCATCGGCCTCGTCCACCAGGATGGCCCCCTCCGGCCAGCGGCAGGGGGAGAAACGGTCGGCCCACAGCCAGAGGCTGGCCGTGCCGGCCGGATGAAGGGCCCAGGGGTCCTCCCCACTTCCACACCACCCCTCCGGGTCGGTTTCCCGGCCGAGGAAGTGGACCCCGAAATGCAGGTGAGGGCCGTCGGCGCAGCCGGTTTCTCCGGCCAGCCCCAGCGTTTCCCCTCGGGAGACCCGCTGGCCCGGCTGAACATCCACCCGGGAGAGGTGCCAGTAGAGCGTCTGGTAGCCGTTGCCGTGGTCCAGGATGACCCCCAGGGCCGGCGTCCGGCAGCCGTCGTTTGAGGCGCCGGACCAGAGGACCAGGCCGTCGGCGGCGGCCAACACCGGCACTCCGGCATCCAGGGCATAGTCCCAGCCGTCGTGGCCGTCGTAGGGCAGGCCCGGGGCCTCCTGGCCCAGGTGGGAGATGAGCGAGCCGTCCTCCTTCAGGAAGGGGTAATGGTGGTCGAAGACGGCGCTGACCTCGTATTCACCCGGGTAGGGGCGGGTCAGGAACGGGGTCTGGGCCGGAGCCGGCCAGCCGCCCGGAGGCAGGCGGGGGTCTTCCCCGAAGAGGCGCTCGTAGGTCTGGACAAACGCGTCCGGCCCGTTCCCCTGTACCCGGCGGAGGTCGGATTCATCGCCGGCCCGGGCCACCACCCGCAGGACGGCGTAATCGCCCAGGCCGGCTCCGGGGGGGATGGGGGTCAGCCGGCCGTCGTTGAGGATCAGGGAGGTGGTGATCGGGTAATCCCGGGTGCCCCGGAAGAGTTCGCGCACCGCCCAGTCCAGTTGCGCCTCCATCCCGACCAGGCCTTCATCCGGATGGCCCATGGCCCGGTCCAGGGCCTCCGGCGGAGGGTTGGGGTTGTCCACCAGGCCGCTCTGCACCTCCAGGAGGGTCAGGAGCACCTTGGGGTTGATTCCGTAGAGCAGGCATTTGCCGGCGATGAGGTCGGCGACCAGGACATCCTCCTCCCCCACCTGGACGCGGAAGTCTCCCAGGAGGCCGGGTCGGCCGGCCAGGAAATCCCGCACTTCCAGGGTGCCCCACCCCGGTTCGTAGAAAAGGCGCTCATCGTTCAGGAGGAGAGGCGGGGAGCCGGTGCTGGCGGAGGTGGGGAAGGAGAGGACCTGTCCTTCCGGGGGAGGGGAAGGCGGGACGCGAACCTCGCCCGGACGCAGGACCAGGGCCAGGACGGCGGTGAGGAGGAGGGCCAGGGACAGGAGGGCGATGGCCTTCCAGACCGGGGGGACCTCTTTCCAGCGTTGCATCGATCCTCCGAAGTTGCCGGCCGGCCTCAGCGCAATCCTTCCAGGAGGTGGACCCACAGGCGGCCGGCCACCAGGTCCACCTGGCGCACAACTTCCTGGATGGCCGGAAGAAGGATTTCCCCCGTTTCCCCGCGCACCACCAGGACCTCGTTGCTGCCGGTGGGAAAGACCTCGACCACCCGGCCCAGGTACTCCCCCTCCTCGCTCCAGGTTTCCAGCCCGATCAACTGGTGGTAGTAATATTCCCCCTCGCCGGGGGTGGGGGCTTCTTCGAAGCGCACCTGGACGACCTGCCCGCGCAGGGCTTCGGCCGCCTCCCGGCTGTCGCAGCCGGCCAGTTTCAGCCGAACCACCCCCCGCATCTGTTGGGCCCACTCCACAACGTAGCGGACGGGAGGTTCGCCGATGTACAGGGAAGTGGCCTCCAGGACCAGTTCGGGGAAATCGGTGTCCAGGAGGACCTTGAGTTCCCCGCGCAGGCCGAAGGGGGCCACGATTTCGCCGACGCTCAGGTACTCCGGGGGAACCGGCTCGACCATCGGAACCTCAGACCACGTCCAGGGTGATGTGCAGGCCGCGTCGGGCCGCCGCCGCCTCCAGGATGGCCCGGATGGCCTCGATGGTGCGTCCCTCCTTGCCGATGATCTTGCCCCGGTCCCTGGGGTGCACGATGAGGCGATAGACGGTCCCCTGCCGGCCCCGGACCTCGCGCACCTGCACCGCCTCCGGGCGGTCCACCAGCAAGCGGGCGATGTAGAGAATCAGGTCTTCCATGTTTCCCGCCCTGGAAAAGTCGGCCGGGGGCTAGAGAATCCCTTTCTGCTTCAGCAGTCGGACGACCGCCTCGGTCGGCTGGGCTCCCTGGGCCAGCCAGTAGCGTACCCGTTCCTCTTTGACCTCCAGGGTCACCGGGTCGGTCCGGGGGTTATAGTGCCCCAAAATCTCCAGGAAGCGGCCGTCCCGGGGGGCCCGGGAATCGGCCGCCACAATCCGGTAACTGGGCTGTTTGGGTGCGCCCATACGGCGCAGGCGAATCTTGACCAAGGGTTACCTCCGTGATGCTGAAAGTTTCCGATTTCAACGAAACAACGATAGTATATCACGCGCCTTTCCCTTCGTCAATTGGCGCATCATTTTGCGGTATTGATCGAAGCGGTTGAGGAGGGCGTTGACCTCCTGAAGGGAGGTGCCCGAACCATGGGCGATGCGCCGACGGCGGCTGCCGCCGATGATCTCGGGCCGGGCCCGTTCCTGGGGGGTCATCGAGAGGATGATGGCCTCCATCCGGCGGAAGCGACGCTCGTCCACCTGAAGGTTCTGGGCGCGCATCATCTGCCCCAGGCCGGGAATCATCCCCAGGAGTTGCTCCAGGGGGCCCATCTGGCGCAACTGGCGCATCTGTTCCAGGAAATCGTTCAGGTCGAAGGTGCCCCGGCGGACCCTTTCCTCCAGCCGGCGGACCTGCTCCTCGGTGTAGGCCTCCTCGGCCCGTTCGATCAGGCTGAGGACGTCGCCCATGCCCAGGATGCGCGAGGCCAGCCGGTCGGGATAAAAGACCTCCAGGGCCTCGCTTTTTTCGCCGACGCCCAGGAACTTGATCGGCACGCCGGTGACGCTGCGCATGGAGAGGGCCGCCCCGCCCCGGGCATCGCCGTCCATCTTGGTCAGAATCAGGCCGGTCAGGCCCAGCCGGGCGTGGAACTCGCCGGCCACGCGCACGGCGTCTTGGCCGGTCATGGCATCGGCCACCAGGAGGATTTCGTGGGGGGAGACGGCCTGTCGCACGCGGAGCAGTTCGGCCATCAACTCCTCGTCGATGTGCAGCCGGCCGGCGGTATCCAGAATCAGGTGGCTGCGGCGGTCCTGCCGGGCCTGGCGCAAGGCCCGCTGGGCCACCCCGGGGGCGTCCCGGCCGGCCCCCTCGCTATAGACCGGCAACTGGAGGGCCTCCCCCAGCACCTCCAACTGGCGCACGGCGGCCGGCCGCCGCAGGTCGGCCGCCACCAGCAGGGGGAATCCTCCCTGTTTGCGCAGGTAGAGGGCCAGTTTGGCCGCGGTGGTGGTCTTGCCGGAGCCCTGCAGTCCCACCAGCATGATCACCGTGGGCGGAACCGGGGCTTCGGCCAGGGGGACGGCGGCCTCCCCCAGGGTGCGAATCAACTCCTGATGGACGATCTTGATGACCTGTTGCGGCGCCGTCAGGCTGTGCAGGATCTTCTCTCCGACCGCCTGCTCGCGCACGCGCTCCAGAAAGTCCCTGACCACCTTGTAATGGACGTCGGCCTCCAGGAGGGCCAGGCGCACCTCGCGCAGGGTCTCGTCCACATCTTTTTCCGAGAGCCTTCCCTGTCGGCTCAGGCGGTTGAAGATGGCCTGCAGGCGGTCGGTCAGATGTTCAAACATGGGTCCCTCAGCGGTCTCTGTGCTCTCGGCGGTGAGCAGGTATGATTTTATCAGGCCGGGGGCGGCCTGTCAACTTTGACAAAGGCGGGGCCGGGTGTTAGAATGGGGTGGCGACGCGGGGTGGAGCAGTGGCCGCTCGTCGGGCTCATAACCCGGAGGTCGGCGGTTCGAATCCGTCTCCCGCTACTGTTGGGCCGGCCGGCGGCCCTTGAAGTGGGGAAAAACCGAACGGCGAAGCCAACCGGTGGGGAAACCAGCGGACTTGCCCACGCTCGATCCGCAGAGGATACTGAAAGTTTTTGTTGACGTGGAGGGCGATGGCCGCATGAAAACGCTGAACTGGGTGGGCGAGGATGCCTTTCCGGTGTGGGTCAAGCCCCGGGCCGGGCGGGACCAGGTCATCGGCCTGCGGGAAGGCGCGCTCCATGTGGCCCTGAAGTCCCCTCCGGTGGAAGGGCGGGCCAACGAAGCGCTCCTGCGTTTCCTGGCGGAGGTGTTGGAGGTGCGTCCGGGCCAGGTAGCCCTCGTCTCGGGAGAACGCAGCCGGCACAAGGTCGTCCGCATCTCCGGCCTGGCCCCGGAGGAACTGCGCCGGCGGCTGGAAGCGGTCCTGCGGCAGGTCGGGGGTGGAGAGGAGCGGCATGTTTGAACTCGTCTTCCTGGGCACGGCGGCCTCGGCCCCGACGGTGGAACGCAACCTTTCCTCGGCCATGCTCCTGCATCGGGAGCGTCGTTTCCTCATCGACTGCGGCGAGGGCACCCAACGCCAGATCATGCGCAGCGGGTTGGGCTTCAAGCGGCTGGACCTGGTCCTCCTGACCCACGGGCATCTGGACCATATCCTGGGGTTGGGCGGCATCGCCGCCACCATGGCCCGCTGGGGCAACCTCTCCCGGATGACCATCTACGGCGGGCGCTGGGCGCTGGAGCGGGTGCGGGCGCTTATGGAGGTGGTCCTGCGGGGCGATGAGGTGGAACTGGAGGTGCACTATGTGCCCATCCGCTCCGGCATCATCCTGGCCGACGAGCATCTGGAGGTTTGGGCCTTTCCGGTGAGCCATCGGGGGCCGGGGAATTACGGCTTTTTGTTCCGGGAGCCGGACCGCCGGCCCTTTTTGCCGGAAAAGGCCGAGGCGCTGGGAGTGCCGGCCGGCCCGGAGCGTCGTCGCCTGGTGCAGGGCGAGCCGGTCACCCTGGCCGACGGCCGGGTCGTCCATCCGGATGAGGTGCTGGGGCCGGTCCAGCCGGGGACCCGGCTGGCCTATGTGGGCGACGCCTCCCGGGTAGACGACCTGGTCGAGGTGGTGCGCGGGGCCGATGCCCTGGTCATCGAGGCCACCTATCTGTCCTCCGATGCCGAACTGGCCCGCCAGTTCGGGCACCTGACCGCCCAGGAGGCGGCCTGGTTGGCCCGCCAGGCCGGGGTGGGGCACCTGTACCTGACCCACATCTCCCAACGCTACCCGGCTACGGCGATTCTGGAAGAGGCCCGCGCCGTCTTCCCCCAGGTGACGGTGGCCGCCGACCTGGAGCGCTATATCATTCGGCGGGGCTGAGGGAGGATACGGAGGAGGGGCGAGGCGGTGCCTTGCCCCTCCCGACCGATTTTCAATTGGCGTGCGGCGGCGGACAGGGGCGACACGGCGGGTCGCCCCTACGTTTTGCCGCCCTCAGGGGCGAAAACAGACAACGGGTTTTTCCAGCAGGACGACGCCGGCGGCGTGAATCTCCAGGGTCACGCAGACCTCCTGGCTGGAGGAGACGTAGCCGGTGGCATAGCCCTCGCTGTCTGTGGGAGGGGGGTTCTCGACGGTAACCGGCTGGCCGGCCGGCAGCACAACGATTTCGGCCTGGACCCCGGCGGCCGGGAGGCCGTAGATGTCGATCAGCCGGATGGTCACCTGGTAGCGGACCTGCCCCTGCACCAGAGTCACATAGACCCGCGAGTTCGCCTCGGAGATCGGGCCGGGGGTGCGGGTGGGCGTGGGCGAGGGCGTCGGTGTGGGTGTGTCGGTCGGCAGGGGGATGGGGGTGGGCGAGGGCCAGGGGGTGAAGGTGGGCGTGGCCGGGGGCGTGATGGTGGGGG
>Ga0078972_1005709_pt1 | contig 31093 bp, 31 predicted proteins | sample YelNatPaOPGAMG01_FD_67568 | JGI IMG/M metagenome (GOLD analysis project Ga0078972, IMG submission 67568) | Hot spring thermophilic microbial communities from Obsidian Pool, Yellowstone National Park, USA - OP-RAMG-01 (SPADES assembly) (version 2) | ecosystem: Environmental > Aquatic > Thermal...
GACCCTTCAGGACATTGATAACCGGATTCGTAAACAGAGCCACCAAAACCGTGTAAAGAGCAAATGCACCCACCGCCTCATTCGTGTACATCCGCTCGTACTTGTGCTTCAGAGATATAATGAGGATTTCTTTCTCTTGCCCATAAATAACGCTTAAAGCGTGCCAATAAGGTGATAAGCTTATATATTATTGATAAAACAACGCATTATAACAATCGCCGTCGCAAAGTATCCCCGCCGTAACGAAAATATTGAAAAGTTCCGTTCAAAAGGTTTAAAGAAGTGATTAATCTGGTAAGGATAGTAAGATGAAATTTGTCGCCGATTGCATGCTGGGGAAGTTGGCCCGCTGGATGCGTATTCTGGGTTTCGACGTGGCTTATTATTGTACGATAGATGATGAGAAACTTCTTTCTCTTGCTGCCGATGAAGGACGCACCATTCTTACCAGGGATAAAGAATTATTGAAAAAGGCCCCCCGCAATGGACTGCTCATCGAAAGTGAATCGTGGAGCGAGCAAATTGAGCAGGTACTAAACCATTTTCAACTCCGGGACAGGGTCGCCCCCTATACAAGATGCCTGGTTTGCAACACAATCCTTCATGAGCTGCCCAAGGTGAAAGCAAAAAACGTTGTCCCCGATTTTATCTATAAGCGAAATGAAACCTTTGCCCAATGCCCCGATTGCGCCCGCATCTTCTGGAAAGGCTCCCATTACGACAACATGAATAAAAAAATCGCTCTACTCATAGACGAGAAAGGGGAAAACGGCAGCCAAAATAATAACTGAAGGGGATAAGCCATGGTAATTCCTCGGGATGCAGCCTCGGTCATTATAATAAGAAATGCCCCCGAAGGGGGAAGGGTAGAAGTGCTTATGGTACGGCGCACGGCCAGGGCGAGCTTTGTGCCCAACGTGTACGTATTTCCAGGGGGGAGCATCGATAAAGAAGACTGTAGCCACCAGATGAAAAGATATTGCAAAGGACTGGATTTAAATAAACTCAGCCACCTCATCCCGGATTTAAAGCCTCCCGAGAAGGTCATGGGAGCATATGTGGCAGCTCTTCGCGAAACCTTTGAAGAGGTGGGTATCCTCGTCGCCTACGAAGAACACGGTAGGCTTATCTCACTTAACACGCCTGAGAAAAGGGTACGTTTCATGAATTACCGACGCGCCCTGAATGAAGGGAAGATTAAATTTTCAGAAATTTTGGAAAGGGAAAGACTCACACTTGCCATGGAACGCCTGTATTACTTTTCACACTGGATAACGCCGGAGCTTTCGCCCATTCGTTTTAGTGTCCGATTCTTCGTTACCGAAGCACCCGGCTTTCAGGAGGGCTCCCACGACGGGCAGGAACTCACCGATCACCGATGGATTGCGCCGGGCGAGGCCTTGAGGTTGAACGGTGAAGGTTCCTTCGACATGGTTTTACCTACCATTGTCAACCTAACTGAATTAGAAAAGTTTAAGACCGCGGAAGAGGTCATCGAATCCACCAGAAAGAAGCGGGTATTATCCGTTCTCTCGAAACTGAAAATAATAGACGGCCGTTATGTTGAAGTTTTGCCGGAAAATATGGAATAGTCCCCATTTGATGACAAGGCTAACCTGTCCGATAATCCATTCTATGCCTTATCGAACACGTGCAGAGGGAAATTACACGATAGAGGCAATGTGCCGATGGCAAATCCATCTTCGCGGTTTTCTTTCCCGGCTCAACTTTGAAGGGCCGTCATGATTTTGAGGCCTTTTTTTCTTGCCGTTCCCTTTCATCCAAGATGATGGCCACAGCCATCCGCGCCGTCTCACCCACCAGGGTGGAACACTTCTCGGGCATGCCCGCCCGAATGGCGGCTTCCATTTCTTTCGGATCGTAGAGGTTGAAAAAGCGGCCGAAGTTTTTTTCCTGGATGTCCCTGCACCGACAGGTTCCGAACTTCTCGACAAACTGGTCGTGAAGCTTCTTGGCCAGGAGGCAGGCGCGAACCTGTTTCATCATATCATCAAACTCTTCCAGCGAACGGCCAAAAAAATAGCTAATCGCCATGGCACCCCCGGAGAGGGCTCCACAATGACCGTCTCCGGTGAGACCAACGCCATCTGCCAGACCGGTGGCGGCCTTGAATACCCCTTCGTTCTTAACGCCGAGGGTTTCGAAGATACCGGCAATCGTGCACTGCGCACACCCGCCGCTTTTCAATTCATGCTGTTTGGCCCTCTGAAACGCCTCCTCCAGAATCTCGTTACGCTCTTTGTCCATATTTCCTCCTGCCATGACACGATTTTTATGAAGCTTCACTTTACAGAAATTCTGTTGCAAAGGTCAACTGAATAAAATGCTCGTTTGTCTTGAGAGGTTGATTTGCAGGAGGGAGTTTCCCTCAAAAGAGGATCCTTAAACTGGCGTTTATGTTATGGGCCATGTATTTGTTATTGCCAAATTGGACATTATAACTGATTGAGAATGATGTATTATCACGGGCAGCTACCGTGACACCCGCGCCCAGTATTGCGAAATTCTTGTTAGGATATAACGTCTTTATTGTAAAAGGAGAACTTCCCTGGGTCAATTGGAAGGTAATGTTTTTGCTGTCCCTTAGGAACTCGTATCTGTAGGATGCGCAGATATTCGGCAAGAAAAGCGTTTTGCCCGCTTGCCATGAATAAGATACCTTCCAGCCGACACTGGCCTGAAGTGATTCTATATCCTGTCTGTCAACATCAAGATTCAATGCGCCTGCCCCTGATTCAGTATAGTCATCAACGTTAAGCTTTATATACTGCATAGACATGGTTGGTGTGATCGTCCACCTGTCCACAGGGAATTCGTATCCTGCGCCTCCATAGGCAGTGAACTGCCTGCCGTTAGGGGATGATGTGGCAGTGCGGTCTATACCGGGAAATACTATACGGCGGGTATTATCGTATCGTGCATAGCCGTAGCTTAGCTGTCCGTCCACAAAGAATCCCTTTATATAATAGGTCCCGTAAGTCCCGAACGTATAGCCTTCCATCTTCACCTTGCTGCCTACATTGTCGGCATTGGCCCTGGAAGTATTGATCCCGAACATGAGGCCTGCGATAAAATTCTTGGTGAACCGGTAATCAGAACCCATGGTGATGCCTATGTTGTTGAAGTCGTAGCCTGTCTGCTCAGAGGTGTCCCGCTGATCCCCAAAGACTGCATTTCCTTTTACAAAGAGTCCTAACCGTTCATATATGCCAGAAGGCATCATGCCGGTTGTGTGCGAGGCCGTGCTGGCAAGAAGTATGGGTCTTTTCATCCAGTTGCTGATGAAATCTCTATTCCTAATGTTGAGTCCGTTGACACTTATTCCCTGCGCACCTTGCCGGAGATCGCTTAAGCGTCCCGATATATTGCCGGCCTGGAATGATGCTGTACTGATCCCCATGCTGGATCTGGCATCGCTCCCTTTTGGCGCAAGCTGCTCGATGGCGTTCGCTGCCTGCACGTATGTGGGGAGGGCATCGATCGCGGAAAGGACCGTATTGAGGTCACCCGTAGCAGATCCAGCAACGGCATTGAGCATGGAGCTCACTGCCCTCTGATTGGGGGTAAGGTATGTAAGTAAGGTCTGGTTTGAGTAGTCACGCTCCACCACAAGGTACACCTGGTTGGGCACATCATATCTGGGTTTGAAGACCAACGTGGGTGTGATGTTGGTGCGAAGATTAGAGAACGTTCCTGTTACACCCGACGCCGCTGTAAGGATCGTCCCAAACGTTGTTCCGATTGTGGGTGTGGCACCGCCCGTCCACGATGTTTCCAGACTACCGGCCAGGGAGGCACCTCGGGTCACCGCAAGGATATCGTTTTTTACGGGAGAAGCGACCTCTATACTCAATTTTCCATCCGAATCCTGGGTATAATTGCCGATGACTTTAAGGATACCGATGGAGTTACCTGGTTTTACTGTCCCGGCGTTTGCCAAATTGCCTACCACACTGCCGGTGCCGCTTAAGGTTCCCCCTGAATCCACAACCACCCCCGCTACTTTGCCTTCATCACCCAGGATGGCTGTAGCACCTGACTGCACGGTCAGAGGTGCCTGGGAGTAATCACCCCTGACGTCAAGCGTGCCTCCGGAGACAGTAATCATTTGAGCGTAAGAGCTGAAACCAGGATTGAGCGTTAGGGTGCCTGTACCGATCTTTTGAACGGCGATACCCCAGCCGCTCCCCTGATAGTAATTGGTAAGGATATCAGGGTCGATTGATTGATTGGCATTGTTGCCTCCAAATTTTCGTAAGGTCAGCGTGTATTCATACGTATCAAAAAGATGCCATGTATCGGTTAAGGTATCATAGGTATAATGCTCGATAGAGACTTTATTGCCGTTTATCGTCACCAGGTTGTATCCATATTTACCCTCTTGATGACTTTCTCCTATAACGCGGCTGTCAGGGTATGTCCCGTCCCAGGTGGCCAGCTGTCCTCCTCCTGTGCCCACCACAATCTGTTGTATCTCCGGCCCCCCATCTATGGAGATTTTTGCCCTGTTATAGAGATGAATGTGTCCGGAAAAATAGACGTTGACGCTGTAATCGCCCAGGCTTTTCCAGAATGCATCACGGGCAGCCGGATTGTTCGCCAGGGTATTGGCAGGGGCTACCTCAAAGGCTGGGTAATGACCGTACACAAAGGTTAAGGGAAGCGTATTGGTTGCCAATTTTTCGTTGAGCCAGGTCTGGTTTACCCTGTATTCATTCCCGGCATAGCCTTCTTCCAATCCGATAATGAAAACATTGTTCCTGGAAAAGCTATAGGTCATGCCCTTTTCATTGGAGGGACCGTTCATGGGGATCTGCGGCAGGTGATTGACCATATGAACCATCCTTGTCTTGCTGATCGCACACGACCGCAAAAGACCAGGATGCCGCCGCTCCTGCCCTGACAATGGCGCCTATAGAGAAAAAGGTTACAATGAGAAAGACGATACATTTTAGGAAAAAAGCATTGGTTGAAAAAACATGCTTTTTGGAATACAGTTAGAGAAATCATGAAAAGGAGGGCACACGATGAGATATCTTGACATTTTTCTGAGGGATGAGGACCGCATACTTCAAGAGCAGGTGAGGAAATTTGTTAACACAGAAATTATGCCGGTGCGGCAACAGATTGATGATGATGAACATCACGTGATAGTGAAAAAAATCATCCAGGGCCTCTTCGATATGGGCCTCCACCTTAGGTATTTCCCCGCCGCTTATGGTGGTTGCTCTGACCAATCCACCTTTGTGAGCAATAGCATCATGCTGGAAGAAATCGCTCGGGGTGACAGCGGTATAGCAGTAGCTTTTTCCTGCATCGGCTGGGCATTTCAGCCGGCTGTTCTGGCCCGTAACAAAGCCATTCTGGAAAAATTTGTTCCCCTTTTTACGGGTAAAGAGGTGCGTTTTGCCTGTTTCAATATGACGGAGCCGGGTGGTTCCCACGGGGGTGGTGGATGTGACATAGAGAACCTTACCCTGCAGGGACGTACCATTAGAACTACCGCCCGCCTCGAAGGGGATGAATGGGTGATAAATGGTCAGAAGCTCTGGGCAACGAACAGCGGTATATCGGACCTGTACTGCACCGTATGTACAACCGACCCCAATGCAGGGGACAGGGGTATTGCCCTTATTTACATTCCTCACCCCACGTCGGGGATGACTTTCGGCAAGTTTGAGCGCAAATCCGGGATGAATGCGGACCGCAATTGTGCCACTTACCTGACGGAGGTTCGTGTTCCCAGGGAATACCGTGCCTCGGAGGAGGGAAAAGATGCGGAACTGTTCCATCTCAATCTCATTACGGGACGCCTGGGTGGTGCAGCTATGGCCGTAGGAAATGCCCAGGGTGCCTTTGAACGGGTGCTGGAATACACGGGAGAGAGAATTGTGGCCGGTCGCCCCATCCGACAGCATTCCATTGCGGCCGGCATGCTCGCCGATATGGCCATGGGCATTGAAACGGCCCGGATGTATTACCTGGCGGCAGCTTATATGATGGATAATCATCGGAAATATGGTGGCTTACGGTCTCACTACATCCTTTCGCGGGTTAGCCTGGCCAAGGTCTATGCGGCAGAAGTGGCGATAATGGTAACGAATAAGGCCATGGAGCTCATGGGCTCGTACGGCTACGTCCGTGACTATGATGTGGAAAAGTACTGGCGGGATTGTAAGATTATCCAACTGTGGGAGGGTGGCGCCCAGCTTGGCCGGTTTGATATCTGCCGGGGTTATTACGATTGCCAGTTATGACTTATCTTTACCCTCAGAATTTCCCTTTTACGGCCATTTCTTTGAGAAGGGTGCGGTCAAGTATCTTGATGTATTTACCTTCCTCGGAGATGAGACCTTTTTGCTTCATGCTGCTAAGGGCACGGGAGAGGGATTCCGGCCCCGTACCCAGTAAATTGGCCAGTTGTACTTTGGGGAGATTTAGCCGCACGGCATCCCTCATTCCCTGCTCTTCGGAGAGGTAGAGGAGATAAGAGGCGAGGCGGGACGGAATTTCTTTGAGGGACAGATTTTCTATCTGCACGGTGAATTCTCGCAGGCGCGCAGAGAGAAGGGCGAGAATATTCATGGCGGTAAGGGGTTTTTGGGATATGAGCCGGAGAAACTTGTCACGATCGAAGAAGAGGAGACGGCTTACTGCCAAGGCACGGGCATTGGCCGGAAAGGAAGTGCCGGAAAAAACGGGGACCGCGCCCACAATCCCACCCTCTTTTACAAGATGGAGGATTTGCTCTTTCCCTTCCGGGGATAGCTTGTATACACTGACAGTTCCAGAAGCGACAAGGTAGAAGCCTTTTCCTTCATCACCGTCGTAAAAAATAATTTTCCCCTTCTCGTATTCTTTCTCGACGGCGATTTTTTCTATTTCTTCCAAGTCCCTATCCGGGAGACCACCGAAAAGCTCGCTTATCTTTAGGGCATCGCGTGTCTTCATGATGTTACCGGTTGGTGAAATTAGTTTGTTTCTTGATCTAAGTCAAGGAATACCCCGTTTTTTTCATTTATAATGCAAAAACAAAAAACGAGGAGGTGAGACATGTTTTGTTATCAGTGCCAGGAGACGGCTAAAAATGAAGGATGCACCATAAGGGGTGTGTGCGGGAAAACGGGAGAGGTGGCAAATCTCCAAGACCTATTAATTTACGTCTTGAAAGGGATTTCTATCTGCGCCGAGAAGACCAAGGAAAAAGATGCGCTGGATGCTAAGTATGGGCGTTTTATCATTGAAGCGCTCTTTGCCACAATCACCAACGTAAACTTTGATGAAGAGCGGATTGTCTCCTTGATCCGAGAGGGCTTGAAATTGAGGGAGGAGCTGAAGAAAAAATTGGGAGAAGGAATGAAAGAGATAAGGCATGACTCGGTAATATGGTTTTCCGATGATGTGAACGAATTCCAAAAGAAGGCGGCCGAAGTAGGAATCCTTACCATAGATGATATAGATGTCCGATCACTTAAGATGCTCTTAATTTACGGATTAAAAGGTATCTCTGCTTATGCGCATCACGCGGCCGTCCTTGGTTATGAAGATGAGCGTATCCACGATTTCATAAGGGAAGCACTAATTTCCACCACGAAAGATTTGAGCCTCGAGGAAATGGTAAAGATGGTCATGCGGGCCGGAGAGTGTGCAGTAAATACCATGGCACTCCTCGATAAGGCTAATACCGCTACCTATGGCCACCCGGAAATTTCCAAGGTTCGTATCGGGGTAAGGAATAACCCTGGTATCCTGATTTCTGGTCACGATTTGAAAGATTTGGAAGAACTGCTTAACCAAACGGAAGGCACGGGGGTAGATATCTATACGCACGGAGAGATGCTTCCTGCCAATGCTTACCCTGCGTTTAAGAAATACCCTCACCTCGTGGGGAACTACGGTAGCTCCTGGTGGAGGCAAAATGAAGAGTTTGAAGCCTTCAATGGCCCCATTCTCATGACCACCAATTGCATCATTCCCGTCAGGGATTCCTATAGGTATAGAATCTTTACGACAGGGGTTGTAGGTTATCCAGGGGTTAAGCATATTCCGGAACGGCAAAAAGACGGGGTAAAAGACTTCTCCGAGATAATTGCTTTGGCTAAAAAATGCGCTCCCCCAAAGGAACTAGAAACGGGAGAGCTTGTTACGGGTTTTGCCCGTAATCAGGTGCTGGACCTTACCGACAAGATTGTCGGAGCGGTAAAATCAGGTGCCATTAGGCGATTCATCGTCATGGCAGGCTGTGACGGACGCCATAAAACCCGGAGCTATTATACGGAGGTAGCCCAGAATTTGCCTGGCAACACCGTTATCCTTACGGCCGGCTGTGCTAAATACCGGTACAATAAACTTCACTTAGGTGAGATAGATGGCATTCCCCGTGTACTGGATGCCGGGCAATGCAACGATTGTTATTCCCTGGCTGTTATTGCCCTTAAACTGAAAGAGGTCTTGGGATTGAAGGATTTAAACGACCTTCCCATCTCCTTCGATGTGGCCTGGTATGAGCAAAAAGCAGTGGCTGTCCTCCTTGCCCTGCTGTACCTGGGAGTGAAGGGGATGCGCCTGGGGCCGACCATCCCTGCCTTTATATCCCCCTCTGTGCTTCAAGTGCTGGTGGACAATTTCCAGATTAAAACTATTACAGACCATAAGAGGGACGTAGAGGCTATGATGGCTGGTGATTAGTTGCCTGCAGGGGTGATGCCGGTAGTGAAAGGCCGGTGCCACCCCCTTCTTTTAAATAAATGAGAGGCCTTAATCAACTCTGGCAGAATTTTCTTCCCAGGGCACTCTTCCAAAAAATTTTATGGATATTTTGTGAAAAAGGCGTTAGATACAAGCCTTCTAAATCCGTCCTGAGGGGCGGTAAGATTTATTTGGGAGAGGTACTTATGAGGTTTGACATAGCCAGAGCAGGTTCAGGCCTTACTTACGAAATACGCAATATTGTCATCGTGGCCAACAAGTTGCGGAACTTAGGGGTTGAGGTGTGTTGGGAAAATATTGGTGATCCTGTGCAAAAGGGAGAAAAGATACCGGATTGGATGAAGGAGATTATAGCGGGTATTATCAGAGAAGATCAGTCATTCGCTTATTCGCCAACCCAGGGCATGAACGAAACGCGGGAGTTTATTGTGGAAAAGGTTAACCGCCGCGGTGGGGTGCAGATTTCGCCGGACGACATTATCTTTTTTAATGGGCTGGGGGATGCGATTGCCAGGTCTTACAGCTCTATTCGCTCTGACGCGAGGGTCATAGTACCCGAACCTACTTATTCGACCCATTTTTTAGCTGAGGTGCTACACGCCTCCTTCCCGCCCAATACCTACCGGATGAACCCGTATCAGGGCTGGCAGCCGGATTTAAAGGAGCTGGAGCAGAAGGTAAAGAGCCATAATTCAATTGTCGGCATTCTCGTAATCAATCCCGATAACCCAACGGGATATGTTTATCCGGAGGAGCATTTGAGGCAAATTGTACAAATCGCCAAAACTTACGATTTATTTCTCATCTTTGACGAAACTTACATAAACATGGTTTACAACGGTGCGAAAACCGTTTACCTCTCAGATGTTGTGGGTGATGTACCGGCTATCAGCATGAAGGGTATTTCCAAGGAGTTCCCCTGGCCCGGGGCGCGCTGTGGCTGGATGGAAATTTACAATGCCGATAAGGACGAAACATTTGCCCGTTACATAGATACAATTTTAAAGCAGAAAATGTCCGAGGTGTGTTCCACCACCCTACCGCAGCTTGCCATTCCTCGCATCATGACCCATCCGGAATATGAAAATTATCTCGTTCAGAGACTTATGCACTACGAACGGCTCTCCAACATCGCGTACAATATCTTGAAGGATGTGCCCTGCCTCATTGTAAACAGGACAGACGGGGCTTTTTATATGACGGCGGTGTTCAACGAGGCCTTTCTGAACAACCGCCAGTACCTTCCCATTAAACATGAGTCGGTGAGAAACTTCGTCGAGCACCTGGTAAGCCAGAACATAGAACTGGATAAACGGTTTGTTTATTATCTCTTAGGGGCGACTGGCATATGTGTGGTACCGCTCACTTCATTCTTTACCTCCCTTCAGGGCTTCCGCATGACCCTTCTAGAAAAGGACGAAGAGAAGTTTACCTGGATTGTTAAGACTATTGCCGAGAGTGTAGTTGAGTATATAGAATCGGCGCGATAAGAAATAAAAAAGCCCGACTGCGAAACTCACAGCCGGGCTTTTTTTGACATTTGTTTACAGTTTACGTACGTTTTTGGCAGACAAACCCTTGGGGCTTGAAACCACTTCAAAGGCTACGCGATCTCCCTCCGAGAGGCTTTTGAATCCGTTCCCCTGAATGGCGGAATGATGAACGAATACGTCCTTTCCCCCGTCCTGCTGAATGAAGCCGAACCCCTTCGCATCGTTGAACCACTTTACTGTACCTTCTACCATCTTTTTACTTCTCCTTCTTTTTATGGCCTTGCAGCCTTTTTATTTGCCCGCTTGAAGGTTCTTACAAAAAAACCACACTTTCCATACCGTACGGTCTTTTCTTACCGATCACTGCAGGCGAGCTTGAAAACTAAGCTACGCTACTTCTCAAATTAATGCAAGCTTTTTTTTTCAAATTGAAATTGTTTTTGATCGTTTAATAGTCTATTAAAGGAGCAAACGGCGGCCAGGAGGTAATAAGATGGATATCCGCATGCTTGGCGCGGCGAGAATGGTTACCGGTTCCTGCTTCGAGGTAAAGACCCAGGGGCATGTATTTGCCGTGGATTGTGGGATGCACCAGGGAGGTAGGCAAGCGGAGGAGCGAAATTTAAATACGGCGTTTTACGAGCCAGATAAGTGGGAATTTATTCTTCTTTCCCATGCCCATATAGACCATTCAGGTTTGTTGCCCCGGATGGTGAAATACGGTTTTCGCGGTCCCATTTACATGACTGCGCCAACCGAGGCGCTTCTAAAGATCATGCTCCTAGATAGCGCTCACATTCAGGAAATGGAAGCACAATGGAAAACGTTGCGAATGAAACGTCATGGGGAACGCAAGTCGGTGGAGTCTCTTTACACGACCGACGATGCGATCAAGGTATTTAATCTATTTAAGACGGTAGAATACGGCGAGACATTTTCACCTTCCCCCGGCATTTCAGTGACCTACCGAGATTCTGGCCATATTTTAGGGTCCGCTTTTATCGAGATAGAAACGCCGCAGGGGGATAAAATCTTGAAAGTAGTCTTTTCTGGAGATGTGGGGCGACCAGCCCAGCTGATTGTAAAAGACCCATCCCCTTTAAAGAAGGCCGATTTTATTTTCATGGAGTCCACTTACGGGGACCGTAATCATAAAGATGAAGATGCCAGTCTCGATGAATTGGCTGAGGCGGTTATGCACGCTTGCCGGCACGGGGAAAAAGTGATTATTCCTGCTTTTGCCGTTGAAAGGACTCAGGAAATTATTTACTGCTTTCACCTCTTGTATCGGCAAAAACGGATCCCTGAAGACCTGCCAATCTTTGTCGACAGCCCCCTTGCCATTCAGGCTACAGAGGTCTTTCGTCGTTTTTCTTCTTACTTTGACGACGAAACGAAGGATTTGATTGCCCGAGGGTATGACCCTCTTTCCATGCCCAATCTCAGGTACACCCTTTCTACGGAAGAATCGATGACCATAAATTCTTTTGCCGGCCCGGCCGTGGTAATATCCGCAAGCGGTATGGCAGATGCGGGGCGAATAAAACATCACCTGAAACACAATCTTTGGCGGGAGGGGGCAAGCATCGTTTTTGTGGGTTACCAGGCCCAGGGTACAACGGGGCGGCGTATTGTAGATGGTGCCTCAAAAGTGAGGATTTTCGGGGAAGAGGTGGCGGTGAAGGCAAAGGTGTTTACAATCAATGGCTTCTCGGCCCATGCAGGACAGGCTCAGCTAATAGATTGGTTAAAGACGGTTGAGGATAAACCAATGCACGTCTTTCTCGTCCACGGTGAATACAATGCCCAGCAGTGCCTGGCCCAGGAAATAGAAAGGCGGCTAAACTTCCCCGTTTCCATCCCTGAATATGGGCAAGTGCTATCTCTCATGGCAGGAAAAGAACCGGTTTGTACGGTTGCCCCAAGAGGTGTAATGGAAGTTGCCCCTTGGGTTGAAGAGCTTTCGGAAATGGAGCGGATTATCTATGATTTGAAGACCTCCTTTGCCCCTTCGGAACCGGAGGCAAAAAGGCGGCTGCAGGAGCTTAAACAGAAAGTGGAGAGGCTTCTGGAACAAGGGTAGCTCAGGGGATGGGCTCGTAATGGAAGGAAGCGATAATATGAAGCCTCTTAAGTCGGTATTGGTTGGGTATAGGTTCGAAGGGGGCGGCATTTCGCACGACCCGAAGGGCCATCTCGTCGAGGGAGGGAATGCCGGAAGAAGCAACAATTTCACTGGTAATAAGGTGGCCATCGGCGGCGATGGTAAATTTTATGACGGAAACCCTTTCTCTGCTTAAATTTGGGGAAGTAACGATTTTTCTCCAGCCCTTTTCAATCTTCCTTTTGACGGTGAGGAGGTAGGCGGTATATTTCTCTTTAGAAATTGTGGAACCGCCATTAGACTCCTCTTTGATGGTAAGGGGCGGAGGCGGCGCTTCTTCATGGGGGATGAGATTTACGGGAATGGTGAGAGGTGTTATGGGTAGAGGGGTAATGGGTTGTGGGAAGGAAATCATAACCATTATTCCATGAAGGGCAAGGGAAAAGACCAAAAATAATCCCATTCTTTCCCGACGTCTTGACGGCTCTACCAGGGGTTTCATGGGCCATAAGATAATATATGGCAAAATGTAACTCAAGCCTATGATGATGGGTGGAAAAAGCCTATGACAGATGACGAGAAATTTATGCACCTTGCCCTCGAAGAAGCGGCCTGGGCCGCAGAGGAAGGAGAAGTGCCGGTAGGCGCAGTGGTGGTGCTTGAAGGGAAGCTCATCGCCAGGGCACACAACCAGTGCATTTCTCTTTGTGACCCCACGGCCCATGCGGAAATACTCGCCCTCCGGGAGGCGGGAAGAAAACTGAGCAACTACAGATTAGTGGGAGCAACCCTTTACGTGACCCTGGAACCCTGCATTATGTGCGTGGGGGCTCTGTTGCAGGCCCGGATCCGCCGCCTGGTCTACGGAGCTTCTGACCCGAAGGGAGGGGCTTGTGTTTCGCTTTATAAAATTCTGGATGACGAACGCCTTAACCATTCGGTGGAGGCTGTGGGCGGTGTGCTTTCCAGGGAGGGGGCAGAAATTTTGAGTAGATTTTTCAGGGGAAAGAGGATATGATGCGACCCCTTGAGGAGGAAGGAGAGATACCGAAGTGGTCGTAACGGGGTCGACTCGAAATCGACTTGGGGGCCAAAAGCTCTCACGGGGGTTCGAATCCCCCTCTCTCCGCCACGTATCAAAAGTTATGGAGAGATGCCTGAGAGGCCGAAAGGGCACGACTGGAAATCGTGTGTACGCCCAAAAGGTGTACCGCGGGTTCGAATCCCGCTCTCTCCGCCATTTTTAAATAATGGGCAATTAGCCCCTACGGCCGGGTCCCGTGCAACGGCGGCTTGTGAACCCCGTCAGGTCCGGAAGGAAGCAGCGGTAGCAAGACTGGCTGTGTGCCGCGGGGAAACCCGGCCACCAATTTACTGATGTAACCTAACCCCGATGAGCGACTATCTGGTAATAGCGAGAAAATGGCGGCCCCAAACTTTTGACGAGGTACTGGGGCAGGAACACGTAGTAAAAATTCTAAAAAACGCTATAACTATGAGCAGGGTTGCCCATGCTTATCTTTTCAGCGGACCCAGAGGAGTGGGAAAGACTTCTGTCGCCCGCATTTTCGCAAAAGCACTGAACTGCGAAAAAGGACCCACCCCCCTTCCATGCCAGGTTTGCACCAATTGCCTCGAAATAACTGATGGCCGTTCTATTGACTGCCGGGAGATAGACGGGGCCTCGAACCGCGGGGTTGATGAGGTAAGGGAACTGCGGGAAGAAGTGAAGTTTTTGCCCCTTTCTGGCCGTTACAAGATTTATATCATTGACGAAGTGCATATGCTAACGAGGGAGGCCTTCAACGCCCTTTTAAAAACCCTCGAAGAGCCGCCCCCCCACTGTATATTTATCTTTGCCACCACAGAAGCCCATAAAATCCCCGCTACCATACTTTCCCGCTGCCAGTGGCTGGAATTTCACAGGATTTCCATGAAGAAAATCAAGGAAAATTTACGGCGTGTGGCGGAAGGTGAGGGCATAAAAATTTCGGATAACGTACTTACCTGGATTGCTGAGGCGGCAGATGGCAGTCTGAGAGATGCCCAGAGTGTGCTGGATCAGGTAGTTTCATTTGCGGGAAGGGAGGTCCCAGAAAGGGAAGGGGAGAGAATCCTGGGCCGAACGGACCGCCGGTATGTCGCGTCTTTAGTAGAAGGGGTGATCAAGAAAGATGCCCAACATGTGCTTAAAACCATTGAAGAGGTTTACAGTGCAGGCGTGGACATGCACCATTTCTTCCAGCTGCTCCTCTATCGGTTCCGGGAACTTCTCATGGTTAATGTGTTGGGGGAGGAGGCCGCAGAGATCCTCCCTATAGGAAGGGAAGAGTGGGAGAAGGTAAAGGCTCTGACGGATGGCATAGAAAGGGATACCCTCCAGCTCTACCTTGACATCCTCCTTGCAGAAGAGGAAAACGTGCGGCAAAGCAGGTATCCTCGTATAAATCTGGAAACTTGCCTTTTGCGCCTGGTATACCTCGAGCCCCTTATTCCCTGGGAAGATATATTGAACCGACTGGAACGGTTAGAGCGCCTCGGTACTGACAAAAAACCAGAGGTTAAAACTTTATCGGAAGAAGGGCCGCCGAAGGAAGCGCCTCAAAGTGCGTCTAACAGATGGCCACAGTTTCTCCTTCATCTTAAAAAGAGTCAGCCTACCCCCTTATGGTCAAAAATTGCCCAGGGTAAGTTTTTATCACTGGAAGGGGATGTCCTAAGGGTGCAAATGCCTCGCTTCATGATGGACCTCCTCACGGAGAAGGAAAAAGAAGAAATCATAAGGGAGGCGAGGGCTTTTTTTGGCGAAGGGGATTTGAGTCTGGAAATCGTTTCCGTTGAAAACCACAGCCCAGAGGTAAAAAATAATCGCCAAGAGCTCCTCAAACACCCGACACTTCAGAAAGTGCTGGACATCTTTGAAGGAGCAGAGATAAAAGAAGTAAAAATGCGTAAAAACGAGGATTAAGGGAGGATATAGTACGTGCCAGACTTTAATAGCATAATGAAGCAGGCGAAGAAAATTCAGGAGCGCATTGCCAGCCTCCAGCAGGAACTGGAAAAGAAAACGGTCGAGGCATCTGCCGGAGGTGGAATGGTCTCTGTGGTGGTTAACGGGAAGTATGAGATCGTATCCCTGAAGATAGAAAAAGAAGTGGTGAACCCGGAGGATGTAGAGATGCTCCAGGACCTTATTGTGGCGGCCGTAAATGAGGGTATGCGCAAAGTCCAGGAAATGACGGCATCAGAAATGGCAAAAATAACGGGAGGACTGAACTTTCCAGGGCTTATGTGAGGCGCTTTCATGAAGGCTTATCCCTTGCCCCTCCAGAGATTAGTTAAAGAACTGGCCCGCTTTCCCGGCATCGGGGAAAAGACAGCTGCCCGTCTTGCCAATTTTATCCTCCATGAGGGAGAGGAAGAGGCCAGGGCGCTGGCGGAGGCCATCATAGAAGTAAAGGAAAAGATACGTCTCTGCCGCACCTGCTACAATCTCTCTGAGGGGGAATTGTGCAGTATATGTCGTGATGCGAATCGAGACCACGGAGTAATTTGTGTTGTAGAGGACCCCGATGCCCTAATAGCGATAGAAGAAACGGGAGATTATCGCGGTGTTTACCATGTTTTGCACGGCAGCCTTGCCCCTCTCGATGGAGTAGGACCCGAGGATATTAAACTGAAGGAATTACTGGACCGCCTGGAGGGGAAAACCGTAAAAGAGGTTATTATTGCCACGAACCCCACGGCGCAGGGAGAGGCCACGGCGGTACTTATCAGCCGTAGCCTCAAGGAGAAAGGTGTGCCTGTATCCCGAATTGCCCTGGGGGTCCCGGTGGGAGGTGATTTACGTTATACGGATCGTCTTACCTTAGCCAAGGCCCTTACTTTCAGGCGCAGCATGGATGCAAATTAGATGCAGGAACTCATCAAGCTCTATGAATTAATCGCCGAACTTTCCCCAGTCGCAATAGTTGTAACGAGGGGGACGGGGCCGCTTTACTATAACCGAGCCTATCTTAACCTTCTTGGATATGAACAAGAGGAAAAAGTGGTTTTTAACGAAGCCTTTACCCATGTTCACCCGGAAGATAGGGTGATGGTAGCCGAATATAACCGACGGCGCCTCAGGGGAGAGGAAGCGCCTAATAATTATGAAATTCGAATGGTCAAGAAAAACGGGGAGGTTATTGATGTAGAAGTCTCTGCCACCCGTATAATTTATCAGGGGGAGCCTGCTGCCCTCTCCTATCTTCGAGATATAACGTTAAGGAAGAAAATGGCCCGCGACCTCGCGGAAAGCGCGGAAAAATATCGATCGGTCGTAGAAAATGCCTTAGAAGCGGTTTTCATCGTCCAGGATGGTCAGATAAAATTTGCCAATCGTGCTACCTCAAAATTGTCTGGTTGGAGTTATGAAGAATTAACCTCCCGCCCCTTCGTCGATTTCATCCACCCATCAGACCGGGAATTTGTGCATTCTAACTACCTCAAGCGGATTATGGGTGAGGATGTTCCACCTAATTACGAATTCCGTATTCAGGGGCCCGAGGGGGAGGTAAAATGGGTGGAGTTAATGGTGGTCCGGATAGAATGGGAGGGAAAACCGGCCACCTTAAACTTTCTCCGTGATATCACGGAGCACAAAGAACTGGAAGCACGCATGCTACGCGCTGGTAGAATAGAAGCCGTGGGGGTGCTCGCTGGAGGCATTGCCCACGATTTCAATAATATCCTCATGGGAATAATGGGGCATGCATCCCTTATGTTGCTTGAAGTAGAAAAATCCCACCCTCACTACGAGCGTTTAAAAGCTATAGAGAATCAGGTGCAGGCGGCGGCAGAGCTTACAAAACAACTCTTAAGCTATGCCCGGGCCGGCCGGTACAACGTAGAAATTTCAGATGTGAATGAAGCTCTGCGCCAGATGGTAAAGCTTTTCTGGAGGGCAAAAAAAGGGGTTAGAATAAATCAGCATTATGACCCCAACCTATGGCCGGTAGAGATAGATAAAGAACAGATGGGAGAGGTATTCCGGCAAATCTTTCTCAATAGCTATCAGGCGATGCCGGGGGGTGGGGTGGTAACGGTGCGAACGGAAAATGTGGAACTAAAAGAACAACTTAGCCGTACTTACCGTAGGCCAGCTGGGAAATACGTACATATTACCCTCGGTGATAACGGACAGGGAATGAGTCAGGAAATTAGGGACCGCCTTTTTGAACCGTATTTCACCACGCGAGAAATGGGCCGAGGCGTAGGCTTAGGAATGGCTGCGGCTTATGGGATAGTTAAAGGGCACGGGGGCTTTATCGAGGTAGAATCAGAAGAAGGCGTGGGTACGACCTTCCATATTTACTTACCTGCTTCGGGCAGGATGGAGAAAATCGCTTCGGATTATGCGTCCCCAGAGGCGACAGCCGAGGAGAGAAAAACCATCTTGGTAGTGGAAGACGAGAAGTTAGTAGCCGACGTGACTATGGCTATGCTCAAACATCTGGGATACGAGGTGCTTACCGCGGCAAGCGGAAAGGAAGCCTTGCAGATATATGGGGAAACCAGGCCAGACCTCGTTATCCTGGATATGATTATGCCAGAAATGCCGGGCGAAGAGGTGTTTAAGAGAATTAGAAGACTTAATCCCGAAGCGAGAATTATTCTGGCAAGTGGTTATTCTTTAGAGGAAAGCGCACGGGAGATTCTCGACGAACCTATGGTTGAGTTTCTCCACAAACCATATCAATTGCAAGAACTTGCACAAAAATTGGAGGCTCTACTCAGGGAGTGAGAAAGCCTGAGAAAACCATAGAGAAATTGAAAAGTGGCCAGAGGGTAGTAATTGGAGCCCTGGGGGATTCTCTTACCTACGGGTGGATGGTAAGGAAAGGTTACCTCGATTTCTGGCGGGAAATGGTAACAAAGCTCTATCCACAGGCGCGTCTGGAGATTATAAATGCCGGTATACCAGGGGATACAGCGGAAGGGGGAAGGGAACGACTAAAATTTGATCTTCTGAGCCACCAACCAGATTGCATCCTTGTCCAGTTTGCCCTGAACGATGCGTATCAGGGATATTCACTGGGCGTGTTTGAAAGACACATTAGGGCCATAATTCAAGAATCTCAGGTAAAAGGGAAGGCAGAGGTGATTCTTGTAACTTCCGTTCACCTCCTTGATTCGGCAGAATTCGCCCTGGCTAAGAGATTTTATGATTGTTTGGAAAAACTGGCGAATGAGTATGATCTTCCCATCGCCCGGGTTCATGAATGGTGGAAAAAGAAAATAGACGAAGGCGAAGATTTTGCCCATCTCGTCCAGTATGATGGTGTCCATCCCACGGAAAGGGGATACGAACTCATGGCAGAGGCAATTGCTGCCCTTTTCTATTGAGTTTACCCCCTGCCGGGGGCGCTGCCTGGCCAGCACATTTGGGAGGCGACACTGCCCGCCTGGCACTTTCCACCGTAGGCGGTGCTGCCATTCATGCAGTGGGAACCGGGCGAACCACCCATGGTGCACTGAGTACCGCCGGCGGAACTGCCGTTAGTGCATTTTCCTATGGCGGCAACAGAACCGTTTGTACAGTAACTGGCCGCGACCGAACCATTCCGGCAGTTTTTTGCCTCTGTCTGGGCATCCATGGTGCTTTGGGCATAGGCCGTTCCCGTCACCAAGTCTATGATTTTTGGTGGTTCATAGGGAATTTTCTTTTTTCCACCTTCACCCATGTTGTCACCCCCCATTTACCTTCTCTCCTGAAAATTTTATGAGAGAATGATAAGGGCGTCCACTGCCACAGGCATCCCGTCCGGCCTGATTTTTAAAGGATTTATATCTATTTCTGCCACTGCTTCGTATTTCAAACCAATTTCCCCGAGGGCCATAAGGGTTTTCGCTAAAATTTCTTTGTCTGCTCCCTTTTCCCCCCGGAAGGGTTCGAGAATCTTCTTCGCTCTGATCTCTTCCATCATTTCAAGGGCGTCTCTCTTCTCCAGGGGAGCAATTCTGAACACCGTGTCTTTTAAAATCTCTGTGAAGATTCCACCTAGGCCGAACATTACGGCAGGCCCGAAGTGGGGATCCCGTGTAAGGCCGCAGACGAGCTCGCGGTTTCCTGGCACCATTTCCTGAACAGATAGGGCCTCGCAGCCGTCAATGCTAAGTAACCTTTGTCCTTCTTTTTTTACTTCTTCGGCTGATTTCAGGTTGATGACAACTGCCCCGGCTTCAGTTTTATGGGTCAATTTTGCTCCCGATGCCTTGAGCACTACGGGGAAGCCCATTTTTTCCGCTTCCTGGGCAGCTTTTTCACTATTTTCCACCAGAACTTCCTTACATACTGGGATGCCGAAAGAAGCAAGAAACTTTTTCGATTCGTATTCACTTAAAGATTTGCGGCCTTCTCTTTGGGCCTTTTCAATTATGGAAATTGGGTCTGTCATCATGCTGCTCCTCTAATTTTGTGATGCAATTTTTTATTTCAAAAATCATCGCCCCTGTCAATGCTAATTATTTCTTCATTGACAGGGTATAATTAACCATGATATTGGCCAAGCCTTAGTCTGATTCGATAGGGGGATATGTAAAGATGATGGAAATAAGATGGCATGGTAGAGGGGGGCAGGGTGCGGTCACCTCGGTAGAGCTCCTGGCACTGGCAGCAATTGCCGAGGGTAAATATGCCCAGGGTTTCCCTTCCTTTGGCCCTGAGAGAAGGGGTGCTCCCGTTATGGCCTTTAATCGTATTGCAGACAAACCCATAAAGATACGTTCCGGAATTTATGAGCCCGATGTTGTGGTAGTCCTTGATCCAAGCCTTATAGGCCTAGTCAACGTGCTTGATGGCCTGAAAAAAGAAGGGCTTCTCGTTATAAACACTACAAAGGCCCCTGAAATTATACGGCACCAGTTGAACTACAAGGGAAGAATGGGGATATTAGATGCGACTAGCATTGCCCGCGAAGAACTAGGGGTTTCTATTGCTAATACCACTATGATAGGCGCGGTTATCAAAGCTACCGGAGCTATTTCCATTGAATCGGTAAATGAACCGGTGAAGGAAAGATTTGGGCGGCTGGCAGACAGAAATATCAAAGCCCTAAGAAGGGCATTTGAGGCCGTAAAATTCTTCGATTAATAAAATCAGATTGAGGTGTCCCAATGAAGCAGAGGAAATGGCCTGAAACCTGGCGGGAGGTAACTCCCGGTTGTATAGTCTTTACACCGGGGAATGCCAGCGAGTACAAAACAGGAAGCTGGCGCGCTCAGCGTCCCGTCTGGGATAACAAGAAGTGCATTAAGTGTGGAATGTGCTATCTATTCTGCCCTGAGGCTTGCATTCATGAAGACGAAAACGGGTATTTTTACGCCGATTTGGATTACTGCAAGGGTTGCGGGATATGTGCCCATGAGTGCTGGCCTCAGGCTATCAGTATGATTGAAGAGGAGGTGTAATATGGGTAAAAGAATCGGTATGGAGGTAGCCATCGCCGCAGCGGAAGCGGTAGCCCTGTGCCGGATAGATGTGGCGGCCGTATACCCCATTACGCCTCAATCTCATATTGCCGAGCACCTATCAGATATAGTTCATGATGGGCGCATCGACGCCGAGTTTCTTACCGTAGAATCTGAACATTCGTCCATAAGCGCCTGTGCAGGAGCTTCTGCAGCCGGTGCCCGCGTGTATACGGCCACAAGTTCTCAGGGACTTATGCTCATGCATGAGATTCTTCCCATTGTTTCGGCCATGCGCCTTCCCGTTGTTATGGGGGTTGCCAATCGGGCTGTTTCCGGGCCGCTCAATATTTGGAATGACCACACCGACGTTATGCCCCAGAGGGACTGCGGATGGATACAGCTCTTTGCGGAGAACGGTCAAGAGGTTATTGATATGTCCATTCAGTCATTCCGGATTGCCGAACATCCTGACGTTATGCTCCCCGTCATGGTGAACATAGATGGTTTCCAGCTCACCCATATGATTGAGCCCATGATAATGCCCACTCAGGAAGAGGTGGATCGTTTCCTGCCCCCCAGGGTTCCCTTTGCTACTTTACATCCGGATAACCCTCTGTCCATGGGGTGTTTCAACATGCCAGATATTTTTATGGAGACGATGAAGGCCAAAGATGTGGCACTTCAGGGTGCAAAAAAGACGATCATCAAAATATGGAAAGAATGGGCTAAAATTTTCGGCCGGGATTATCAACCCGTGGAAACTTATAAGGCGAAAGATGCAGATATTCTGATTGTAACGATGGGTTCTATGGGGGAAACTGCGTCGGTAGCGGTGGATGAGATGAGGAAATCGAGGAAGAAAGTAGGTCTTGTAAAGATAAAACTTTGGAGGCCGTTCCCGGTGGAGGAGTTCAAAGTGGCAGTGCGTGGATGCAAAACGCTTGCTGTCATGGATCGAGCCCTTTCCTTTGGTGGGGCAGGAGGACCGGTGGCAACGGAAATCAAGTCCCTTTTTTACCACGAAAAGGAACGCCCGCGGGTAGCTGACTTCATTATGGGCCTAGGTGGAAGGGATGTGAGAGTTGAAGACTTCATCGCTATGGTGGAAAGGGCGGAGAAAAAAGAAGACGATACCTACGAGTTTTTAGGGGTGAGGGAATAGTCATGAACACGGTGCAAAACTTTGAAATATTCGTTCCCAAGTTGGTGGAAAAGAGAGAATTTTTCAGCTCCGGCCATCGGGCATGTCAGGGGTGCGGGGAAGTACTGGCCCTCCGCCTCCTGCTCAAAGGTTTGGGGGAAGATGCCATCATCGCTAATGCAACGGGTTGCATGGAAATCATCTCTTCTGCATACCCTGCTACGGCCTGGATGCATCCTTACATACATGTGGCATTTGAAAACGCAGCTGCCGTTGCTTCGGGAGTGGAAGCGGCGATCAAGGCCTTGCGCAGAAAAGGGAAGATAGCAGATCGAGAAGTCTTCGTGGCGGCTGTGGCTGGTGATGGAGGTACGGCTGACATCGGCCTCCAAGCATTGAGCGGGGCAGCGGAGAGAGGGCACAAATTCATTTTTTTCTGCCTCGACAATGAGGCTTATATGAACACGGGAATCCAGCGATCCAGCCAAACCCCCTTCATGGCCGCAACCACTACCTCCCCCGCAGGAAAGGCCATCAAAGGTCAGAGGACGGGGAAGAAAAATATGCCAGAAATCATGGTGGCCCATGGCATTCCCTACGTGGCAACGGCCTGTCCAAGCTATCCCATCGATCTACTTGAAAAGGTAAAAAAGGCGAAGGAAGCCGACGGCCCCGCTTATATTCACGTTCTTTCTGTCTGCCCTACTGGGTGGCGGAGCCCGTCCAACGAAACGGTTAAGCTTGGGCGTCTGGCCGTGGAATCTGGGGTGTTTCCCCTATACGAAGTGGAAAACGGCAAATACCGCTTAACGGTGGAGCTGCCGGAGAAGAGACGCCCAGTTTCAGAATATCTAAAAGCGCAGGGTCGTTTCCGGCACCTGGGGCCGGAGGATATAGGAAAGGTACAGGCCCTCGTCGACAGGGAGTACCGAAAACTCATACATAAAGTGACAACCTCGGTGTCATGGTCTTAACAAAAAAAAGAGAGATAGGGTGAAATGATCATGGATACGGTTGTATTTAGCAGTTGGAAAGGTAAAGTGATTGATAACAGGAAGTTAGCCTCCAGGAGAAAAGCCCCGGAAGAGGTTGGTGTTCCAAAACTGGAAGGGGAGAAATATTCGGCCCTTATGGGTTGGAACGGCCTGGTAATTGCCGATCCACAAGCGGATGTATTTTCCCTCACCCGGGCGTATCTCACTGAGGCGAGACGTCTTTCTTGCGGAGAGTGTTCTGTTTGCATGATCTCCATCGATCTGATACTTGATCTTCTGAAGGGTATGGAAAGCGGGCAGATTACTGACGGGATTGAGGAAATAACGAAGGTTGTGAAGGGGGTTGCAAAAACCGCCAAGTGTAATTTTGGACGCAATGTCCTTACCCCGGTGGGAGATGCGGTAAACTACTTTAAGGCGGACTTCCTCGCCGTGGCCCAGAGGAAAAAGCAGGCGGTAGATGGGCCTTATAATTCTTATGTTACAGCCCCCTGTATGCAGGCTTGCCCAGCCCATCTGGATATTCCAGGGTATGTAGAGCTTATCAGGAATTACCGGTTTGCCGATTCTCTCGAGCTTATAAGGGAGAGATGCATATTGCCGGGGGTTATAGGTCGGGCGTGCACCCATCCTTGTGAAGAGGCATGTGTGAGGAACAGCATGGAGGGGCCCGTAGCAATAAGACTGCTCAAAAGGGCAGTTGCCGACCATGACCTGGAAACAGAAACAAGGGAGCTCAAGCGTCCGCGGGAAGAAAGGTCGGAGAGGATTGCCATAATCGGTGCGGGGCCTGCCGGTCTTGCGGCTGCTTATCATTTACGCCTCATGGGTTACAAAGTAACGGTCTTTGAGGCCCTGCCGAAAGCAGGCGGGATGGCAGCGATAGGAATTCCTGATTACCGTTTGCCGAAGGGTATTCTCCAGCATGAAGTGGATCTCCTTCAGCGCCAGGGCGTTGAAATCAAACTAAATCAGAAAGTCGAAAAGCTCGATGTAAATAAGCTGGAAAAAGAGGGATTCGCGGCTGTATTCGTTGCCGTTGGGGCTCACAAAGGTACGAACATAGGCTGTGAGGGAGAGGAAGAATCGCCTTATGTGGTGCAGGGAGTCGAATTTCTCAAAAGGGTAAACCTCGGTGAAAAAATCACCCCTGTGGAAAGGGTAACGATAATCGGGGGTGGTAATGTGGCCCTCGATTGTGCCCGCAGCTGCTTGCGCCTGGGATTCAAGAAAGTGGAAATTGTTTATCGCCGCTCCAGGAAGGAGATGCCGGGCAACAAAGAGGAGATTGAAGAAGCCCTCCATGAGGGAGTTAAGATTACATATCTGGCGGCTCCGGTAAAGATTATCCGCAAAGGTGATAAGGTAACGGCGATTGAATGCGTTAAGATGAAACTGGGCGAGCCGGACGAAAGCGGAAGAAAAAGGCCGGTACCCATCGAGGGGTCGAATTTCAAGATTAAAACCGATATGGTGATAGCCGCGACCGGCCAGAAACCGGACCTCACTTTCCTCGGTGAAAAGGAAAGAGCGGCGGCTACTACGGGATGGGGTACGATTAAGATTGATGCCGATAGCCTCCAGACGCCAGTTGCCCGTATTTTTGCCGGTGGCGACTGTGTGTCAGGACCCGCTACCCTAATAGAGGCCCTTCATATGGGCAACGAGGCGGCTAAAGCCATTGACTCTTACCTCCACGGAAAGAAGACGAACAAAAAAATCTCCCTTTCAGGTGTGGATTTAACCGACCAAAGAGAAGAGATAGGGGTGCTTCGCGCAGAACCCCAAAAACCGCCTATACTCCCCTTGGAAGATAGGTTAAGGGGTTATGACGAAGTGGAGAAGGGTTTTACCGCTAAAGAGGCGGTGAAGGAAGCGGAAAGATGCCTCCGTTGTTACCGGCTCATCGTATGGAAATAGGAGGAAGTTATGATTGAGTTTACACTTGACGGAAGAAAAATGGAGGCCCGGGAAGGGGAAACCATACTGGGAGTAGCCAGAAGGATGAGGATAGAGATACCCACCCTTTGCTACCATGATGAGGTAAGCCCTTTTGGAGCCTGCCGTTTGTGTGTGGTGGAAGTGAAGGATGGAGGTAAATGGCAGATTCTTCCATCCTGCCAGACCCCCATAAGTAAAGGGATGGAAGTGCGGACGGAAAGCGACCCAGTTAAGGAAAGTCGCCGCCTCGCAGCAGAATTACTCTATTATAAATTCCCGGGTGTACCGGTGGTGAGAGAAATAGCCGGCAAGCTCGGTGTGACTATTAGGGAAGAGGACAAGGAAAGTAACGATTGTATACTGTGCGGATTATGCGTTAGAGCCTGCCGGGAAGTGGTAGGGGTCGCGGCTTTGAAGTTTATGGATAGAGGATTAGGAAGGGAGAATCCGGAACCGCAGATAGGCTTTGATGCGGAAAAGTGTATCGGTTGCGGCTCCTGCGCCTATATCTGTCCCAGCGGGTTTGTTAAGATGGAAGCGGTGGATGGAAAGCGCATCATTTGGGACAAGGTATTTCATATGGCGAGTTGCAAAGTGTGCGGCCGGTATTTTGCCCCCATAGAGCAATTAGAATTTATAAGCCGTAAAACGGGAGTTCCAATAGATAATTTAATGATGTGTACGAGCTGCCGCTAAAAGAAAGTAATTGACAGGTTGGGCGGTTCAGGATAAATATAAATACGTTTTTAAGGAAGACTTGATAAACGCTCCCCAGTAGCTCAGTCGGTAGAGCAGCTGGCTGTTAACCAGCGGGTCCGTGGTTCGAGTCCGCGCTGGGGAGCCAGATTTGTGTCTGAGAGCATATCTCAGATTCACATAAAGAAAGTAGCCCTATTTCGGGTGGACGCCCGTATAGGGCTATTTTTATGCTGTCCGGGGCAAGGATGGCTTTATGGAGGACGAAGCTCAAGAGTTCCTTCTTTTGGTAGGGCTGGATGTGATCAAAGACATCCGTAAATTTATTCAAGGCAAGCATCACTAATTCTTAAGTGACGGATTCCCTCTCTATTTCCTCGATCATCTCCACTTAGCCTAGACCATCGTATCCGCAGAGGCGCTGCGGGCGTCAATGGACATTAAAGGCCGGTTACTTTCGCCATAGTCTTCTCACGTCCTCAAAAGGCTATGATTGCTCATGTTTCATCTGGGCAAAGACCGATTGCCCCTCTACTAATAGCGAGGTTTAAGGGTATGGCGAAGACATAGGAAAAATTCCCCTTGGCTTTTTGAGGTTATATTTATACAATTATATCGATATGACTAAACTGAGAAACCGCATTGTGGAAGCTGGGATTAAGCGAATATGGGAAGACGACCATTGAGCTTACCGAGGAGCAGTATTTTTTCCTGAAGGAGAAAGCCCTGGAGCTTAAGAGGCAGAACCAGAACACCTCGATTGTATCCATATCCGGGACCTGATTGAGAAGGACCGGCAGGAATGGACGAGGGAAAAGAAGGAAAAGAGAGGGTAACGGCTATGCGTAAACTTTCAGAGCAAGAGATTGAGCGAATCGTAAGCCTCCTCAAGGAGGGCAAGCCCTTGCCGGAGGACTACACAGAAGCCGCTATTGGGGTATATGTTAGCTGCCCCTGAATGCTCCCAGGCGAGGAAACGATATGAAAGATAACCAGGTCAAATTCCAGAACCTTTTGCGCGAACTTTTCCAGTTCGATTGCGCCGACCTCGATTTCGGCATCTACCGCATCATGAATCACAAGCGGGCCGTGATCGAGCGTTTCATTACCGCAGACCTGCCCCAGGCCATCACGGAGGAACTGGAGCGCGGGGCATTGGCCGAACAGGCCCAGGCCGTGCAGGCCCTGGAAGCGGCGCGAAAAAAGGTGCTCGAAGCCCTGGGTGATGACGCGCTGGATGAAAATGGCGACCTGGCGGAGAAGTATCGCGAAACCAGAACTGGTAAGGAGTACCTCGCCGCGCGTCAGCAGGCAGGCGCGGCGCGCAGCCGTGAGGCCCTGGAAGCCGCCGTCTACAACCACCTTTACACCTTCTTCAGCCGCTACTGGCAAGAGGGCGACTTTATCTCCAGGCGCCGTTACTCGAAGAAAGAGCGCTACGCCATCCCCTACAACGGCGAGGAAGTTTATCTCTACTGGGCGAACCACGACCAGTACTACATCAAAACGGGGGAGTATTTCACCGATTACACCTGGAAGGCGCCGAACGGCGTCACCGTCCACTTCAAACTGCGCCAGGCGGATGTGGAGCAGAACAACGTCAAGGGCGAGAAGCGCTTCTTCCTGCCGCGCCTGGACGAAATCACCTGGGACGAGGCGGCGCGTCAGGTGGTTATCCCCTTCGAATATCGCCCGCTGACCGCACAGGAGGCCATCACCTACGGTCAGAAGAAACAGCAGGAAGTCATCATCGCAAAGGCTGTAACGGAGATTCCCAAACGCCTAAAGGCAGCCGATGCCCTGGCCGCGCTCACCGCCGAACGGCGCACGACCGACAAAGGCGAAACCGTCACCTACCTGGAATATCATTTGCGCCAGTACACCCGCCGCAACACCAGCGACTTTTTCATCCACAAAGACCTGAAGGGCTTTCTTGCGCGCGAACTGGACTTCTACCTGAAGAACGAAGTGCTCAACCTGGAGGAACTGGAAGCCGCCGGCGAGGGCCTGAGCGAGGGCTGGTTCCAACTGTTGCGCCTCATCAAGCGTGTGGGCCTGCGCATCATCGAGTTTCTGGCGCAGATCGAGGACTTCCAGAAGATGCTCTGGGAGAAGAAAAAGTTTGTCACCGAGGTCTTTTACCTGGTCACGGTTGGCCGTGTCCCCGAAGCGTTTTACGCGGAAATCGCCGCCTGCCAGGCGCAATGGGACGAATGGCAGGCGCTCTTCGCCCTGGACCACCTGCCCAGGGACTTGCTCTCCGGCGATCCGGCAACCCCCGAAGGCCGCCTGGCTTTCTTGAAAGCCCACCCCACCCTGGTGCTGGACACGCGCCACTTTCCGCAGGACTTCACCGACCGCCTGCTGGCAAGTTTTGACGACATAGACGAAAGCACCGATGGCCTGCTGGTGCACGCCGAAAACTGGCAGGCGCTCAATCTGTTGCAGGAGAAGTACCGCGAGCGGGTGAAGTGCATTCACATTGACCCGCCATACAACACGCAGACAAGCGGTTTCTTGTACAAAAACGACTACCAGCATTCAAGTTGGCTGGCGATGATGGAGAACCGCATTCGCCTCTCACAGACTCTCCTGGCTCATGACGGTCATTTTCTAAGTCACATTGACGAGAATGAGTATGAACGTCTCAAGATTCTCTTTGATATCGCAGGTATTCCTGATGCAGGCACAGTTATTTGGGACAAGCGCAACCCTATGACTGCCAGGCGAGGCGTAGCCACGCAGCACGAATACATCGTTTGGCGCTCGGCAATTGATGATTCAATCTATCAGAAGAATACGAACATTGTAGAAATGCTGGAAACCGCCAAAGCAATTATCGCAAAGTATGGCGGAGTGACTGAAGATGCTCGACGTGAATATGCTGAGTGGGTTCGGAAAAATCCCAAACTTTCTGGTGGTGAGAAAGCCTATTGCTATCTGGATGAACAAGGTCGTATTTATAGCTCAGTTAGTCTGAGAGCGCCTGAACCACGGACAGACCCAAAGTTCTTTCAACCGCTTATCCATCCCGTCACAAACAAACCTTGTGCTGTACCTCCAAATGGGTTTTCAAGGACACCTGAAACATTAAAGGCAATGGCCGAGCGTGGCGAAATACTGTTCGGCCCAGACGAAACAACTCAACCAAGACAGAAACGCTTTCTCACTGAAGAATCACAAATGCAGGTGCGTTCTGTCATTCAAGATGCCAAGAAAGGCAAGGATTATCTGGATGTCATGGGCCTGGATTTCCCGTATTGCCATCCCGTATCTCTTTACCAGGAATTGGTGGCAGCAGCGACACCGGATAGCGGCATTGTTCTCGACTTCTTCGCCGGCTCCGGCACCACCGGCCACGCCGTCATCGCCCTCAACCGTGAGGACGGCGGCAGGCGCAAGTTCATCCTGGTGGAGATGGCCGATTACTTCGATACCGTGCTCCTGCCGCGCATCAAAAAGGTCACCTTCGCGCCCGAATGGCAGGACGGCAAGCCCAAGCGCATGGCCACTGCCGAAGAAGCTGAACGCTCCCCGCGCATCGTCAAGGTCATCCGCCTGGAATCCTACGAAGACGCGCTCAACAACCTGACCTTCGAGGAGCAAAGTGGCCAGCAGGCGCTGGACCTCTTCCGCGATGACTACCTGCTCTCCTACATGCTCCGCTGGGAGACGCGGCACAGCGAAACCCTGCTCAACGTGGAGAAACTGCAATCGCCCTTCTCCTACAAACTTCACCTCCACCGCGACGGCGAGACCCGCGAGCGCCCCGTGGACCTGCCCGAAACCTTCGCCTATCTCCTGGGCCTGGACGTGCAGACGCGGCGAGTGTACCTTTGCGAGCGAGACACCCGCGCTCCCGGGAAGGATACCGGGAACGCGGACGTCCCGTCCGCCGCAGGGGAAAATGCCGGGAACGCAGATGTCCCGTCCGCCGCAGGGGAAAATGCCGGGAACGCGGACGTCCCGTCCGCAAAACGCCGCTACCTGGTTTATCGCGGTACCCTACGCAACGGCCGCACCGTCGCCGTCCTCTGGCGCGACATCACCGGCTGGGGAGTGGAGGATTACGAACGCGAGGCGGCCTTCGTCGCGGAGCAAAACCTGACCGCCGGCGCGGACGAAATCTACGTCAACGGCGACTCGCGCATCCCCGGCGCGCGCTCGCTGGATCCGATCTTCAAAGAGCGCATGTTTGCAAATGCGGAGGCATGAGATGAACAGGCACATCGTATTGCCCAAAGAAGAGATTGCCGAATTCTGCCGGCGGCATCACATCCGGCGGCTGGCGGTGTTCGGTTCGGCGCTGCGCGAGGATTTCGGCCCCGAAAGTGATATTGACTTCCTTGTGGAGTTTGACAGCGCCTTTATCCCCACACTTTTTGACATTGCGGCGATGGAGAAGGAACTCTCCGAGCTTTTGGGTCGAAAAGTGGACTTGCGCACTCCTGAGGATCTCAGTCGCTATTTTCGAGATAAAGTGCTCGCGGAGGCCGAGGTGCAGTATGCGGTCTGAAGACAGGATTCGTTTGCGCCATATGCGCGACACAGCGCGCGAAGCGCTTTCTTTTGTACAGAATCGCAGCCGGACAGACCTGGATCATCAACTCGTATGGGCGCTGGTTAAAGCAATTGAGATTATCGGAGAAGCGGCGTATCAACTCAGTGCGGAGGCTCGGGCGGAGGTGCCGGGACTTCCATGGGACAAGATCATCGGCATGCGACACCGGCTTGCTCATGCGTATTTTGACATCAACCTGGATATTCTATGGAAGACGGTACAAGAGGGGCTTCCGCCGCTTGTGCAGATTCTTTCAGAGGCCTTGGGCGAGGAGTGAGGCATATGACCAACGGCCTCCAGCAATACACCAAACTGGAAAACCGCCTGGTCCTGCTGGCCTGGCTGAACAGCCTGCTGGGCTATAAAAGCCATCGTGCCCTGCTCGAGGACACACAGCGCACCGAGGAAGGCTTCGGGGCAGATGGGCGCAGTTATCTTTATCATCATCTGATTGCCCGCGGCAGTCAGGTCCAGATTCCCGCCGCCGACCTGGCGCGCTATGACGAGAACATCCGCCAGCATCTGGAGAAGATCAACCGCGGGCGCACCGAGCGCATCACCCTGCGCTACTTCCAGTACCTGGCCGCCCTGTACACCGAAATCTTCCTCGACCGCCTGTTCAACCACCGCGCAGGGGCGGACGGCCGTCCGCCCCTACTGGCCGACCTGAACGCCTTTGTGGAGGAGCGCAACGCCCGCCGTCTGCCCGAAGAGCCGCAGGACGCCCCCTTCACCGAAACAGACCTCACTAAACTGGCGTACTGGATGGCCACCGGCAGCGGCAAGACGCTCCTCCTCCACCTCAACTATCATCAATTCCGACACTACAACACCGAACCGTTGGACAACATCCTGCTTATCACCCCCAACGAGGGCCTGAGCGAGCAGCACCTGGCCGAACTGGCCGCTTCCGGCATCCCGGCGCGGCGCTTCGACCTGAACGCCGGCAACTTGTGGAGCGGCGGCCGGGACGTGGTC